>Ga0070714_100004641_pt1 | contig 10368 bp, 11 predicted proteins | sample LARL83metaG_FD_65450 | JGI IMG/M metagenome (GOLD analysis project Ga0070714, IMG submission 65450) | Corn, switchgrass and miscanthus rhizosphere microbial communities from Kellogg Biological Station, Michigan, USA - LAR L8-3 metaG | ecosystem: Host-associated > Plants > Roots > Rhizosphere ... | reverse complement strand
AAGTCGGCGCTCGTGTCGACCGCCAACGCCGCGTGGGCCGATACCGCGCGCACGCAGGAGGCTCCGGTCCCGGAGGAAGGCGGCGGCCTCGTCTGGCTGCCGAGGGCGACGGACCCGCTGCTGTTCACGCAGCCGGCCACGCTCTCGTTCGAGAACGTCGCTCCCGGCTCGGCGACCGTCCAGAAGCCGCTGCTCATGCAGGTCTCGGACGCGGGCGGAGGAGCCGGCCTCTGGTCGGTGAGCGTCGTCGCGCAGGCGGCCACGAGCGGAGCCTCGGTCGCGGTGCCCGGCGCCGTCACCGTCGCTCCGGGCGGGACAGTCGACTTCCCGATCGCTGCCGTCGTGACGCCGAGCGCGGTGCAGGGCGAGAACTACGGCTTCGTCGAGCTCCAGAAGGGTGCGCAGGTTCGGCGGATCCCCTATCTCTTCTGGGTCGACAAGCCGGCGCTCGTCGGCGATCCCGTCAAGCCGCTCCACAGCCTGGTCGCAGGCGACACGAGCAAGGGGACGAGCCACGTGGCCGCCTATCGGTGGCCGGTCGCGCCGTTCGGAGTCAGCCCCGGGACCCCGCCGATGAACGAGGACGGCGCGGAGCAGGTCTACTCGCTGGACGTCAAGAAGCCGGCCGCGAACGTCGGCGTCTCGGTGCTCCTGCAGGCCGGCGACGTCGATCCCTTCTTCCTCGGCGCGCGGGACGAGAGCAGCGTGCAGGGATACGCGGGCACGCCGGTCGACGTCAACGGCCTCACCTTCGACTGGGGTCTGCCCGTCTCCGCCGCGGGAGACGAGTTCCCGCGCGTGCAGCGCTACTACGTCTCGGTCGACTCGGGCCGCGACGTCCTGACCAACCAGACCCTTGCCGGCCCGTACATCCTCAAGTCGTGGGTGAACGACGTCACGCCTCCGACGCTTCGCGTGCTGACGAAGACGGTCACTGCGGGACGCCCGACGATCGTGGTGAAGACGCTCGACCGCCAGTCCGGCGTCGATCCGTACTCCATCGTGATCGGCTACCACAACGTCCTCGTCGCGCCCGCCGAATACGACCCGATCTCGGGGATCGCGATCATCCCGCTCCCGAATGCCGCGCCCGTGCTGCGCGCCGGCCGCCGTCAGGTCCTCTACGAGTCCTCGGACTTCCAGGAGTCGAAGAACATCGACACGATGGGCAAGAAGCTGCTGCCGAACACGCGCACGACGGCCTCGAGGCTGCACGTCGTGAAGAAGCCGACGGAGACGTGGCTCCTACCCTCGGGCGGCGCCTGCGTGAGGAAGGGCGACGACCTGCTCGTGGAGGCCGGGGCGTCGGACGGGATCAAGCGGCTGCGCTTCCTCCTCGACGGCCGCAAGATCGCGAAGGCCGTGCGCGGGCCGGTGCACCTCTGGGACGGGACGCTCGGGAAGCTGCCGAAGGGCCGTCACGTCCTTTCCGCCGTGGCCGTGACCCACCGCGGACACAGCGTCATCGCGCGGATGCGAGTGCGCACTTGCCGGAAGAAGTAGCCGGGCGGCGGGTCGCCGTCGTCACCGGCGCCTCCTCGGGCATCGGCGCCGAGATCGCACGACTGCTGGCCGAGCGCGGACACCTCTGCGTCCTGCTGGCACGCCGCGCCGACCGCCTGCAGGAGCTCGCCGACGAGCTCGGCGGTGAGGCCGAGCCGTGCGACGTCTCCGACCGGGCCGCGGTAGGCGCCGTCGCCGCCCGCGTCCTCGAGCGCCACCCGAAGATCCACGTGCTCGTCAACAACGCCGGGATCCCGGGACGCACGCGCTTCCTCGACGGCGATCCCGACGTGATCGAGCGGCTGATCCGCATCAACTATCTCGGCGGTGTCTGGTGCCTGCGCGCGTTCCTTCCCGGCCTGCGCGCCGCGGCGCCGGCGGACGTCGTGAACATCGTCTCGGTCTCGGGAGTCGTCGCCGGGCCGCCGAGCGGCCCCTACTCCGCGTCGAAGCACGCCCAGCTCGCCTTCTCACGCACGATCGCGGCGGAGCTGCGCGGCGAGCGGATCCGGGTGCACACGGTGAAGCCCGGCTTCGCCGAGACCGAGGGATTTCCGCAGGCCTGGCTGCCGCGTCCCATGCAGCGCATCGTGATCGGGCCCGAGGACGTCGCGGCGCACGTGCTCCGTTCGCTCGACGACGGACGCGGCGAGACCACGGTTCCCTGGTTCTACGGGCCCGTCGGAACGATGCAGGACCTGATGCCGAACGTGTTCACACGCGTCTTTTCGCGTGGTGCCCATGTCCTTTCCCGTCCGACGAAAGCTGAATAGACTCGGCCCCCATGAACAATCGAGCCACCCCGTCGACCCAGGACGTGATCGCCGTCGCCGAGTTCAGATCGGCGCTGCGGCATTTCCTGCGACGGAGCGAGAAGATCGCGCGCCGTTCCGGGCTCACTCCGCAGCGCTACACCTTGTTGATGATGATCAAGGGCTCGCGGGACGGCAGAGAGCAGTCCACCGTGACCGAGCTCGCCGAGCGTTTGCAGCTCGCGCAGAGCACGGTGACCGAGCTCGTCCGGCGCGCAGAGTCCGCGGGACTGATCGAGCGCGAGCAGTCGCAGCGCGACGCGCGAGTCGCCCACCTGCGCCTCACGGCCGAAGGCGACCGGCGCCTCATGCTCTCGTTCACCGCGCTCGAGCAGGAGCGGGAGCAGCTGCGGGAGGCGTTCGCGGTCCTCGAGGGCGGCGTCGTCGGCGCCGCGCGCTAGCCGGTCCGTTCGAGCAGGTACCAGCCGACCTCAGCCACGAGGACGCGCGGGTCGGCCGCGGCGAGCCCTTCGACCTCCACGCGGCCGTCTCCGTCGCAGCCGGCGAGGTCGAGGTAGTCGCCGAGCTCCCGTCGCTCCTCGACGCGACGTTCGCGCAGGAGATCCAGCCCGTTCGCCGCGAACAGCTCCCGGAGCTCCGCGTCGGCGAGCAGTCGGGAGTGCGAGGGATCGCGCGTCGTCTCGAAGGCGTGGAGCGCGTCGGCCTCGGCGGGATCGCCCGGCGCGAGCTGGTCGACGACGAGCACACGCCCACCGGGCCGCGTCACGCGCGCCATCTCGGCCACGACGAGGTCCGGCCGGCCGATGTGATGGAGCGTGCGGTGCGTGCCCGTGAGGTCGAAGGCGCTGTCGGCGAAGGGCAATGCCGTCCCGTCCCCCTCGACGAACTCCGTGTTCGGACGGCTCCGTTCCCGCGCAAGCTCGAGCAGCTCGGGGACCGGGTCGAGGCCGACGACCTCGAGCACGAGCGGCGCGAGGGCGAGCGCGAGCGCGCCCGCCCCGGTGCCGACGTCGAGGAGACGCTCGCTTCCGGTCGGGCGGACGAAGTCTGCGAGGGACGCCGCCAGCCGTCCTGCGCGTCCGTCCTGGTGAGCAGCGACGCGCTGGGCGGTGCGGGAGAAGCGGTCAGCCGACGACGACACGGCGGGCGCGCTCGGGCCGGGTGTTGATGCCGCAGGCAATCTCGTAGCCGATGGTCTCGGCGATGTCGGCGTGTCGCTCGATGAGCAGGCCGTCGCCCACGATCGTGACCGGCGTCCCGACCGGTACCTCCCGGTCGAGCTCGACGGCCACGGCGTCCATCGAGACGGTGCCGACCACCCGGCGCCGCTCGCCGTCGACGAGCACTTCGGTGCCGGTCAGGTCGCGCCGGAAGCCGTCCGCGTAGCCGACCGGGACGGTGCCGATGCAGGTCGGGTGCCCGGCGACGAAGCGTCGGCCGTACCCCGTGCTGTCCCCCGGCTGGAGCAGGCGCACCTGGGCGATGCGGCTACGCCACGAGAGCGCCGGTCGCAGCCGGTCCTCGAGCGGGTTCGTGTTGAACGGGGAGATGCCGTAGAGCGCGATCCCGCAGCGGGCGGCATCGAAGCGCGAGTCGGGAAGGCGGAGCGCCGCGGCGCTGTTCGCGAGATGGCGCGTGAGGTGCGAGTACGGCTCCGTCGCCTCGCGGAAGCGCTCGATCTGCTGCACCGCGAACGCCGCAACCGAATCCGCGGTGGCGAGGTGACTCATCAGGCCGACCACGTTGGCCGGGGGCCGGGGTAGCTCGGCGAGGCCCCACCGTCCCATGCCCGTGTCGAGCTTGAGGTGGACGGGGATGTCACCCGGAATCTCGCCTCCCGAGACGACGAGCTCCAGCCGGGCGTCGCGCGCCTCGGCCACCTCCTCCGTCGGACACATGACGAGGATCCGCGCCTCCGGGAGATTCCGGCGGAGCTCGACGGCCTCGGCGACGGTCACCACGCAAAGAGCCGATGCCCCCGCCTCGAGCGCGGCGCGCGCGACGTCGACGGCGCCGTGGCCGTAGCCGTTCGCCTTCACCACCGCCCACAGCTCGCTCCCGGTCAGCGCCTCGAGGAGCCGGCCCGCGTTGTGGCGGATCGCGCCGAGGTCGATCGTGATCTCGCTGCGGTGCACGCTCAGCCGGACGTCCAGGCGAGGCCCGCTCCGGCGATGAGAAGCGCCAGCACGATCCCGGCCGCGACGACGAGAGGATGCGGGCGCCGGCACCTCAGCGCGAGCGTCGAGAAGATCGCCGCGGGGACGATGAGCAACCCGATCGAGAAGGCGGCGAGCAAGACCCAGACCCAGAGCGTCGCGGCCGCCCAAGCGGCGGCGAGAGCACCGGCGGCCGTCTCGCTGCTTTCCGCCGCGGCGGCTGCAACACCGGCGGTGGCTATGGAAGCTGCGACGAAGGCGACCCGGCTGCCTCCGCCGTCTCCCTGTTGCGCGATGAGCACGAGATAGATGCCGACCACGGCGAACGCACAGAGCGCCGACGCGTGCCCCCGCTGGATGCGGCGAAGCGCGTGCATTCCGCGCCAGCCTAGCCCCGCGCGAGCGCCCGCGGGAGCGCCTCGACGACGTCGCTCGCCACGAGGCCGTAGCGCTGGGGAGCCTCGTGCGACGCCAGCTGCTGCGCGGCGCATGCGGCTGCCGCGGCGCGCTGTGGCTCCATCCCCTTCGCGAGGAACGCGGCCGTGACGCCGGTGAGGACGTCGCCGGTACCCGCGGTGGAGAGCGACGGCAGTCCGAGCGCCGAGACGAGCACGACCCCGGCGGGCGCGGCGACCAGCGAGTCTTCCCCTTTGAGGACGACCACGCAGCCGAATTTCTCGGCAGCTTCCTGCACCGAGGCGAGCCGGTGCGCCGCGATCTCTGCGGACTCGCGTCCCAGCAGGCGAGCGAGCTCGCCCTCGTGCGGCGTGAGCACGCGCGGCGCCGGCCAGTCGACGGGCTCGAGCTCGAAGAGCGCGTCGGCGTCGACGACCGCCGGAACCTCGACCTCGGCGAGCAGGCGGCGGACGAGCGCCTTCGCCTCGGCCTCACGCCCGAGCCCGGGGCCGACGGCGAGCGCCTTGGCGCGCCCGGCGACCTCGAAGGCGTCCTCGAGCGGGCGCTTCACCGCCTCGAGCACGAGCGTCTCGAGGACGGGCAGCAACTCGGACGGCGCCGCGATCGTGACGTAGCCGGCGTCGGCGCGGAGTGCAGCGCGAGCGGCGAGGGCCGGCGCGCCGGTCACTCCCCGCGAGCCGCCGACGACGAGGACGTGACCGGCGGTGTACTTGTTGTCGCGCGCGCCGCGGCGCGGCACCTCGGCGAGGATCTCGCGCGTGACGAGCCGGTGCTCGGTCTCCCCCGGCTCGAGCCCGATGTCCGCGACCTCGACCTCGCCCGCGTGGAAGCGGCCGGGGGCGATCGCGAGCCCGACCTTGGGCCCGTGCATCGTCACCGTCATGTCGGCTCGCACGGCCGCTCCGGCGACTTCCCCCGTGGACGCGTTCACGCCGGACGGGATGTCGACGGCCACCACCGGGACGCCGGCCGAGTTGATCTGCTCGATGACGCGGGAGGTCTCCTCCCGCGGCGCTCCCTTCAGACCCGTGCCGAGAAGCGCGTCGATCACGACGTCCGGCCGCTCGTCGACGAGCTCACGGCCCTGGCCCCGCAGCATCTCCGCCGCGATGCGCCCGTCGCCGCCGTTCGCGCCGCCGCCGGCGTGGAGCGCGATCCGGCGAGCGTCGGGGAAGCGTCGTGCGACCGCCTCGGCGACGGCGGCTCCCGCGCGCTGCATCATCGCGTCGACGTCGTGGCCGGCCTCGGCCGCGCGCATCTCCTCGGCGGTGTAGAGAGGCTCAGTCGCCGCCATCGGCGATCGCCACCGCCTGCGCGAGCTCGCGGGAGTGCGTCATCGAGAGGTCGACCCCGCCGACCCCGAGCGCGGCCGCCCGCTCGGCCAGGCGACCCGAGAGCCGGACGGAAGGCTTCGGCCGTCCGACGATCTCGACCTCCTTCCAGGCGAACGCGCGGGCGACGCCGAAGCCGAGCGCCTTGCCGACAGCCTCCTTGCCCGCGAAGCGGCCGGCGTAGCTCTGCGCCGGGTTCGGGCGCGAGTCGCAGTAGGCGCGCTCGGCCTCGGTGAAGCAGCGCTCGCGGAAGCCCGCGTAGCGCCCGAGCGCGCGGCGGATCCGCGCGATCTCGATCAGATCGGTGCCCACGCTGATCACGCGATGTGCTCCTCCAGCCATTCGGGGAGGTGCGCGATCGACGAGACGATTCCGTCGGGCTGGACGCGGGAGGTCTCGACTGCGTCCGGCCGGAACTTCCCGGTGCGGACGAGAACGGCGTGCATCCCGACCCCGTGTGCGCCGACCACGTCCGTCTCGATGTCGTCGCCGACCATCCACGTCATGGACGGCTCCGCGTCGAGGGCACGGCAGGCGGCGTCGAAGTAGCCGGGGCTCGGCTTGCCGAGGACGGTCGCCTCCGTCTGCGCCGCGTACTCGAGGCCCGCGACGTAACAGCCGGTGTCGAGCAGCGGGCCGCGCTGCGTCTGCCACCAGCGGTTCCGGTGCAGGCAATAGAGATCGGCGCCGAGCTCGATCTCCGCGAAGGCGCGCGCGAGGTTCATGTAGGAGAAGACGAGGTTCGTCTCGGGCGAGTCCTCGGCACCTCCGATCAGGACAGCGTCGGCGTTGTCGCCGACGAGCTCGACACCGTCGAGATCGCCCACGAGCGCGTGCATCACGAGCGCCAGCACCCGCCGCCCCCGCAACGCCTCCACTGCTGCATCCGCGGTGGTCTGCACCTCTTCCGGCTCGAGCTGGATGCCCATCGCCTGGAGGTCTGCCGCGAGCTGCTCCTTCGAGCGTGTCGTCGCGTTCGTGACGAAGCGGAGCCGGTGACCCGCGTCGCGCAGGCGCTGCACCGCGTCCGCCGCGCCGGGGATCGGCTGGCCGGAGACGTGCAGGACGCCGTCCACGTCGAGCAGAATCGCGGCCATGGCCGCCGAGTCTATTCGCGTCACCCGCTCGGTCGTGCTGCCGGTCGCCGAGGTGGAGTTCCAGGTCTCCCGCTCGAGCGGCCCCGGTGGACAGCACGCGCAGAAGTCCGAGACGCGGGTCGTGGCCGTGCTCGACGTCGAAGCGTCGAGCGCACTGACCGAGGCGCAGAAGCGGCGCGTCGTCGCGAAGGCCGGTCCCGTCCTGCGCGCCGTGGCCCAGGACGAGCGGAGCCAGACCCGCAACCGCGAGCTCGCGCTCGAGCGGCTCGTCGCCACGCTACGGGAGGCGCTCAGGGTGGAGCGCAAGCGCAGGCCGACGAAGCCGACGGCCGCGGCCCGCGAGCGGCGGCTCCAGCAGAAGAAGCGCCGCGCAGAGACAAAACGGCTGCGCCGCGAGCTCGACTAGCGAACCGTCTGCAGCTCGGCGTTCGCCCGCGCCAGCTGCCGGCGCGTCGGATGGGCACGGCCGAACCAGACGAAGAGCGACCGCTCGAGGTGTCCGGTGCGAATGAAGGTCTGGAAGACGCCATAGCGGTCGGGTTCGCCTTCGAAGCCGACCGTCAGATCGCGTGCGCGAATACGCGGCGGCCACGCTCCGACCTGCGCGCGATCGGGACGCTCCCGCACGTATGTGAGCTGGATGACAATGCCGCCGGGCCGCAGACGGGCGAGCGTGCGGTGCGGCGGAATGCAGTTGGGGCAATCGCGATACCTGACCGTCGAGGCCCATCCCGTCGCCTGCATGCAGCGGCTCCGACTGACATGAGCACACGCGTGCGCCGGACCTGCCGCCCCGACATGCCAGCCGGGGGCCGCCCTGAAGTGCGGCGTGGGCACGACAAGGAGGAGGGCGAGGACGGCGAACATGCCCTCTATACGCCGTCAGGTGGTGATCGCGTCCCCGGTCGCCGGCCGCTCGACTTCGACGTGCGGCAGCCATTCGAGCCAGCGCGGCAGGTACCAGCTGCGGTCACCGAGGAGCGTCAGCATGCTCGGGAGCACGACCGAGCGGATGATCGTCGCGTCGAGCAGCAGCGCGACGGCGACGCCGAAGCCCATCTGCTGGAACATCACGAGCTGCCCGCGCGCGAAGCCTGCGAAGACGACGACGATGATCAGCGCCGCGCCGGTGATGATCCGCGCGGTCGAGGCGACGCCCCACACCACCGCGTCCCGCGTCGAGCCGGTCTGGTCGAACCGCTCCTTGATCCGGCTCATCAGGAAGACCTGGTAGTCCATCGAGAGGCCGAACAGGACGGAGAAGAGGAACAGCGGCACCCACGCGTCGATCACGTGCGTGTGCCTGAAGCCGAAGAGGCCGGCGCCGTGGCCGTCGAGGAAGACGAGGGTGAGCAGCCCGTACGCGGCGCCGACCGAGAGCAGGTTGAGCACGATCGAGACGAGCGCGACCATGAGCGAGCGGAACGCGACGGTGAGCAGCACGAAGCTCAAGCCGAGCACGAAGAGGAGGACGTACGGCGTCGGATTCGAGACAGCATCGAAGTAGTCGACGTTCTCGGCGGTGGCCCCGCCCACGTAGACCTTCGCGCCGGTGCCGTCGAAGATCGACGGGATGACGCGCGCGCGGAGGTCGCGCACCGCCTTCACGGCGTCGCCTCCCACGGGATCGCCCCGCACGGGCGATGTGAGCAGCGCGACGTCGCCCGACTGCTGGACCGTGCCGGCGCCGAAGCTCCCCTCGGCGGCGAGCCGGCGTCCGAGCCGCTGCAGGTCGCCGTGCACCGCAGCCGCGTCCCCGCCCACGGCGACCACGCGCACGGGCTCGGGGTTCTGGACGGGGAAGGCGCGCTGCAGCAGCACGTAACCCTGCTTCGAGGGCAGGTTGTCGGGCAGCGTGCTGACGCCGTTCGCGCCGATGTGGAGACCGAAGATCGGCACGGCGAGCGCGAGCATGAAGCCCACCGACAGCGCGAGGGAGAGCGCCGGGCGGCGGAGCACGACCTCGATGATCCGGCGCCAGAAGTTCCCCTCCGCCGTGTCGGCCCTGCCGAGGTTGCGGCCCACGTACGGAACGGGGAGCGAGTTGACGCGGTCGCCCATGACGCTGAGCACAGCGGGCAGGAGCGTCAGCGCCGCCGCGACCGAGACGATCCCCACGAGGATCGCGCCGAGCGCGAGGCTGCGCATGATCGAGGTCGGGACGATGAACATCCCGAGCAGCGCGATCACGAACGTCGAGCCGCTGAACAGGACGGCGCGGCTGGCGGTCGCGCCGGTGTGCGCGATCGCCTCGTGCTTCGCGAGCCCGAGCAGGCGCTCCTCGCGGTAGCGCGAGACGACGAACAGCGAGTAGTCGATCCCGAGCGCGAGCCCCATGCCCGTGAGCATGTTCACGATGAAGATCGAGAGCGAGAACCCGAGGGAGATGATCGCGACAAGCCCGAGCGCGACGATGATCGACAGGATCGCCGTCAGCACGGGCACCAGCCCGGCGACTACGGCGCCGAAGACCAGGACGAGGACGATCAGCGCGGCCGGAAGCCCGAACTCGAGCTCGCCCTTCTCGAGGTCGGTCTGCGACTGCTTGCCGAAGTCGTAGCCGGTCGAGTGGTAACCGGTGATGCCCGCCGTGAAGCCGTTGCCGTTCGCGTTCGCCACGACCTGCTCGACTTTCTTCGCCCCGGAATCGCTGCCGATGAGGACCGAGACGAGCGCCGAGTGGCGGTCCGGCGAAACTGCGACCAGCTTGGCCGCGTTGACCTCGCCGGTCGCGTGGAGTGCGGCGATCAGACGGGCAGCGAACGCGCGGGCCTGCGGCGAGCTCGCCGTGTAGCGGTGCGAGGTGACGACGATCACGTCGCCCTTCGCCGCGGCCGCCTCGCGCGGGAAGGCCTGAGCGATCGCATCCGCGGCCTTCGTCGAGTCCGGCTTGCCGATCACATTGCCGTTCGAGCTCAGCCCGTGCAGCGACGTGATGACGAGCGCGATCGCGGCAACCACCGCGATGCCCCAACATACGAACGTCCGGCGCGGTCTCGCCGCGCAAGCACGTGCCAGCCGCTCGGTCAGGCCCATGGTGGTCTTACTCCACCGTGACGGTCTTCGCCAGGTTCCTCGGCTGGTCGACGTT
>Ga0070714_100004640_pt1 | contig 10371 bp, 5 predicted proteins | sample LARL83metaG_FD_65450 | JGI IMG/M metagenome (GOLD analysis project Ga0070714, IMG submission 65450) | Corn, switchgrass and miscanthus rhizosphere microbial communities from Kellogg Biological Station, Michigan, USA - LAR L8-3 metaG | ecosystem: Host-associated > Plants > Roots > Rhizosphere ... | reverse complement strand
GAGGTGTCTGTCCGCCGATTCCGTTCGCATCCGTATCGGCGCGCGCATTCACATCCGCGCCTCGGTCCAGCAGCAGTCTGGCTGCTTCCACAATGCCGTACTCAGCAGCCACATGCAACAGCGTTGCTCCTTTTAGCGTGAGCAAACGTGTGCCTGTAACGCCAATGTCCAGTTCGGGAAACTGCCTTTGCAGGAGAGCCGGGTCAGCATCGAGCTGTTCCGCCAGACGATCAAGTCTTCCGCGAAGCAAGTCAAGTACAGCCGGTATGTGGTACCGGGTAGAACCACCGGCGGCGAGCAGTACATCAATACAAGCGCCGAGTTGGTGCGTGCGCGAGTACGTGCTGAGAGCATGGTCCAGTGCCGTGTTGGGATACGGCCCGGGCTGAGCGCAATTGAGATTGGCGCCATGATCCAGCAGCCATCTCAAAGACGCCGGTTCCAATGTCTCCGCCGGGGCAAGGATAACCGGAAAATATCCGCCGTAAACGCCGTTCACATCAGCACCGCATGAGACAAGAAGTTCCATCATGGGAATACGGTGCGCGACCAGCGCGGCCCGCATCAGAGGCGCATCGCCGCCTTGATGCACATTTGAGCCGTTCTGGATCATCCATTCAACCATCTCCAGCCTCGCCGTGCTGGGCGGTCCCCACGGAATGCGGCATTCAGCAGCCCATGTGAGCGGGCCATTTCTGCCATATCCTATCGGCGCCTGGTGCAGCGCGGGGCAGCGGGACATCACTTCCTTGACGCCATTGAGATCATCGCTGTCAATCGCCCGCTTGAGCTGTTCGATCTCCTCAGCCAAGTCAACGTACTCTTTCAGCGTGCGCCAGGCTGCAAAGCCATATTGGCGGGCTATCTCCGCCTGCGCCGCCCGGATGTTCGTCGCGCTTCCGGTCTTGAGCAGTTCTTTTGCCTCGTCTTTGAACTGCTGAAGGCGCGGACTCTTAGGAAGCTGGCGCAACGTTTTCATCCGACTTCACCTGACATCTCGGGTCTCTCTTACCTACAAGGCCGGCCATTCACTCGGCAGACGCCGCTCGCGCTCTCCATCACGTTTTTCAATCCGGTTTCGACAGTTTGGAGAGTCTCGCCAATTCTGAAATTTACCGGCTGATGTTGCTGTCTGCAGGTTTTCCCGAGATAATGTCCGTGCTTGTGAATTCTGGCACAGGCGTTGTTCAGCGGCGAGCTCATGTCCGCTATCCATGGCAACGTATTTTAACTATTGAAATGGCAGGGGATATGAATCCAGCTACTTTGCCAGCCAACCAGCCACAAACCGGGGACAGCCGTGAACCCAACGCGCTCACTCCCAAGCGAGGAATCTCGCAGCGCCTTGTCTCGTTGGATATCATACGCGGCGCCGTGATGGTGCTCATGGCTATTGACCACGTGCGCGTTTTCTCCGGACTCCCGGCCGGGGGACCCTCTCCCGGAATCTTCTTCACGCGCTGGATTACTCATTTTTGCGCTCCGATCTTTGTCTTCCTCACGGGCACGGGCGCATATCTTTATGGGAAAAAGCACGGGAACGTTGCCGCAGTCTCGCGGTATCTGGTGATTCGTGGCGTCTGGTTGGTGCTGCTGGAACTCACAATCCTGCGCTTTGCCTGGACTTTCAATTTCGATTATTCGCATTACATGCTCGCCGGTGTGATATGGATGATCGGTTGGTGCATGATTTTGACGGCGCTGCTGGTGCGGTTGCCGATCTTTGCGCTGACGGTTTTCAGTATCGCGATCATCGCCGGACATAACATCACCGATAGTTATGTTCAACAGCTGGCACCCTTGGCAAATGGGAAAATCGGTTGGTTGTGGAAAAGCTTGTATTTCGGCGGCGCCCTTACGTTCGGCAGCGGCGGACCCACGATCTTGATTCTCTACACCATACTGCCCTGGCTGGCTGTGATGACCGCCGGGTATGCCTTTGGGACAGTCATGCTTATGGACAAGGCACGCCGACGTCGCCTCTGCTTTGCGCTCGGAACGAGTGCCATCATCATCTTCATCGTATTGCGTGTCTTGAGCGTATATGGCGACCCCAGGCCGTGGAAGACAGCTCCACGTCCAGCGAGCGTACCAGCCGCGCAGCCGTCCAAGGTCCAGGCTGCAAATGTGGCGCAACCTTCAGGCGCACCGCCCGAACACGGTTCCTCCGGTGGTGCAAGCCGTACCAGCCCCATTTCGCCGGCTGACAGCGCTCCTCGCAGCTCAACGTCATCCGTTCCACGTCCAGCCTCGGCGCCCGTACGCAGACCAATGCCGCGATGGCTTGCCTTCCTCAACACTACCAAGTACCCAGCATCATTTCTGTTCCTGCTCATGACCCTTGGCCCATTTTTTCTTGCTGTTGCACTGCTTGAGGAAAATCATTCGCGCCTTGGCGAGATTCTAAACGTCTTTGGACGGGTGCCACTCTTTTATTACGTTCTGCACATTCCGCTGATCCACTTTGCGGCGATTCTCGTATCGCTGGTACGCACGGGAGCAGTGACCGGCTGGCTGTTTACAAACCATCCGGTCGGCAACCCACAACCACCTGAAGGATATACGTGGAGTCTGGGCCTGCTCTATCTGGTGTTCTTCTGCGTACTGGTGCCGCTGTACTTCCTCTGTAATTGGTTTGCGAAGTTAAAGAAAACACAGCAGTGGGAATGGCTCAGCTTCTTCTAGTTTTCAGAACTTAAAGCTCCGGGTGAGGAAGAATGAATCCGACTCCCGTCCGCCGGGAATGTAGCTGCCTGGTCTTGGCGTAAATCCCGGCAGGCCTTGCAGGCCGTACGACTGGTCGATAGCCGTCACCGGCAGCACCCCCTTCCCTTGTACAGTGCAGACCAATTCTTCTCCCTGATCGCGTGGAGCGATGAAGGCAAGCCGCAGACCGGATGGTGGCACAGAGCCACTCGCAACGCCGAGATCATGGCCGTTGACCGAAGCCGCAAGTAGCTTCGCACCGGCATCAAGCGCAACCACGACGAGCGAGGCATGCCTGGGGCTTGAGATTTTCAGCCGGACCGTTCTTGTGTTATCGCCATGCTGATCGCTTACCATCTCCACGGCTGGAGGCGTGGCTTCGGTATATGCAGCCGGGCCGATCCAGCAAGGACCAGCCATCGTGAGCACCAAGGTTGCACATGGCTGGCGCTGCGCTGATCTCCCGATCATCGCGCTGTTCCAATTGTCGGGCGTCGTCCGGCTCACCCAATAGGCGCTTCGCGAATCAGCCTGCTCTACGTACAGCAAGTTGCTTGGCAGCGGTGTACCGGGTGATGACACGGCGCTTTTGCCGCCGACAATCAGAGCTATGACACAAACGGCAGCGGCAATCCCTGCGGGAAGCCAACGCTGCAACAGGACCAGCAGTTCCAATTGCGGTAGAAGCAACGCCATAAGCAATGACAGGAGAATCACCGGCACTGCAACCAGCGACATCGGGAAGACCCAAAACAGCATCCGGACCGCGGGTGCCAGCAACAAAATGCCCGGCACAGCACAGGCAGCCAGTACGAGAGCAGAAGACAGGCTGCTGGAACCCTGGTCTTTCCTTACTACAATGAGAAAACCTGCAGCCAGAAACAGCAACGGCCAGGAAAAAAGATAGCTGGCTCCGGGAACCAGGATGCTGGTCGCAACGGAAAGAATTGCGAACCAGATAAGCGTACCCGTCCATAGGTTCTCAACGCTGTTGCGCTTTAGCAACCAGGCATAGAACGCTGTGATGGCACTGACAGCAAGCGCACCGATCGCGAGGTGGTAGGTCGAACTCTGGTAGGAATCGCTGTTGGGCAAAAGGGTGAATTGCTTATGCGTGATGAGAACGGCGCGCCAAGCAAGCCAGGCCAGACCCGCAGCAATGATGAACGCAAGAGCTGAGCTTGCGAATCCCACAACAATTCTTGCTGCAGTGAGCTTCCGCCGCTGCAAGCCCATCCATACCGCCGTGGCCAGCAATATTGCAGCTAGCAGGGCCAGAGGGATGCTCCAGGATGCGGGATAGACAGCAAGTATTCCCCGCAGCACATTGAAATACACTACATTCTGTCGGCGCACCGGCAGAGACTCATTCCCAAATTTCCAAACCAGGGCGGTGACGGTGTCACCCATATGCTGCAGGCTCCTCCCATCAAAAGCGCTGGATGAATCCACTGCCGTGTGATAGGAGATCAGGTGATTAATAAATGCAAAGTTAAAGCCGGATAGGCCCGCCTGCCGAAAGACCGTGAAATCCGTCTCATTGTCGAGGCGGCGATACAGCTCGGGCATCAGCGAATTTGCCACCGGCACAGGGGCGGCTTCACCGAACTGGCTAACCAGCGCGCCTGGACCGCCCTGGGTCTCAAACATGAAGGCTGGGCCGGAGTTGCCACGCGCGTCAAGGTTGATGACCACGCCGATCTTCTTGGCAGCGGCCCCAGCGACGAATGCCCTGGCTCCGCCGAGGCCTCGTTCTTCCGAATCAGTAAAGAGAAGCATGACTGGATGCCGCAGACCGGAACTGGAGTGGATTGCCCTGGCTGTCTCCAGTAGTGTGACCACGCCGCTGCCATCGTCGGCTGCGCCGGGACTGTTCGGGACGCTGTCATAATGCGCCGCCAGAAGAATGTATGAACTGTCTTCGGAGCCAGGGATCAAGGCCTCGATATTGTGGACGTTGATGATCTGGGGACCAGCCACCACCTGTGATGAATGAATCTCCGGCTGCAAGCCAAGCCTGGCCAGTTCGCTCATGATGTAATCGCGGACCGTGGCCGACTCGGCCGAGCCAACCGGATGCGGCTGGCCGGTAATCACGGCGAGATGAGCCGCCGCTCTCTCTGCTGAGAATCCTGTCGCGGTAGCCGCTCTGGGAACTTCAGGCAATCGCCACTGGTTCACCGCCAGCGCAAGTATCCCAACCAGCCAGACCACAATCACTGCCGCTGCAATAAAGAGCGGCTGCTTCGGCTCAGCAGTCCTGGCCATAGCGGTAGAGGAACGAGCCGGACTACGGGTAACGACGGCTGTGTTGTTCAACATTGGGTGTTCTCCTTCAGAGGAAGTGGAAGCAAGAGTGTCGCGAAGAGTCGGAGCCTGTTACATCGCCCAGACTTTACTGGGCGATTCAATCTGCCGGGCCAAAGCTGCCATATTGTCCCAGTAAATCCAGTGCGGATTCAGGTAGACGGCTCCATACCTCAGAAAAAATTCTTGGTAATCGTTCTGTGCCGGTCCGATTCCGACACACAGGCTTCGGGCGCCGTGCTGCGTGGCCCACTCAATGAATCGCAGCAGCAGCCTCCCCCATGCGCCGTTCTCGTCCTCGGCAACGGTATGGAAAGACTCGATCTCAGCGTCTTTGCCGAAGCGGGTAGTCAGATGTCCGGCGATGAAGCCGAGCATCTTGTCGTCAATGCACGCCTTGAATGCCACCCGCTCCGGACGCGCTTCTTGCGGCGAAGCGGCCCCGCTCAGATAGTTGAGCCATTGATGCAATCTTCGCTGTGAATCAAGCGTGTCCGACGGGAAGAAACTATTAACATCACCGCCGTTCGGGACGAATCTCTTCAGGCTTTCCACCTCAACACGGGCAAGTTCTTCTAGGTCCTGCAACTTTATTTCTATGATTTTCATGTGTGTTCATGGCTGTTCCAGTTGGGGCTGGAAGCTGCGCCACCTCCATAAAGTGAAAACAGATTGGTTTTCGGATTTCCTGAAATAGGAACTGCTCAGATTGCGGCGAGCCTTCTCTTCAGGGCGGGCGCCACGCTCTCCCAGGCAGACTCCGCGGACTCCGCCAACAGCACGCCATGCTCGCGGTGAATGATGTCGTAGAAGAGGCCATTCTTGGCGATCAGCTCTTCGTACTTCCCCGATTCGACAATCCGCCCCTGATCAAGGACGTAGATGGCATCGGCCATGCGAATCGTGCTCAGCCTGTGCGCGACAACGATGGTTGCTCTGCCGTGTTTATTGTCGTAAATGGCCTTGCGGACCGCCTCCTCTGACTCACTGTCGAGATGACTGGTAGCTTCGTCAAAGATCAGGATGCTGGCATTCCGCAGAAGGGCCCGGGCAATCCCAAGCCGTTGCCGCTGTCCGCCGGAAAGGCGCACGCCGCGTTCACCTACGGTGGTTTCGTAGCCCTGCGGCAGTTGAACGATCCAATCATGCGCATTGGCCAGCCGTGCCGCGTCTTCCACGTTCTCGGCAGTGGCTGAAGGTCTTCCGTAACAGATGTTGTCGTGGATCGTGCCGTCAAACAGGAATACATCCTGTTCCACGATCGCAAGCATCTGCCGGTAACTCTCAATCGAATAATCGCGGATACTCTGCCCGTTCACCCTGATCTCGCCATCCGTGGGGTCGTGGAAACGGGCCACCAGGTCAGTCAGCGTTGTCTTGCCGGCCCCATTGCGTCCGACGATCGCCACCACTTCTCCAGATTGCAAGCTGAACGTTACGTCTCTCAGCGCATAACCATCTTCGCCGTAGGCAAATGAGACCGCGTCAAAATCAATACCGGCGACCTCAGCGGGAGCGCCAAGCGTACCTTTTTCATGCTGGTCTTCCTTCATGCTCATGATTTCCGTCAGACGATCCACTGACGCCATGGCCTGCTGCGCGCCCGTGATTGAGGAAATCACCTGCCCAACCGGCTCAATAACCATGGCGGCATACAAAGCAGTGGCAATAATGTCGCCAATGGAGACAATGCCCTTCACGGCAAAGTATGCGCCGATGCAGATGATTCCCACCGTGCTGATTGCGCCTAAGAAGCGGATCGAGCGGCTGATCATCGTGGCCCAATAGGCAGCGTGGAGCGCAACACGCCCCTGCACGTTCAAGCAGGTCGCGTACAGCCGAACTTCGCTGGTTTCCCGCCCATACATGCGTACCGTACGCAATCCTCCCAGCACCTCGGTCACGCGCTCATTGATCGTCGAACCCAGGCGGCTCACCAGCGCATAGAAAGGCCGGAGCTTGGTGACTGGCAGCGCATAAGTAATAAAGATCAGGGGAATGATGATCAGTACCAGCCCGGCAAGCCTCCAGTTGATCACGAAAATCAATATCACTCCGCCGATTATGCGCAGTGCCGCCGATAACAGGACCACCAGCACCTGTCCAAAGAAGATGGAGACGGCGTTCGCATCGTCATTCAGGCGGGAGCTGATGCCGCCCACTTTGAGTTCCGAGGTGACTCGGAGGGGCAGGCGCAGAACATGCCGATAAAGCTTCTGCCGCAGCGAGCGGACCAACAGAAAGCTCTGTGCCTGTATCCGATAAGTCACGTAGCCTTCGACCACGAAAGAGAGGACCAGAAGGGCCAGCAGTCCGGCGGCCCAGAGCCAGATCATCCTGATCTTGTCCGCGACGGCTAAATGGCCGTTCAACACAAGATTATCGATAATGTATTTGGACGCCAGCGGCCGCGCCAGTTCGAGCAAAGTGCCGACGACGGACAAGATGGCCAGCACGGAGAAGATCCACACGTAAGGCCAAATGAATGCATGAAACGGTGACGCGGATTTCGCCGGGCTTGCTGAACGCATCCGTACCCCGGCTTGCGACACGGACGGCGTTGGCGTGCTGGCAGCCGCAGCGGTTGCCACGGAGCCTCGCCGTTTCTTGCGTATTTCTTCCATCAGCGTCTGGAATCTGCGACGCGACGGGACCGTCCGCGAAAGTGAATCCTGAGGAGCATTCATAAGGGAGAGCTCTGAGTGTTTGATTTAACTACTGATTTTGCTGGACGCGCCCGGAACGGGCGCCTTGAAATGAAGTCTTGAGCAATTCAAATTTGTAAAATGACCGTACGCCTGTCTCGGTTTCAGTGCAGACGAATCCGAGTTTTTCCAGGACCCTAATTGAGGCGGCGTTCCCTACCTCGCTCACGGCAACAATTCGTTTAAGCTGTAGCTGGTCGAATCCGAAGGTCACGAAAGCGCGACCCGCCTCGGTGGCCAATCCTTTACCCCAGTACTGGCGCGCAAAGCAGAACGCCAGCACCGCCTCTCCCGGCACCGAGCCTCCAGGGCGGAAGTTTGGATACAGTCCGGAGTAGCCGATGTAACGTCCTTCCGGCTTGAAGATCGTCGCCCGAAGCGCCAGTTTGCGAGCGCTGTTCCTGAGAAGTGTGTTGCGAAACTTGTGCACCGCGACATCGTGCGGACGGGGAGCGCCGCCCACATAGAGCCGGACCTCCGGATCAGCTTCCAGCGCGCAATAGGCTTCCAGATCGCCGGGCTGATGCTCGCGAAACAACAGCCGTTCCGATTCGAGAAGAAACATGTAGAAAGTTCAATTACTACTCGTAGCGCAAAGCGGTCATCGGATCAACGCGGCTTGCACGCATGGCCGGCAGCACACAGGCCAGCAGCCCGATTACCAGCAGCAACGCGACCACACTGTTGAAAGTTAGCATGTCAATCGGTTTTACCTGGAAGAGCAGGCTGGAGAATGTGGGAGCGAGCGCCGCTGAACAGATTGCTCCCAAAAGCACTCCCAGCACGACAAAGTTCATGCTTTGCCAGACAACCAGGCGCAGAATGTCAACGCGATGCGCACCCAGGGCCATGCGTATCCCGATCTCATTGGTCGCTTGCGCTACCGAGTACGAAGTTACGCCATAAATCCCCACACAGGCAAGGAACATGGCGATAACGCCAAGAATTCCGGAGAGCAAGGTGGTGAACCGCGTGCGGCTTCGCGCTGTGGCTACCAGGTCGTCGAGCGAACGCATCCGCGTGATCGGCAGATCTTTGTCGATGTGCGCAATTGTCTGCTTGACCGGCTGCGTCAGGCTGGTAGGAGAACCGGCTGTCCTAACGACAAAAGACATCGGTAGGTTTCCGCGCGGGCTCTGCAAATATGGATGGTAAACCTGCGGACGCCCCTGCCGCACCAGCGACTGATAGTCCACATGCTTCACCACGCCGACCACTTCCACCCAGACCTGTTTGAATTCTCCTTCGTTGATGGCTTCTACATTCAGTTTCTTGCCCAGAGCGCTCTGCCCCGGCCAGGCCGTCTGCGCGAGCAGATCGTCCACAACCACAACGCGCGGATGGGCTACGTCATCGGTCTCATTGAAATAACGGCCGGACAGCAGCGGAATCTTCATCGTCTGGAAATAGCTGGCAGAGATGCAGCGCAGATCCGCCATCTGTGTCTTCTGCTGGTCTTCGCTGGCGCCTTCAGGATAGTAGTAGTTGTACCAGTTGGAGAACTCATCCAGGGGAACATGCGACGTGGAACCGGCAGCCTGAACTCCAGGCAGCACAGAGAGATCTTTCTCCAGTTGCCGGAAGAAGCCGGTCACCTTGCCGTCGTCGCTATAGCGGCTTCCCGGCAGCGAGATGGTAAAGGTCAGTACGCCGTTGGGCTCAAAGCCGGGATCGACTCTAAGCAAGTGCACAAATGTCCGCAGCATCAAGCCGGCGCCGTTCAGGAGAATGAAGGCGAAGGTTACCTCAGCGAGGACGAGCAGCCGGCGCAAACGTCTTCGGCTGGGCATAAGATTTTTTCCCACACTCTTAAGTGACGATACCATGTCTACTTTCGAGGCCTCGAGCGCGGGAGCCAGGCCAAAGATCACTCCGGTCACCAGGCAAAGACCTGCGGCAAACAGCAGCGTTGGGATGTTGATCGTCACCTCGCTTAGCCGCGGGACCGCGCCCGGCGAGAGCAATGGCAAAGTCTTAAGCAGCATTGCGGCAAGCCCCAGTCCTGCCAATCCGCCCATCATCGCCAGAAGGAGATTCTCCGTCAGAAGCTGGCGGAGAATTCGGCTGCGCGTGGCGCCCAGAGCGGCGCGCATGGTAATCTCCCGCACTCTCTCATTGGCAAAGGCAAGCAGCAGGTGCGTGATGTTGGCACAGGCAATTAGCACCACCAGGCTGACACCGACAAATAATGCCAGCAGCGGGGAACGTACCTCTTTCATCGCGTCCGCCTGGAGTGGAATTACCTGGACTGCAATCTGGTCGCTGGCAAACTCAGGGAATTGTGAGCGCAGATCGCGTGTAATGCTATCCAGTTCCGCCTGCCCCTGCGATACAGTTACGCCGGGGTTCAACCTGCCGATCATGCGCAGAAAGCCCACGTCACGCCGTCTCTGTCCCAGCGGAGACGAGAATGGCGACCAGACCTGTATCTCGGTGGGAACAGCGGCATCGGCCGGGAACAGCAACTCGAAACCATGAGGCAGAACGCCCACCACCGTAAACTGGCCTCGCGCCGTGCGGATGGTCTTGCCCATGATGCCGGGATCGGAGCCATAGCGTCGCCGCCACAATCCATCACTGATCACCGCAACTGGGTTCCGGCTCGCTCCCTCTTCCTCGGGAAGAAAAGTTCTTCCCACTGCCGCATGCACAC
>Ga0070714_100004638_pt1 | contig 10373 bp, 6 predicted proteins | sample LARL83metaG_FD_65450 | JGI IMG/M metagenome (GOLD analysis project Ga0070714, IMG submission 65450) | Corn, switchgrass and miscanthus rhizosphere microbial communities from Kellogg Biological Station, Michigan, USA - LAR L8-3 metaG | ecosystem: Host-associated > Plants > Roots > Rhizosphere ... | reverse complement strand
AAGAGTCGAGCGGATCCTGTCCCGGCGGGGGCTGTTCGGCTCCCGTGGCCTTGCCCTTTGCGGAGCCGTCGGGTGTTCCTTCCTGATTGCTTACCTCGGGTTCATCGGCCGTGTCCATCGCGGCGTCAAGTTTGGCGTTTGGATCGTCTGCCTTCGCATCCCAGGGATCGGCGGTCGTGGCCTTGTCCCGGTTGTTCTGATCGAAGGGGCGCTGCCCACGGGTGCGCTTGGCATCGGCGATGTCACGTGACTGGCCCAGGAATCCGTCGAAGCCGATGCGCACCAACGACGGCCGCAGGTCGAGACTGTGGTTGATTCCGTAGCGAACACCGAACATCGAGAAAACAATGGCTGCCAGGGCGGCGTTGACGTAGAGTGTCCTGGGCGCAAAGAAGGGCAGGCCGCGTTCGACATCGGCGGAACGCGCTAACTCCTCCGCGGCTTCTTTCTGCTGCTCGATGAACTGGCGGGAGGAAACCGCACGATCCGGGTGCTCGGTGAAATACAGGGCCGTCGACAGCGAATCGTGGAAGCCGAGTTGTTTGTCGATCGATTGCGCGACTTGATACCGCGAGAGAACCTTGTTTCGGGCGCGATAGGCGCCGGCCGCCAGACTTACTACGAACAGAAGGACCGGCCAATACCAATTAAGAATCTGGGTACCCAGAATCAGCAGCAGGATTGCGCCGCCCAATCCGAGCGATGCAGCGAAGGAAGCTTGATGGAAGAGCAGATGGCGCACCTGTCGCATCCGGGCTCGCCGGACTAGCTCCGAAAGCACGCTACGCTCACTCACTTATTGATTATCCCAAAAAAACGTAATCACTGTTGTTCTTTAGAACACACCTACACGATAAGTCGTTCCACTATTAGCACGTCGCGCCACTGTCCATCCAGCTTACCGTGTTTTTCGTAGGTACCCACCTCGCGAAATCCTAGCTCGCGGATCAGGCCTCGGCTGGCGAGGTTTTCCGGGAAGACGCGGGATAGCAGCTTCCAGAATCCGGCCTGCTGAGCCGCGTCGATCAACGCTTCCAGTGCCATACGCCCCGCTCCTTTGCGACGATATGCGCGCGCCACATAGACCGAAGTCTCCGCGATTCCGGCGTAGCATTCTCGCGGCCGGTATTGGGAGGTCGAGGCGAAGGCCACCACAGCGCCATTATCTTCCACCACCACAATAGGATGGGTGCCGTCGAACCATTTGCGGAGATCGTCGGCAGAACGGGGACGGGTCTCGAAAGTAGCGATGCGATCCTCGATGCCTTCGTTGTAAATTTTCGCCATCGCCGCGGCGTCGTCGGGGGTGGCGGTGCGGGCGGTCAGCATTGTGCAGTCACCACCGGCGATGGGCAGCGCACCGGGAAGTTCACCGAATTGGCGATAAAGCACAACTCGTGCGCCTTGGCGTGCAGCGCTTCGGCTTCGGGGATGCGGCCGGCGTCGGTAATAGTCATCACCGGATGCAATGTGACCTCGGTGAAATGTCCCGAGCCGTCGGGATTTTCCGCCATCACTCCGCAGGCCTGGTCTTGATATGAGGTCACGGTGATACCGGCATCCGCGCAGAGGTGCAGCAGCCACAGCATGTGGCACGTCGAGAGGGTCGATACCAGCAGTTCTTCAGGAGTGTAGCGAGTCGGGTCGCCACGGAAGGCGGCATCGGACGATCCGGGAATCGGCGCCGACTTGCCCGTGACGAAAATCTCGTGGTCGCGTTTGTAGGCGCGGTAGTCGGCGGTCCCTTGCCCGGTATTGCCGGTCCAGGTGGTCTGAATTTTATAGTGATGTAAACGGCTGGCCACGGCGGCCCCGTTTATTGACCGCGGCTGGCCGGCGGAACGATGCCATTCATACGCACGTAAACGACCGCCTGTCCGTAATGGTCGTAGCTGTGCCACATCAACATCGTCACCATATCGATCCGCGGAGCCTTGTTGTTTCCAAACGGCGATTGCAGCATATCCATAGAATTGGCTTGAGTGACCGCCAGGGCAGCCTTGTGCGCGTAGGCGAACGCGTCTTTCAGATACTTCACCGCGGCAGCTTTGTCGTTGATCGAAGCCGGGCCGTTTTCATCTTTGCCCATATCGCTGGGATTTTTTTCACCCAGGGCACCAGCAGAGATCCCATAGAGAGTGGCCGCGATGTGGGTCATCTGTTGAGAGAAGGAGCGGACGTTCTTGAATTCGCCCTCGGTGGGTCGGAAGTTGAACTTCTCGGCGGGCATTGCTTCGGCGAGCCCGACAATTTCGCGCTCAGCCGAACGGAGCTGGCCGTCCAGAACCTTGCCCATATTGGCCTGCAGCGGCGCGTCAGCCCCGAAGACCATCGAGGCACCGGCCGCCATTGCCATCGCAAACAAAAAACGTGTCATGCAATCCTCCCAGTGGATAAAGACCATTATAGGGGACGGATCGCGAGGTACGACTGGCCCCTGATAAGATACTCTCCAGAAAGCATATTTACAAGCATGCGCCTCACCGCCCTGATTGCAGCGGGAATCATCGCTGGCGGTGTCGCTCTGCTGGCGGAATTAGGAGGAGCATCTCTAGCGTCGCCAGATCATCCAGCTATCGGCTACGACACGCGACCAGTGAATGACGTCGTGGCTCGGCTCAATCGCAAAGTCCAAAGCGGGCAAGCGCAGCTCAAATTCGAAGGAGTCCAAGGTTATCTGCGATCGTTGCTGGACTCGCTGGACATTCCGATTGAGTCGCAGATGGTGGTGTTCTCGAAGACCAGCCTGCAGATGCATCTCATCAGTCCTCAGCACCCGCGGACGATTTTCTTCAACGACCGAGTGGCCGTTGCCTGGGTGCCTCGCGAACCGTTCATCGAGATCGCCACGGAAGATCCACAGCAAGGCGTCATCTTCTACACGCTCGATCAGAAGTCAGCAGACCGGCCCGCGTTCGTTCGCCACGACGAGTGCCTGGTGTGCCACGAATCCTACTCGACGCTGGGCGTTCCGGGCATGCAGATACGGAGCGTTTTCACCGCGCCGGACGGCCGGCAGATGCGCCAGTTCGGCGATTACACCTCCGATCACCGCAGCCCGTTCGAAGAACGCTGGGGCGGGTGGTACGTAACCGGCAAGCAAGTTCCCACGCATCATCTGGGCAACGCTATGGTCACCGGCCCCGATACGGGGGAGCCATCCAATGGAAACCCGCCCATGGGATCAATCCAAGTGGATCTGGATGCCGGTTCTTATCTCTCTCCCCATAGCGACATCGTGGCACTGATGGTCTTCGATCACCAGGTGCAGATGATTAATCTGCTGACACGCGTGGGTTGGGAGACGCGCTTTGCATTGTACGATCACCGCGATCTCACGGCCCACCTTGTCCAGGACGGCTCGAAAGAACTTGTCGACTATCTTCTATTCATCGACGAGACGCCGCTGCGTGGCAAAGTCCAGGGATCATCAGGATTCGTCGAAAAGTTCGCGGCGCGAGGCCCCAAGGATCGTAAAGGCCGGTCGTTACGCGATTTCGATTTGGAGCGGCGGCTCATGCGCTATCCGTGCAGTTACATGATTTATTCCGAGGCATTCGACAACTTGCCGGTGGAGGCGAAGGAAGCGATCTACAAGCGCATGTGGCAGATTCTATCGGGCCAGGAAACGGACCGGAAGTACGCGCGGCTGTCGCTCCCAGATCGGCAGGCGATTGTCGAGATCTTGCGGGATACCAAGCCAGGTCTGCCGAATTACTTTCAGCCGGTGACGCGTTAGCGTTTATCCGATGAGGCCGTTGACTGGACATGCACCACCGTCCCCGCGGTGAGCGAGTCGGGCGGATTCAGAATCACTTGATCGTTGGCATCGATGCCTGAGACGACCTCGAGCTCTGTCCCATAATCCTTGCCGATCACCACCGAAACTAGCTCAACTTTATCGCCCTCGCGAACGACGCCGACCCGCAACCCTTCACTGCGGAACAGGAACGCATTCACCGGCAAAATCAGCGATTGCGCGGCGGCCGGTAGCGCCAGGTGCACTTCGGCGTACGCGCCCGGCTTCAGCTCACCAGAGGCGTTGTCGACATCGATTTCCGTAAGCAAGGTGCGCGTTCCGGCATCGATCGCCTCCGCGTTCCGAACCAGTGTTCCGTGAAAGCGCCGGCCCGGGAATTCCGCCAGAGTTAGAGTCGCCGCGATTCCAGGCGTCGCGGAGCGCGAATAAATCTGCGGAACGTTCACGTACACTCGCAACTTCACGGTGGATGCGATATGGAATAGCTCTTGCGAAGGCGTCCCCGCCCCGGCATTGATCAGCGCACCGACGTCGGTATTGCGCGCCGTGATCACACCGTCGAAGGGCGCCTTCACGGTGGTGTAGCGCTGCATTTCTTCCAGGCGCCCCAGATTCGCTTGTGACGCGGAAATATTGCTCCGAGCCGCCGCGATGGCTTGTTCGAGCGCATGCACACTCGCGGCCTGCGCCTGATATTGGGCCTGATACTGATCGTTCTCCTGCCGTGAGACTACGCCTTTACTGGATAAGTTGCGCCAGCGATCCGCCGTCACGCGAGCCAATTCTTCGTTGGCCTTCCCTTGCTGATAATTGGCGAGTGCCTGATCGAGCGCAGCCTGAGATTGCTGCACGTCGGCACGCGCCTGCCGCACCTGCTGCTCTAATTCCGGAGCATCGATTTCCGCGAGCACTTGGCCGGTCTTCACCCGCGCGCCGATGTCGGCCGTCCAGCGTTTTAGATAGCCGCTGGCTCTGGCGTATATGGGCGCGTCCACAAACGCTTGAATGTTTCCGGGCAGGACCACTTCGTCCTCGATCGCGCCCGGCTTGGGATGGATCACCGCCACGGTCGGCACAGCCAGTTGTTGCGTCTGTACTTTCACCGCGGCCGCAGTCTGGATGCGCGAACGAATGCCGCGATAAATGAGAACACCCGCCCCGAGCGCTAACGCGACCACCAATATAGTCTTGGCCACCCGATTGCCGTCGCCGGGCTTCGGAGGTTTGGCGCGCCTGCTAACGGTTGGTTCGGCGTGAATCATCGGTTCACTATCTAGCATCCTTCTCCTGGTGGCGACGGTGCAAGAGGCTGAATACGGTAGGCACAAAGAACAGCGTGGCGACAGTCGCGAAAATTAATCCACCGATCACGGCGCGCCCCAGCGGCGCATTCTGCTCGCCACCTTCACCCAACCCCAGCGCCATAGGAACCATGCCGATGATCATTGCCCCGGCCGTCATCAGCACCGGGCGGAATCGAGTAAAGCCGGCCTCAAGCGCCGCCCGCACCGGATCGCCGTGCAGCGCCAGATCATCCTTGGCGAAGCTGATCACCAGAATGCTGTTGGCGGTTGCCACCCCGACGCTCATGATCGCGCCCATCAGCGCAGGAACGCTCAGCGTGGTGTGCCAGACGAAGAGAGCCGCGACAATACCAGCCAGCGCCGCCGGCAACGACGTCAGGATTATGAACGGATCGAGCCACGATTGGAAATTGACGACGATTAGCAAATAGACCAGCACGATCGCCAGCACCAGCCCGGATAGCAGTCCTTGAAACGAAGTGCGCATGGTTTCGATCTGGCCGCGAACGAATAACTGGGAGCCGCGCGGAAGATGCTTGCGGTTCTGATCGACGATGCGGTTGATATCCCCGGCCACGCCGCCGAGATCCCGGTCTTGCACCGATCCGAAAATGTCGATGGAGCGCTGCAGATTGTAGTGGGAAACCACCGCCATGCCGGCGGCGCGGCTGGTGCTCATTACATCGTTCAGGATTTCCGGCCGCTGCCCGTTGGGCGTGCTGATGGGAATATTTTCCAGATCCGACAAAGATGATGCGGCATATTGCGGCGTCTGGGTCACGACACTATAAGTCACGCCGGTCTTCGGATCCAGCCAGAACGAAGGCGTGGTCTGGAAACTTCCGCTCAGAGAAACCAACAAATTATTGGCAACGTTGAGCGGCGTAAAACCGCTCTCCACAGCCTTGGTGCGATTCACAGTCATTTCGATTCGAGGTTGATCGAAGAGCTGGTGCACACGCAGATCCACGGCGCCCGGTATGGTTTGGAGCTGCGTCAAAAGATTGGTCGCGAAGGCGTGATTGGCTTCCACATCCGGTCCTGACAATTGAATGTCGATGGGCGCCGGCAAACCGAAGTTCAGGATCTGGCTGACGATGTCGGCCGGGAGAAAATAGAAAGAGACGCCCGGAAACTCCTGGGGCAATTGCCGCCGCAGCTCATGCACGTAATCGTCGGTGGGGCGATGCCCCGGCTTCAGCGTCACCATGACATCCGCATCCATGGTTCCGATCGGCGCCGAGGTGCTGTACGCCATATTGATGGAGCTATACGGCAATCCGATGTTGTCGATGATGCTGGATAGTTCCGAGGCCGGGATGGTTCGTCGCATGGCGGTCTCGATCAGGTCGCCCAGCCGCGCGGTCTCCTCAATCCGCGTAGCTGTCTTGGCGCGAAAATGCAGATTGAACTGACCGGCGTCGGTGCTGGGAAAGAAATCCTGCCCGAGCCACGGAAGCAGAAGGAAAGCTGCCGAGCCGATGATCATGAAAGTGGGAAGAAAGACCGCTCGCCTCCGGATACAACCTTCCAATCCCCGTAGATAGGCCGCGCGCGATGCGTCAAAGCCGCGCTCGAAGGCTCGTTGGATTCTCCCCGCCAGATTCCAGGACGCTGGTTCCGTGTGCTGATGGACGCCGGCCTTGAGCAGATACATCGCCAGAGTCGGCACCAGCGTGCGCGAGAGAACGTAGGAGGCCAACATCGCGAATACAACCGCCTCGGCCAGAGGAATAAAGAGATAGCGCGCCACGCCGGTGAGGAAGAACATCGGCAGAAACACGATGCAGATGCAAAGGGTCGATACCAACGCCGGCAGGGCGATCTGCGCCGCACCGTCCAAAATCCCGTTGTGCAGATCTTTGCCCTGGTCGAAATTGCGATCGATATTCTCGATAGTCACGGTGGCGTCGTCTACCAGGATTCCGACCGCCAAGGCGAGCCCGCCCAGCGTCATGATGTTGATGGTTTCGCCCAGAGCGCTCAGCACGCAGATGGACGTGAGAATGGACAACGGGATCGAGATCGCGATGATCAGCGTACTGCGCCAGCTCCCCAGGAACAGCAGGATCATCACCGCCGTCAGGCAGGCCGCGATGATCGCTTCGCGAACAACCCCGTTCACGGCCGCGCGCACGAACAACGACTGATCAGAGATGGGTTCTATTTTGAGCGAGGGCGGAAGCGTGGCCGCGATTTGAGGCAGCATGGCCTTGACCTCGCGCACGATGTCGAGCGTTGAGGCGTTGCCGATCTTCATGATCGTCAACAACGCGCTACGCTGCCCGTCGCGCCGCACAATGTTGGTCTGCGGCGAAAACCCGTCCCGCACATTCGCGACATCGTGAACATAGATGGTCGTGTTCCGGTCTGCCTTCACCGGAAGATCGTTGAGCTCGGCGACCGTCCGGGGACTGCCGTTGAGCCCGATATCGTACTCGAATTGACCGATCTTCGAGGTTCCCGAAGGGAGAACCAGATTCTGAGCACTCACCGCGTTCACCACGTCGGCCGGCGAAAGACCCTTGGCCTGAAGTGCCGTCGGCTGCAGATCGATCATCACCTGCCGCTGCTTTCCGCCGTATGGCCAGGGAATAGCCGCGCCATCCACCGTCGAAAGCTGGGTGCGGATGCCATTGGCGGCGTAATCGAACAGCTGTTGCTCCGACAAGCCTTGGCCCGAAAGCGCCAGTTGCAGAATGGGGACGCTGGAAGCGCTATAGACGATCATGTAGGGCGGCGTCGTTCCCAGTGGCATCTGCCGGACGCTCGACACCGCGGCGGCCGTCATCTGCGCCATCGCCATGTCGACCTTGGCTCCTTGATGAAAGAACACCTTGGTGATGCTGCGGCCGTTCACCGTTTGCGATTCGATGTGCTCCATGTCGGTGACGACAGTGGTCAGCCAGCGCTCGTATTGCGCTCCGATCCGCTCTTCCATCTCCTCGGCGCTCAGCCCCGTGTAATTCCAGAGCGCTCCGATGACCGGGATGTTCACGTTGGGAAAAATGTCGGTGGGCGTCCGCATGATCACCAGCGGGCTGATCAGCAGGATCAACAGCGCCAATACGATGAACGTATAGGGCCGTTTGAGGGCTATATTAACGATCCACACTTCTTGGGGGCTCCATTGACCAGCTTAGCGTTTTCACCCCTGGAACTGGGCTTGGCGGCATCCTTTGATGGAACACACAAAATGACGGATGCGTAGTCGTACTCATGGAAACGCTGGTTGCGGATCTTCGCCAGGCTATTCGAGGCTTGAGGCAAAGTCCTGGATTTGCGGTCGCTGCCATTGGAATCCTGGCCCTGGGATTGGCTGCGAACACGGCCGTCTTCTCGGTCGCCGATGCGGTGCTATTCCGCCCGCTTCCTTTTCAAAGTCCGCAGCAACTGGTTGCCATCCACGAAGTGATTCCGCAATTCAGCCAGCGATACCCGCGCCTGCCGGTGAATGCGAAACATTTTTTCGAATGGCAAGCGCGCAGCCGGTCCTTTGCCGATCTGGCGATTCTGCAGGACAGCTCGCTCAACTTGACGGGCAACGAAGGGCCGCCCACGCGGCTGGCGGTGGAGCGCGTTTCCTGGAATTATCTGCCGTTATTGGGCGTGCAACCGCTGCTCGGCCGCAATTTCACCGCAGAGGAAGATCATACCAACAATGACCGCGTGGTGATCCTCACCTATGGCCTATGGCAGCGCCGCTTCCATGGCGATGCATCGATTCTCAATAGAACCATCTTGCTGAGCGGAACCCCACACGTTGTAGTGGGCATGCTGCCGGCCTGGTTCCGCTATCCCCGATCCGACGGAGAAGAATTGGGTGGCCGGGCGGCGCAGCCTGAAATTTTCAAGCCGATTGCGATCGACCGCGCCAAGCTGGACGCCATGGGCAATCACAATTTCATAACGACCGCACGGCTCCGCGACGGCGTCTCCGCCCAGCAAGCGCTCGCGGATTTGAATTCCATTCAAGCAGCTCTCATCCATGAAACGCCCATGCCCGGACTCGACCTGCGCGCCGACGTCACTCCCTTACAGGAACAAGTCGTAGCCGGATCGCGGCAAGGCCTGCTAGTGTTGCTGGCATCGATCGGGACGGTCCTGCTCATCATCTGCGTGAATCTAGGCAACCTGATGCTGGCCCGAGCCACCGGCCGGTCGCGCGAGATGGCGATCCGCGCGGCGCTGGGTGCAGGATCTTGGAGAATGATCCGCCAGGTTTTGACCGAGAGCCTGGTGATCGCTTTCGCGGGTGGCGCGCTCGGGCTAATGTTGGCCTATGCAGCCGTACGTGCTCTAGTGGCGAGTGCACCGGTGGACTTACCACGGCTGGATGAAGTTCATCTCGACCTTCGCGCTCTACTCTTCGCCTTCGCAGTATCGCTGGTGGCCGGCTTGTTGTTCGGGTTAATCCCCGCCTGGCGAGCGGCCCGCTCCGAGCCGCAGGATGCTTTGCGTGGCGGCGGCCGCTCGGCTACACAGGGCCGCGGTGGTCTGCGCATCGCCGAAATTTTGGTCACTACCGAGGTCGCGTTGAGTGCCGCGCTGCTGGTCGCCGCGGGACTGCTGATCGGGAGCCTGGTTCGCATCCTGGGCATCGAGCAGGGCTTCCAGGCCAGCAACGTGCTCACCGCGAGCCTGAATCTGCCGGGCACGAAATACGACAACACCAAGAAGCGTGCCGAGTTTTTCGATCGGCTACTCCCCGCAGTCCAGCGCTTGCCCGGCATCCAGGCAGCCGGAATCATCTCAACATTGCCCCTACAAGGTGATACGTGGGTCGACATGATCAGCCGCGATGATGACCACCGGCCACTCTTCGAACGGCCGATTGCCAACTATCGCTTCATTAGCCCGGATTATTTCGCTGCCTTGGGAATTTCGATTCGTGCCGGGCGTGCGTTTCAGCTCGCGGACCGGAACCGGCCAGTAGTCGTTGTGACCGCTACTACTGCCGCGCGAATCTGGCCCGGTTCGAACGCGATCGGAAAACAGATGCGCCGGAGCAACGAAAAAGAACCGATGGCTGAAGTTGTAGGAGTGGTGACGGACACGCGCGTTGGCATGCACGGTGACCCGCCGCCGTTGATGGTCTACATGCCGTACTGGACGCAGCTGGGTTCCGAGGCCACGTTGACCATCCGCACTGCTCAGGAGCCTGGGGCAGCGGCCAACGCCGTCCGAAATGCCATCTGGTCGGTGGATTCCCAACTTCCCGTACCCGAGATGAAGACCATGCAGCGCATCATTTCCGATGCTGTCTCCGAGCGCCGCTTTCAGACCGGGCTCCTGGCCGGCTTCGCGCT
>Ga0070714_100004637_pt1 | contig 10374 bp, 7 predicted proteins | sample LARL83metaG_FD_65450 | JGI IMG/M metagenome (GOLD analysis project Ga0070714, IMG submission 65450) | Corn, switchgrass and miscanthus rhizosphere microbial communities from Kellogg Biological Station, Michigan, USA - LAR L8-3 metaG | ecosystem: Host-associated > Plants > Roots > Rhizosphere ... | reverse complement strand
AGGGAAGGAGCGTCGATTTCACCAGCACCGGCTGGATGAGGCTGTAAGCAGTCTGGTCGAAACGGGTAAGATGCAGCGCGAACGCGCGTCCCACCGTGGCGTCGATGCCCGCCTCGACGCCCGCTTGCTCTTCGGGAGCGAAGCCGGTCTGCAGTAGTGCTTCGCGACCGATCCACGAGGATCGCAGCGCCGAGCCCACGGGACGGATGCTCTTGCCATACGACGCGCGCAGCTTGGTCGTGACAGGGCCGAAGTCGTGGACCGCGGCGCCGCCGAGCATTGGTAAGCTCACGAGACCATTCATAGCCCCGAACCCACCATCCCGCTCGAAACGCAATCCGCTCGTCGCGAACAACGTGTTTCGCCACGACGCATCCAACTGACCGATGATGCCGGTGTTGCTCTCCCAACCACTGAATGATCGGTCGGCCTGGGGCAGCATCTCATATGCGGAGTGCTGCTGCAACGCGGAGTGCTCGGCGGCGAAGCTCAGCGTCGCGGCCGCTCCGTCGGCTGATCCAAAACGGCCCTCGCTGGTCGCGCGGAACGTCGCCCGATCGGCCGAGCCGCGCGCCGCGCGCAAGGCCGAGTCCAGCGGCGAGGGAATGGGCGTCATGGTGGCCGTCGGATCCCCGGAGAGGCGATATCCATCGACGCCGACTGTGAGCACGTGGGACCATCGCTCACCGATGGAGAGTGTGCCCGTCGTGCCTAACGTGTACTCGCGAATCGATTGCGTCGCGTTGGCGCTGGCCCCGTCCTGCAGTCGATCGTAGCCGTGACCCATTTCGCGCCACGCGTCGCGGTCGCTCTGCATCGGGCTCACCGACGGCGAGCTCGAGGCGACGAGTGGACTCGTGCTCACGCCGGCGTCTTTGGCGTAGAATCGCGCACTTCCCGTCAGCATGCTCCGTTCGCCGGCGAGCCGGAAGCCGCCGTCACCATGCGCATTCCAGCTCTGGCCGCCGGGGACGTAAGATCCGACAGTACCGAGCGAGAGCGACAGCACCGAGGATTTCACATCCCCGCCGCCGTGTAGTGCGAGCGTATGCTCCTGGACGAGCACTGGCCGCGACGCGAAAGCGCTGTGCGACATGCCCGCGCTGCTGCGCAGGCGCGCCAGCTCGCCGCCATCACCACCGTCGTGACGCATGACGATATTCACGACGCCGGCGATCGCGTCCGCACCGTAGAGCGCGGCCCCCTGTGGCCCGCGAATGACGTCGATGCGCTCGACCGCGTCCGGACTCAACTCGGTGAGGAGGAGTGGATTGGCGACCTCGATGCCGTCGATGTACACCTTCGGCGCGCTGACGCCGAACGAGCTGGCGCCACGCAGGCTGCCGTACTGGGCGATGAGACTGCTCGGCGCCTGATCCCAGAGCCAGTAACCGGGCACGTCACCGTTCAGCGCTTCTGAAAGCGTGCCCCCGCCCTGTTTGGCGAGCTGCGTACGGTCGATGCTCGTGACCGCGGCCGACGAGCCGCGGGGCGAGACGCCTAACGACTGTCCGCTGACGAAGACACGATCGAGCATGTTGACGCTCTGCTCGGCATGTGTCGTCGTTTGATACCGCGGAGTGGCGGGGGCAAGGACGACCTGGTCATTCCCGGCGACGACCGGCGCAACGGCACTTCCTTCCAGCAACTCGGACAGGACAACGCCCGCTGCGACGGAGTCGGCCGACACACAAACGCGGTGGTCGAGCGGCAAGATCTCGGCGGAGTATGAGAGGCGAAGATGGGCAGCGGCCGCGAGACGATCGAGCGCGTCGCGGAGCGCGAGGTCCCGCCCGTGCAGCGTCACGAGCCGGTCGAGAGGCGAGGGCCAACTCCGCGAATCTCGAGCGTCTGCCCGTGCCATGCACGCCGGCTCCGCGCTGGCAATGGCCGGCGTGGCGAGCAAGAGCAGCGAGGCAGCGCGGAGAAGAAGGCGCTGCCCTCTCAGCCGCGCGCTCGAGACCGAGATCATTGCGTTCGTGCACTCCCAGTGGACGGTCGAACGATCAATGTATCCCCGCGGCGCTCGATCTCCGCCCGATTGAGGTTGAGTGCTATAACTCGCAGCACCACATCGAGCGAATCGCCGGAGAAGGTCATGGTCAGGTGCTCGTTCGCCAACGCCGAGTCTTCGACGCGAAGCACGACGCCGTACCACCGAAGCAGCTCGCTGCTGACCTCGGAGAGCGGCGCCTCGCGGAAGACCAGGCTGTCGCGCATCCAGGCGAGATAGGGCGTGGTGGATTGACCGTGATGCGACGTGACGGTCTCGCTGTCGACGACGACGCCGATGTCGCCCGCCGTCAGCACCTCGTTCATCGAGCCCTGTTTCGGCCGAAGGAGAACAGCGCCTGACGTCACGACCACCTGCACACGACTGCCGCTGTCATTCCGAACGGCGAAGCTCGTTCCGATGTCGCGAATCGTCGCGTTCCCCGCGCGAACGACGAACGGATGCGTGGTGTCGTGTACCACGTCGAAGTAGGCTTCACCATGCAGCTCGACCTCTCGCACTCCGTGTCCGTATCCAGCTGCCATCGTCAGACTGCTCGCCGGACCGAGAATGACTCGGGTGCCGTCGGACAGCCGAACAGAATCCCGCCTACCAACCGCGGTGGCAAACGTCGGCTTCCCGCTCATGACAGCTGGCCCCAACGAGCTGGCGCCTTCGTTTCGTTGAAGCAGGAGACGCGCCGCCACGACGACCGCCGCGGCCGCTGCGAGGAAGGTGACTGCGCGCCAGATGGGCGCGGTCTTTCGAGAACGATGTCGAAGTCGGGGGCTCCGGAGCGGAACGGTGTCTTGCACAGGCTCGGCGTTGTCGCGCCGGGCAACAACCCTGCTCAATGCTGCCTCGACATCCACGTCGGAGGCTTCGCGCAAGGCCAGACCGGTAATGGCGTTGTCGAGTGCCTGCAGCAGGGCCGCGTCTGCTTTATGCTCTTCGAGCCAGCGAGCGATTTGCTCCGATTCGGTCGCGGAGCTCTCGCCAGCGAGGTAGCGTGCGACGACCTCCCAGTCGATGGAGGGCTCGGTGTGGTCAGGAGTGGTGGGGTCGTTGTGCATATGGCTGTGTCAGGGACACCCGAGTCCTGGTGTCCCCTTATCGATGCAGAAGCTGTCCACCAGAGGATACACGGCCAGGGTCCCGGGGACAGTGGCCGAGCGGTTCAGGGTTCAAAGAAAACGCTGCCTTCGTGACGACTTCCGCTATCGACGACCGTGAATTGCTCGCTCGCCTGCGAGCCGGTGAGACCAGCGCCTTCGACGCGATCTTCCGCGCGAACTACGCACTCCTCGTGCGCGTCGCCGAGGCGATGCTCCGAGAGCGCGGAATGGCGGAGGAGATCGCGCAGGACGTGATGCTCGAGCTCTGGCGTCGGCGAGAAGCGCTGGAGCTCACCGACTCGCTGCGCGGCTATCTCCTGCAGGCGACGCGCAATCGATCGCTGAACGCGATTCGGCATCGGGCGATCGAGCGGCGGAGCGAGCCGCAATTAGTCGACGGCGTCGCGCGGTTACCCTCCACGGACGCGTCCGCGCGTGAGAAGGAGCTGGAGAGTGCGATCCAGGCCGCGATCGGCAGTCTGCCTGATCGCTGCCGTCAGATCTTCGAGCTGAGTCGCGTGGACGGGCTCAAGTACGCCGAGATCGCGACACGGTTAGGCATCTCGATCAAGACCGTCGAGGTGCAGATGGGTAAGGCGCTCCGCATCCTGCGCGAGCGGCTCAAGGCTTGGCTGCCGTCGGGAGAGAAGCTCTAAGTGGTAGAGGGTAAAGGGTTCCGGGTAGAGAGTTGTGGGTAGAGGGTTGGGAATCGGAAAGGCCGACGGCATGCCGTCGGCCTTCTTCCTGCCCGCCACCCTCTGCCCTCTACCCGCTACATCCTCCATCCCAGCAGATTCCACTGCGCGAGCGACCAGGTGAAGAGGAGCGCCACGGCGACCGCGCCGCTGTAGCGAAGACGCGCGGCGGTCGTACCAGCGCCTAGGCGCCAGTGGCGAGCGGCCATGTACACAGCCGCAAGCGTACAGATGGTCGCGATGATGGGAAGCAACAGCGCGACCTTGAGACCGGTGAGCGGGCCTTCGAGCAGACCACCGCCGCTCCCGACGATGACGACGACCGCAACGATGAAGATGAGGTCGAGTACCGCGAGGGAAACGAGCAGCCAGCGACCCGGAAGCTCGTCGTCCCGCCTCGCCTCGCCAAAGCGGCGTCTGACGAATCGGCCGATTGCCGCGAGCACCACCCCAACGAAGACGAGGATGCCGAGTCCGAGGAGAATCCAGTGCAGCATCACCGAGTGGGCAAAAGAGACTCGCTCCATCGTCATCATCGGCGCCTCACCGAGAAAGCCGCGCGCGATGTTGCCTTTGTTGTCGGCCTGAAAGGCCACGAGATCTCCGCCAAGCTCGTCGCGATACAGGAGCGGGCCGACCGGCACGAGGCGCGAATCGCCGAGCGCCGAGTGCATAACGAGTTTGCCGCTGTCCGTGGCGGCGATTTTGATGTCGCCAGCGAGGCCGATCGCCTTCTGGAACGTGGTGTAGGAGCGTCGATTGAACTCGTACTCGCCAGCGACGCGTTTTGCCTGCTGTTTGGCGTCGGCGGGCAGCGCGACGATCGACGGCGGCGCGGCGTAATAGTGATCGAGGAATTGCGTGAGGAAGGGACCGAAGCTCAACTCGCCGCCGGTGGCGGTATTGTACGAGACGAAGACACCGAGCTTCTCCTCGGGAATCAACGCCAGGTCCGTGTGGAACCAGCGTGTGTCGCCGCCATGGCCGATGATCCGCAGCCCGTGGCTGGACTTCTCGTAGAAGCCTAACGCGAAACCGGGGATGCGTGGATCGTGGCCGAACGCGCGCGAGTGCATCAGCTCCGCCGTCGAGTCGGCGAGGATTCGCTGACCGTTGTAGGAGCCGTTGTTGAGGTGGGCGAGCATGAACTTGGCCATGTCGGTCGCGCTCGAGGCGACGGAACCCGCCGGTGCGGCATTTACGATCTCATACTTCTGCGGCTGGTAGCCGCCGCCGGCGTAGAGATAGCCCCCGGACATGTCGCCGCGGAGCCGCGCCGGCAGGGGCTGTCGCGTCGTCGTCTGCGTCATCCCCAACGGCGTGAGAATGTGCTGGTCGATGTAGTCGTCATACGACTGCCCCGAGACGCGCTGGACGATGTAGCCAGCGAGCGCCGTCGCGTAATTGGAATACGACGAATAAGTGAGCGGAGGCCGCACGCGTCCCGGAATGTGCGTCTTGAGCCAGTTGCCTAACGTGTACATCTTGGCCGTGTCGTCGATGATGAGATCGCGGCCGTCTTCCTCGAAGCCGGGCGTGTGCGTCATGATGCTGCGCATCGTGATCGGCTGCGGATACGTCGCCGGAATCTTGAAGTCGAGATAGGTGTTGACGTCGGCGTCGAGGTTGATCTTCCCCTGTTCGACCAGCTGCATGACGGCCGTCCAGGTGAACAGCTTGCTGGTCGAGCCAATGCGAAAGAGTGAGTGCTCGGCGTCGACCGGCGCCCGTTTGGCAACGTCGGCGTAGCCGTAGCCCTTGGCGTAGAAGAGCGAACCGTCCTTCACGACGGCGACGGTGGCGCCGGCGACGTGCTTGTCGCGGAGGTTGGCCGCCATGACACCATCGAGAAACGCCGCCAGCTCGGCGCGATCGTGGACTCCACGCGCGGCCGCCGGAACGACGGGCGCGGGACCGAAGACCTGCTGTTGTTCCTTACGCGGGCTGGGAACGAGCGGACGAATGGAGGGAGGTTGCGCGACTGCGGGTGTGGCGACGACGACGGCAACGAGCAGGAGGGAAAGGCGCATTGCGGGAACCTGTGGGTTCGAGGGCGTCCTATGATGAATCACGCACGGCTAAAACGCTACCCAGCCTTCGCGCGTGAGGGCGCCCGACGAAATCGCGGAATTGTCCCGTCAAATCCAGCGAACGTCGACCGGTACGCGGTGAAATCGTTCGAGGGCTATCGTCGCAGCGAGAATTCGTTGGCGCTCGGCAGCGGTGACGCGCGTGCCCGCACTCAGCTCGATGACGATGCCGTCATTCGTCGCCGCGCGTCGCCATGTTCCGACGAGCTGTCCATCGACAACGATCACGTGCGGCACGAGCGCGGTACCGCCCAACACCGACCTGTCATCACCAAGGCGCGCCGCGATCGCGCTGCGATCCCGGTGGCCAATGAAGTACTCGTCGTAGTTCGGGAGCAGATGCGCCGAGCGGACGCGAGGTGGCGGCGACTGGTCGGCGCCCAGCCAATAATCCGTGCCGCCTAACGTTACGCGCTCGAGAGCGTCCGCGTTCGAGGCGATGCCACGTTTCGCGTCGGCGACGGTGAGTCCCGACCACCAGGCGAAGTCGTGCGGAGTCGCTGGACCACGCGTCGTGAAATAGCGGCGCGTCAACTCGTGCAGGGCTTCGTCATTCGAAATCGGCGGAGCGCCGGGTGCGCGCTCCTCGAGCAGCGCATACGTGAATTGTTTCCCGCGGCGCGGACCGCTGCACACGATGCCCCCGAGCTCCGCCTCCATCATCAGATGGCCGAGCCGTTGTCCCGTGACGACGCCCAGCCGGGCACGACGCAGCTCGGCCGCGAGCTCCGATCTCGTTAGGCTGCGGCCGCCGGCGAGCACCTGCTCGAACACCGCATTGCTCCGGCGAATGAACGTGCTATCCAACTCGAGCCGGCGATTCGGGCCCGCCGTCTTCGCTCTCACGCGTGGGGCGGTGAGCGCGAGCATCCAGCGAATGTCGGCCGGCCTCACGAAGTGCCAGGTCGGCCGTAGAACGTGGGTGCGAAGGATGTCACCGGCGTCGAGCGCGGCCTCCAGTGCGTCGTCCGTGATGTCGCGCACGCGCTGAGCGAGCGCCCACTTCGCGCCCGCGTAGTCTTGGGCCTGTACAGCGCCAAGAAGCCTTACGACATCGGCTGGTGTGGTGGGTCCGGTGGTGGTGAGAAACTGTCCGGCCAGGCGCCAGCGGCAGATATCGAGTGGCATCGCGTATCCCGTACGGGTCTTCGATCGTTATGTGGGTGGTTCCCCCCACCCTCCCCTCTCATCCTAACCCCACCTCCCATGTCCCTCTCGCGCCGAACGCTCGCGCGTGCGGGAGTGCTCGCGATCGGCGCGCTGACGCTCGCCGCTTGCAGCGACTCCAGCACCGCGCCGCTCAACATCACGCCCGACCAGCTCCAATCGATGGGCTCATCCGTCGCCACCGAGATCGAAGGCAGCATCGCGGAGCTCACCACGCAGGACGTCATGAACACCAACGGCGGCGCGCCGACCTTCTCGCGCGTGCCCCGCGCCACGGTAGCAATGATGCGCGGCCTGGCGCAAAATCGATACGGGCTCTCGTTCAATCGTTATGCACCGAACGCGAGCGCGAGCGACATCTCCACATGCGGCGTGGCCTCGCAGACTCCCCCCGTCGACACCGACGGCGATGGCGTCCCGGACAACTTCAGCATCACCTTCTCGCTCCCGGCCTGCCATTTCGCGGATGCGACGAGCAGCTACGATGTGACTGGTGCTCTCAACATCTCGGATCCACAGCCCGGCACGGCGAGCATGGCGCTCGACTTCGGGCTCCAGAACTTCAAGATCACCTTCAACGGCTCCGAGGGCGGCGGCTATGTGTCGCGCAACGGCACGGCGTCGGTCAGCGTGTCGCAGACGGGCCTCTATCAGAGCTCGACGTGGACGGACAACGCTGTCCTGACGGGCGTGACGAGCGCCAGCGACAACATCCACTGGACGAACAGCTTCACGGCGGCGCAGGGGCAGTCGATCACGGCTGGCCGGGAGCTGCCCGACGGCGCGTACTCGCCGAGCGGAAGCGTGAACTTCCAGCAGGGCAATCGCGTTGCCTCCTTCTCCGTCACGACGATCGATCCGCTGCAGTACAGCGCATCGTGCGCGGCTGGTGTCCAGCAGGGCACGTCGCTCTCGCCCTTCACCGGCGGCCACATCCGCGTCGCCGTAGCGAATCAGACGAACAGCGGGTACGCCGACATCACGTACTCGGGCTGCAACTCGGCCACGGTCACGCTGGTCGCCGGGCAGTAATCGCCTCGAGTCGTTCCGATCGTCGATGCGGCCTCACACCCTCGGTGTGAGGCCGCATTGCTTTACAGATACCCGTACTGCTCACCCGAGGGTGATCGCGACGTCGCTGGACTGGCTCTCGACGTCTCGATCCTCACTTGCTGTGGGCCCTCTTCGCGAGCATGATGGTCGCACTCGCGACCTTCCCCACACGACTTCGCCACGCCTCACTGGAGTACACCGTGAAACGCGAAGACCTTCTCCGCTCATTCTCGCTCGCCGTCGGCATGTATGCGATTGCCGGATGCGCGAGCACCGCGGCCACGGCGACGATGGCCGGCGGCCCCGTGCCGGCGCCCGATATGTCCACCAGCGCACCGACTCCGGACCGGCGAGTCGGCCTGGCACCGGGCTGGTTCAACGCCGCCGAGGCATCGTGGAATCTGCGGCTCGCGTCGACGACGCCCCCCTCGGCGCCCTTCATCAACCGCAAGGATGCCGGGGATAGTCGGATGTGGAACTCGGACATGGCGTTCACGGGACACTATGTCATCCAGGGCAACTTCAGCGGCTACCAGATCTGGGACGTGTCGAATCCGCGGCAGCCGACGTTGTACTCGTCGTACGTGTGCCCGGGGACGCAGAGCGACGTGTCGGTCTACCACAACCTGCTCTTCGAGTCGAGCGAATCACTGAATGGCCGCAACGACTGTGGCTCACAGGGGGTCGCCGACACGGTGAGCAAGGAGCGCCTGCGTGGCATTCGCATTTACGAAATCTCTGACCTGTCGCATCCGAAGCTGCTGACGACGGTGCAAACGTGCCGCGGCTCGCACACGCATAGTCTCCTCACCGATCCCAACGACAGGGAGAACGTCTATATCTACATCTCGGGCTCGGCCCCGGTGCGCTCGCCTAACGAGCTCGCGGGCTGCTCGGCGATGGACCCGTCGCAGGACCCGAGCAGCGAGTTGTTCCGGATCGAGGTGATCCAGATTCCGCTGGCACATCCCGAGCGGGCGCACGTCGTCAGCAAGCCGCCGATCCTCGCCGCGCTCGCGCCGGTCGAGGCGCACGGTGAGGCGCCGGAGGACGTCGCCCACGCTGCGCAGGCCGCGGCCGAGGCACGCGTCCGTGGTGAATTCACCGCGACGATCTTCGGCATGGAACGGGTCATCCCGTCGTCGATGACCAAGCCGTTGCTGGACAGTCTCGTGAAGGCGCGCGGTGGCACGGGCGAGCCAACGTCAGCCGACAGCGCGACGTTGCGGCGGGAACTGCCGACGATGATACAGCGCATGATCAACGGGCAGGGCCCGCGGCGCGGGCCGCAACAGTGCCACGACATCACGGTCTATCCGGCAATCGGCCTCGCCGGCGGTGCCTGCGGCGGTTACGGCGTGCTGCTCGACATTCGCGACCCGGCGCACCCCAAGCGGGTGAGTGCCGTCGCCGACTCGAACTTCTCATTCTGGCATTCGGCGAGCTTCAACAACGACGGTACGAAGATCCTCTTCACCGACGAATGGGGCGGCGGCACGCAGCCCCGTTGTCGCGCCTCGGACAAACCCGAATGGGGCGCGGACGCGATCTTCACGCTCAGGAACGATCAGATGGCGTTCAAGGGCTACTTCAAGCTTCCGGCGCCGCAGACGTCGACCGAAAATTGTGTCGCGCACAATGGGTCGCTGATCCCCATCCCCGGGCGCGACGTGATGGCGCAGGGCTGGTATCAGGGCGGCGTGTCGGTGTTCGACTTTACTGATGCCGCGCACCCGAAGGAGATCGCGTACTTCGACCGCGGTCCGCTGAGCAAGGATACTTTGTTCGTTGCTGGCTCATGGTCGGCGTACTGGTACAACGGATACATCTACAGCTCGGAGATCGCGCGCGGCCTCGACGTGTTCGAGCTCGTCCCGAGCGGCCTGCTGTCGCAGAACGAGATCGATGCCGCGAAGCTGGTGCACTTCGACGAGATGAACATCCAGGATCAGCAGAAGCTAACGTGGCCGCACGCGTTCGTCGTTGCACGAGCCTACGCCGATCAGCTGCAGCGATCGGGCGGACTCTCGGCGGCCCGGCTGACGACCGTTAGGCAGGCACTGGACGCCGCCGAGGCGGCATCCGGTTCCGCGCGGAGCACGGCGCTCACGCAACTCGCGAGCTCACTGGACGGCGATGTCGGCTCGTCGAGTGACGCGGCGAAAGTGCGTATGTTGGCGAACGAGGTGAGAGAGCTCGCGAAATAGGGTAGAGGGTAGAGGGTAGAGGGTAGAGGGTAGAGGGTAGAGGGTAGAGGGTTG
>Ga0070714_100004636_pt1 | contig 10374 bp, 9 predicted proteins | sample LARL83metaG_FD_65450 | JGI IMG/M metagenome (GOLD analysis project Ga0070714, IMG submission 65450) | Corn, switchgrass and miscanthus rhizosphere microbial communities from Kellogg Biological Station, Michigan, USA - LAR L8-3 metaG | ecosystem: Host-associated > Plants > Roots > Rhizosphere ... | reverse complement strand
CGACGCGGCCGGCGATCTGCTCGATAGAGAGTGTGGTGGTTTCCAGGAGTTCTTCGGCGCGGCTGAGCCGCTGGCTGAGCAGCCAGGCGTGCGGGGTCGCTCCGGTGGCCGCCTTGAAGTGCCGGGCGAACGAGCGGCGGCTCATCAGCGCGCGGGCCGCAAGCTCGTCCAGGGATAGCCGCCTGTCCAGGTTGGCCTGGGCCCAGGCGATGACGTCGGCTAGGTGGCCTTGGTCCCTGGCGTCCGGCAGCGGTGCGGTGATGAACTGCTGCTGCCCGCCGTCCCGGTGCGGCGGGGTTACCAGGATGCGGGCGATCGAGTTGGCCAGCCCGGCGCCGTGGTCGCGGCGGATCAGGTGCAGGCACATGTCGATGCATGCGAGCAGGCACATGCCGGTTCTCCGCGAGGTTGGGTCAGGGCGTGCGGGCGACGGCGGACCTGGAAGGCAGGGGCCGCCGTAGGTCCCAGCGATGAACGGTGCCCGCAAGATACCTCAGCGTCACGGTCGATGAGGTTCGCGGCCACCAACAGAATCCCGGCCCGGTCACGTCCCGGCATCTGCGGTCATGGACCCCGGTCGAACCGGGAACGTCTCACACTGAACTTCGGGTCGGCGGGGTGACGGACGCCGCCGGCGACCCTTGGTCGGTGAGTGGACGTTCGCGGGCCGATGAGAGAAGGTGCACCACCAGGGCGACGAGCACGCAGGCTGCCGCGGCGGTCGCGACGCTAACCGGGCCATGCTGGACAAGCAGGCCGCCAAGGACGCCGCCTAGGGCCTGCCCGGCGTACAGGGACGATGCGGACAGGGAAAGGACCACCGGGGCGCGCGCTCCCGCCGCGGCTATCAGCCGCTTTTGCTGCGCGGGGTTGAATAGCCAGCTAGTCAGCCCCCACAGGGCGACCAGGAAGCACAGCACGTACGCGGCTGCGGCGAGCCCGCTCGCGGCCCATGCCGTGATGGCGAACGCCGCTTGCACCACGAACACGCCACTGAGGGAAAGCGCAGCAACGCGCGCGGACGCCACGTGGTCGATAAGCCATCCGGCCGAGACACTGCAGACCACCGACATCACACCAAAGATTAGGTAGATCAGCGTCAGCGCGTTACCGGTCAGCCCGCCGACACGGCCGGCGAACCAGGCCAGGTAGACGTACAGGGTGAAGATCCCGCAGATCGCGATGGCGTTGGAGAGCAGGATCCCAGGCACGCCCTCGATGGCGGCGGCGCGGAGGCGGTCACGCAGCGGCGCGACTCCGGGGGAAGGGATGTCGCCAAATGAACGCGTCAACCCGGCGAGCGCGATCGCACCCAGAACGGCAACGATCGCGAACGTAACCCGCCAGTTGACGGCCTGGCCGATGAGCGTGCCGAGCGGCACGCCAACGGCGTTGGCGACCGTAAGGCCGCTGAGCACCATGGTGAGGGCACGCCCCCGTTCCTCTGGCTTGGCGATGCTGCTCGCAGCCGCGGTGGCGGCCGGCGTGTAGAGTCCTGCGCCGACGGCGGCCAGTACCCGTGCTGCCACCATGACCCCGTAATCGGGTGCGGACGCTGCGAGCACGTTGGCGACGATGAATACCGTCAGTGCCAGCTGCATGACCCGTTTTCTGCACATGTTGCCAGTAAGGACGGCGGACACCGGCGCGCTGACCGCGTAAACACCGGCGAAGAAAGTGACAAGCAGCCCGGCCATGCCAAGGGAGACACTCAGGCTGCTTGCAACCTTCGAGAGCACCCCGCTGATGACGAATGCGTCAGTTCCCAGCGCGAACGTGCCGAGGGCGAGCAGCATAACAGGCCTGCGGGCAGGAGCGCTTGGCAGAAGGGCCGCAATGGACCGCAGGGGCATGATCAGTCTCCGTTTCGCTGGATGAAGTCGCCGACCGCGGAACGGTGGCGGGTATACCTGTTCGTGGCGGCTTCTGCTGACACGTTTAAACGGGCCCGGAGCCCGTGGCCTCTGGGTCCCGGCGTCGTAAACAGCTGGAAAGGCGCCACACACGGGTTAAGCAGGTCTGATGTGATTACCTAATACGGTGAATAGCGTCGATACGGCGGAGATCGAGGTGTTCCTGGTGCTGGCCGAGGAGCTGCACTTCGGCCGGACCGCGGCCCGGCTGCACCTGCCGCAGCCGCGCGTCAGCAGGCTGATCGCGGCGCTGGAGCGGCGGGTGGGCGGGAAGCTGTTCGAGCGGACCAGCCGACGGGTCGCGCTCACGCCGCTCGGCCGGCAGCTGCGGGATCAGGCGGCGCCTGCCTGGGCCGCCCTGCAGGCGGCGGTCGGTGATGCCTCGGCGGCAGCCCGGGGCAGCGGCGGGATGTTGCGCATCGGCTGTACCGTCTTCGCCACCGGTCCGCCGCTGACCCGGCTGATCGACCGGTATCGCCGCAGCCGGCCGGGCGACGAGGTGACGGTGCAGCAGGTGGACATCTGGGATCCGTATGCCATGTTGCGCCGTGGCGAGGTCGATGTGCTGGTGAACTGGCTGCCGGCCGACGAGCCCGACCTGACCTCCGGTCCGGTGCTTGAGTACCGGGACCGGGTGCTCGCGGTCGGGCGCAGGCACCGGCTCGCCGACCGGGACCAGGTCGGCTGGGAAGATCTCGGCGATGAAGAAGTCGCGATCGTGCCGCCCACCTACCCGCAGGCGATCGCGGACAAGGTCATCCCGCGGCACACTCCCTCGGGCAGGCCGATCCGGCGTACGCACTCCCCGCACAACGTGGACCAGGTGCTCACCCTGGTCGCGCTCGGCCGGATAGTGCACCCTATGGCGACGTCGGTACCCATGGCCGTCCGCGACGACATCGTGCTGATCCCGATCCGGGACATGCCACCGCTGCCGCTCGGTCTGATCTGGAGCACCGCGCGCGAGAACACCAGGATCCGGGAGCTCGTCGCACTCGCCTGCCGCGAGGTGAATGGGTCGCCGGTCCGGCCAGGGCTGACGAACGAGAACACCGAATACGCGTGGTAGCCGCCGGACAGCAGCCTGACGATCACCAAGCCCATCGCCTCGATCTGCCGCTCTTGCCCACTGCGCCGCGAGCGCCTCGGGTACCATTCCCGCATCCAGCGCCCCCATCCGCATCCCCGTCTCCTTCATCGCCTTGCCTGCCTGGCCTCGCACCCACTGTGCTGCTTGGCGAGGAGCCCCATCAACGGGCGATCCGGCAACGACCGATACCCCCAGTGAATCGATAGCCGCTGGCACTGAGTGGTCCGCGTCTGACCCACGGATCGAAAATTATGGGTGGCTACCTGCTTACTTGCGCCCCCGTCTCAGCCGTGAGCGGCACCATGCATACGGTCCAGCCTGACGCCCATGTATACGCACCAGTCGTAGGCGTGCTCTTGGATGCCGCCGCAGCGACACCCACGGCCCGGGCTGGTGCCCGCCGACCGCGATGCCGCGCTCGCGCTGGCGAACCGGGCACTGGAAATCGCTGGTCCCTAGCCTCTGCGCGTGACGGTCCCGAAGACGACATCGGTGCGCAGGACGGTGATCTCACGCGAGCGCAACTCGGCGAGAACGCTGTCGCGGACCCGGTCGCGCTGATCCGCGCTGAGGGCGTCGACGGTGGCCCGGTAGCCGGACCCGAGCACGATGTCCCAGAATCTGTCCGGGTGGTCCAGGTGATGGCGGCCTTCCGCGGCAGTCACCGCGGGGTGGGGTACGCCAGCGCGGGCGAAAAGGCCGGCCAGCGCCGCCGGGGTGGTGATCTCGTCCCACGGATTAAACCCCTTGAACAGCGACGGCTCGACCTCGCCGACGCAGCGCCAGAAGTGGCTGCTGGCCGGCTCGACCCAGCCCGGTCCCCACGTGGTGACCGCCAGCGAGCCGCCAGGCCGCACCAGGCGCCACATCTCCCGCACGAACGCGGCCATATCTGGTGCGAAGAAAACACCGAAGACGCATACCACCGCATCGAAGCTGCCGTCCGGCAGACCGGTTCGGGTGGCGTCGCCGTGGCGGAACTCGACGTTGGCCAGGCCCTCGCGGACGGCTCTCCCCCGGGCCAGGTCCAGTAGCGGCACCGCGAGGTCTACGCCCAGCACGCGCCCGCCCGCCCCCACCGCGTGGGCAGCAGGGATCGCCGATGCCCCGGCGCCACAGCAAAGGTCGAGCACGGTCGCGCCGGGCGCCAGGCGCAGCCGCGAGACCGTCGCCGACCCGAACCGATCCCAGAAACTGAGCGCGGGCAGGGAATAGTGGTCGGCGGCTGCTGCGTAAGTCCGTCCCGCCCGCCGCGCAGGATCACTAAACGGCTGCTCAGCTTGCATCCAACCCGCCCGTTGCAGGCCGCGCCAATAACGGTGGCGGCAAGCACCGGGGGTGGTGCCGCCTGCGCCTCATGACCAAAGTCCACCACCTTGGGCCCGAGAAAGAAAGCACCTGGCCAAGCCCAAGCACGACGCGCCGCCGTAGCCGCCTGGCGGGGCCGGCGGCGGCCGCGGCTACTCGGAATCGCCGGCGCGCGTACTCGGTGGCCAGTGAGCGGGCACCCAGTCCCCGTCCGGGTCCGTGGTCTGCCCTACTTCGATCAGGTGGCCATCGGGGTCGCGGATGTAGCAGCGGATCTCGTACTGGTGCTGTTTCGGCGGCGTCAGGAACTGGGCGCCCCGGGCACTCCGCTCGGCATACACGGCGTGGATGTCTTTGACCCGGATGTTGAGGAAGCTGCTCACCCGGTCGGGATCGGGTGGTGTCTCCAGGGTGACCGACGGCTTGTCGTCGGTCGGGCCGCCGCCGACGTTGATGATGATCCAGGTGTTGGCTAGCGCGACGTAGGTCACGTCGCCGGAGAACACCACCCGGCCGCCGAGCACCTCGGTGTAGAAGCGCCGCGAGCGCTCAACATCGTTCGACACGATGAAGTGGGCCAGCACGATTCCCTCGGGCGGTGGCGGGAGCTCGGCCATCTGGATCCTCCACGGGTGAGACCACGCCCCGCGAACGACGGGGCCCGCAGGCGATGTTACTAAGAGTCGTAGTCCAGTCTCCTTCCGCGGCCGGCTTCGCGGCCGTGCCGGCGGCCGGCGCGGCTGCGATCTCAGAAGCCGATGGCCTCGCGGAGGAGCAGCACGGTGCCGCGCCCCGGCTGGTACTCGGCGTTGAGTATGAGCAGCCGGTTGACGGCGCTCGGCACGCCGTAGGCCTCAAGGGCGCGGACGTTCTCCAGCGGGAGAGCGTGCTCTTCGACGCGGCGCAGCGCGGCGCTCAGGTCGGGGACCACCTTCTGCGCCCCGACCACCCAGATCGCGCGGGCGGCGCCGCCGGCGTAGCCGGGCAGCTGGCTTCCGCTGGCCGAGGCGGTCACCAGGGAGCCGGTCTCGGTGACCGCGTTGACGCTGCCGACGACGACGTCCGGGCTGGCGAGCAGCCGCCGGAACTCATCGGCCTGGGCGTCGCGGTCCAGGGCGAGGGCGCGCGCCTTGACGGCCTGGTACCGGCCGCTCGCGTTGATGTCCGCATCGATGCCGGACAACCGGAGGGTCTCGCTCGCCGCGGTGAACACGCTGGCACCCTCGGGGATCAGCTCCGCGACGCGAGCCCGCGCCGCGGCGGCATCGTCGAGGATCTCGGCGGTGAAGCCGTTCGCCGCCAGCGCGGCGGCCGTCCGCTCCAGGCGCGCGGCGGGCGCCGGGTCGGTGAACTGCGCCGCGGAGAGCGGGACGTCGGGAATTGAGGTGGTCATGCTGCCTCCCTGGCTGTGTCGTGGCGTGGCGGCCGCGGGACGTCCGTGCCCGGCTCCCGCGGCCCGCCCGCTCACGGGGGACGATGGGCTTACGGCACTACGACAAGACGGCCGCCCGGAATGTCAGGGAGGGGCGGCACCTCACATTCCGGTGCGCCGTCTTGTCGTATGGGTGAGGACAGTCGCGACGATGAGGAGCCGCCGGCATCATGTGCACTCCATCCCAGGCAGGACACGGCGGCACCGCGCCGGACCTGGACGCGGTGATGAGCGAGCGGCGGCAGCTGGTCAACCTCACCTACCGGCTGCTCGGCTCGCTGGCCGAGGCGGAGGACGCCGTGCAGGAGACCTACGCCCGCTGGTATGCCATGCCCGCACCGCAGCGGGAGGAGATCGAGTCGCCCGGCGCCTGGCTGACCACGGTCGCCAGCCGCATCTGCCTGAACCTGCTCGGTTCGGCCCGGGCCCGGCGGGAGACTTACGTGGGCGAGTGGATCCCCGAGCCGCTGCCCGCCGGACCGGACTGGCCCGGCGGACGGCCGGGCGGCATGGCGAGCGACCCGGCCGACCGGGTCACGCTTGATGAATCGGTGAGCATGGCATTCCTCGTCGTGCTCGAGTCGATGACCCCGGCCGAGCGGGTCGCGTTCGTCCTGCATGACGTGTTCCGCTACCCGTTCGCCGAGGTGGCCGAGATCGTCGGGCGGACCCCGGCGGCATGCCGGCAGCTGGCCTCCTCCGCCCGCCGCCGCGTCCGCGCGGCGCAGCCGCCCGCGAGCCCGGCTGTCCGGCAGGCCGCCGTCGTCCGCGCCTTCAAGGTGGCGTGGGAGGCACGGGATATCAACGCCCTCGTTCGGCTGCTCGACCCCGATGCCACGGCCGTCGCCGACAGCGGCGGCCGCGCCCTCGCCTTCCTTGACCCCATCGAGGGCGGCGAGCAGATCGCGCGCGCCTGGATGGAGCTCGCCGGGCGGGCGCAGCCCAGCATGCGGTTCCTCGAGCGCACGGTCAACGGGCAGCCGGGCCTGGTGACCGAGCAGGACGGCCGCGTCGTGACCGTCTTCGCGTTCGAGGTCGCCGGCGACCTGATCAGGCACATCTGGGTGGTACGCAACCCGGACAAGCTCCGCCCCTGGACGGCCGGCTGACCTGATGGCGCAGGCGCGCGATCAGGTAGCCTGCCGGAGGCATGAGCGTGATACCACGGGCATCGGGACGGTGCCTTTGCGGCGCAGTTACCTTTCGGGTCTTCGGAGACCTCAGGGACGTCATCAACTGCCACTGCCACCGGTGCAGGCGCTTCACCGGTCATCACATGGCCGCCACCGCGGCCGATGCCGCCGACCTCGTGATCGAGGACGAAGGCTCGCAGCTGCGATGGTTCTATCCGGTGCCGGAAGCGGGATACGCCTTCTGCGGGACATGCGGCTCCTCGCTCTTCTGGCAGTCGCACCTCACCCCTGACCGGATCTCTGTCTGCGCCGGGACCCTTGACCCGCCGACGAGGCTGGAAACGGTTCAGGCGTGGTGGACCGACGAGGCCAGCGACTATCACGTGCGCCCCGCGCTGCGGGAATTCGGCACCGAGTAACCTCCGGACGACCCCGCCCGGGGACGCCGAGCCAGCTACGGCGCGTTCGAGGTAAGGTTCCGCCGATGGGGACGGTGAAGATGGACGAGTCGCGGCAGGTCTACGTCATCGGGGGCGGCCCGGCCGGGCTGGCCGCCGCGGCTCAGCTGCGCCGCTTCGGGATGCACGCGGTGATCCTGGAACGTGGCGAGCAGGTAGGGACCAGTTGGCGCGCGGGCTACGACCGGCTGCACCTGCACACCGTGCGCGGCTTGTCTGGGCTGCCCGGCTATGCGATCCCCCGTGACGCGGGCCGCTGGCCATCCAGGGACGCCGTGATCGATTACCTGGAACGCTACCGGGCCGGGCATGAGCTGAAGGTCCGCGGGCGCACCGAGGTGGAGCGGATAACGGCGGCGGAACCTGGCGACGGTGACGGCACCCGCTGGGTGATTCACACCAGCGCGGGCGAGCGCCTCCCGGCGCGGTCGGTCGTGGTCGCGACCGGGAATGCCAACACGCCCTACGTGCCGGACCTGCCGGGCCTTGACTCGTATGCCGGCCAGCTGCGGCATGCACGGGAGTACCGCAACCCCGCCCCGTTCGCCGGGCTGGACGTGCTCGTGATCGGCGTCGGCAACAGCGGTTCCGAGATCGCTACCGACCTGGCCGAGGGAGGCGCCCGCCGGGTGTGGATCGCGGTGCGGACCCCGCCGCAGATCGTCAGGCGTGATTCGGCCGGGTGGCCCGCTCACGCCACCGGCATCCTGGTCAGCCGGCTGCCCGCGGCGCTGGTGGACCCGGTCGCCCGGGTGCAGCAGCGGCTCACGGTCCCTGACCTGACCGCCTACGGCATTCCGAGGCCGGACGACGGACTGCTCACGCGAGTCCGGCGCACCGGGGAGGTGCCCCTCCAGGACGTGGGCTTCATCGCCGCGGTGCGCAGCCGCGCGGTGATCCCGGTCGCGGCGGTGACCGGCTTCGAGGCCGACAAGGTCTTGCTGGCCGACGGATCAGCGATCACCGCCCAGGCGGTGATCGCGGCGACCGGCTACCGGCGCGGGCTGGAGAAGGTGGTGGGCCACCTGGGGGTGCTTGACGCGAACGGCATGCCCACGGTCCACGACGGGCCGGCCGCTGCCCCGGGCCTGTTCTTCCTCGGGTACACGATCTCACTCAGGGGCATGCTGCGCGATATCGCCGCCGGCGCACGACGGCTCGCGCCGGCGGTGGTGCGCGACTACTGGTCTCGCGCGTAACACCCGCTCGGCTGGCACTCGCGATACCCGCAGGCCCGTCACGGCCAGCACCGCCATGACGGCGGCGGCGACCGCGGCCACCGCGAAGCCGCCGTGCGCGCCGCCGGCATCCACCGCCCAGCCGGCCACCGCCGCCGCGCCGGCCGAGCCGACCGCGCTGGCCGAGCCCAGCCAGGCAAACGCCTGGGTGAGCACGGCCCGGTGGACCGCCGACTCGGCCAGCACCGTACAGGAGACCAGGATCAACGGAATCGCCAGCCCGGTCAGCGCCACATTGAGGCCCAGCTCAAGCGGAGAGCCGGCCACGAGCAACGGCAGGCAGCCGAACGCGAGGCCAGCCGCGACCAGCGCCAGCTGCACCCGCTGCGGCGTGCGCCACCGGCGCAGCCCGTACAGCCAGCCAGCGAGCAGGCTCGCGCAGCTGGACACTGTGAAAAGCAAGGCGGCCATGCCCGCCGCGCCGTGCTCGACCGCGAACGCGGTCACCGAGATCGGCATGGCGCCGAAAAACCCGCCGATGGCCAGGTTCACGCCGGCCACTACCGCGAATCCAGGCCGCAGCAGCGTGCGTCCCGCGCGGTGCCGCTCCGTCGCGCCGGAGGCCGGCGGCGGGGCGGTGCGGCGCTGCGCGGCGAAGCACAGTCCGCCGGCCACCACCAAGGTGGCGGCGAGCACCGGGCCGGCCGCCGGGTACCCGCTGATGCCGAGGATGCTCACCAGGACCGGCCCGGCCAGGTAGGCCGCCTCGTTGCCGAGCGCCTCGAGCGCGAACGCGGCTGGCAGCGCCACGGCTCGCTCGTCACGCAGCAGCGTCGCCCAGCGGGCCGCGGACAGCGCGCCAAGCTGGGGAATGGTCGCGCCGACCAGCACTCCGCCCGCTGCCATCAGCCAGCCGGGGGCGCCCGCGGCGACCAGGGCGAGCAGCGTGCCCACCGCCCCGGCATGGGCCAGCAGCACGGGCGGCAGCACCCGGGTCTGGCCGAAGCGGTCGGTCAGCCGCGCCAGCTGCGGCCCGGCCACCGCCTCGGCGACGGCGAACCCGCCGGTGACCAGCCCGGCCGCGCCGTAGGAGCCGGTCCTGGCGTGCACCAGCCAGACGATGCCCAGGCTGGTCATCGCGATGCCAACGCGGCCGACGGCCGCGGCGAAGAAGAAGGCAGCGGCACCAGGGCCGCGCAACAGGGTGCGGTAAGACGCCGACGACATGATGTGTCCCGTTCGCTGCCCGGCGGGGCGGACCACCCGGGTCGTCGGCGTCCAGAATTTACCGACCCGTGGTTATCACCTGGAACCGTCCACTAGCGGCGCGGGGCGGGGACACGCACCCCACGCCGGCTCCATCACCGGGCAGAAGCCTTACGCAGCCGTCACTGGCTGATCGCGGTTGTTGAGACCTAACGAGCGTAGGCACCAGGAACCGCGCCTGTCCAGCCAGCAGGGTGTTGCGCTCTGGGGGCCGAACGGGAAGTTTGGATGACATGAATCTGCCTCTCGGCGACATACGCGTTATCGACCTCACGGTCGCGCGGGCGGGACCGACCTGCGTGCGGCAGCTGGCCGACTGGGGGGCCGACGTGATCCGCGTCGACCGGCCCGGCGGTGTGGAGACCTTCAGCGGCGGGCGGCATGGCAGCGACTTCCAGCACCTGCACCGCAACAAACGGTCCCTCACCCTCGACCTGCGGTCCCCAGACGGCCGCGAGGTGCTGTTGCGCCTGGCTGACACCGCCGACGTCCTGATCGAGAACATGAGGCCGCCGGTCAAGCGGCGCCTTGGGTTCGACTACGACACCCTGCACGCCCGCAATCCCCGGCTGGTCTACGGGTCGATCTCGGGATTC
>Ga0070714_100004635_pt1 | contig 10378 bp, 9 predicted proteins | sample LARL83metaG_FD_65450 | JGI IMG/M metagenome (GOLD analysis project Ga0070714, IMG submission 65450) | Corn, switchgrass and miscanthus rhizosphere microbial communities from Kellogg Biological Station, Michigan, USA - LAR L8-3 metaG | ecosystem: Host-associated > Plants > Roots > Rhizosphere ... | reverse complement strand
CGCCCGCTCCAGCATCGCCCGCAGGTCGAGCCGGATGATCGTCTCGTCCTCGGCGATCAGGACGCGACCGGAAACGTGACCACCGCCCTTCCGCCACCGCCGCCGTGCAACTCCAGCCGCCCCGCCAGCTCCTCGGCGACGAGTGCCCGGGCGATCGTCAGTCCGAGGCCGTCGCCGCCGCCGGGCCGTGGCCCCTCGCCCTCGTCGGCCACCACCAGCTCGGCCTCGTCGCCGCGGCGGGCGAGCGTCACCTCCACCTCGCCGGCACCGTGTTCGACGGCGTTCTGGAATAGCTCGCAGAAGACGAGGGCAAGCGCGGTCGCGCGCGGGCCGGGCAGCGTCACCGGCTCCAGGCGGGAGCCGACACTGCGGCCGCCCAGCTCCTGGGCGAGCATCGCCTGCAGGCGGCCGATCAGCCCCGCGCAGTCGAGGTCGTCCGATCGGGCCGCCGTCAGCAGGTCGTGCACGGCGGCGATCGAGAGCACCCGGTTGACCGACTCGCGCAGCGCCTTTGCCGCCTGCTCGTCGCCCGCCGAGGCGGCCTGCAGTCGGAGCAGCGAGGCCACTGTCTGGAGGTTGTTCTTGACCCGGTGGTGGATCTCCTGGGCGAGCAGCCCGCGCAGGGCGGCGCGCGCATTCTCGACGGCCGCGGCGGCGGCGTGCGCGATCGTGGCCAGGAGCGCGAGCTGCTCCGGCGACCAGGCCCGGGGTGCGTCCGAGACGGCCACCAGCGCACCGGTCGGCCGCTCCTTCCAGACGAGCGGATGCGCAGCCTCCGTCTCGCTCACCAGCGGCGCCGCGGCGGAAAGCTCCAGCAGCCGCTCGTCGGATCCGGGCCGGCCTGCCCGGTGGCCGACCCGCAGGCCCTCGTCAGCCGCCAGCACAAGCGCGCAGCCGTCGGCGGCGAGCGCCGCCCGGGTCCGCTCGCAGATCGCCTGCAGCGCCTCGTCGAGGTAGATCGACGAGGAGACCGTCCGGCCGATCTCGGCCAGCGCCTCCAGCTCGGCCACCCGCCTCTGCGAGCGCTCGTACAGCTTGGCGTTCTCGATCGCCTGGCCGACCTGGCCGGCGATCGCCTCCAGGAGCCCGATCTCGTCCTCGGCGAACACTCGCGGCTCTCGCGTTCGCACGTTGAGCGCCCCGGCCAGCTTGTCGCGGGCCAGCACCGGCACCGCCAGGATCGACTCGTACTCGTCCTCGGGCAGATTCGGGAAGGACTTGAAGCGCGGGTCGAGGTGGGCGGCCCGGTCGATCGCGACCGGCCGCAGGGCAGCGGCGGCAGCGCCGGTGATCCCCTCTCCGGGCGCCATCCGGGGACGGTGGGCGGGGTCGTCGAAGCGCGTTCCGTGGGTGGCCCGCAGCTCCAGCATGCCCGTCGCCTCGTCGTACAGGTAGACGAAGCAGGCATCGGTGGCCATCGCCTCGGCGACCCCAGAGGCGATCCGCTGGAACACCTCGCCCAGGTCGAGGGTCGAGTTGACCGCGGCGATGGTGTCGGTCAGCAGCCGCAGGTGGCGGGCGGTGCGATCGACGGCCAGCGAGCTCACCGCACTAGCTTAGGCGGGCCGGACCCGCTCCGGGCCCGGCCCGCAAAGCCTGCTACAGCGTGGGCAGGTAGCGCTCCAGCTCCCAGGGGGTGACCTGGACGCGGTACTCGTCCCACTCGCGCTGCTTGAGCGAGATCAGCCGGTCGCGGAGCTCGGTGCCGAGCGCCCGCTCGACCAGGTCGGAGTCGGCGGCCGTGTCGATGGCGTCGCCGAGCGACTCCGGCAGCGACTCGATGTCCAGCGCCCGCCGTTCCTGCTTGGTCAGCTCGTAGAGGTTGGTCTCCATCGGGTCTGGCAGCTCGTAGCCCTGCTCGATCCCCTCCAGGCCGGCATGCAGAAGGCCGGCGAAGGCGAGGTACGGGTTGCAGGACGGATCGGGGCAGCGGATCTCGGCCCGGGTCGCCTTCTCCTTGCCCGGGTGGTAGAGCGGCACCCGGATCAGCGCCGAGCGGTTGCGCCGCGACCAGGCCACGTAGACCGGGGCCTCGTAGCCCGGGACCAGCCGCTTGTAGCTGTTCACCCACTGCGCGAAGAGCAGCGAGATCTCGCGGGCGTGGCGGAGCTGGCCGGCGATGAAGCTCTTGGCGACGTCGGACAGATAACAGCCGTCGTCGGGATCGTGGAAGGCGTTCGAGTCGCCGATGAAGAGCGACTGGTGCGTGTGCATCCCGGAGCCGTTGACGCCGAACAGCGGCTTGGGCATGAACGTGGCGTAGACGCCGTGCTTCTTCGCCACTTCCTTGACCACCGTCCGGTAGGTGATGCAGTGGTCGGCCATTTCCAGCCCGTCGGCGTAGCGGACGTCGATCTCGTGCTGGCTCGGCCCCACCTCATGGTGCAGGTACTCGACCGGGATCCCCATCTCCTCCAGCGCCAGCACCGTGTGCTTGCGCAGGTCGTCGGAGGCGTCCATGGTCGTGTCCTCGAAGTAGCCGCCGGCGTCCAGCGGCGCCGGCCGGCCCTCGTCGTCGAGGCGGAAGTAGAAGTACTCGAGCTCGGGGCCGATCTTGAACGAGTCGAAGCCGAGCGAGCGCATGCGCTCGAGCGCCCGCCGCAGGACGTGCCGCGAGTCGGCCATGTACGGCTCGCCGTCAGGGGTGCGAACGTCGCAGATCATGCGCGCAACCGAGCGCTCGCCGGCCCGCCAGGGCATGACCTTGAAGGTCGTCGGATCCGGCATCGCGATCATGTCCGACTCCTCGATCGCGTTGAAGCCGGTCACCGACGAGCCGTCAAAGCCCATCCCGTTGGCCATCGCTCCGTCCAGCTCGTCACGCGTGATGGCGAAGCTCTTGAGCCGTCCGACCACATCGGTGAACCACAGCCGGATGAACTTGATCTCGGCAGCCTCGGCCGCCCGCCGCACCTCGGCACAGGCTTCTGCCCGGGCCAGCTCAGTTGTCTCCATACGATCCTCCCTCGGGTTCGGGCACAAAAAAACGCCCCCACCGGACCGGCACCGGTCCTGCGGAGGCGACATCGCCTTGCGTCCGGCCCTCGTCGGCTCGGACGAAGGAGAGTGTAGCGGCCGCAGCGGATTACATGAACGGCCCCAGCGCCTCGTAGACGAGTGCGGCCGAGATCGCCGCCGCGGGCAGCGTCAGCACCCAGGCGAAGACGATGTTGGCGGCCACGCCCCAGCGCACCGCCGAGAGCTTGGTCGAGGCGCCGGCGCCCATCACCGAGCCTGCGATCACCTGCGTCGTCGAGACCGGGAAGCCGTTCCGGGCAGTCGCGTAGAGGACGAGGCTGGCGGTGGTCTGGGCGGCGAAGCCCTGTGGCGGCTGCAGCTTGAAGATGCGCGTGCCCATCGTGCGCATGATCCGCCAGCCGCCGACATAGGTGCCGAGGGCGATCGAGGTGCCGGCGGCGACGATCACCCAGTCCGGGATGTGCGCGGGGGATGAGGAGTGGCCCGAGGCGAAGAGCGCCAGCGCGATCACCCCCATGGTCTTCTGGGCGTCGTTGGTGCCGTGCAGAAACGACATCAGGCTCCCGGACAGGATCTGGGCGCCGCGAAAGCCGCGGTTGAGCGGCGCCGGCCGGCTGCGCGCGAACAGCCAGACGATCGCCAGCATCACCGCCCCGGCGATCACGAAGCCGATGACCGGGCTCTCCACCGCCGGCACCACCACCGAGTGCCAGATCACGCTCCACTGCACCGGGTCGTTGGCGCCGGTGGCGATGGCCGCCCCGACCAGCCCGCCGATCAGCGCGTGTGTCGAGGAGGACGGGAGGCCGAGGTACCAGGTGATCAGGTTCCAGGCGATCGCCCCCAGCAGCGCCGCCAGCAGCAGGCGGCCGGTGACGAACGCGGGGCTCGTGTTGATGACGCCGCTCCCGACCGTCTTGGCCACGTTGGTCGATGCGAACGCTCCGGCGAAGTTCATGAGGGCCGCCAGGGCAACCGCCAGCCGCGGCTGCAGCGCGCGGGTGGAGACGCTGGTGGCGACCGCATTGGCCGTGTCGTGGAAGCCGTTCGTGAAGTCGAACGCCAGCGCGACGACGACGACGAGCACCAGGATCGCGTCGCTCATCGGTTCTTCAGGTAGACGCTCTCGAGCACATGCGCCGCGCGCTCGCAGCTGTCCACGGCCTGCTCGAGATCGGCATGAATGTCCTTCCAGCGGATCACCACCAGCGGGTCCATCCCGCCCGAGAACAGGTTCGCGGTGGCGGTCCGCACCAGCCGGTCGCCGTCGTCCTCCAGCGTGTGCAGATCCACCAGCAGGGTCGAGATGTCACGCAGGCCGTCCAGGCCGGCGACGGCGTCCACCAGCTTGTTGGTTGCGCGCAGGATCACCCCCGCCTGTTCGATCGCCTCCGCCGGCACCTCAGCCACGCCGTACAGGTTGAGCTCGTCCGCGACCTGGTCGATGTAGTCGAGGATGTCGTCCAGGGCAGTCGCCAGGTCGTAGATGTCCTCGCGGTCGATCGGCGTGACGAACGTCTTGTGCAGCTGTTGCACGATCTCATGCGTCAGCCGGTCGCCCTCGTGCTCGCGATCCTTGATCTCGGCAACCAGGGGCTTGCGATCGGGATAGTGCTCGAGCAGCTCCAGGAGGAGCTGTGCGGATGACACGAGATTGGCGGCTGCCTGCTCGAACAGCGAGTAGAACTCGCGGTTTTGGGGAACCAGACGGATCTTCGGCATCGGCCAACCCTACCCTGGCCCGCAATCCGTCCGAAGCGCATCCGAGAATCCCCGTTAACCGACGTGGATCCCAACTCGACAATCACGGCAGTCAGCTCCGGCGGCGCGGCCAGCTCCACGGCGCCGGGAGCGGCATGGTGCGCCTGGTGGCCGTGGGCGGCGCGGGTTCCGGCAACGCCCGGAGCCGCGTCCGACCCGGCCGGACGGACCGCCGCCGCAGCCGTCTCTTCGCACACGCGAGAGCGCCGCGACTAGCTAGCTGGACGCCGCCTCGATCGCCCGCTGTTCCTCGGGAGACAGCTCGACGTCGCTCTCGCCGCGCTGCACGTCCTTGATGTAGATGCGCGCGTAGTCGCGGCCCTGGATGGCCGAGAGCACGATGCCGGAGCCGCCGGCATCCATGACCGCGATGGTTGCCGACTGCTTTCCGCCCGCACCCTCCAGAGCGTCGTAGCGCATGAGCGCGCGCCGCTGGTAGCAGCCGTCGATGCGGGCGGTCGCTCTGGCCACCGAGCCCTCGACCGCGCCGGCCCGCTGCTCGACCTGCTCCACGCGTGCGAGGAGGCCGACGGCGTACTCGACCAGGTCGTGCGTGTCGCCGCTGACGATCAGCCGCTGGTCGCGGCGGATGCGCCGCAGGAGCAGCGCCTGGTAGATGACGAGCAGCAGCAGCAGCGCCGCCACAACCGCGGCGGCGATCGCGAGGTAGAGCGCCAGGTCGGTGCGGGTCACGACTGCAGTTTGAGGGTGATCGCCGTGGTCAGAGAGTTGTTCGAGAGGTTCCTCTCACCGGGCACAGGCCCGACGACCGCGTGCACATGGTACTCACCGCTGAACTGCGGCTTGTTGGTCGCCCCGAGCACGTCCTTCAACGACACCGTGGCCGAGCCTCCCGCGGGGATCGACGCAACGGTGGTGTGCTTCTTGACCGGAGCGGCGCCCGCGAAGGTGAGCTTGACCGACACCGGCACGCTGACCTCCTCGAAGTTGCCGGTGTTCTTGACCATGATCGTGAACGAGAGCTCCTGGTTGAAGTTGACGGTGACCGGACCGGGTGAGGTGAGCGTGGTGCCGTTGGCGGTGACCGTGCCGATGCCGGTGCCGTGAAGCCCGGTGACGCTCCCCGGGTGCAGGCGCTTGACGATGACGGAAAAGCCCCGCGGGGTGACCAGGCTGGTGTCACCGGGCCGAACGAACCGCGATGTCGGCACCTGGTGGGTGATGCCGGCGGCCTTCAGCGCCTGCGAGGCAGAGGCCGAGTAGGAGTCGGCGTAGATGACGTCCGATGCAAGCAGCTTCTGCATGCAGCCGGCCATCAGCGCCCCGCCGGCCAGCGCCGGCCGGGCCTTGGCGGCGGCGGTCGCGTTCTCTTGTAGACAGCTGAGCCCGGTCGTGCGGAACTGAAGCGTCTGCAGCAGGTACGGCTGGATGTCCGCGAGCTGGCGGGTCGGCTTGATCTGCCGCGCCTTTGCCTCCAGGTTCTCGGCCGCCTTCACCTGCCCGCCCAGCTGAGAGACGAGCGTCGCCGTCGTCAGGTTCGGCGAGTAGAGGAGCTTGTGCAGCTCCTTCCCGCCATGCTCGGAGGCGACGGCGATCTGCCCCTCCTGCTCGAAGTACTTGTCGGTGGCGCTGGGGCCGCTCGACCCCGAGAAGACACGGACGAGCAGCCAGCCGACCAGAATGACCAGAATGATGCCCGCCGCCAGCATGCCCAGACGGCCGTACTCCAGAGGCGGCAGGCCGCCGCCACGTGGCTGCCGGGGCGGCCGTCGCGGCGGCGCCGAACGGGTGGGAGGAGCTTCGCGACCCCCCTGGGGGCCGGCCGGGGCGCCTCCTGATGGCCGCGTGACCGCCGTGTCCTGGGTCTTGCTCGGCTCCTCCCAGTCTTCGTCGAAGAAGTCCTCTGGAGGCACCGATCCAGCCTACCACTCGATACGGATGCCGATTTGCAGGAGTCTCGCGCCGCGGGACTAATGCCTGACGCGTGGCGCACGCGGTTACCGACCTCCCTCACGACGAGCTCAGCGGGCATCTGGTGGCGGACCGCTTCCTGCTCGGGAAGCTGCTCGGCCGGGGAGGATTCGGCGCCGTCTACGAGGGCCGCGACACGCGGGCCGGCGGCGCCGTCGCCGTCAAGGCCTTCCGCCGCAGCGAGGGACTGGCGACGCGCGCCGAGCGAGAGGCGCGGACGGCGTCGAAGCTCGAGCACCCGAACATCCACACCGTGCTCGGCGTCGAGCACGACGACGACCACGCATACCTGGTGTCGCGGCTGGTGGTGGGGGAGCGCTTCGACCGCACCGAGCTCTCCGACGAGGAGGCCGTGCGGGCGATCGCGGCCGTCGCCGACGCCCTCGACCACGCCCACTCGCGCGGCGTCGTCCACCGCGATGTCAAGCCGGCAAACATCCTCGTTTCGACTGACGGGGACGTTCGCCTGACCGATTTCGGGATCGCCCGCGACGAGGACACCCGCGACCACACGAGCGACGAGCGGGTGCTGGGCACGCTTTCCTACATGGCCCCGGAACAGGCGCGGGGGCGCAGGGCCACCGGCGCCAGCGACGTCTGGGCGGCGGCGCTCACGCTGTACGCTCGCCTGGCCGGCGAAAATCCCTACCGCGCGAAGTCGCTGGGCGAGTTGCTGGAGCGGCTGACCGACGGTGCGCCGCCCCTCTGGGAGCTGCGCCCCGACCTGCCCCGCGAGCTCACCCGGCCGATCATGCGCGCGCTGGCATCGGACCCGGTACGACGGCCATCCGCCGCCCGGTTCCGCGACCAGCTGCTGGAGTCGATGCGGCCCGAGCCGGATCCCGACGAGGCTCCCTCGGCAGACGCAGCGCCGGCTCCCAACCCCGAGCCGCGGCGCCAGACGGCCGCCGTCCCGACATCCGCCCTCGACCTGCCGCTGCGCGCCGGCGGCTCGCTCCTGGCGGCGGCGACGCTGGCCTGGACGCTCGGCGCGTTCCCGGTCTACCCGCCGCTCTGGACGCTGCCGCTGGCGGCCCTGGTCGGCTGGCTCGCATGGCGCCGGCCGCTGCCGGCGCTGACCGTGGCCGCGGCGCTCCTCGTGCCCGCCTTCTGGAACCACGCCGAGGCCGCCGGCATCGCCTGGATCGGGCTCTCCGGCGCCTGGATCTGGGGCAACCGGCGCTGGCCGGCGGGACGCCGCTGCCTGTCGCCGCTGTGCGCCGTGCCCCTGGCACTGGCCGGGCTCGGCCCCGCCTACGTGCTGGTGGCGGCAACGGCGCCGACCGGCCGACGCCGGGCGACCGAGGCTGCCGCCGGCGGCATCGTCATGCTGGTGGCCGGCAATGGTCTGACCCATCACGCGCTGCGCCACGTCGCCGGCGCAAACCAGCCGCTGGTGCTCCTGGAGGCACTCGGACGGGCCCCGCAGGCGATCGCCACCGTCGCCGCGATGGTGGTCTTCGCGGTGCTCCTGGCTCCCGCCTGGCACCACCGTGACGATCGCCGCCTGCAGGCCGTCGTCCTCTGGGGAACAGGCTTCGCCCTGGCCGTCGCCGGTCTTCCGCAGCTGGTTGCACAGGGGTCACAAGCGTGGGTTCCGGCGGCGGGCGCGGCGATGGTCGCGGCTATAATCCCGGCCGCCTGGGCGCTCGCCTCGCCGCGACTGTCGATGAGTCGGTGACTGCAGGCGCATGTCGGCCCTGACCCGTCAAGTGAGCGTTTTCCGCAACATCGAGCGCAAGATCGGCGGCCTCATGGAAGGCGCCTTCGGACGGACGTTCCGGTCGTCGGTGCAGCCCGTGGAGCTGGCCCGCAAGCTGGCCAAGGAGATGGACGACCACCGGACGATCTCCATCCATCGGGTGTACGTCCCCAACCAGTACACGGTGCACCTGAACCCGGCCGACCGCGAGCAGTTCGCGGCCTACGAGGCGCAGATGGCGGCGGAGCTCGAGGAGTACCTGGTCGAGCACGCGCGCCGGGAGGGATACAGCATCGCCACCCGGCCGCTCGTCCGGCTGGAGAGCGAGGAGGATCTGTCGGTGGGGATGTTCGGGATCTCGGTCGCCACCGGCGAGGAGGGCGGCGAGCCGCTCCCGGCCCGCAGCCATGACGAGCCGGCGCCCGTGCCGGAACCGGCGGTTGACCCGGGGCAGCTGGAGATCCCCGACCTGCCGCCGCCGCCGGTCGAGGCCGCCATCGGCGGGGCGACCATGATCTATGCCGCCGACCCGCCCTCGCGGCCGGGGGCGGAGCAGGAGGAGCGGGCGCTCCTGCAATGGGAGGGGCAGAGCATCGCCTTGACCTCGCCGGTGACGACGATCGGCCGCTCCAGCGACTGCCAGATCGTGCTCACCGACCCCAATGTCTCGCGCCGCCATGCCGAGATCCGGCGCATCGGCGAGGGCTACTCGCTGATCGACCTCGGGTCGACCAACGGCACCGAGGTGAACGGGCAGCACATCGCCGAGACGGCGCTCATGAACGGGGACGTGATCGGCGTGGGCCAGACCCAGCTCACGTTCGAGCGCCGCCTTGGTTGAGCAGCTTCTGCTCGTCCTCAAGGTGGGGTTCGTGGTGCTGCTCTACCTCTTCATCTGGCGCGTGATCCGGGTCGCATCGAGGGACATCACGGTCGGTCAGGAGAGCGCGATCCTGGCTCCGGTGCGACCGCCGGAGGCCGAGAAGCCGGCTCCGGCACGGCCGACCGCAAAGCTGGTCGTGACCCGCAGCCCGGAGCTGCGGGAGGGCAGCGTGATCGCCGTCGCCCACGAGCTGGTGGCGGGCCGCGACGCCGACGCCGACATCCAGTTGCCCTCGGACGGCTACGCGTCCGGCCGCCACGCCCGATTCGTGCGCGGCCAGAGCGAGGACGCAGTCGAGGATTTGCACTCGACCAACGGCACCTTCGTCAACGGCGACCGGCTGACCGGGCTTCGTAGTCTGAGCAGCGGCGACCTGATCACGATCGGGCAGACGCAGCTGACCTATCAGGAGGGGCCGTGAGCCTGGCGGTGGTCGACCGCGGCGGGGTGACGCAGACGGGTCGCGTCCGCCGCTCCAACGAGGACTCGTTCCTGATCCGTGAGCCGCTGTTCGTGGTCGCCGACGGGATGGGCGGCGCACAGGCCGGCGAGATCGCCTCCCAGATGGCCGCCGAGGAGTTCGCCCAGGTCGGGCTCGCCGACCTGCACGGCGAGGCGGCGCTGCGGGAGCTGGTTGCCCAGGCGAACGAGCGCATCTACGCTCGCGCCGCCGGTGATCGCGGGCTCGCCGGCATGGGCACGACCGTCACCGCGGCCCTTGTCGGCGAGGGCGACGTGGCGTTCGCGAATGTCGGCGACAGCCGCGCCTACCTGATGCGGGGCGGGAGCCTGCGCCGGCTCTCTGACGACCACTCGCTGGTCGGTGAGCTGGTGCGCTCGGGCGAGCTGACCGAGGCCGAGGCGGGCCAGCATCCGCAGCGCAGTGTGATCACGCGAGTCGTCGGCGCCGAGCCGCGGGTCGAGGTCGACACCTTCTCGCTCACCGTGGAGGACGGCGACCTGATCATGCTCTGCAGCGACGGGCTGAACACCATGGTCGACGACGCCGGCATCACCCGGGTGATGGCCGGCGACGGCAGCGCCGAGGAGATCGCCCGCAGCCTCGTGCGGGCGGCGCTCGCCGCCGGCGGCGAGGACAACGTGACGGCGATCGTGCTGCG
>Ga0070714_100004633_pt1 | contig 10379 bp, 4 predicted proteins | sample LARL83metaG_FD_65450 | JGI IMG/M metagenome (GOLD analysis project Ga0070714, IMG submission 65450) | Corn, switchgrass and miscanthus rhizosphere microbial communities from Kellogg Biological Station, Michigan, USA - LAR L8-3 metaG | ecosystem: Host-associated > Plants > Roots > Rhizosphere ... | reverse complement strand
ACTGCTCGCGCCCGCAGGATTTTGGCGGCGGTTGAACATAGTAGGAATCATCCAGCAGCGTCGCAAGCAACGCCTCGTCGACGCGTCCACCGCGCGCGCCTTCCCCGTCGCGATCGAAAGGCGGGCACAACGCATCCATCACGATGTTCCCGGCGCCGGTATCGAACGCGATCACATCCTCGGTCCGCGCGTTGGCCGGGATAACGGTAATGTTGGCGATACCGCCGATGTTCAGCGCGACACGAGCGCGCTCCGGATGCTTGAAGAGCTGGTAGTCGAGGAAAGGAACCAGGGGCGCGCCGTTTCCGCCGGCGGCCATGTCACTGGTCCGAAAATCGGCGATGGTTTCGATGCCGGTGCGCTGGGCAATTACCGCCGCCTCGCCGATCTGCATGGTGCTGGCGATCTTGCGCCCGAGAAAATCGACCGCTTGGCCTTCGTGAAAGATCGTCTGCCCGTGCGATCCGATCAGCTCGATGGTCTCAAGCGGCACGCCGGTTGTTTGCAGGGCTTCAGCAAAAAGCTCGCCCAGCAGAAAGTTCAACCGCGCGATCGACGCCGTGTGAGTGGTCGTATTTGAGACCGAAAGGATCGATGCGCGAACTTCGGGCCGATACGGAACGGTTTTGGTCGCGACCACCTTAATATCGTCATCGATGTCCACTACCGCGACGTCGATGCCGTCCACCGATGTGCCACTGATCATCCCCGCTACTCTCACAGACGCTTCAATTCCTTTTGGAGATCGTGCAGCAATTGCAGCGCCTCAATCGGACGCAGCTCATCCACTTTCAGATTTCGAATCCGCTCGGCGATCTGATAATTCACCGGCTCAAACAACTGGATCTGCATCGGCCCAGGCGTCCCCCGCGGCGCCAGTTCTTCGGTCACAGCTTGCTCCGATCGCTCGTGCAGCGCCAGGATCTCACGCGCCCGCTCGATCACTGAAACCGGTAATCCCGCCAGCCGTGCCACTTCTATCCCGTAGCTGCGATCGGCCCGGCCAGGTTCCACCTTGCGCAGAAAGATGATCTGGTCGCCTGCCTCTTTCACCGAAACATGTAGATTACGGACGCCGGGCAACTGGTCGGCCAGTTCCGTCAGCTCGTGATAGTGCGTCGCAAAGAGCGTGCGAGCGCGGATGCGTTGGTGAATATGTTCGACCACCGACCATGCCAGCGCCAGTCCATCATAGGTCGCAGTGCCGCGGCCGATTTCGTCCAGCACCACCAGACTGCGCGAGGTCGCGGTGTTCAAGATCACTGCCGTCTCGGTCATCTCCACCATGAACGTAGACCGACCGCGCGCCAGATTATCAGCCGCCCCGATACGTGTGAAGACGCGATCCACAATGGATAGCGCGGCCGAATCGGCCGGCACGTACGATCCCATCTGCGCCAGAATCACGATGGACGCCGCCTGCCGCAGGTAGGTCGACTTGCCGCCCATGTTCGGACCCGTGATCACGGCGATAAACTGCGAATCGGTGTCGAAGTAAAGATCGTTGGGGATGAAGCGCGCCGCTTCTTTTTCCGCCAGTTTCTCGATCACCGGATGCCGCCCGGCCACGATGCGAATCTCGCCCGAATCGGAAAAGCCAGGACGGACGTAGCGGTTCTCGGCGGCCACTTGTGCAAGCGCGCACGTGACATCCAGCTCAGCGACCGCCGCCGCAGTCTGCCGGATGCGCGCAGCATGCTCGGCTGCAAAGTGGCGCAGTTCCTGGAAAATCTCGCGCTCCAGAGCCAGCATTTTTTCTTCAGCGTCCAGGATTTTGCTCTCGAGCTCCTTCAGCTCCGGCGTAGTGAACCGCTCGGCATTAACCAAGGTCTGCTTTCGCTCGTAATCGGACGGCGCCAGGTGCAGGTTCGACTTGGTGATTTCGATGTAATAGCCGAAGACATTGTTGAACCTGACCTTGAGCGATTGAATGCCGCTCCGCCCGCGCTCGCGCAATTCAATCTGAGCGATGTACTGGCGGCTGTTGCGGGAAATATCACGCAGTTCATCTAGTTCGACGTGGTAGCCAGGACGAATCGTGCCCCCATCGGCGAGGTTGGCGGGCGGCTCTTCGGCAATCGCTGTGAGAATGCGGTCGCCGAGCTCGGGAATCTCATCGAGTCCGCTCGAAATCTGACAGAGCCTCACTTTCGTAAACAACGAAGTGTGTTCTTTGATCCGAGGCACTAACGCCAGTGACCGGCCGAGCGCCAGCAGTTCACGCGGGCCGGCGGTGCCCAGTGTCAGCTTTGCGAGCAATCGCTCCAGGTCGAGCACTTGAGCCAGCAGCTTGCGGATCTCCGAGCGAGCAATGGTCGCTTGCAGTGTTTCCTGAACCGCATCCAGCCGCGCCTCGATTTCCGGAAGCTGCAGACACGGCCGCAGCAGCCGGTTGCGTAACAGCCGTCCGCCCATCCCGGTGCAAGTTTGATCCAGCACATGGATCAAAGTGGATTCCTTGCTCTCGCCCGCGAACAACGGCTCCAGCAGTTCCAGATTGCGCACCGTCACCGCGTCCAGAATCATCGAATCGCTGCGGTCGTAGTAAGTCGGGCGATCCAGATGATCCAGCGCCGATTTCTGCGTCTCGCGCAGGTAATGCAGGATCGCGCCGGCGGCGGAAACAGCCAGCGGCCTGTCGCTCAACCCGCAGCCATCCAGCGTCAACAGGCGGAAGTGCTCTCTCAAGCCACGTTCGGCATGATCGATGTCAAAAACCCAATCGTCGACGACCGTGCGAACGCCCGGCAGGCCACTGACCGACTCCGCCGCCAGCACCTCTCGCACGTTCAGATTTTCGAGCGTCGCGTTTACATCCGCGAGGTCGATTTCCGTGGCGCGGAATTCGCCTGTGGTAATGTCGGCGTGCGCCAACCCGGCGCGCGACCCGTTGCGAAAAACCGAGGCCAGGTAGTTGTTCTCGTGAGAGCGCAGCAGTGACGATTCGGTAGCCGTGCCCGGCGTAACCACGCGAGTTACTTCGCGCTTGACGAGCTTTTTTCCCGGACCAGCCTCTTCCATCTGATCGCAGATCGCGACCCGGTAACCTTTTTGGATCAACCGCGAGAGATAGCCTTCGGCAGCGTGATAAGGAACGCCGCACATCGGAATCGGCTGGCCTTTTTCCTTGTTGCGGGCGGTCAGCGTGATTTCAAGTTCACGCGCGGCGGTGATGGCGTCTTCGTAGAATAACTCGTAGAAATCGCCCAGCCGGAACATCAACAGGACGTTGGGAACCTGCTGTTTGACGGCATGATACTGCCGCATCAGCGGCGTGGAAGGGGAGGTGGCTTGAGAAGTTTCCTCGCCGCCATCAGGCATAGATGCCGCGGGTCTGGAGCGCGAACGCGACGCGGTCGATGGCCAGCATATACGCCGCCAGCCGGTTGTGCACTTGGTGCTTGTCCGCATAGCCGACCACATCGCGGAAGCTGTTCACCATGATTTCTTCCAGTCGGCCGTTCACCAGCTGCTCATTCCAGAAATATCCCTGCCGGTCCTGCACCCATTCGAAATAGGAAACGGTAACGCCGCCGGCGTTGGCCAGGATATCCGGAATCACGAAGATCTTCTTTTCAGCCAGGATCGCATCCGCTTCCGAAGTGGTGGGACCATTGGCCCCTTCGCAGATGATCTTGGCCTTGATGCGCTCCGCGTTCGCGGTAGTGATGACATTCTCTTTGGCGGCGGGTAAAAACACCTCGCAATCCATGTACATCGCCTCATCACGGTCAACGTCTTCGGCTTCCGGAAAGCCGGTGATGGAGCCAGTGTCGTGGCGATGCTTCATCAATGCTTCTACGTTGAGGCCGTGAGCGTTGTAAACCGCGCCATCGTATTCGATGACGCACACGATCTTGAAGCCGGCCCGCGCCATTAGCTTGGCTGCCATGCCGCCCACGTTGCCGAAGCCCTGCACGATTACGCGGGTATGGCCTGGATCGAGACCAAATCGTCGCAGGGCCTGCATGGTGACGATCATGCAACCGCGCCCGGTAGCCTCTGTTCGGCCGCGCGATCCGCCCAGATCGAGAGGCTTGCCGGTGACCACCGCGGTGCACGTCTGGCGCTTGTGCATCGAGTATGTATCCATGATCCAGGCCATGGTCTGGGGATTGGTGTTGACGTCCGGCGCCGGAACATCGCGTTCCGGTCCAATGATGTCCATGATCTCGGCGGTGTAGCGGCGCGTAATGCGCTCCAGCTCGCCGGGGGAAAGCACGTCGGGATCGCAGATAACGCCGCCTTTGCCTCCGCCAAACGGAATGTTCACCACCGCACATTTCCAGGTCATCCAGGCGGCCAGAGCACGGACTTCGTCCAGCGTAACGTCCGGCGCGAAACGAATTCCACCCTTGGATGGGCCGCGGACGATAGAATGCTGCACCCGATAGCCCGTGAATACTTCGATCCGGCCGTCATCCAGCATGACCGGAATAGCGACCTTCAGCTCTAACGATGATGTTCGCAGTACCTTACACAAGCCCTCATCCAAACCCAACCGCGCGGCGGCTTCATCGAAGCGCGCGGCGGCCGACAGCCACGGATTGATTTCGTTATCGACGGACTGGGTCGCTTCGAGAATCATGAGGTGTGCCTCCGACTACATTGTAACTTCGAAATGGACGATAGAGGGACGATGTCTAACGTCATCTTACATATCGGCTGAGATTGAAGCCGATAGAATAGTACTAGCCGATCGATGCTTCTTCGCATTCATTTCTTTCCAGGACTCTGCTTTTTGCTCCTGGGCCTGGGCTTTCTGCTGGTCGTGTACCGGCGGCTGGTCGAGCGCTATCCGGAGCTCAGGACGGCGATCGTTCTGGCGACAGCCGTCTCCATCGTCTTGCAAGGGTTCGGTTATGTCCTGGAATTCCAGCGCGTACTGCAGTATTTCCCGGTCTGGTGGTCCACTTGGCTGGCCTGCGCGGCCCTGGTGGAGGAAATGTTCTTGATCGGAATCTACTGCGGTCTGCTGGTTTGGAGCAAGGCTTCCGAATTCCAGGCTCCCCGGCGTGTGTTCCTGCAGGCCGCCGGCGCCGCCCTCTGCATCACGCCCATGGCAGGCACGGCCTTCGGAATCGTGACCAGAAATCGGTTTCGTGTCAGTGAAGTTAAAATTCCGATTCCCAATTTGCCCAAGGATCTCGATGACCTGCGGATCGTTCAGGTGACCGATATCCACCTCAGCCCCTTCTTGAGCGAGAGGGAGTTTGCCCGCGTCGTTGACATGGCGAACGAAACTCGCCCCCATCTTGCGCTTGTGACCGGCGATCTGATCACCCGGCGCGGTGATCCATTGGATGCCTGCCTGCGCCAACTGGCCCGATTGCGCGCTGAAGCCGGCGTGCTGGGTTGTCTCGGCAATCACGAGGTCTATGCCAGAGTGGAGAACTATGTCACCACCGAAGCACGGCGCATCGGAATTGAATTTCTGCGTTGGCAAGCCAAAGTGCTTCAATTTGGCAGTGCGAGGATCAATTTTGCCGGCGTTGATTACCAGAAGATGCACGCCTCATATTTGGTGGGCGCCGAGGCGATGATAGTGCCGGGAGCCTTAAACGTACTGCTTTCGCACAATCCCGATGTTTTCCCGGTGGCGGCCGCGCGAGGCTACGATTTGACGATCTCCGGCCACACCCACGGCGGACAAGTGGATGTCGAGATCTTGCATGAGCATGTCAACGTGGCACGCTACTTCACCCGCTATGTGCGAGGTCTTTACCAGGAAGGCAAGTCGTCGGTGTATGTCTCCACTGGAATCGGCACCATCGGCGCGCCGGTGCGCCTGGGTGCGCCCCCCGAAGTGTCGCTCATTCGCCTGTGCGCTATCTGATCCTCAGCGACATCCATGCCAACTGGGAGGCGCTGCAGGCAGTGCTTGCTCGAGCGCAGTCCAGCTATGATCGCATCGTATGCTGCGGCGATGTAGTGGGGTACGGCGCGGATCCCGACGCGGTCACGGAATGGACGCGCGGCAACATCGGATCCATTGTGCGCGGAAATCACGACAAAGCCTGCGCCGGTCTGGAAGATCTGGAATGGTTCAACTCCATCGCCCGTGCTTCGGCGGTGTGGACCCACCAGATCATGAAACCGGATAACATCGCATATCTGCACGATCTGGCCAAGGGTCCCGAGCGAATCGATGGCTTTCAGATCGTGCACGGCTCCCCGCTGGACGAAGACGAATACGTGGTCTCGGAACATGACGTAGCCCAGGTTGCACCCTATCTGGATGCTGCGGTCTCGTTCTTCGGGCATACCCATTTGCAGTGCGGGTTCCTTTGTCATCGGAATGGAGTGCGCCGCTTGAGAGGTGTGAATACGGAGGCTGATGCCGAAGTTCTCGATTTGGAGGCCGGCGCCAGTTATCTGATCAATCCCGGTTCGGTGGGACAGCCGCGCGACGGCGATCCGCGCGCCGCCTACGCCATCTATCAGCCGGATGCCTGCCTGGTCACGCTGTGCCGCGCCGAATATGATGTTGCTGCTGCGCAAAAAAAGATCCTGGCGGCGGGCTTGCCTGAACTCCTTGCTTTGCGTTTAGGAGCGGGAATTTGAATCGGTGCTTCAAGGGACCGCAACAGCCTGCATCGGACTGGTCTGGACCACGCTGCCGCTACTGTCCAGCCGGTCAACAACATAATACAGAATCCGATTCGCCAGACTCGGGATGGTGACAGTGCAGTTGGTTCCACTCACACAGGCCTGGCGTGTCGCCGCCTCGTTGGTGAAGCTAAACGGATCGCCGGGGGAACCACTGGGGATCTCGGTCGAACAGTCCTGCCCATAAGGAGTGCACCGCAGGAGGTCGCCGCCGTTCTCGGCGTAGCCGAACCGCGCGCGGATATTCGACGCAATTGGCACGCCCTGGTAGTTCACACTGATGGGCACGAACGTGGCTCGATTCACGTTGTCTACAGGAGGTAGCGCCCCGATACGCAGCGCGAGCCACTCTGTGCGAACGCCATCGAGCCAGTAGCCTGGACAGAACATGAACTGCCCATCCGGTGTGGGTCGGCAATTGCTAAAAGGGTAATGCAGCCCCAAATGCGCATGCACGAAGCCGAATTTTCTGCTGGTAAGCCCGGTCGGCTCATATTTATCGATTCGATATTGAACCGTCTGCCCCGTCCAGGGTCCGAAAGCACTCACGCACGGCACTGCCAGCCCGAAGGCACTGGACGAGCACTGCGATTGGATGTCGTGCTTCGGAACGGTCACATAGCGCTGGCCGGCGCTCGATCCGAACACGCATTCATTGCTATTGCGAGCCAGGCACGCCGACCAGTCCGCCATATCAGCCGCGCTACTGAAGGTGGTTGGGCTGGATACATCCTTCATCCAGTATCTACCGGCGTAACCTTGCAGCCCCCAGCGCTTGTAGTCGGGGCTAGGTGTGCAGCAATCGGAGGAAACCAGGTAAGTCTTCGTGGTTCCGGCGACCGGAGTCATAGTGAAAGTATTCCCGAAAGGATTATAGGCTTCCGTGGAGATAAATCCGGATGATGGATTTATGTGTCTGAAGTCGACGAAGAAAGGAAAAGGACTCACGGCAGCATCTTGAGTAGCGCTCGAGTAGCTTTGCAGCATAGCGTCTATGGGTGCGCCGGAGATACCTGCAAAGGACGGAGCTTGCGTTGCCAGATTTGCGAGATTGGAAGTGATGTGCTGCATCGGCGTGAGGTTTGCACCGCCGCAATAGCTGTGGGCTGGACAGGCCGAACCACCTTGAGCAAAGCTATACAAGCCCGCTGACGTACCTCGACCGGCCGAGCCATGACCGGCGAAACGAAAAGGGTTGTCGGTTAGCCACACATTTGTCGGGCCGGAAACATCCAGTGCGACCGAACCCGTTGCCATAGATGGCGCCGCCCAGAGATACCATCCATTCGAATGTGTGCAACAAAACTGTCCAGAAATTGTGTGCCCAACCCCGCCTGTCTCGTCCCCCGCGCCAAATGTCGGCGAATTCCAGAGGAACCCCATGGTCCTCAGCACCCAAAAGGTGATGTCTGTGGCCGAGTTGTAGACCGGCGAAGTAACAATCACGAACCGCTCGACTCCGCTTCCTAAATCGCTGAATAACCAGTCGCCGGTTTGGATGTCTTGGAGCTTGGAGTACGAAGCATTGGCGATCCCGAAACTGGGTGTTGTGCATGGAAATTCATTTTTCTCGGTCTTGCCGTCGGGAAATACATAGGTGGCGTTTGGCGAAACTTGGCAGAACGGAGTATTGACGCGGACCTGGAGGCAGTTGAGCGTGCCGGAAAGAACTCCATAAGGCGCTGGAACCAAGGGGCAGGTATAGAAGTCCGTATTCGATGTCACCGCCGTGTTGGAATCCCACACCGCCGTGGACCCGAACCCAGCCCGATTCACCTGGCTCACTGTGGCTCGATTTCGCCCGTTAAATACGAACCCGTTATTGCCTGTATCGTCCAGAGGATCGATGGAACCGAAACGGAAAGTTCCCATATCCATCAATGGAATCGCATGATCTCCTCCCCATCGCAAGCCAGGCTCCGACCAGGTGTTGTGGAGGTTTTTCAAAATGTAGATCCCAGTACCGTCATCGGCAAAAAAAGCCACCACACCGGGGCCGTTTTGGAATTCGTAAAAGCCAATCGTAATGAAGCCGGCATCTGCTCCTATGGACGTTCCAGTGTTTGTCATCCATCCCAAGTCGAAGCCGGAATGTGTCTGTCCGACAGTCTGCCCTAGATAATTCAAGCCGGTCTGGTAGCCGCCATTATTTCCGGCGGTCCCCATGACCTGGGTCCTGACATCATGGCCTCCAGCCAGCGGAGTGATTACGGTCCATGTGAAACAATCGTCCATAACAGCGGCGAGACCAGTGTTGTAATCGCCGGAAGCGGGATACGGATGATAGGCGACGTAGCCCGCGCATCCCGTATAGGACTCGTTGTAGATCAACTTCCAAATTCGTTTGTTACTTTGATCCTGCCCGTAGACTGCATTGCCGTTTTGATTGTCGAGGAACATCGAATTGCTCAGCCCCAGCGACGATCCGGAAATGTTATCGCCATTTCCGTTGGTACGCGAACTACCGGCTGGCTTACTCAGAGTCGAGAGCAATCTCGTCTCTACTCGTGAAGACCCATCTGAATTGAACGGTATGAACAGAATTATGGAAGGAGCTCCTCCGGATGAACTGAGTTCTCCCATGTAACCTTTCAAAGCAGGACTGAGAATCCCGGCGGAACAACCGACTGTGTAAATCCCACAGGTTGTCCCATCCGCACTTTTGGAGACAGACACAGGCGCGATATTTATCATTCCGATGTCGCCGTTGCAACAAGCCGTCGGTGGTGGCGATGCAGCATAGTTGAGACCCACCGAAACGCTTACGTTCGATCCGTTGTTGGATTTGGTAATCAGCAACCCCAAATCGACTCCGGTAAACGCGACGTTGGTCAACGTTCCAAGATTTTCCTGGATCGTCAGAGCAGTAGAAGAGGATGGCGCCGCGGCCAAATGGGCGTAAGATCCGTTTATCAAAATTGGTTGCCCGGTCGCCCAGTCGAGGCTGAAATAATTCTGCCACGTCGGACTTCCGGTCAAGGTCACCGCATTGCCTGCAACGCTGACCGTGCCGGCCGGTGGCATCACCCTGTTGCGCGGAATACCGTTCAAACCCCAGCCTTTGAACATCGGCTGCGCCACCACCTTGGTCGGATCGCCGGCATTCGGATACGAGCCGATTTTCACGGGAGTCGTGGTAGGGCAGGCTGCCGTCGTGATCGGAGTCCCGATGGCTAATGGCTGTGATGTACCGTTGTAATGGCCTAGCTGCAGCGTCAGGGTAATTCCGCTCGCGGCGCCATTGCCGCAGTAGACATCGAAAATTAAGTCATCTAGAACCGAGGTACCGCCGAAGCCCGCGAAGCTTCCTCCTCCCCCTGGATTAGCAAAGTTGGTCAACGGAACGAAAATTGGATTGGATGGGCCGCCACTGCCAACCGAGAAAGTGGAACCGTTGGAACTGACGTTAGCCGGCGTCGCCCACTTTGCTCCCGTGACATCGATGGGCGTGCCGTACCATGTCCCTGCGTATTGCGCGAGTTGTATACCCGCGCTAATCGATCCCGGATGCGAAACCACCCAGTACTCAACTCCGGTATTGGGATCAACATACGAATGGCTGCTTGGATCACCCCAACTGGTGCCGGTGCCGTTCCAATCGATGGCGGGATGGTCCATGTTGCCGAACTTGGCGTTGTTGAACGGCACGATGTCCGGCGCAGTGTTGCCCCACTGAATCGGCTTGGTTTGAAATACCTGTGTGACTTCGGCATCGGGTAAGCAGGTGACTCCTACAATATAGGTGCCGTTCGCCGCCAGAGCGTCATTTG
>Ga0070714_100004631_pt1 | contig 10382 bp, 8 predicted proteins | sample LARL83metaG_FD_65450 | JGI IMG/M metagenome (GOLD analysis project Ga0070714, IMG submission 65450) | Corn, switchgrass and miscanthus rhizosphere microbial communities from Kellogg Biological Station, Michigan, USA - LAR L8-3 metaG | ecosystem: Host-associated > Plants > Roots > Rhizosphere ... | reverse complement strand
GAGGTGCTGAGCTGTGTCATCTGCCTGCTCCTTTTGCTGATCATTTGATCCAGATAGCGGGCATGCGTGCCCGTAGCCCGTCCGTCGGGTTGGAAAAGGTCGAGTGAGTGCGGCGTTCCTCCGGTCATGTCCTCGCCTGACACTTGGGCGTTGTGTTGCCTGCATACGCCTGCTTTCAGAAGGGAGACCTCAGTGGATCCTCGTATTGGTGGTGTCATTCAGGGTGATCTCCGCGCCTGCCCGTCGCACCCGTAAGGTCCCTGGTGCAGACCCCCGGGGTGTCCGGTCCTGGGGTCACGGGTCCATGGTGGCGGGGTTGCCAACGTGGGGCGCCGTTCCCATGCGCGGTGGATGAGGGTCGGTTGGCGGCCATGCGGCTCCTGTTTCAGCGCGGCGGCTGCTTAGCCGGCGCAGCGAGTGCGTGGTGCTGGATCAGCTGGTGGCGAGTGTGCCCGCGGGTCCGAGCCGGGCGCTGGTGCTGCGCGGAGGCCGGGGTCGGCAAGAGCGCGTTGCTGGAGTATCTGGTGCAGCTGGCGTCCGGGTGCGGTATTGCCCGGGCGGTCGGCGTCGAGTCGGAGATGCTCGCGTACGGGCACGATCACGTGGCGGTAGACGGTTTCGGTAACGTGGGTTGACTTGTGGCCTACGGTGTCGCTGGTCTCCTCGATCGGGAGCGCCCGCCGACCGTGCAACGCCAAGGCGACACCCAGACAGGCGAAGACCAAGGCGGCGGCGTCGGGTATCGCGCTTCCAAGCCAGCTACGGCCGCCAGCGATCCGCGGGGGAGCGACCGTGATGGACGTCGTCTTTGACGACGACGAAGACGACCCAGATGAGGGCACTGGAAAAGCCAAGAGCGCTTAGGCACTTGGCTTGACACTTAATATTCGAACAGAGATCCGATAAATCGGTGGAGCTAAGGGGATTCGAACCCCTGACCTTCTGCATGCCATGCACTGCGGTTTCGTCTGAGGCGGTCGAGGTGATTCTGATCTCTGCAGGTCGCAGTCCCCGCGGCCGTCCGAGGAGGGCTTGCTGGATCTGCCGAAAGCTGGTGCCGTAATCGCTATCCGGGTCACTAGTCCGATGGCTTCCCGAGGGCGCGTGGCACATCTTGTCGAGCGTTCTCGGTATCAGGCCCAAGAGCCGGAGCGGCGCCGTCACGGCATCGCAGGGATAAGCGGCGGGTCGGCATAGCCCCGCGCTGGATGCGACAACGGCGGCCGTGCGGCGGCGCCGCGCCCCGGGCCACCTGTTCGAGGAGGCAGGCCTAAGGGCGGCTATAGACGGGTGAACGTGATGTGGGTGATGCCGCTGGGGGAGCTCACCGACTCGATGGCGAAGCGGTCCTCCAGTCCTTCCAGGCCGTCCCAGAGGGATTCGCCGCGGCCGAGGAGGATCGGCACGAGCGCGATGTGCATGTGGTCGACCAAGTCGGCGACGAGGAACTGGCGGACGGTGGCCGGGCCGCCGCCGATGCGGACGTCGAGGCCACCCGCGGCCTGCTTGGCGGCCGCGAGGGCCTGCGCCGGGCTAGCGTCGATGAAGTGGAATGTGGTCCCCCCCTTCATCTCGATCGAGGGCCTGACGTGATGGGTGAGCACGAAGACCGGGGTATGGAACGGCGGCTCCTCGCCCCACCAGCCCTTCCATTGTTCGTCGGTCCACGGCCCGCGCTGCGGACCGAACTTGTTGCGCCCCATGATCTCCGCGCCGATGCCCGGCCCCCAGTTGCTCGCGAAGGCGTCGTCGATGCCGGTGCTCCCGCCTTGCTGGCCCTGCGTGACGTGAAATGAACGGGTGTCCATGAACGCTCGCACCAGCCGTTGGCCGGCATGCCCAAAGGGCGCCTCCAGGCTCTGGTCAGCGCCGGTGCCGAAGCCATCGAGCGAGACGAAAAAGTTGTGAACACGAACAAGTGACATGACGGCAGGCCCCTCTGGTCGAAGCTGAGTTCAGCAGTGCTCATGAGGTGGTCGTAGCCAGGATCGCTTTCTCGACATCTGAGCACCCCTGACACCTGCAGATGGTTGGCAACCTGGCCCGAGCAACGCATGCAACCCCATGACCAGATTGGATGCTCGGTCGTCAGGCCTTCCATGTGAGCGCAAAGGTTATGGTCCTGATCAGCGTCTGGGGGGCCCGTCAATGACCGTGGCCAACTTATCTTTTCCCGTTCCCCGGACACCAGACGGATGACCGTCGTCTTATGCCCGGGGACCCCATTCGTGACAGTCAGCGCGCGTCTGAACGCCCGTGATGCGGTCGAGGCGTCGCGGAGGTGATCGGACCGTAGCCTGCGCGGGTTCTCTGGTCCAGAGCTGCTCCGCAGGTTCTCGGTGTCGCGGTGTCAGCTGGGTCTGAGGGTTGTTGCTTAGGCGCCTGCGGCTGTGACGACCATGTCGGTGGCGAACCCGGCGGCCAGCCCGAGCAAGACACCCCAGTGGAGCAGTTCCTTGCGCCCGTTCTTGAGTGCCACGCCGAGCAGCTGGATGACGACGTAGAGGATGGACCCGGCTGCCAGGGTCAGGAATATCACGCTCATGGCCCGGCTGGTGAACTGCCGCCCGACCAGGGTGCCCGCCAGGGTGGGGCCGCCCCCGATGAGGCCCATGAGCAGCAGGAAACCCCACGACGGCCGGTCGCCCTCGGCGGCCAGCGGGGCCACGATCCCGAACCCCTCGGTGCCGTTGTGCAGGGCGAAGCCGATGACCAGGATCGTCGCCAGCCCGATCGCGCCGGTGGCGGCGCTGCCGCCGATGGCCAGTCCCTCACCGAAGTTGTGCAGCCCGATGCCCACCGCGATCAGCAGCGACATCCTGCGGGCGCCGGACCAGCTGGCGATACCCGCCCGGGCCGGGGTTAGCTCTCCCGGGGACACCGTCCCGGGACCGAGGCTCCGGGGCCGGGCCCGGCCGGCCAGCCAGCGCTCGTAGTACACCAGCGTCATCATGCCGACCGCCAGGCCGAGGAAGAACAGCGCTGCATACCCGGCCACCGGGCCGATGCCGCCGGTTGCGTCATGCAGCCGACCGAGCGCGCTGTCCAGCGGGTCGTAAGCGTGCACCAGAACATCCCAGACCAGGAACAGCAGGATGCCGATGGCGACGGCGTTGAGGAACTGGCGCATCCCGGCCCGCGGGGCCCGGACCCGGCCCAGCGGCAAGCCGATCAGGATGGTCGCACCCGCGATGAAGCCGAGTAGCAGGGTGTGGGTTTGGCTCATGGATCCGGGACTCCGCAGGTACTGGGGATGGGCAAGCCGCCCTTGACTGGAGAAGGTTAGCCTAACCTAACTTCGCGCGCTAGTACCGGCTGACCCCGCCGGGGCGCTTCAATCGCCCGCAGCCGTAGCACCGCCCGCGACTGGCCCACAGGGCAGGACTGCAAGCCAACCGACAGCCTGGAGTCTGGCGGTCCCGTCTCTGTTCCGTCAGGCGGGAAATGTAGCAAAAACGACCGTCAACGATCATCAGCACATGGCTAGGTCAAGGCCATGATCACGCCATAAGCCCTAGTCGCCGGTGCCACGCCTGACAACTACACGACCTTCAAAGGCGACGAGCGAGATCCAGCGGATGATCATCGGCCGACGATCACCGGCCTGGTATCAACCGCACTCGAATTCTGATCAGCTGGCGGAACGAAAACTGACCATCTTCCGGTTGTCATGGTTCGCACGGTTATCCGGGACCAGGTTGTCACCGTGAAATCGGCCGCTGGCCCCCTCGGTCCGTGCCAGTAGTGCGCATCCGTGCCTGGCGGCCGTGGACTCCCTTCGAGGGTGGCTAAGCTAACGGGTATGCGTCGAATTCTCTTGGGGACCGTCGCGGGAGCCCTCCTGCTGGCGGTTGGTACCCGCGCCGCCGACGCACTGGGAATCGGCGGGCCTCGTCTCCGCTGCGGTTGTACGCAAGCGTGCTGGTGCAAACGTTCGGGTCTTACTGTGTTCCGCTGGGTAACGCCCGGGCGCTGGCACCACATCGGTCTCACCGCCGAGGAGAAGCGCTCCCTTCACGCGCAGGCATAATCAACAGAGGGTGAGACTCCCGCATATACACCAGGCGGGGCCGTGATATCGACCCCAGACGGGGTGGTCACACCGCTAGTCCCAGTGCTCGGCCAGATGAACCGCGGTGATCAGCAGAGGCGCCTCGAAAGCAGTGGCCTGGCGTGCGCCGGGTGAGCCGCCAAGGCAGAGCCCGGCGTAACCCGGGCTAGCGGCGCCGCCGGGCGCCGCGCTGATCCAAGAACGGCTCAATTCGGCACTCAGTCAGGCCAATTCAGGTCAATTCGCAGTCAGGTCAAGTCGCCGAAGATGTAGCGGTTTCAAAACCCGAGCGGATGCAGAGGCTAGCGCGCGCAGGTGGTTCAGTTCCGTGACTTTCCGCAGCGCCTACTATTTGGTGCGTGAACGGTTCGCGGATCCTTCTAGTCGAGGACGATGAGGACATAGGCGCCGAACTGGTCCAGGCTCTCACCAGCCACGGACACCGCGCCCGCCTTGCCCGCAGCGGCGGCGAGGCGCTCTCGGCTGTGACGGCGGAGAGTCCGGACCTCGTTCTGCTTGACCTTGGCTTGCCGGACATCGACGGGGTGGCGCTGTGCCGCCGGCTGCGCGCCGCGGCACCGGACGGCGTCATCGTCGTGCTGACGGCCAGAACCGGTGAGCTGGACGTGGTCATCGCCCTGGACGCCGGCGCCGACGATTACCTGACGAAACCGTTCCGGCTGACCGAGTTGCTAGCCCGGCTCCGGGCGCATCTGCGCCGCAGGGCTGAGCCGGGCGAGCGGACATCCATCGAGGCAGGCCAGCTGCGGCTGGATCTGCTGGCCAGGCGGGCGTATGTGGGGCCGACCGAGGTGACCCTGCGGCCGAAGGAGTTCGATCTCCTGGCGGTGCTGAGCGCCAGCGCGGGCGAGGTCATTTCCAGGGATGAACTGATGGCCAGCGTCTGGGACGAGAACTGGTTCGGCCCGACGAAGACCCTGGACGTGCACATCTCGTCGCTGCGCCGCAAGCTCGTGTCTGACGGCGAGCCTGCCGCGTGCATCGACGCGGTTCGCGGCCGCGGCTACCGCTTCGAGGTCCGCGCGGCTGGCTGACTCGCCGCCCATCCGCCTTGTGTGGCGGGCAGCGACAGGCTGAAGATTGGCTGCGGCGCCGCGTGGCGGAGGACCAGGCTGCCGCCCGCGGCGGCGGCGAGGGAGCGGGCCAGCGGAAGCCCTCGCCCGTGGCCGTCCCCCTGTTCGACCGGGTCCGCGGGTGGCTCGGCAGACAGCCCTGGCCCCTCGTCGGACACTTGGATGTCGATGTAATCGCCGGTGTTGTGTGCGTTGACCGTGACCGTCCCCGCACCGTGCCATAGCGCGTTGCTGATCAGCACGTCGAGGATCTGCCGTACCGCGGCCGCGGAAGCGAGGCAGCGGGGCAGGTGTGGCTCGATGACCCGGGTCAGGCACCGGTCACGGGCGGCGAGCGGCCCCTTCCAGCGGTCAGTGACGTCGCGGAGCAAGGAACCCACGTCGACCGGGGCGACCGCGAATCCCGGCTGCCCGAGCAAGCTCATGAGGTCGTCGACGATGACCGACAGGTGCTCGCTGCGGTCGAGCGCGTCTCGCAGCGCTCCTCGCAGGTCCGCGTCCGGCCGGGTGGCGGCGGACTCCAGGCCCACCCGCAGCGCGGTAAGCGGCGTCCTGAGCTGGTGCGAGACGTCTGAACTGAATGCCCGCTCCCGGGCGAGGAGACGGCCGAGGTGGGTCGCGGTATCCTCGAGCGCCTGGCTCGCGGTGTCGGCTTCCGTGACGCCCGAACGCTCGGCCTGGACCGTGAAGTCTCCGTCTCCGAGTGCCCGCGCGGCCTGGGTAAGGCGCTCGAGCGGCGCGGCCAGGCGGACGGACTGCCTGCGGGCGATGACCGCGGCCAGCGCGATGGCGGCGACGGCGAAGACCGCCATGACTGCCCAGGCCCGATGGACGCGCTGGGAGACGGCGCTGTAGGGGACGGCTGCGCGGACCGTGCCGACCATCTTCTGGTCAGACGGGATGGGGGCGATCACCGCCAGGTCGATCCCCTCGAGGCCGATGCGGACCCGGGTCGTCCCGCCGTTCGCGGCAAGAGCTGACAGGCCGGGTCCCGAGCCGGCGACACGGCGACCCGTCGTGTCGTACACGCCGACCCGTCCCAGCTGCATCGCCGTGGGCGGCAGGTGCACCGTGGTCCCGGGAATGCCATCGGGCACCACGGCGGCTACCCGTGCCGCCTCTTGCTGCAACGCGGTAACCGTTTCCGTGCGGTACAGGCGCTGCACCGCGATACCGAGCGGGAGGGCGAACAGGACCACCGCGAAGCTGGTCACCGCCAGGATGGACATCAGGACTCGGCGGCGCAGCGGTGCGCCGCCGCGGGTTCCAGTCATGGGTAAAAGTTATTTCACCTTGCGCAGCGGCGCCGCTTACCAGCTGTTTTATAGCGTCGCTGCCATGAAAAACGCCAGTGCTCTGGGCATGGCCAGGCGGCTTCTCCTCCTCGCCGGAACGGGCCTGATAGCCGCCGGATGCAGCGGCAGCACGGGGAGCTCCGCCGCGCCGCAGACGAGGATCACATCGCCGGCCGCTAGCGCGTCGGCCGCCAGTCCGGCGCCCGCCGCGGCCGCGACCGAGTCACCGCCGCCCGGTGACATTCCGGACACCACGGTTTTTGTCGCGTACCGGCCCGCGTCCGATCAGTACGAGGTCAAGGTGCCGGAAGGCTGGGCTCGTACCGTGACACCGGGTGCCGTTTTGTTCACGGACAAGCTCAACAGCGTTACGGTAACGGTGATCAAGGCAGCGGCTCCCACCCCCGCCTCGGCTCGCGCTACCGAAGTGCCGCAGATCCGGGGGTCGGTACGGCATTTCGCGCTCGCTGGCATCAGCGCAGTGAGCCGGTCCGCCGGTACGGCCGTCCTGATCCGCTATTCGGCCTATAGCCAGCCCGACCCGGTGACCGGGAAGGTCTACGTGAACGCGGTGGAACGGTATGAGTTCTACCAGAACGGCGCCGAGGCGATCGTGACGCTGTCGGGACCCGCGGGGGCCGACAACGTCGATCCGTGGCGCAAGGTAACCGATTCCTTCCGGTGGCTGCGGTGAACGTCCTGCGTGCCCGGGATCTCTACCGGTTCTACCGCGCCGGGGAGGAGGAGACCCTGGCGCTGCGCGGCGTCTCGGTCGCAGCGGCGGCCGGCCAGTTCCTCGTCGTCTCCGGCCCTTCGGGGTCCGGTAAGTCGACATTGCTCGCCTGCCTGGCGGGCCTGGACGAGCCGGACGGGGGCAGCGTCTACGTGCACGAGACCAGGATCAGCCATCGTCCGGAGGCCGAGCGCGCGGCGCTGCGCGCCCGCCGCATCGGCACCCTGTTTCAGTCCGCGAACCTGCTGGAACACCTGACGGTCCGGCGCAACCTCGAACTGGCGCAGCGCATCGCCGGCCGCCGCGACCGTAGCCGAGCCGAAGCCCTGATCGAGGCCGTGGGCTTGACCAAGCGCAGCGGCGCCCGGCCCAGCGAACTGTCCGGCGGCGAAGCGGTCCGGGCCGGGCTGGCCGTGGCGCTGGCCAACAACCCGGACGTGCTCATCGCGGACGAGCCCACCGGGGAACTCGACGGGCAGACCGAAGCGGCGGTGCTGCGACTCGTCCGTGACCAGGCCGACCGCGGAACAGCGGTCGTCATCGCGTCGCACTCCGCCGCGGTGACGGCGATGGCAGACCAGGTGATCAGGATCAGAGACGGGCAGGTACAGCAGTGACGACACATGCGGACACCCTTGAGTTGATCCGCTGCACCGACGTGACCCGCATCCACGGCTCCGGACCCGCAGCTGTCACGGCCGTGCGCGGGGTCAACTGCACGCTCGCGCCGGGAATGCAGGTCGCCCTCACCGGCCCGTCCGGCTCGGGAAAATCCACCCTGGTACACCTGCTGGCGGGGCTGGACCGGCCCACCAGCGGGACGATCGCCTGGCCTGGCCTGGCCGGCAGCCCGGTCGGCCGGCCCGGCGTGGTCGGCGTCGTGTTTCAGGGGCCGAGCCTGCTGCCGCCGCTCGACGTTACCGAGAACGTCTCCCTCCCGCTGCTGCTGTCGGGAGTTGACGAGAAGGAGGCCCGCGAGCGGGCCCAGGGGGCGTTGCGTGACGCCGGACTGGAGGAACTGGGGTCACGGCTTCCCGAGGAGCTATCCGGCGGCCAGGCCCAGCGGGTCGCGGTGGCCCGGGCGCTGGCCAGCCGGCCGCGGGTGATCCTCGCCGACGAGCCGACCGGCCAGCTTGACTCCGCACACGCCGCCGAAGTCGCCGCGCTCCTGCTGCAGGCGGCTACCCAGCTCGATGCCGCGCTGGTGCTGGCCACTCACGACATGGCGTTGGCCAGCCAGCTTCCGGTTCGCTGGCAGATGGCCGACGGCCGCATGGTCTTGGAGGATGAGAAATAGTGCTGACCCTGATCTGGCTACGAGGTCTGCTGGGCCGGCGCGGCGGGCGGCTCGCCGCCGCCGCTCTGGGGATCACTTTCGCGGTGGCGCTGCTGGCCGCGCTCGGCAGCTTCCTCGCCGCCTCCAAGGCGACGATGACGCAGCGTGCCATCCAGCAGGTCGCCGTGGACTGGCAGGTTGAGGTGGAGCCCGGCGCGGCCCCCGCCGCCGTGCTTTCCGGGCTGCGATCCGGTTCCCCGGTGACGGCGGCGCTGCCCGTCGGCTACGCCGCAACGCAGGGCCTGACCGCCACCCACGCTGGCAGCACGTTCACCACCGGCGCCGGGATGGTGCTCGGCCTGCCGCCCGGTTACCAGACCGCGTTTCCCGGCGAGGTGCGCTATCTGGACGGCTCCGGGAACGGGGTCCTGATCGCCCAGCAAACCGCCGCCAACCTGCATGCCGCCGTCGGCGACCTGGTCAGCATCGCCCGTGCGGGCCTGCCGCCGGTGCAGGCCCGGGTGGGCGCCATCGTCGACCTGCCGCAGGCGGACTCGCTCTTCCAGAAGGTCGGCGCCGTCGCCGGAGCACAGCCCCAGGCGCCGCCGGATAATGTCCTGCTGCTGACCAGCTCGCAATGGCACCAGGCGTTCGACCCGCTCGCCGCCCAGCATCCCGACCAGGTTAAGACGCAGTTCCACGTCAAGCTCGCCCACGACCTGCCTTCGGACCCGGCCGCGGCGTACACCACGATCACCGCCGCGGCGGGCAACGTGGAAGCCAGGCTGGCCGGCGCCGGGCTGGTCGGCGACAACCTCGGCGCCGCGCTCGGCGGTGCCCGCCAGGACGCGCTGTACGCCCAGATCCTGTTCCTCTTCCTCGGAGTTCCCGGTGCCGTGCTCGCCGCGGTGCTCACCGTCATGATCGCGGGCTCGGGCGCCGTCCGCAGGCGCCGGGAACAGGCGCTGCTGCGAGCGCGCGGCGCCACCGCGCGGCAACTGCTCCACCTGTCGGCTGTGGAGGCACTGGCCGCGGGGCTCGCTGGCGCCGTCGCCGGGCTCGCTCTGGCCGCCATCATCGGGCAGGCGTCGTTCGGGTCAGCCAGCTTCGGCGCGAGCGCGGGCACGGCGGCCGTCTGGGCGGCCAGCGCCGCCGTGGCCGGCCTGCTGATCGCGGCGGCCGCTGTCGTGGTCCCGGCGTGGCGGGATCAGCGGGCCACCACGGTCACCGGCGCTCGCCGAGTGCTCGGGCGGCCGCAGCGAATGTGGTGGATGCGGTACTACATGGACATCTGGCTGCTGCTCGGCTCCGCAGCGGTCTTCTACGCCACCTCCGGAAACGGTTACCAGCTCGTGCTGGTCCCGGAAGGGCTGCCCACGCTGTCCGTCAACTACTGGGCCTTCGCCGGCCCGGCCTTGTTCTGGGCGGGGGCGGCCCTGCTGTCCTGGCGGCTGATCGATCTGCTGCTCGGCCGCGGCCGTCCATTGCTGGCCAGACTCAGCAGGCCGCTGGCCGGAACCCTGTCCGGAACGGTCGCCGCTAGCCTCTCGCGGCAACGCCGGATACTGACCAGGACCGCCACCCTCCTCGCGCTCGCTATAGTCTTCGCGGCGTCCACCGCGGTCTTCGACACCACCTACCGTGCGCAGGCCCGGGTCGACGCCTTGCTCACTAACGGTGCGGACGTTACGGTCACCGAATCCACCGGCGCGCAGGCACCGCCGTCCACCGCGCAGACAATCGCGCGCGTTCCGGGCGTCGCCTCGGTGGAACCGCTGCAGCACCGGTACGCCTACGTCGGCTCCGACCTGCAGGACCTGTACGGCGTGCGCCCGTCCACGGTCACCGACGCCACCCGGCTGCAGGACGCCTACTTCGTCGGCGGCACGGCCCGCCAGCTCATCTCCCTGATCGCCAGCCGGCCGGATAACAT
>Ga0070714_100004629_pt1 | contig 10384 bp, 11 predicted proteins | sample LARL83metaG_FD_65450 | JGI IMG/M metagenome (GOLD analysis project Ga0070714, IMG submission 65450) | Corn, switchgrass and miscanthus rhizosphere microbial communities from Kellogg Biological Station, Michigan, USA - LAR L8-3 metaG | ecosystem: Host-associated > Plants > Roots > Rhizosphere ... | reverse complement strand
GACCTGACGGACGCCGGATTCGCGGCGCTCACGGCCAAGATCGCCCGCGAGCGCGGCTTCGGCTGCGCGAGTTACAAGGAGAAGTGCCTGCGGCGGCGCATTGCCGTGCGGATGCGCGCGCGTGGAGTGCATACGTATCACGACTACTCGCTCGTCCTCGACGCGGACGGCGCGGAGTACGAGCGGCTCCTCGACGCGCTCACGATCAACGTCACGAAGCTCTTCCGGAACTGGGACACCTATGCCGCCGTCGCCGGGAAGGTCATCCCGACGCTCTGGGAGCGGGAGGAGCCCCTGTCCGTGTGGAGCGCTGGATGCTCGTCTGGGGAGGAGCCGTACTCCGTCGCGACCCTCTTTCACCGCCACGCCGAGCGTGCCGGCAAGCTCGGCGAGCTTCCGCAGCGCGTCCGCGTGCTCGGCAGCGACATCGATGCGCGGTGTCTTCAGGCGGCCGAGCGCGGACAGTTCGAGGAAGGGGACTTCGCCGACACGCCGCCGGAGCTTCGGCAGCGCTATTTCCTCGCGACGCCGCCGTTCACCGTCGCCGATGAGGTGAAGCGGCTGGTGCGCTTCGAGCGTCGCGACCTGCTCGCCGAGGCACCCCCGCCAGGGCCGCATCACCTGATCTTCTGCCGCAACGTCCTGATCTACTTCGATCGCGCGACGCAGGAGCGCCTCTTCGAGGGATTTCGTCGCGCGCTCGCGCCCGGTGGCTTCCTCGTGCTGGGCAAGGTGGAGACGCTGCTCGGCGACGCACGCACCAGGTTCGTGCCCGTGGACGCGCGCGAGCGGATCTACCGGCTGCCATGACCGCGGACGGCAACGATGTCCGCGTGAAGGTGGCCGACTACGCGGTGCGGCGCGGCGAAGAGGTGCTCACCACGATCGGCCTCGGCTCGTGTGTCGCCATTGCGCTCTACGACCGCGACTCGCACACGGGAGGCCTCGCGCACATCCTGCTCCCGAGCCAGGCAATGTCGCGTGAGACGTCGAATCCCGCGAAGTTTCCCGAGACCGTCGTGCCGCTCATGCTGCAGGAGATGCGCGCTCTCGCCGGAAACGATGCCGGGCGCGTGTCGGCGAAGATCATCGGCGGCGCGAGCATGTTCGGGCAGCTCGTCTCGGGCAGCGGCGTGAACGTGGGCGAGCGCAACATCCTCGCGACGCGCGAGGTGCTCGCGGCCCACGACGTCCCCCTCGTGGCCGAGGACACCGGTCTCGACTACGGACGCAGCGTGTACTTCCACCTCGCCGACGGGCACATCGAGGTGCGGTCCCTCAAGGCCGGGAATCGTGTCCTCTAGGGGAATCACGACGGTCCTCGTCGTGGACGACAGCGCGTTCATGCGCCGAATCATCACGCGCATCGTGGATGACTCGCGCGAGTTCCGCGTCATCGGCACGGCGCGCGACGGCGTGGAGGCCCTGGCACAGATCCACGCGCTCGACCCGCAGATCATCACGCTCGACGTCGAGATGCCGGAGCTGGACGGCTTGCAGACGCTCGGCTACGTCATGAGCGAGACTCCCCGCCCGGTGGTCATGCTCAGCGCTGCCACTACGCAGGGCGACGTGGATCTCACGCTGCGCTGCCTCGAGCTTGGCGCCGTGGACTTCGTTCGCAAGCCGTCGGGGCCGGTGAGCATCGACCTCGATCGCGTGGCGGAGACGCTGCTCAACGCCCTGCGCGCCGCGCGCGAGGTCAACCTCGGCGGCGTGCAGCTCCTCGCGCGCCCGAAATTCGTCCAGCCGGCCGTGCCATCGGCACGGGCCCTCGGCGCGAGGATGGCCGTGGTGATCGCCGCCTCCACCGGCGGCCCGCGTGCTCTGGCGGAAGTGATTCCAGGCCTGCCGGCGGACCTCGACGCCGCGGTACTCGTGGTGCAGCACATGCCAGCCGGCTTCACGCGGAGCCTGGCAGCGCGGCTGAACTCCATGAGCCGGCTCCCCGTCGCCGAGGGGGTGGACGGCGAGGAGGTGGTCGCGAACCGCGTCTATCTCGCGCCCGGCGGCCTGCACATGCGCGTCGCTGCCGATACTGAGGGACGCCGGTGCATCGCGCTCGACGGCTCGGCCCCGGTCTGGGGCGTGCGCCCGTCGGCCGATCCGCTGTTCCGATCGGCGGTGGAGTGCTTCGGCAGCGCCGTCGTCGGGGTAGTGCTCACGGGCATGGGACGAGACGGAGCGGACGGCCTGAGCGCGATTCGCGCTGCGGGGGGAACGGGAGTCGTGCAGGACCGGGCGACGTCCACCATCTACGGCATGCCGCAGGCGGCGCTGCAGCGCGCGGGCGCCGAGCGTGTCGTGCCGCTGACGGGCGTGGCGGACGCGGTGGTGGAGCTGGCGGCCGCCGCGCGACGGTAACCCGCTGCCGCCGCCACTCGTCGTGCAGGGAGTTCCATTCACTGGAGATTCGAATCGTGGCAGAGCGCGGCTGGAGCGACGCAGGATGACGGGCAAGCGAAAGGTCCGCGCAAGCGAGCCCACGCCGTCGCGCCCGATGACGGCGGTGACGCCGGCGGTGCGGCGGCGCCATGCCGCTCCCCTCGAGCTGGCACGGGCGCTTGCCGCTGCCGGCGCGGCGGAACAGCTGGCCGGAGAAGCCCGCGTCGCGGAAGAGCGTGCACAGGCTGCCGAGGCGGACGCCGCACTTGCCCAGCGACTCGTGCCAGCGCCGGCTCGTGAACCCGTCGCCGAGCCCGAGCCGGACCGTCGTCCGCTTCGTGAGAAAGCCCGTGCGCGTGAAGGCCTTGCCGAGGTCCTGTTGTTTACGGTGGGCGGCGAGCATTTCGGCATCGACCTCGCGAGCGTGGAGGAGGCGATCGAGCTCTCCGCGGTGCATCACGTGCCCGAGATGCCCTCGGCAATGGAAGGAGTGATCACGGTCCGTGAGACACTGACGTCCGTCTACTCGCCGCGCCTCCCGCTCGGCGTGTCCCACGCCACGGGAGCGTGCGCACTCGTGTTCCGCCGTCGCCGGTCGCGCCTCGCGCTCGTCATCGACGACGTGGAGGACGCGCGCACGCTCGATCTCACACACCTGCGCGAGGCACCCAGCGTCGCGGCGGCTGGCGTGGTGCTCGGCGTCGTGCGCCTGGGCGACGCATTGTGCTCGCTGATCGATACCGACGCTCTACTGGCCGCCTGCCAGGCCACCTCTCTGCGGGAATCCACATGACTGCCGCCGCCGACAAGCTCGTGATGTTCCGTCTCGGCGAGGATCTCTTCGCCGCGGACATCTTTGCCGTGGAACGCGTGCTGCGATATGCGCCGCCTACCGGCGTCCCCGACATGCCCGCGTACATCGAAGGCGTGATGGACTACCAGGGGCGCGTCGTTCCCGTCGTGAACCTGCGCCGTCGCTTCGAGCTCGCCCCGACGCCGGCCGTTGCCGAGACGCGCATCCTCGTGCTCAACGTGTCGGGCGAGTGGATCGGCGTGGTGGTGGACGGCGTGACGGAGGTCGTGCCCTTCGACCGGGCGGCACTCTCGGCGCCTCCGAAGCTGTTCAGAGGCCTGGCGCGCGAGTACGTGAAGGGAATCATCCGCCGCGGCGATCGCCTCCTCATCTATCTGGACGTCGAGCACCTCCTGTCATCCACGGAGCGCATCGCGCTCCAGGAGGCAGGCGCCAAGGAGCTGGCGAATGGGTGAGTGCGCCACCGCGCACCGGGCGCGCGTCACCGCGCTCGCCGCGCGGCTGGACGCACCCGATGCCGCTGCTCACCGCGACGACCTTCGCGCAGAGCTGATCGCGCTCGGCAAGGCGCTGGAGCAGGACTTCACCGAGCTGTCCGCCGTTCGCGATGAGGCCAAGGCGCTGGTCGAGCGGTGGAAGTCGCTCGAGGCGAGTGCTGCGCCGGAATTCAGCGCGGATCGTCCCATCGTCGCCGATCACATCGGCGCGTCCACGTTCATTGAAAAGGGCTGGAGCCGCATCTCGCTCGGGGACTATGCGGGCGCCGAGGAGTCGCTGCAGCGGGCGCTTCAGCTCGCGCCGGATGATCCGCAGGCCGTCTCGCTGCTGGGGTGGGCGCAGATGCTCCAGGAGAAGTACGACGCGGCCCTGATGCAGTTCCAGAAGGTCCTCATGCGCGAGCCGGCCAACGCGCTCGCCCGCATCAACCTCGGCTACATCTGCCTCAAGAAGCGGATCTTCGGCGAAGCCATCGAGCACCTCTCCCGCGCCATCCGCCTGAACAGTGATCGCAAGGCCACGCTCTACGCGCACTTCTACCTTGGCCTCGTCTATCTGGAGCGCGACATGTTCGAGGATGCGCAGACCTTCTTCCAGAAGACCATCGCACTGGGACCCAACCTGCTCGAGGCCTACTACGAGCTTGGCCGTGCCTTCTGGTTCAACGGCCAGCACGACGAGGCCCTGCGCACGTGGCGCGAGGGTGCGGCAGCGAACAAGTTCAATCCGTGGGGAAAGCGCTGCGCGGAAGTCCTGTTGACCGTGGAAGCGGGCGGCGAGCCGTAACGCTGCTCGCCGCACTGGGTGCGACACTGTTCGCGCACCCGTTGCGCGCACAGGACGACGCGCCAGAGCGTCTCGATGTCGGTCGGTTCACCGCCGTCTACTTTCCCCGCGACGGGGCGCTGGCGCACTCGCTGCTCGCGTACGCGGCACGTACCGACACGTTCCCCTGGCTGCCCCGCCCGCGGCAGCGTGTGCTGATCGCCATTGCCCCGGACGCGGCGCGCTTTCGCGCCTGGGCGGGGACGGACGCCCCCGAATGGGGCTCCGCGCTGACATTTCCCGATTTGCGGCGCGTCGTGATGCAGGGCAGCTCTGCCGGCACCGACGCCGGCGATCCGCAACTCGTGCTGCGGCACGAGCTCGCGCACCTGGCACTGCACGAACAGCTTGCGGACCTGCCGCCGCGCTGGTTCGACGAGGGATATGCCAGCCTCGCGGCGCGCGAATGGAAGCGGGAGGACGCGCTGGCGGCGAACGTAGCGCTGGCCCTGCGTGGTGCGCCCACGCTCGACGAGCTGGACGCAAGCTTTGGCGGCGGCAGCGCGATGGCCCAGTCGGCGTACGCGCTGAGCTACCGTGCCGTTTCCGACCTCGCGTCGCTCGACCCCCAGCGCGGGCTCTCGCTGTTCTTCCAATACTGGAAGCGCACCGGCTCCATGGACGCCGCCGTTCGCCGGGCGTTCGGCATGACGCTGGCCGGCTTCGAGAAGGAGTATCAGTCGCGCACCCGACGGCGCTACGGCGCGCTGGCGGTGGTTGCCGACATGTCCCTGGTGCTCTTCGTCGTCAGCGTCCTGGTCTTGCCATTCTTCATCGCGCGCCGCTTGCGGGACCGGAAGCGGCTTGCGGCCATGGTCGCCTCGGAGGCCGCGGCGGAGCGGGCCGCCCAGGCGAGCGCGATCGCCTTCCTGCTCGGGGAGGCCGACGCCGGCATCGAAGGGCGCGCAAGCGACGTAAGCGACGACGGGAGCGTTGCTTGACACGTCCATGAGCCCGTCGTACACTACGCGCTCATGGCACAAACGGACACGCCGACGACCTCGCGGCCCTGGCTCTGGTGGGCAATCGCAGCCGTAACGATTCTCCTGGGCTACGCGGACCTCGCCCGAGGGGGGACCACGATTGCACCGATCTTGCTCGTGGCGGGGTACTGCGTCCTGGTTCCGATCGCGATCCTGAAGTAGGCGACCGAGCTGCCACGTCACATATTTGATATCTACCTGGCGGGCGCGGCCGGCGATGGCTTCGCTCGTGCAAGTGTTCGCCGGGCGAATAGCTCAGTTGGTTAGAGCGCCTGCCTTACACGCAGGATGTCGGGGGTTCGAGTCCCTCTTCGCCCATTCCGTTCCAGGTTGGGGATCCCTCGGGGACCCCGCCGAGCAGTTCGGGGTATTTTCGATCAACGCTTTGGAGGAATGACAGTGAAGGCTTCCCATCGCTTTACGCTTCCGGCCGTCAGCCTCGCCGCGGCGTTGATCGCGACGACCGCTCCCGCGGTCGCCAGCGCCCAGCGCGGACAGGCACCCGGTCCCGACACGCCACACATCCTCGTCACCACGTTCCGTGGCGACGTCGCAGCCGGTGTGAAGCTGGCGGACGCCATCCGCGACCGGATCGGGAACCAGTACAGTGCCCGTACGCTGTACGCCACGCCGAAGAAGGACATCGAGGCCACCCTGCTGCAGTCCGGCTACCGGCCGGACTCGGCGCTGAGCCCCAACGATGCCAAGGAGCTCGCCAAGCTCGTGCGGGCTGACGAGATCATTGACGGCACCGTGACCAGGACCGCCAACGGCTATCACGTCAACGCGCGCTTCTTCCTGCCGCGCGACGTCTCGCTGTCGCAGCCCCTGTTCAGCGCGGACGCCACCGACCTCGGTGACGTCGCCAAGCAGGTCGTCAACGAATACGACAACGCACGGAAGCAGCTCGCGACGAATCGCGAGTGCGAGAACGACATCCGCGACGGCAAGATCGACGCGGCCATTGCCGCGGCGCGCAAGGGCATCCAGCAGTACCCGAAGGCTACCCTGTCGCGGCTCTGCCTCGCGAGTGCCTTCCAGGCCATCAAGAGCAGCCCCGACTCCAGCACCAAGCGCTGGTGGGCGGACTCGGTCATCGCCGTGACCAAGGAAATCGCGCAGCTCGACCCGCGCAGCAAGATCGCCTACACGCTGCAGTACGACGCGTACAAGGTGAAGCAGGACACGACGAACTACCTGAACTCGCTGATCGGGATGATGAATTCCGATCCGAGCAACACTTCGCTCCGCGAGTCGGTCATCGCCGAGCTGGTGCAGCTCGGCAAGGCGGAGATGGCAGTGCCGTCGGCGAAGCAGCTCGTCACCGAGAATCCGGGTGACCCGCAGTACGCGCGCACCTACTGGCTCGTGCTCCGCGCGGCCAACAACTACAAGGAGTCGGTGCCGGCGGGCATCGCGTACGTCGCCCTCGATTCGGCGGCTGCTGACTCCAACTACTTCTTCCGCCAGGTCGCTGACCTGCGTGCCGACAGCGCGTACGCCAAGGCGGCGGAGTTCGCCGCCCAGGGCATCGCGAAGTTCCCGAAGAGCGGCACGCTCTGGCTGCAGAAGGCGCAGAACGAGCGCAGCGCCGGTCAGCTTCCCGCCGCCAAGGCATCGCTGCAGCGCGCCCTCGAGCTCGATCCCAAGGCATCGGGCGCGAACCTCCTGCTGGCGCAGATCTACGTCGACCTCAACCAGCCTGACAGCGCCGTCGCCGCGGTGAACGCCGACGCGGCGGCCGACCCGAGCGGCAAGCAGCGCGATGCGCAGTTCCTGCTCGGCATCGGCAGCACGACCTACAAGGCGGCGGTCGCATCCAAGAACATCGACGATTTCCGGAAGGCGCTCGGCATCCTCCAGGCATCGGACACGATGAACCCGACCCCCGAGGCCAAGTTCTACTCCGCCGTCTCCGCGTTCTCGGTGCTGCAGCAGCTCGGCGCCCGGCTGCCGAACACCAAGTCGTGTGCGGACGCAAAGCTCGGCCAGGACATGCTGACGGTCGTGAGCACCGACATGCCGCAGGGTGGCTCGCTCAGCCCCGAGGCGGCGAAGCAGATCCTCAGCGCCGTGCCCCAGTACCAGGCGTTCTTCGACGGCTCAGCCAAGCGCTACTGCAAGTAAAGTATGACCGGGTGACCGGATGACCGGATGAACGAAGGGGCACACCGAAGGATGTTCGGTGTGCCCCTTCGCCGTCCCGGTCCATCGATCCATCGGTCCATCGGTCCATCGGTCCTCCCCTCACGCCTCTTCCCCGGGCAGGTGCTGCACGTGTACCAGCAGGTCTGCCCGCCTCGCGCGATAGTCGCACGCTGGTGCCTCGAGCGCCTCTCCATCCACGTTGACGCTCAGGTTTTCCGCACCGACCACCTTGAGCCAGGGGAGCTGCGCGTAATGCACGCCGGGGAGGCCGACGTGCTCACCGCGGCGGACGTCCATCGCCAGCCGCGCGAAGTCGCGCCGCGACATCGTCTCGATCACGCAGAGGTCGAGCAGTCCGTCAGTCACGCTGGCATCGGGGGTCATCATCGTGCCGCCCCCCGTCACGCGCGCGCTACCGACGGCGAACGCCATGAAGTCGACGTCGAGGTCGAAGCCGGTGCTCGTGAAGCGCGCGTGTCGCGTCTGGTCGCCGGCCAGCTTGCGGATCGCGGTGATGGCGTAGGCCAGCGGGCCGAGCGACGCCTTGAAGTCGGCCGGGGTCTCCGCCGTGGCTTCTGCGCCGACGCCGCCCGTGGAGACGTTCAGGAAGCGTCGCCCGTTCATGGAAGCCGTATCGATGCGCACGGGAGGGCGGCGGAGGATAACATCCATGGCATGATCCGCGTCCTCCGGAATCCCCGTCTGTCTCGCGAAGTCGTTCGCCGTACCGAGCGGCACCACGCCCAGCGGGATGTCGCGCCCGTCGAGGCCATTCACGACCTCGTTGAGGGTGCCGTCACCCCCGCAGGCCACGACGACGTCCGTGCCACGGTCCGCGGCCCGAGCTGCGTGATACTCGCCGGCGCCCGCGTCCCAGGTGACGTCCACCTCGACGGCGTGACCGCGCTCGCGCACCCACTGCACCATGCGGCGGAGATCCTCGTGGTCGGCGCGAGCGCCGTGGACGACGTAGGTGATGTGCTTGCGAACGCTGGCCATGGTCCGGTGGTGTGCTCGGTGACGCGCGCCGCTGTCGTGGCGTGCGCGGATGTGATAAGATGACCGCTCGTCCGCGCGATTTCGGCGAACGTGGGGACTGGGACAGCGAATATCATGCGCCCGCGCTCGTCGCGCCCGTGGTGGAGCTGCTGTCCGGCGCCCGCGTCGTGCTGGACGGCACGCTCGGCGGTGGTGGGCACAGCGCCGCGCTGCTGGCCGCCGGTGTTCCTCGTGTCATCGGGGTGGATCGCGATCCGGACGCGCTCGTGGCGGCCAGTGCTCGCCTCGCGGGCGCGGTGAGCGAGGGGCGGTTCAGCGCCGTTCGCGGCAACTATTCCCACCTCGACGCGATCCCCGCGCTCGACGGACTCCTCTTCGACGGCATCCTGCTCGACCTTGGCATCTCCAGTCATCAGATCGACGATGCAGCGCGCGGCTTCTCCTTCCGGGAGGGGGCGCCGCTCGACATGCGCATGGGGAGCGACGCCAGCGGTCCGGCGTCGCTGCTGCTCAATGAGGCTGACGAGCGCGAACTCGCGCGGATCTTCCGCGATTACGGCGACGAGCCCCGCGCGGCGCGCCTCGCGCGCGAGGTGGTTCGGCGCCGAGCCACGCGTCCATTCGCCACGAGCGACGACCTCGTCGGCGCCATCCGCGGCGCGCTCGGTCCGCGCAGCGGCGCGCCGGAGTTCGCGCGCCTCTTCCAGGCCGTGCGCATCGCCGTCAACGACGAGATCGCGGGGCTGGAGCGCGCCCTGCCGGCACTGCGCGACCGGCTCGCGCCGCGGGGCGTCCTCGCCGTGATGGCGTATCACTCCGGCGAAGATCGGCTCGTGAAGCACGCCTTTCGCGAGTGGAGCCGAGACTGCGTCTGCCCGCCCAGACAGCCCATCTGCACCTGTGGCGGTGCGAACGCGCTTGGCGAAGTGCTGACGCGTCGCGCCATCGTCGCCACCCCCGACGAGGTCGCGCGGAACTCGCGCGCCCGCAGCGCGAAGCTGCGAGCATGGCGCCGCGCCGCGTAGGGCGGGGAAGCGGACGCGGCCGTCTGGCGCTCGTCCTCGTCGGTTTCCTCGTCATCGCCTTGGGCGTCATCCTGCGGCGCACCTACGGCATCGCCGCCGCCACGCAGCTCCGCCAGCTCGACCAGCGTCGCGCGGCGCTCGTCGCCGAGCGGCTCCGCCTGGAGGGCGAGGTGCGCGCCGCCGCAAGCCGCTCCACGCTCCAGCCGATCGCCGAGCAGCGACTGCAGATGCACGTTCCGTCCGACAGCCAGGTCATCATCATCACTCGCACGCCCGCCAGGCCGAATGACGCGCCCTAGTCGCGTCGGGCTGGTGCACCTCGCGCTGGCCTTCTTCGCCCTCGCGATCGTCGGGAAGGCGGCGAGCATCCAGCTCGGCCAGCGCGCGCGCTGGACCGCGCGCGCCGAACGGCAGCAGGGCACGGAGCGCGTCGTACCCGCGCCTCGGGGCGAGATCCTCGACGCGGAAGGGCAGACGCTGGCGCAGAGCCGCGAAACGGTGAAGCTCGACGTCGCGCCGCCCGAGGTGCGCGACCGCGCCGCGCTGCGCGCCGCGCTGCTCAAGGCAGGCGTGCCGGCGGAGTTCGCGCGCCGCGCCGCCGATGCGTCGCGCAAGTGGGTCTCGCTGCCCGGCCGCTATCTCGTCTCCGATGTCGCGCGCATCTCCGCGATGCGCGGGGTCTACACCACGACGGTGATCGAGCGCGC
>Ga0070714_100004627_pt1 | contig 10387 bp, 3 predicted proteins | sample LARL83metaG_FD_65450 | JGI IMG/M metagenome (GOLD analysis project Ga0070714, IMG submission 65450) | Corn, switchgrass and miscanthus rhizosphere microbial communities from Kellogg Biological Station, Michigan, USA - LAR L8-3 metaG | ecosystem: Host-associated > Plants > Roots > Rhizosphere ... | reverse complement strand
GCTCGCCTGCATCGTCGATCCGCGTCTCGAATGAAGAACGGACGGCGCTCGAAACGTTCGTCGTCGCGCACGCCTGCGGCGTTCGACGTCTTCGGCTGTCCGCTCGACGGCGTCAACCTCGTCGAAGCGTCGGCGGGCACCGGCAAGACGTGGAACATCTGCGGCCTCTATCTGCGCCTGCTTCTCGAGCGCAGGCTCACCGTCGACCAGATTCTCGTCGTCACGTTCACCAATGCGGCGACCGCCGAGCTGCGCGAGCGCGTGCGTGCGCGGATCGTCGAGATGCTCGCGTACGTCGATGGCCGAAGCGCCGCCGATGCAGACCCGTTCGTCGCCGCGCTGACGGCCGAGCTCGAGCGGCGCGGCGCTGTTCGCGACGACATGCGGCGTCAGCTCGAGCTCGCGCTGCAGTCGTTCGACGAAGCCGCGATCTTCACGATCCACGGCTTCTGCCAGCGCGCGCTGTCCGAGAAGCCGTTCGAAACCGGACTGCCGTTCGCGTTCGACATCCAGCCCGACGACTCCGAGGTCCGCGAAGACGTCGTCCGCGATTTCTGGCGCCGGCACATCGCCACCGACGAATGCCCGCCGGCGCTGGCCGCGTGGCTCGACACGAAGCGCGTGACGCCGGAATCGCTTGCGAAGTTGCTGGCGCGCCATCTCGCGAAGCCGCGAGCCCGCGTCGTCTGGCCGGGCGCGATCGACACGCCGCTCGCGCTGGATGTCGCCGCGCTGCAGGCGCGCTTCGACGAAGCGCGCGCGATGTGGGAAGCGCAGCGCGACACGATTCTCGCGGCGATCGACAAGGCACTTCCCGGATTGAATCGCCAGCAGTATTCACCGAAGACGATCGTGCAGGCGGCAACCGAGTGGGACGACTGGTTCGGCCACGACGCGCTGATGGCGATCAAATGGAAGGACACGAAGCTCGCGCGATTCACGGCCACGTGTCTCGATCCCAAAAACGGCCACGCCGTCGCGCGCCATTCATTCTTCGCACAGGCTCAGTCGCTGATCGACGCGCGCCACGCCGCGGAAGCCGAGCTCGAGCGCGGCCGGCTGCGGCTCGTGCGGGCGCTCTTCGACGAGGCGCTGCCCGAGCTTCGGGAACGCAAGCGCCGCGCGCGGCTCGCGTCGTACGACGACCTGCTGCAGAACCTCGACGCCGCGCTGCGTGCGAACCCTGGCCTCGCGCCGTCGCTGCGCGAGCGCTTTCCCGCCGCGCTGATCGACGAATTCCAGGACACCGACCCGGTGCAGTTCGCCATCTTCGATGCGATCTACGCAAGCACCAACGCGCCGCTGTTCCTCGTCGGCGACCCGAAGCAGGCGATCTACGGCTTTCGCCACGCGGACCTGCACACGTACCTGCGCGCGGCGCACGACGTCGGGTCGCGATGGACGCTGACCGAGAACCAGCGCTCGACGGAGGGACTGATCGGCGCGGTCAACGCGCTTTTCGGCGACAACGCGCACGCGTTCATGCTCGACGGTCTCGATTACCACGACGTGCATGTCGGCACGAAACCGCGCAAGCGTCTCGACGATCGCTCCGCGCGCCGCGCGGACGTGACGATCTGGACGCTGCCGCGCTTCGACGGCGGATCGCCGCTCGATCGCAGAACGGCGCTCGACACGTCGGCGACCGCAACGGCGGCCGAGATCGCGCGGCTTCTTCGCGCATCGTCGCAGGGCGAGATCACGCTCGACGGCAGGCCGCTCGCGCCCGACGACATCGCGGTCCTCGTGCGTTCGCACCGTCAGGGCGACATGATGAAGCAGGCGCTTGCCGCGCTCGGCGTCGGCAGCGTCGAGCTGTCGCAGGCGACGGTTTTCAAGTCGCCCGATGCGGAAGAGGTCTCGCGCGTGCTCGGAGCAATCCTCGAATCGGGAGACGACGGGCGTCTTCGCGCTGCGCTGGCGACGCAGATCTTCGGCCTTGACGCAGCCGCGATCGCGGCGCTGGCGAACGACGAGTCGACGTCGCTTGCTTACGTGCAGCGCTTCCTCGGCTATCGCGACAAGTGGCTCGACCACGGGGTCGGTGTCATGTACCGCGCGCTGCTCGCGAACGAGCGCGTCGCGACGCGGATGCTGGCGCGTCCCGATGGCGAGCGACGGCTCACGAACCTGCTGCACCTGGGCGAGCTGCTGCAGGCGGCGGCAGCGACGCATCCGACGCCCGACACGCTGCTGCGCTGGCTCGACACGCAACGTCGCGACGACGCGCGCGTCGAGGTTGCGCAGCTGCGGCTCGAATCCGACCGCAACCTCGTGCAGATCGTCACGATCCACAAAGTGAAGGGGCTCGAATTCCCGGTCGTGTTCTGCCCGTTCCTCTGGGATGCGTTCCAGCGGATGCGCCGCGAGATCGAGGGCCGCGAGTATCACGACGACGACGGCAACGCCGTCGTCGACTTTCGCGACGATGACGAGCTCGGCGCCGAAGCGATTCGCATCAAGGGCCGGATCAGGCTGGAAGCGAGCGCCGAAAGCGTCCGCCTCATGTACGTGGCGCTGACGCGCGCAAGCCATCGCGCGTACCTCGTCGCCGGCTGCTACGGCAAGCCGACGAAGAGCGGCGAGGCGCCGAAGGAGACGCGCTGCGGGCTTCTCAACTGGCTCGTCGCCGGTAACGGCATGACGGCCGAGCAATGGCTCGACGGCGGCTGCACGGCCTCAGCGTCGATCGACGACGCGTGGCGCGATCTCGCCGACGCGCTGGCGCCGCACGTCGAATGCGTCGCGATTCCCACGGACGCCGGAACGCCGCTTGCCATCGAAGCGCGTGCCCCGGAGACGCTCGCCGCGTTGACGCCGCCGAAGCAGATCGCGCAGCCATGGCGCATCGGCAGCTTCAGCGCATTGCACGACGGCGCCGTCAGCGAGAGCGCCGCGAGCGATCACGATGCGCTCGAAACCCCCGCATCCGTCGAAGATGCGACTCGTTCACGCGCTGCGACCGCTTCGGCGCCCGACGTCGCCGACGACGACATCCTGCGCTTCCCGCGCGGCATCGGCGCCGGCGACTGCCTGCACGCCGTACTCGAGCGCATCGACTTTCGCGATCCGGCCACGTGGGACGATGCGATCGCGCGCGCGCTTCGCCGCCATCCGGTGTCGCTGCCGGGCGTCGCTGCATCGACCGCGCAGCCCACGTTGCGACGGATGATCACGCGCATGATCGGCGATGTCGTCCGCACCGCGCTGCCGGAAGGCATTCGCCTCGATGCGATCGCACGCGAGCGGTGCGTCGCCGAGCTCGAGTTCGATCTGCCGGTGCACCGGCTCGACGCAGCCGCGCTGAATGCCGCGCTGAAGACGCTGGGCTACGTCGTCGACCGGCTGACGTTCGCGCGCCTCAGCGGCTATCTGAAGGGATTCATCGACCTCGTCTTCGAGCACCGCGGGCGCTACTACGTGCTCGACTGGAAGTCGAACCATCTCGGCGACTCGCCTGCCGATTACGCGCGGCCGTCGCTCGCGCTCGCGATGACGCAGCACGGCTATCACCTGCAGGCGCTGCTCTATTCGGTCGCACTTACCCGCTACCTCGCGCATCGCGTGCGCGATTATCGGTACGACACGCATTTCGGCGGCGTGCTCTACCTCTTCGTGCGCGGCGTGCGCCCCGACTGGAAGAGCGCCGACGGCGAAGCGGCGGGCGTTCACTTCGACCGGCCGGACGCGAGCACGCTCGCGCGCATCGAGCGGCTGCTCGACGCGACGGCGAAGGAGCCATCGCGATGATCCCCGACGCCGACGCTGCACCCGCGCTTTGGCTCGCGCAAGGCTTCGCCGAGCGTGCCGTCACGTGGGCGCGCGAGCGCGATGCACCGTCGCCGTCGGTTGCGGTGCTGAAGGAAGCGGCGTACCGAACGAGCATTGCTACCGCGTCGGGTCACGTGTGCGTCCGCCTGCACGAGATCGAGTGGCCAGAAGGCGTCAACGAATCGAGCGCTCGCGATCGCCTGCTCCAGACCGGTGTCGTCGGCACGCCGCACGCGCCGTCGAACCTGCCGCTGATCCTCGACGGCGAGAATCGCCTCTACCTGCACCGTTACTTCGATTACGAACGGCGCCTCGCGCGACGGCTGATGCGGTTCGCCGATGCGCCGGTCGAGAACGTCGCGATCGCGCCGTTGCGCACGCGGCTCGATGCCCTTTTCGCGGGCAACGCCGCGCGGCTCGACGGGAAGCCCGACTGGCAGAAAATCGCGGTCGCGCTCGCGCTGCTGCGCAGGCTCACGATCGTCAGCGGCGGGCCCGGCACCGGCAAGACGACGACGATCGTCAGCGTGCTCGCATGCCTGCTCGAGCAGTCACCGGAGTGCCGGATCAGGCTTGCGGCGCCGACGGGAAAGGCAGCGGCGCGGATGCTCGATGCGATTCGCGCGCGAGCAGCCACGCTGCCGGGCGAGCTGGCGGCGCGCTTCCCTACCGAAGCGTTCACGATTCACCGTCTGCTCGGCGCAACGCGCGCCGACGATTTTCGTCACCACGCGAGCAATCCATTGCCGATCGACGTGCTCGTCGTCGACGAGGCGTCGATGCTGGACCTGGCGCTCGCGACGCATCTGCTCGAAGCGCTTCCCGACACCGCGCGCGTGATCCTGCTCGGCGACAAGGACCAGCTCGCGGCCGTCGAGGCCGGCGCCGTGTTCTCGGAGATCAGCGCCGATCCGTCGCTGACGATGCCGATGCGCGAGCACATTGCGGCGCTCACCGGCATCGCGGCCGAGCGCATCGGTCCTGCGCCGCCGATCGAAGCGACGCCGCTTCGCGACAGCGTCGTCTGGTTCACCGACAGTTTCCGCTTCGCGCGCGACTCGGGCATCGGGCGCCTCGCCGGCGACATCAACGCCGGCGACGCCGAGCGAACGATCGCGGGCTTGCGATCGCAGCGAGATGCAGCGATCACCTGGCTCGACGATGCGGCGCGCACGCCGCAGACTGCGACGATGGCAAGCGCGGTCGACGGCTTTTCACCGTACCTGTCGGCGATGCGGTCGCGCGACGTCCGCGCAATCTTCGACGCGTTCGGCCGCTTTCGCGTGCTGTGCGCCGAGCGCGAAGGATCGCGCGGCGTCGCGGGCATGAACGACGCGGTCGGCCGCCATTTTCGCGAGGTGCTCGATCATCCGCTGGATCCCGGTCCGCGCTCGCCGTGGCATCCGGGCCGGCCCGTGCTCGTGCTGCGCAACGATTACGTGCTGCGTCTCTTCAACGGTGACATCGGCATCGTGCTTCCCGACGACGACGGACGGCTGATGGCGTTTTTTCCGGACGCCGACGATGGTTTCCGCGCGATCGCGCCGGCGCGACTGCCCGAGCACGACACGGCGTTCGCGACGACCGTGCACAAGGCGCAAGGCTCCGAGTTCGACGAGGTGCTGCTGGTGCTGCCGTCGCGGACGTCGCGCGTCGTCACGCGCGAGTTGCTGTACACCGCGGTGACGCGCGCGCGAGCCAAAGTGACGATTGCCGCGGGCGAGGAAGCCCTGTCGAGCGGGATTGCGAATCGGCTGCGCAGGCATTCGGGGCTGATCGCACGCCTGGGCGAGGGCGACTGAGCAGACGAACGCTCCTTGTCATAAGTCCGGGTTGCTCCTATCCTCTGCGCGGGCAATCGGAGGGACATCGCGCAACACGACGCATCAGGCCGCCGACACCTTGGCCGCCACGACTGGACATCGGAGGAAGGGAGATGAGCAACACGGGTAAGCATTGGGTCGCCCGGCTTGCATTGGTCTGCGGTTTCGTCAGCTGCGGTTTGTCGCCGGCCAGCGCGCAGCAGATGACGGACGCGCAAAAGAGCGCGATCCGCGACAACTGCCGAAGCGACTACATGCAGCATTGCTCGAGCGTTCCTCCCGGAACCGCGCAGTCGCTCGCGTGCCTCCAGCAGAACGTGGCGAAAGTTTCGGCGGCGTGCCAGCGCGCGCTCGGCGCGGCATCGGGCGGCGGTGCGCAGCCGGGCAAGGCGAGCGCACCGCAAGGGAGTGCACAAGGCGTGCCGAACGCGCCGCAAGGAGCCGCCAACGCGGCCCAGCGGCAACAAGCCACGTCGCCGGCGCCGCAATCGTGGCCCGTCACCGTCGCGAACGAACGCGGCAGCGCCGTCATCTATCAACCCCAGGTGATCGCATGGCCGGAGCGGCGCACGCTCAGCGCGCGGATGGCGCTCGCGCTCACGCCGGTCGCCACGAAGAAGGAGATGCTCGGCACCATCGACGTCGCGTTCAGGACGAATTCCGACCTCGCGACGCGCACGGTGACGCTGTCGTCGCCGAAGCTTACGTCGGTGCGCTTCCCCGGAGTGGATGCGCAGCAGACGCAGCGCTTCGAGCAGGCGATCACGAACGCGCTCGACACGATGGGCGAGCGTCAGGTTCCGCTCGACATGATCCTGCTGTCGCTCAATCACGGCGGCGAGGCGCCGCCGGACGCGGGACTCAAGAACGAGCCGCCGCGGATCTTCTACAGCTCGCGTGCTGCGAGCCTCCTCGTCTTCGACGGCGAACCGGTGCTCGCGCCTGCGGGCGGCTCGGCGCTGCAAGTTGTCGTCAATACGAACTGGGACGTGTTCTTCGATCCGACGACGAGGACATGGTATTGGCTGAACAACGGTGCGTGGCTTGGCGCAAGCGACATCAAGGGGCCGTGGTCACCGGTGGCAAAGCTACCTCCGGCATTCTCGACGTTGCCCGCCGATCAGAATTTCGCCGCGGTCCGCAAGCAGATCCCCGGGCGCAGGTTGTCGCCATCCGCGATGCCGACGATCTTCGTGAGCACGTCGCCCGCCGAAATCATCGTGACGCAGGGTGTGCCGAAGCTCGTGCCGATTGCGGGAACGTCGCTGCGTTACGTCGCGAACACGGATGCCAATCTCATCGTCGATGCGACGACGGGCAAATACTATTTCCTCGTCTCGGGGCGATGGTTCTCCGCGCCGAACCTCGACGGGCCGTGGACGTTCGCGACGTCGAGCCTTCCGCCGGACTTCGCGCGCATCCCGCCGTCGAGCGCGCGCGGCTCGGTGCTCGTGTCGGTGCCCGGCACGCCGCAGGCGCACGAAGCCGTGCTGCAAGCGCAAGTTCCCACCGAAGGCACGCTCGCGCGCAACAGCGCGACGATCGAAGTCGTCTATAGCGGCGGGGAACCGAAGTTCGTTCCGATCGCCGGCACGTCGATGTTCTACGCCGTCAACACGCAGTACGACGTGATCCGAGTCGGCGACAAGTATTACGTCTGCCATCAAGGTGCGTGGTTCGTCGCGCCGTCGCCGACCGGCATCTGGGTGCTCGCCGATGCCGTTCCGGTCGTGATCTACACGATTCCGCCCAGCAGCCCGGTCTACCGTGTCACGTACGTGCGCGTCTACGAGACGACGCCGACGACCGTGACTTTCGGCTACACGTCGGGGTACATGATGGGTTACGTCTCGGCGGGCGTCGTCGTGTACGGAACCGGCTACTACTACCCGCCGTACATCTGGCCGGCGCCGATTCCAATCTATTACCCGTATCCGTACACGTTTTCCGGAGCGACCTGGTACAACACCAGCACCGGTGCGTGGGCGCGCGGCGGCACGATCTACGGTCCGTACGGCGGCGCAGTATCAGGCGGAACCGCGTACAACCCGAACACGGGCGCGTGGGCCCACGGAGGCGCGGTGTACGGCCCCAACGGAGGCGCCGGGGCATGGTCGGCCTACAACCCGTCGACGGGAAGCTACGCGCACGGCAGCGCATCGTGGGGAACGAATAGCGGCACCGCGAACGCGAACTGGTACAACGCGCGCACCGGCATAACAGGCTCGACGAACCAGAACTACAACCAGTACGGCAACTGGGGATCGAGCACGTTCAGCGGCGCGAACCAGACCGTCAACACGCAGCACCAGTCGAATTCACAGGGCAGCGCGGGAAGCTTCAAGTCGAGCTCCGGTGCCGAAGGGGCCGGCGTGAAAGGCGCGAACGGCAACAGCGCAGGCGTCGCGAAGAGCGCAAGCGGAAACGTCTACGCGGGCGCGAACGGCAACGTCTACAAGCACACGTCCGACGGCTGGTCCGAATGGAACGACGGCTCGTGGAATTCGGTGACTCCTCCGGACAACAGGAGTTCGCAGCAGAATCAATCGGGGCAAACGCGGCAACAGAACCTGTCCGGACAGACGCAGAATGGGTCGGGACAACCGCGTCAGCAGCAGAACCTGTCGGGACAGACGCAGAAGTCCTCGGCACAGGGCCGCACATCGAACCAGAACCTGTCCGGCGAAACCGAGCGCGGCGCCGGCATGAGAGGCGGCGGCTTCCAGCAAACGGGTGGGTTCGACCAGCTCGAGAACGACCGGGCGGCGCGCACGCAGGGCGCACAGCGGCAGCAACGATTCGGCGCGGCGCAGAACGGAGGAGGACGTTTTCGCCGCTAAGTCGCGCGCCCGGACGTGTCGGCGAAACTTACATGAGGCGGATCGAGCTCGGAGTGCATCGAGCAACAACCGAATCGAAACAAAGGCGTATGCCGCGCGGGCACAGCGCCTGCTCTCGCCGTGCCGGTTACTCTGCCTCGCAGCGCGATCGGGCCGGTGCGCCTGATATTCAACCCCGATAAGGGCGTCGGGAAACGATCAAAAGGAAGATCGACCGCAAGTTCTCAAAGCGCAAAAAACCGGGCGCGCTCGTCACGCGGCGAGCCCACCCCTCGAAAGGGAGAGGTCGTCATGATTGCTCAAGGACCGGCAGGTCACTGCGGGTTGCGCTCGATTTTCGGCTCGTTCCTTTCGTCGATTGCAGTGCTCGTGCTCTTCGGCGCGAGCACTTCGCCGGCTCTCGCGAAGAGTCAAAAGCTCCCGCCGCCCCCCAGTGGCGGCGCGATTCCGTTCGCAGGCCAGATACAAAATGTCGGAAGCGGGAAGGAAAACGGGGTGCTGACGTTGAGCGGGAAGGTACGCGGCGCGTCACTGGATCTCAGCACCGCCACGCTCTGGCTCACCCACCTTCTCTACGAGGGAAAGGGTGGGAAGGAACTGGTGCAAGACGGTGGTCCCGACCCGAAGCTCGTTCCGCTTTCGTTGACCGCGCGCAAGGGCAGCACGCCGGCGGCAGCGGTTTTCGAGTCGGCCGCCGCGCCGGGCGTCGGGCCGCAGGTCTCGATGACGGTCACGCAAAGCAGCACGAGCCCGAACGACTACGACTTCACCCTCAAAGTGCAGCGTGCGCTCATCGCGTTGCCGCAATCGTGTGCGAATGCGGCGAGCGGGATGACGCAGCTGCGCACGCGCTTTGCACTGAGGGACGGGCTGCGGCGCGCGCGGTTCTACACCAAGCAGAATTGGCAATGCACGAAGAACAAGCTCGGTAATCCTTCCCCGGCCGACAACGTATCAGCAGGCCTCACCGAATCGGGAACACCCGAAGGGCTCGTCACCTCGATGGCGACGGATCTCGCGCTGGATATCGCCTCGGACCAGATCACCAGCCTTCTTTTCCCGGAGGGCTCCATCGATTACCAGCAGCTCATCGACGATTTCGCGCAGGTCGTGCAGCAGGAGCTCGACCAGAACGACATCAACAGGGATGAGCAGAACATCAATGGGTTTCTGCAAAATCTCAACGATTGGGAGGGCGACTACGACAACGGCCACGGCCCCTTGAGCGCCCAGGAGACGCTGAGCCTGAGTAACGGGCAGGAAACTTCGATCAACCTGATGATCAGCCAGTTGGAGGGCGATGGGCAGGCGGGGCTGTCCGGCTGGGTCGCAGGCGCGCAGACGCACCTCAATTACCTCCAGTTCGAGCAGACGCTGTCCTATGTCGCCAATCCAAGCGACCTGTCCTGGAACAAGCTCCTGGCGAAATACCTCGACCAGTACCTGCAGTACCTCGTTGCCCAGCGCGGGACGATCCTTCATCAGAATATCGTGGGGTCGCTGCACTACTGCTACACCTACGGGCCTCCTAGTTGCGATTCCGGCACGTCGCACAACAGCACCTGCTACGCCTTCAAGAACTGCACCGGGGCAACCCACGAGGGCTACTTTTACCGTAGCTCTTGCGAAATCGCTGCATTGGGCACGGAGAACACGGGCTGCGCCGAGAAGACGCTCGACGACCAGACGAACGAGATCGCGTGGATGGACCAGGTCATCGCGCAGTGGCGCACTGCCCTGGCCAACATGGCGAAGGAGACCACGCCCGACGGTCGGCCTCTCTTGACGCCCGACGCATTGCCGTGCGCGACCTGCCAGGACGCCAACGCCGCGATTTCGGTCAACGAATCGACCGATCACATGTTGACCACGGTTCGCGACGACGGGGGCGACAACGATACGACGCCTCCGATCGACACGACCGCGTGGATCAAGGCGGCCTGCGACAGCAAC
>Ga0070714_100004626_pt1 | contig 10387 bp, 7 predicted proteins | sample LARL83metaG_FD_65450 | JGI IMG/M metagenome (GOLD analysis project Ga0070714, IMG submission 65450) | Corn, switchgrass and miscanthus rhizosphere microbial communities from Kellogg Biological Station, Michigan, USA - LAR L8-3 metaG | ecosystem: Host-associated > Plants > Roots > Rhizosphere ... | reverse complement strand
GCCGTCGCGTGACACGGCGTCGTACGCGCTGTCGGCTTCGTCCACGTCGTAGTGCTCGCGCGGAAAGCCGTCGAGTCGCACCGCGCCGCCGGCGAGGAGGTCGAGATACCCCGCCATGTTCCGGTTCTCGGTCCAGCGGACGTAGCCGATCGGATAGTCGCGTCCCTCGGTCTCGTACGCATCGTCGTAGCGGCCGGGCCCGTACGAGGTCGACATCAAGACGTCGAGCTCCTTCTGGTACAGGTCGACACGCTTCAGGTCGAGGCCGACGTCGCCCACAATCACGAGTCGACCTTTGCGCCGGCACGCGTCTGCGGCCACGTGCATCGGGTCGCTGCTCGAGGTCGCGGCAGTGACGATCACCGCGTCGAGGCCGAAGCCGTCGGTGTGAGCGCGCGCTCGTTCTGCAAAGTCGCCGGATCCGTCGAGCGCTCCGTGCGCGACGGCGAGGCCGACTCGCGCGGGATCGACGTCGAATGCAACGACGCGGCAGCCGTTCGCGCGCAGCAGCTGCACCGTCAGCTGGCCGAGGATTCCGAGCCCGAGCACACCCACCGTCTCACCGAGCGTCGGGTCGGCGCGCCGGACGCCTTGCAATGCGATGGCTCCGAGCGTCACGGTAGAAGCGTCGTCCAGCTCGACGCCCTCGGGCACGCGCACCGCGAGGTTGACGGGGACCGCGATCAGCTCCGCGTGATTCGCAATGCCGGCGCCTGCGCAGGCGACGCGGTCGCCGGGCGAGAACCCGACGACCTCCTCGCCGACCTCGACGACGAATCCCGCAGCGGAGTATCCGATCGGGAGCCCGGCGTCGACCTGGTCCTTCACGCGCCTGTACGTGCGGACGAAGCCGTCGCGGCGCGCGACTTCGAGGGCGCGCTTCGCATGATGCGGCTGGGCGAGCGCCCGCCGGTAGAGCGGCAGGTTCGACATCTCGACGCTCGCACGCTCGGTCCCGGCGCTGATCGTCGATGCGGAGACGCGCACGAGCAGCCCGCGCGGCGGTACCCCGGGCGCCGGGACCTCGTCGACCGCCGCCGTGCCTCCGCGGATCAAGACCTGTTTCACGCGATGTACTCCTTGTGCCAGAGCGCGAGATTGAGGAGATACCACGTTTCGACCGCCCGCTTCTGGTCGACGATGGAGATGACCTCGTCGCGATCGAGGAAGTCGGTCTCGCGGCAGAACTGGTCGAGCGTGCGCCTCGCCTCGTCGCCGAGGCGGTCGAAGAACCATTCGTGGATCGGAACGCCGAAGCCCTGCTTCGGGCGGTCGATCAGCTCGTCGGGGATTACGCCACGCACAGCTTTCTTGAGGATGTGCTTCAGCGTGCCGCCGTTCGTCTTCGACTGCTCGGGGATGGACATCGCGAACTCCACGAACTTGTGGTCGAGGAACGGCACGCGCGCTTCGAGGCTGACGCCCATCGACATCTTGTCGACGCGCATGAGCAGGAGCTCGGGCAGCCTGAGGTTGAGATCGATGTAGCTCATCCAGTTCAGGTTCGACGGCTCCGGAGCGTGTGCGAGAAAGCGGTCGTGGATCGGCGCGATCGCGTCCCAGGAGGTCAGGCCGCCGAGCTCGCTTCGCAGCCGAGGCGAGAGCAGCCGCTGCTTCTGCCACTGCGTGAACGACTCGGCCCCGCCCCAGAAGATCGGCTGACCCTCGGCGCCGCGGCGCAGGTACTCGATTTCCCGCCGCCCTCCCTTGCCGGCGACGGCCGCGGCACTGACTGCGGCGCGCTTCAGCACGCGCGGCACGGGAAGGTTGTCGTACCGCTGGAGGCCGAGCATCGTCTTCCAGGACGGGTAACCCCAGAAGAGCTCGTCCGACCCCTCGCCGACCTGGCAAACCGTGACGCCGTTGTCGCGCGCGAGCTTCGACACGTAGTAGACCGGGATGCAGACCGGATCGGCGATCGGCTCGTCCTGGAGCCACACCATCTCGGGCAGGAAATCGAAGAGATCATCCACCTTCAGCTCGCGCTCGTGATGGTCGGCGCCGACGAGCTCGGCCATCTGCCGCGCGTAACCGAACTCGTTCTTGTACGAGTCGTAGTCGCCCTCGTAGCCGATCGAGAAGGTCTGTACCGGCTGCGACTCGCCCTCCGAGAAGAGCGCCGCGTTCGTGCTCGAGTCGATGCCGCCGGAGAGAAAGACGCCCACCGGCACGTCGCTGATCTTGCGCAGGCGCACCGAGGTGCGCAGTTCCTCGAGCAGCTGCGCGGCGATCTCGTCGTCGGAGGCGTCGTCGAGCGGCGTGGGGTTGTCCCAGACGTCCCAGTAGCGCTGCTCGCGCACGTCGCCTTGCCCCGAGACGCGGAGCCACGTTCCCCCGGGCAGCTTCTTGATTCCCTTGAAAAGCGTCTGCGGAGCGGGGGTGGTGAGAAACGAGAGGTAGTGGTAGAGCGCCTGCTCGTCGACACCGCGTTCCTGCTTCTCGTCGGTGAGGAGCGCCTTGATCTCGGACGCGAAGTTGATCCGACCGTGATGGATGCTCCAGTACAGGGGCTTGATGCCGACGCGGTCGCGTACGAGCCATAGCTCGTCAGATCGCTCGTCCCAGATCCCGATCGCGAACATGCCGCGGAAGTGATGGATACAGTCGATGCCCCATTGCTCGAACGCGTGCACGATCACTTCGGTGTCCGAGTGGTCGGTGCGGAAGGTGTGGCCGCCGAGCGACTCGAGCTCTCGCCGGATGTCGGCGTGGTTGTAGATCTCGCCGTTGAAGACGAGGCGCACCGTGCCGTCCTCGTTCGACATCGGCTGCATGGCGGCGTTCGAGAGGTCGATGATCGCGAGCCGGCGGAAGCCGAGACCGACGCGGCCGTCGTCAGACACCCACGTGTCGGCGCCGTCAGGCCCGCGGTGCGCGAGCGTTTCCCGCATGCGGTCGACGTGCTCCCGCGACACGCGGAACGCCGGATCGAACGAGAGTGTGCCGGCTATGCCGCACATCTACGAGGCCACGGGCGAGCCGGTGCGCGCGACGAACTTCGCGATCACGGCGGCGGCGCGCTCGCCGGCGCGACCGTCCCAGAGCGGGATCTCCTGCGCGTCCCGCGATGACTCGAGCAGACTCGGGATGTCGGCGATTCGCGCAGGGTCGAGGCCGAGCAGCGTGTTCGTTCCGAGCTCGATCGTGATCGGGCGCTCTGTCGTCGCGCGCAGCGTGAAGCAGGGCACGCCGAGGGCGGATGTCTCCTCCTGCACACCCCCGGAGTCGGTGAGCACGAAGCGTGCCGCCGACTCGAGGCCGAGAAACTCGAGGTAGCCGAGCGGGCCCGTGACGGTCATGTTCGGGATGCTTCGCCGGCCGATGCGGTCGATTGTGCGCGGATGGGCGGGGAAGAGCACCGGTGTCGTCTCGGCCAATGCGCTCATCTGGTCGAGCGTCTCGTTCAGAAGCGATTCGTCGTCGACGAGGGCAGGCCGGTGGAGCGTCACGAGCCCGTACGAGCCTTCGTCGAGACCGTGCGCCGTCCAGGGCGCGCGCGAGCGCGACGCGTCGAGATGCGAGAGCAGCGAGTCGATCATCGTGTTGCCGACGAGATGCACCCGGGTTCCGTCGATTCCTTCGCGCTGGAGATTGTCGAGCGCGCCGGGCGAATGCGTGAGCAGGACATCGCTCAGGTGGTCGGTCAACCTGCGGTTGTGCTCTTCCGGCATCTCCGGGTCGAAGCTCCGCAGGCCGGCCTCGAGATGGGCGACCGGAATGTGCAGCTTCGCCGCGGCGAGCGCGCCCGCGAGCGTGGAGTTGACGTCGCCAGGAACGACGACGAGTGCGGGCTCGAGGTCGAGGAGAACCGTCTCGACCCCGACGAGCGCCTTCGCGGTCTGCTCAGCGTGGGTCCCGGAGCCGACCCCGAGAAAGACGTCCGGCGTCGGGAGGCCGAGCTCGCCGAGAAAGACGTCCGACATCTCCGGGTCGTAGTGCTGGCCGGTGTGGATGAGGAGCACCTCGTGACCGAGCGACCGAAGCGCGCCGATCACGGGGGCCACCTTCATGAAATTCGGGCGCGCGCCGACGACGAAGCAGACGGGGGCGGCCATGCGGCGATGGTAACAACGGCAGTTTCGGGGTCTGTTAGCGGGCGCGGGCCTATCCTTTGCGCCGATGGCAGCGTTGGCGGCGGAGAAGCTCGAGGCGATCAGGTGCTGGACCAACGACCCGTGCGGCGCCGTCGAAGGCACGCCGGGCACAGCCAAGTACGCTGAGGAGCTCGTCGCAGCGCGCTTGGCCTACGCGCCGTGGATGGCGCAGATCCTGGGCTACGAGGGCGCGCGCGGGCGCGACGTGCTCGACGTCGGCTGCGGCCAGGGGATCGACCTGATCCGGTTCGCTCGAGGCGGAGCGCGGGTCACCGGGATCGATCTGACGCCTCGCCACGTCGAGCTGGCGCGGCAGCATCTCGAAGCGCTCGGTCTCGAGGGAGTCGTGTTCGAGGGCGACGCCGAGCGCCTGCCCTTCCCCGACGACTCGTTCGACATCGTGTCCTCGAACGGGGTGCTGCACCACACGCCCGACATGGAGGCGGCGCTGCGCGAGATCAGGCGCGTTCTTCGCCCGGGCGGCGAGGCGCGGCTGATCGTCTACCACCGCGACTCCCTCCACTATTGGGGCGAGCAACGGCTCGTGCAGGGACTGCTTCGCCGACGGGGTGTGCTCACGAACGTCGAGCGATCTTCGGTTGAAGCGCGCCCTCTCGTGCGTGTGTACTCGCGTGCGCAGCTACGAGGCGTGCTCGAGGACGCTGGATTCACCGGGGTCGAACTCAGCGTGCGCCAGTTCGACCCCTCCGATTTCGTTGCCACGCATGCCCTCCGCCGGTTCATCAGCCCTGCCATCGGCGACCGCATCGGCCGCGCTGCGGGCTGGTATCTCTGCGCCGTGGCCTCGTGATCGCCCTCGAGATCGTCTTCTGGGCATCCGGCGGCGCGCTTGTCTGGACTCACGCGCTGTATCCGCTCGCAGCTCGGGTGCTCGCGACTGTCAGGTCGCGCCCGGTGCGCATGGACGACGCCTTCTTGCCGAGCGTCGCCGTAATCATCGCCGCGCACGACGAGGAGTCCGTGATCGAGGCGCGGATCGCGAATCTGCAAGCGCTCGACTATCCCTCCAGCGTGCTCGAGCTCGTCGTCACCTCGGACGCGTCGACGGACAACACGGAGGCGCTCGCAGCGGCGTCGGGCGTACGCGTGATTCGCAACAGCCGCGGTGGCAAGGTCGCCGCGCAGAATCGCGCTGTGCGCGAGACCGAGGCAGAGATCGTCGCGTTCTCGGATGCGAACTGCACGTGGCAGCCCGACGCGTTGCAGAAGCTCGTGCGCAACTTCGCCGATCCGAACGTCGCATACGTCTGCGGCCGTTTGAACATCCAGGCCGATGACGGTCGCAACAAGGAGGGCGTTTATTGGCGCTACGAGCTGGCCCTCCGCGCGGACGAGTCGCGTCTCGATTCCGTCACCGGCGGCAACGGCTCGATCTATGCGCTGCGCCGCGAGGATTACGTCGAGGTCGACCCTCGCTTCGGCCACGACCTCGCGCTTCCGTATCTGATGGTGCAGCGCGGGCGGCGCGCGGTGTACGAGCCTGAGGCGAACGCGTTCGAGAAGGCGACGCCGACGAACGAGGACGAGTACCGGCGCAAGGTCCGCATGTTCGAGCACTGCTGGGCGATCGTCGTCGAGGGCAAGATGCTCCGCCGGCTGCGTCCGCTCTATCTGCTCGAGATCCTCTCGCACCGGCACCTCCGCTACGCGAGCGGCGTGTTGCATCTCATCGTGCTCGGTACGAACATCGCGCTCGTCGGGCAGGGAACTGTCTACGCGGTGACCCTCGGCCTGCAGCTCGGGCTGCTGCTCGCTGCGCTCTTCGGCGTCGGTATCGCGCGCTACTACGTCCTCGTGACGTGGGCGACGGTGGTCTCGCTCTGGAACTACGCGCGCCGCGGCGTGCCGACGACGTGGGAGCCGGCGGAGGGAACGCGCTGAACCGCGCGGCAGACCTCGCGATTGCGGGGACAGCGCTCGTGGTGGCGTCGCCGTTCCTTGGGCTTGCAGCGCTTGCCGCGAAGCTCGACGACCACGGGCCGGTGCTCTATCGGCAGACACGGGTCGGGAAGGACGGCGTCGACTTCGAGCTGCTGAAGCTGCGCACGATGGTCGTCGGCGCGGAGAGGATGGGGGCCGGCTATGCCGTCGACGAGGGCGACTCCCGCATCACCCGGATCGGGCGGCTGCTCCGCCGCCTCTCGCTCGACGAGCTGCCGCAGCTCTGGAACGTGATCCGCGGCGACATGAGCGTCATCGGGCCGCGCCCGACGCTCCGCTACCAGGTCGAGCGCTACGACGCGCGGCAGCGGCGGCGGCTCGAGATCAAGCCGGGCATCACCGGCTGGGCTCAGGTGCAAGGGCGCGCCGCGCTCCCGTGGGCCGAGCGAATCGAGCTCGACCTCTGGTACATCGAGCATCGGAGCGCGCGGCTCGATCTGAAGATCCTCGCGAAGACGCCACTCGCGCTCTTCAGCGGGACGTACAAGGGCGCGACCGGCGGCTGGCGGGCCTAACCCCCGACGATCGTCGCGTCCAGATGCGCAGACTTGGCCTCCGCGACGATCGACTCCCCGACCGCCTTGTTCGGAACGCCGTGCTCGACGACCCGGTACGACGAGCAGCCGAGCTGCTCCACCACCGCCTCCCGGAAGCCGTCGCCCTTTGCCTGCGCGAGCAGCTTCTCGGCGGCGGCTTGGGTGCGGAAACGGCCGAATTCGATCGCGAGGCCGGGAACGGCGGGCGCGGGCGTGCAAGGGGCGCCGGTCACGAAGAGCGCGAACGCGCCTGGCCGCTCGGTCACCTCGGTCAGCTTCGGCGACTTGCAGCTCTGCCAGTACTTGGGATCGGCCCTCGCCCCCGCCACCGCCTGCGACTCGTCGCTCTCGAGGAGCACGAAGACGGTCCGGCCCGGACGCTTGAGCGCGCTGCACGACGAGGCGCCGACGAGTGAGACCTGCGACGGATAGTAGAACTCGAGCCGGCCGTCGGACGACACGATCGTGTCGCCGGGCTGGACCTGCGGCTTGATGGCGTCGAGCTCGGTCGCGAAGTCGCCGCCGAGTGCGAGGCTCCGCAGCGACGGCGCGCTTCCGAGCGAGTTGGTCAGGCTGCGCCAGCCGGCAGACCCGAGCCCGTTCATGTTCTCCGTCGCGTAGCCGGCGATGACGAGCAGGGCAACGGCGGGAAACGCGACGAGCACCTGACGGCGTGCGACGGCGCCCGCGAAAGCGGGCACGAGCGCACGCACCATCAGCAGGAGCAGCGGCGGCCAGACCGGCGATGCGAGGCGGTCGTCGTAGACGCCGAACCATGCCCAGACGACGAACGGCGGCGTCACCCACACGAGCAGCCGCGTGAGCTGCAGGCGGTTCGCGATAGCGTCTCCCGGAGCGAAGAACGCGAACCCGAGTGAGGCAACCAGCACCACGACGGCGACTTGGTGGAGCGAGCGTCCAGTCCCGGGGACGAGATCGCCGCCGCCACCTCCGAGGTGCGGCCCTAGCCAGGACCAGATGAAGCCGACGACGAGCCCGGCAGCGACCGCGATCCGGTGCGTGCTGCGCGGGACGAGCCGGACGAGCGCGTACACGACTGCGAACGTCAGCAGCAGCCGAAGGTCGGCGCCGAGCCACGAGCTGCTGAGCAGGACGTCGTGACGCAGGTTCGCGCTGAGCGACGCATAGAAGCCGTCTGTTCCCTCGGTCATGAACGCGCGCAGGCCCATGTGCACGTAGTGCGCCTGCACGAGGTCATATACGAGAGCGACTGCCGTTCCGCCCGCAATCGCTCCCGCGGCGGGGAGCCGCCGTCGCAGATCGGCGCGCGGGCCGACGAGCACCGCAAGGATCAGGCCCGCAAGCGCAGTCACGGCAGACGGCTTCGTCAGAAGCGACAGGCAGGCGGCGATGCCGACGAGCGGCAACCGGGTGCGCCCGAGGCGACGGGCGAAGAGCAGCGCGGCAGTGAGCGCGAGCATCGCGGCGACGGGGATGTCGGTCAGTCCCGACGCGATGAACCGCTCGAACGTGGCGAGGATGATCACGAGTGCGACGCCTATCGCCGCAGAGACCTCCGCGTATCGCCGCGGCACGGCGCGCCAGCTGAGATAGCCGACGGATATGGCGAGCAGCGTCGAGAAGGCGAGGCTCAGCAGCCGGCCGAGCGACTGGTGAAAGCCGAAGATCCGCCAGATCGTCCCCTGCAGCGCATAGAAGAACGGGCGGTGGTAGTCGACGGCGCTCGCCGCCGCAAAGCGGATGTGCGGCCAGTTCCCGGCGATCATCCGCGACCACGCGCCGTACGCCATCGCGTCCCAGTCGCCGTAAGGAAGCGTGACGGAGATCAGGAACCCGAGCGCGAATACGACGAGAGCGACGAGTGCGACGGCGAGGGCGATCAGCCGGAAGGCGGGTTGTTTTCCCCCGAGCACCGGCGGGAGCGTAACTAGCAGCCGCGCTCCAACGTCAGCTGAACGAGCAGCTTCCCCGTCTCGGAGGCCCACTCCTCCGGCAGCTGCCACCACGTCGACGGGCTGCCGATCATCGCGATCCGGCCGTGGTAACAGCGTTTGAAAAGCAGCTTCGCGCGCGTGAGATGGAACGTCGAGGTTACGACGACGATCGAGTGCCAGCCGCGCGCGTGCGCGAGCCGGGCAACGGTCCTGGCCTCGCCGCGCGTGCTGTACGGCGCCGCCGTGAAGCAGAGGACGCGAGCGCCCGCGTAACGATGCGTCGCACAGAGCCTCTCCGCCTGCGGCCAGTGCTTCGTCCGCTGCACGGTCGAGAGCGCGAGCACTGGGGCGACGCCGCGCCGGATGAGCGCGAGCGCAGGCGGTAGCCGCCGCTTGCTCCCGGAAAGGACGACGACCACGTCGGCGTGGGCGGGGGCGGACGACTCCGCGGGTGGCCAGACGAAGAGGACGAGGCAGGCGACGAGCCAGGCCGCGACGAGGCCCGCGAGGATGAGCAGGAGGCGGCGCAGCACGGCGCGACGGTACCCTCTCCGCCCGTGAGCGGCGTCCTCTTCACGTGCGCGGGACAGCGCGTCGACATCGTCACCGCGTTCAAGCGCGCCGGCGCCCGCACGGTCGCCGCCGACTTGAACCGCCTCGCGCCGGCGCTCTACCACTCCGACGCCCACGCATTCGTGCCGCGGATCGACGACCCGCAGTACGTCCCGACGCTGCGCGCGCTCGTCCACGAGCACGACATCTCGCTCGTCGTGCCGCTGACCGACCTCGACCACGGCGTGCTCTCGCGCGCGAAGGACGAGCTCGGCGCGCTCGTGCTGCTGCCCGAGCCGGCCGTCGTCGACGCGCTCGCGGACAAGTGGCTCGCGCACCTCCTCTTCGAGGAGCGCGGCATCGGCTCGCCGCCGACGTGGCTGCCGGAAGACGTGCCGGCCGACGTCGAGTACCCGGTCCTGGTGAAGGCGCGGCGCGGCTTCGGCTCGCGCGGGATCTACCGCTGCGAGAACGCGCGCGAGCTCGAGTTCTTCCTCGAGTACACGACGCTCGACTCGATGGTGCAGGCGGCGTGCCGCGGCGAAGAGTTCTCGGTCGACGTCTTCTGCGATCTCGAGTACCGGTGCCTCAACGCCGTGCCCCGCACGATGATCGAGTCGAAGGGCGGTGAGTCGATCAAGGGGATGACGATCGCCGACGCGGAGCTGATCGAGGTCGGGCGGCACGTCTCCGAGACGATCGGCCTCGTCGGGCCTGCGAACATCCAGTGCTTCCGCGAGCCCGACGGCACGCATCGCATCACCGACATCAATCCGCGCTTCGGCGGTGCCTTCCCGCTCCCGACTGCCGCCGGCAGCCGCTATCCCGAGCTCGCCCTCGCGCTCGCCGCCGGCGAACGGCCCGAGCCGCGGCTCGGCGACTTCCGCGCCGGCCTCTACATGACGCGCTTTTTCTCGGAGCTCGTGCTGTCGGCCGGAGACGACGGTACGTTGGAGCCGTTCGCGGAAGAGCTGCCAGAGCCGATCGCCGAGCCCTAGGGGTCTTTGCAGTTGCGCTGATAGGGCTGGCCGCCGCCTGCGGCGGCACGCACCAGGCGCCGCCACGGCATCTCGGGAGCGCGCCCGTCCCGTCGGTGCGCCGCGAGCCGCCGGTGGCGAAGGTCACGGGCCCGGTCCGGCTCGTCCTCACCGTCGTCGACGGCGACCGCAACGCGCGCGTACCGAAGGCGGCCGTTCGTCTCTGGGGCCGCAGCGCGCGCACCAACGGGAGCGGCGTCGCGGAGATCGTCGTGCCGCACCGGCAGTGGCTCAACGTGACCGTCGGCGCGCGCGGGTTCGGCACGCGCACGCTCTGGGAGAACTTCCTG
>Ga0070714_100004625_pt1 | contig 10387 bp, 11 predicted proteins | sample LARL83metaG_FD_65450 | JGI IMG/M metagenome (GOLD analysis project Ga0070714, IMG submission 65450) | Corn, switchgrass and miscanthus rhizosphere microbial communities from Kellogg Biological Station, Michigan, USA - LAR L8-3 metaG | ecosystem: Host-associated > Plants > Roots > Rhizosphere ... | reverse complement strand
GACTCGGGATCGGTGATCCCGAGCGGTGCCCAGAAGTCCGGTGGCGGTGGTGCGGTCACCGCGATCCGCGCCCCGTCCCGCCACGCGCCAACACGCCATGTCGCAGTGAACGCCAGTTTCCACGCGTGCAACAGCGTTCGCTCGTCCGAAGTGGACCGGGTGAACAGCGGGTCGCCGACGAGCTCGTGTCCGATCCACGCCAGATGCACGCGGATCTGGTGGCGCCGGCCGGTCAACGGCCGCACCGCGAGCAGGGTGTACGTACCGTCCGTCCACACCGACGTGAACTCCGTTGTGGACGGATACGTCGGCACGTGCGTGAAAACGGCGTCGTCGGGCACGGTCCAGCGACCATCGGCGGCCACGATGCTGCCGCGTTCGGCCGCGACCCGGACGCGGTTCTTGCGGCCGACGCTCAGCGGCAGCTCGATCGTGCCGTGGTCGGGCAGGCCCGTCGACCGGGTGGCCGCCAGGTAGGTCTTGGCGACGGTCCTGCGGTTGAACTGGCGGGTCAGGTCACCGTGGTGCGGCAGGGTTTTCGCGAACAGCACCGCGCCGGACGTGACCTTGTCGATGCGGTGCGCCGGATACAGCGTCACGCCGTGATCGGCGGCCATGCGGACCATGTCGGTCTCGTGGCGTTCGCCGGTCACGGCGATGCCGGCCGGTTTGTTCACGACGAGGGCTGCGTCGTCCTCGTACAGCGGGTCGGCGCCCAGCAGGCGCTGCCAGTCGGCCACCCTGCGGTGTCTACCACGCGGGCAGCCACGCCGCGTGGAAGCCCGGCGGTACGCGGGCCGGGATGTGCACCACGCCCTGTGGCGCGCCGCCGAAGTCGTCCGCGTTGAGCACCACCAGGTCCGTGCGGTCGGTGGCGGCGTCGTGGACGTACGTCAGCAGCCAGCCGTCGTCCTCGCCGGACAGTGCCGCGCGCGGCACGAACACCGCCTCGCCGACGGTCCGGCCGACGCCGAAGTCGCGCAACTCGGTGGTCCGGCCCGCCATGTCGTGCTTGACCAGCACCGATCCGCCGATCCCGTCGCGCGGGCCGGCGCACATCGCGACGGTGTACGCGTAGCGGTACGGCATGGTTTTGCGTCGGTCGTCGATGCGCGGGCACTCCTGGGCGATGTCGTCGAGCTGCTCGTCGGTGGTGGCGCCGCTGGCCAGGTCGATCGTCCAGCGGTGCAGCGTCGGGCGGGACTCGCCGGGGCGCATGCGGTCGGCGTCGAACACCCGCTCGTGCCGGATCACGTCGGCGATCACCAGGTCGCCCCGCTCGTAGGCGTTGACCGGGTGGAACACGAAGCACGGGTCGATGTCGAACCAGCGGACGGTGTGCCCCTCGCGCGGCAGTACGCCGACACGGGCGGGCCGGTCGGCCTGCCACGCGTACGGGTAGCGCGACCCGGTCGCGGCCATACCGGCGTCGAACGCGACCGGCAGGTCGTAGAGCAGGACGTGCCGGTCGGTCAACGACAGCGAGTGCATCATCGGCGTGCCGCTGACCTCGATCGGGACGCAGCGCCGGACGCGGCCCTGCGGGTCGACGACGAGGTACTGCACGTAGGGCAGCTCGTGGTAGTAGGCCACGGTGAACAGCTCGCCGGTGACCGGGTCGCACTCCGGGTGCGCCGCGAAACCGTTGGGCAGCGTGCCGTCGAAGTCGATGGTCGCGACCGAGCCGAGCCGGTCGTCGAGCTGCACCGGCAGCACGCCGGCCTCACCGAGCGCGAGCGTGCGGCCGCCGTGCTGGATGACGTTGCAGTTCGCGTTGTCGGACAGGCCGTGGCGCGGGCCGGGCAACGGGTGTTCGGCCAGGCGCCGGCACACCCGGTCGGTGCGGATCCAGCGGCTGCGGTACCACTCGGCCCGGCCGGCGCGCAGGCCCACGCCGTGCACCATGCCGTCACCGATGAACGTGTGCTGGCTGGGCCGGTCGGTCGGGTCCGGCCCGATCCGCACGTAGCTGCCGGTCAGCCCGGCCGGCAGTTTTCCGGAAACCTGCAGGTCGAGCACGGTGAGCTCGGCCCGCGATCGCGTGACGACGGTGCTCATGACGACTCCTCCCGCACTGTTTTCCATACCAAGGTTACATAACACTGTTCTGCTAAGGCAAGAAGTAGCGTGTGGCAGTATGGATCCGTGAGTCCGCGCCGCGCCGATCCGGGGATCTCGACCGCGCTGGTCGACGCGGCGGCCCGGCTGCTGGCCGAGGAAGGCCCTGGCGCGCTGTCCACGCGGCGGCTCGCGGCCGCGGTCGGGACGTCGACGATGGCCGTGTACACGCACTTCGGCGGCATGGACGATCTGGTACGGGCGATGGTGCGGGAGGGTTTCGCGCGGCTGGCCGACCGGATGGGACGGGTGCGGCCGACCGACGACCCGGTGGCCGACGTCATCACGCTCGGCCACGCGTACCGGGACAACGCGCTGGAGTACCCGCATCTGTACTCGGTGATGTTCGGCGGATCAGCCCTGGGCGGTTTCGCGTTGACCGAGGACGACCGCCAGCACGGCCGCTACACGCTCGATGGGCTCGTGACGACCGTGGACCGGGCGATGGCCGCCGGCCGCTACCGCACGGGCGACCCGCAGTCGGTGGCGCACCAGCTGTGGCTCGCGCTGCACGGCCTGGTCACGCTGGAACTCGGCGGCTACCTGATCCCGCCCTACGACGCGGACACCTGCTTCGACGACCAGATGCGCACGCAGATGGCCGGCGCCGGCGACGAGCTCGTGGCCACGGAGCAGTCCATGGCACGGGCGCGGCGGCGCCGCAACCGGACAGCGGCACGGGTCAGCTAGTTCAGGCGGCTCGCGCGATGACGTCCGTCGGGCCGGTGCGACGGCCCGAGAGAATGCCGGCCTGGCGGTCGCTGATGTGGCCGGTGTCGTGCAGCCAGCGGATCGTGTCGGCCACCGTGTCGGCCAATGGGCGCGGCGGGATGCCGAGGCTGCTGTCGTAGTCGACGACGCGGGTGGCGCACGCGCACGTGTAGATCGCGCCGAACTCGGCCGGGATGTGCCACGGCCACACGCGTTGCAGCAGGTTCGCCGCCAGGCCGACCGGGTACAGCGTCCGGGCCGGCAGGAACACCGCCGGCAGCGACCGGCCGGTGGCCGCGCGCAGCGCCCGCACGTGCCGGCGGGTACTCAGGTAGCGGCCGGGGCCGAAGTAGCGGTCGCGGGGCAGTTCCGGCTCGGTGAAGATCGCGGCGTGCAGGGCGGCGGTGTCGCGGACGTCGCCGACCGGGAAGCCGCCCAGCGGCCAGATCGGCATCAGCCCACGGAGGGTGTCGCGCAGCCGGGCGTTCTGGTCGCCCAGGTGCGGGTCGCACGGCCCGAGCATGGCCGGTGGATACGTGATCACCACGTGTTCGCCGCGCGACTGGGCCTCCCGGGCGACCCGATCCGCGGCCGCCTTGCTGGCCAGGTACGGCTCGGCGGCGTGGCCGACCGGCGATGCCGCCGACACCACGCGGTCCTTGGCCGGCAGCAGCGCGCCGAAGCTGGACACGTGCACCACCGGATCCGCGGCGACCCGGTGGGCCGCGGCCAGCACCCGTTCGGTGCCACGCACATTCGTGGCGTGCATCTCGGCGGCGCGGCGGCGGTCGAACGAGTAGACCGCCGCCGCGTGGAGCACGCCGCCGGCCCCGACCATGGCGCGTGCCACCGCGAGCTCGTCCGTGACCTCACCGACGACCACGTCCACCGCGGACGGATCGACTCCCAGCGGGGTGAGCGCGCGGGCGACCCCGGCCTCGTCGCGCGCCAGGATCCGGACCCGGTGCCCGATCCGGACCAGCGCGGCGACCGAGTGGGCGCCGACGAATCCGGTCCCGCCGGTCACGCACACCAGCATGAGACGCCTCCCGTTCGATGGGCTGTCCCCCATCGTGAGCCCGTCCCGTCCGGCGCCGCGTCTCCGGTCGTGCCGGATCAGACGTCCTCGCCGCCGAACTCCATCAGCGGCCGGACCTCCATCGCGGTGTACTTCGCGTCCGGGATCATCGCGGCCAGTTCGATCGCGCGGTCCTTGGTCTCCGTGTCGACCAGGTAGTAGCCGGCGAGGAACTCCTTTGCCTCCAGGTAGGGGCCGTCGGTGACTACCGTCGCTCCGTCGCGGACGCGGACGGTCGAGGACTGCGACGGGTCGGCCAACGCCTTGGTGTGGACCATCTCGCCGGACTCGGTGATCATCTTGATGAAGCGCTCGTGGCCGTCGAACACCTCCTGGCGCGCGGCGTCGTCGAGCTTCTCCCACACCGTGGGGTTCATGTAGATCATCAACAGGTACTTCATCGCTCAATCTCCTTGTGTGGCAGCGATTACCGGTCGATACGATCCTCCCCTGTCGACACCGCACGCGATCGACAGGGCGTGTGCCGGCCGTTACACTCCCGTAGTCCCGCAGGTCCCACCGGTCAGTTCCGTGGAGCATGTCGCCTAGACAGTTCGCCGTCATGGCCGGTGTCGCCGGCCTGTTGTTGGTCGCCGCACTCGTGACGGTGGTGGCCGGTGGTGGCGACTGGTCCGCCGCCGTGGCCGTGGACAAGCTGTTCCAACTGGCGTTCACCCTCATCGCGCTCGGCGGTTTCGTCTGGAGCGCACGCCGGACCACGGGCGCGGAACGCCGGTGGCGGCTGTGGATGGTCGCCGCGATGGCCAGCCTCACGATCGGCATGTCGACGTGGATCTGGGGACAGATCATCGTCGGCGTCGCGCTGCCGACGACGACGCTCGCCCCGGCCGGCTTCATCATGGTCCCGGTGCTGACGCTGTTCGGCGTGCTGACGCTGGCGCACGGCGAACCGGCGGAGCGGACGGAACCGTTCGGGCGGCGCCGCAATCGTGTGCTGCTCGGTCTGGACACGCTGATCATCTGCGGTTCGCTGTGCGTGCTGATCCTGGTGTCCGCGTGGGAGTCGGTGTTCGAGGCGTGGCCCGAGACCGGGCTGGCCCTGACCACCGTGGTCGCGCATCCGGCCGCGTACCTGGTGCTGCTGGCGGTCGTGGCCACGCTCTCGCGGACGCACCGCGTGATCTGCCAACCGCCGATCCTGATGCTGTCGCTGGCATCGGTGGCGCAGGCGACGTCCGGCTGGGTGTTCGCGGTGTTCATCGGCGACGGGGCGAGCCGGATCCCGCCGGGCGCGGACGCCGGTTTCATGGCGTGTCCGGTGTTCTTCGCGCTGGCCGCGTTCGCGCCGTTCCGGCCGAAACGCCAGGAGAAGCGCGGCGCGTGGATCAGCGACTACGTGGCGCTGGGCGTACCGTACCTGCCGCTCGCGGTGACGTGCCTGTTCGTGGCGATCAGCACGGCGACCGGGCAACCGTTGGCACCACTGGAGATCGACGTCGTGCTCAGTGTCGTCGGGCTGGTGATCCTGCGGCAACTGTTCACGCTGATGGACAACACGCGCCTGCTGCGCCAGATCAGCGAGAACCAGCGACAGCTGGAACACCAGGCGTTCCACGATCCGCTGACCGGGCTGGCGAACCGCACGCTGTTCCTGAGCCGGTTGGCCGAATCGGTCGCCGTGTACGACCGCGACCAGCGGCCGCTCGTGCTGCTGTTCGTGGACATAGACGGATTCAAGACGGTGAACGACAACTTCGGCCACGGCGCCGGCGACGCGGTGCTGCGGACCGTGGCGGAACGGCTGTTGATGAACGTGCGCGAAAGCGATCTCGTCGCCCGGCTCGGTGGCGACGAGTTCAGCGTGCTGCTGGACAACGCCGACTGCGGCGACGCGATCGAGGATTCGCGGCGGATCAGCCAGCAACTGCTGGACACGCTGTGCGCGCCGCAGGTGGTGCGCGGGCGGGACCTGTGCATCAGCGCCAGCATCGGCACGGTGAGCCTCGCCGCGTTCGATCCCGACCTCACGCCGGACGAGTTGCTGCGCCGGGCGGACGAGGCGATGTACGCAGCGAAACGGCGGGGCAAGGGCGCGCTCGTCGTGTACGGCGACATCTCGGCACCGGACAAACAGCCGGAGACGCAATCGGAGAAGCAGGTGGACAGCGCGCGTGCCTGACGAAGCGGACGGTGTCCCCTGGGACAGCTCAGCCTTCGCTGTCCGCGTGATCGAGGCGTTGCACCTGGTTCCGCTGCCGGTCGAGGGCGGCCGGTGGGCGCAGAGTTGGCGGGACGAGCGGTGTTCCGCGATCTACTACCTGCTGGTCACGCCGGAGTTCTCGGCGCTGCACCGGTTGGCGCACCTGGAGATCTACGCCTACCACGCCGGCGCGCCACTGGCCATGCTGTTGCTGTACCCGGACGGTGTGGTGTCGCACGTGGTGCTCGGGCCGGATGTGGCGGCGGGGCAACGGCCCCAGGTGGTCGTGCCGGCCGGCGTGTGGCAGGCGTCGGAGTCGACGGGCGCGTGGAGCCTGGTGGGCACCGTCGTGGTGCCGCCGTACACGGACGGGATCGTCGAGTTCGCGGTGGCGGACGAACTGGCGGACCGGTACCCGGACCAGATGAGCGAGATCCGCCGGTTGTGCAGCGAAGTTCACTCGACCGAGTGAGGAGCGCGCTACTGACGCGGGACGCGCGCGGTGATCCGGCGGTACGTGAGCACGATTCCGAGGCAGGACACCAGGACCACGCCGATCAGCCCGAGCGTGAACACGACCGTCGCGGCGGCCGCGAGAAACAACGTGACCAGCGCGACCGACTGGCGCAGCGTCGGCGCCCAGCCGCCGAAGATCCGTTCCACCACGCGCAGCCAGGCCCGGTCCACGGCCGCCCGGACCGGCGCCGGCTCGGCCATCGGCGCCCGAGGTGCCGGAACACTCCTCGTGGGCATGCCGTGCCGCATGGCGTAGTAATCGGCATCCAATCGAGTGAGCCGCCGGACGGGTCCGCGTCCGTGAGCAGCCACCGCTTGATCAAGCCGATCGGATGATCCAATCCGACCTGGATTAATCCGAGTAGCTGGTTCTACACTGGTCACGTTGATACTCATTCCTGACGCCTACACATGAGTAGCAGCGCAATTACCCGGACCGCCTGCTCGAACAGGAAGACCGGGTACCAGGTTTCCGGCGGTGTGTTGCGGAATGTGGGGTTTTACCCGCGGTTCACAACACCTGTCGGGGCCTGGTGTGCCGCGTTGCCGGGTGTCAGTTTGCCCGATCGGGCACACATCACGCCAGGCGCACCGTTGCGGCGCGGTAGGCGGTCATGTTGTGGCGTCGAGCGGCGAAATGCCTCGTCAATGGCCATTCACCGGTCCAGAACCGCCCGTGGGGACATTCCCAAATCCGCTCGCCAGCGGAAACTTCACCCGATCGCGTGATGATAACGGCACATTCACTACGGATCGTGTAACCGGACAGTGATCGGTGCTGGAAATCACACCCGATCCGCCGATCAAGTCGACAATGCGATCGATCGCAGATTGCGTGCTACGAGTGGACCGCCGGTGCGTCTGGGCTGGACACGACGATCCGATCGGTGTGTTTCCGGTCGGCGGCCAGACCACCGGCCAGGCAGCCGCCGCACGGCATGCCCATGCCGACCGGGAGCACGTCCACGCCGAGGATCCGCAAACGTTCGCCGCACAGCGCGGTGACCGTGGCGCCGTGCGCCTCGCCGGGCAGCAGGCGGATCAGGTGCACCGTGCGCCTGCTCTCCCGGACCACGCCGGCTTTCTGCCGCAACGGGAGTGTGAGCGGAGCGGAGTAATCCGACCGTAGGCCCCAGCAACCGATCGCCATCGGGTCCTGTTCCGTCCAGCGCTCGATGTGCCCGAGCACGTCTGGCAACGTCGCCACCAGCACCTCGACCGGGCGTCCGTGCACTGTGCCAGCAACCGCGAGCGGAACCGAATGGCCATTGGATTCGGGTACCGGGGACGATTGCGGCACGGCCACGTTCACGCTGGTACCTCCTCGGTTGCATACAGATTAATCCAGGAGCACGATTAATCGCGGCGCCAACGACGCCACAACATCATGCACCGGACCCGAGGAGACATGATGACCGGCCACCAAAGGATGGACTCATTCCCAGTTAACGGCTGGCGATCGGCCAACGGCTGCGGACCGGACGGCGGCAACTGCGTCGAGGTGAACCTCGACGGTGTCGATGACGGTGCCGGCGGCTGTGATGATCTCGGTGTCGACATCATCGGCGTTCGGGACAGCAAGTCGGCGACCGGATCCGCCCTGGCTTTCCGGCCGGCCCAGTGGCAGTCGTTCCTCTCGGCGACGATCATGGACAACATCGGCGACTGAACCGCCTACCTCGTGGTCTACTGTCTTTCAGACGGACCAAGCCCGATGGAATCGGTGACGAAGGCGGGGAGCAACCGGTGCCCGGCACGGCCACCTCGGTACGCATACGACTCGGCAACGAGATCCGGGCGGCACGTCAAGCCGCCGGGATGACTCAGGTCGAGATCGCCGAACTGCTCGGGTGCAAGCAGGGCAAGATCAACAAGATCGAGGACGGCACGGTCGCGGTCAAACCGGCCGACCTGGACGTCATGCTCGACGCCTACAAGGTCGGCGCGGCGGCGGCTGAGCTGATGCGGGACCTGGCCGCGTCGGGTGACCGGCGGGGCGAGTGGACCGGTTACCGCTCGGCGGTTCCGACGTGGTTCCGTACGTTCACGAACCTCGAGCAGGCCGCGTCCGAGATCTTCGCCTGGCACGGCGAGCGGATCAACGGCGCCCTCCAGTCCGAGCACTACATGCTCACGCAGTTCCGGGCCGCCGGGAACACCAACGTCACGGAACTGATGCGCAACCGGCGCGACCGCAAGCGGGTGTTCGACCTGCACCCGCCGCCCAGCCACCGGTTCATCCTCGGCGAAGGCGTGTTCCTGCGGATGCCGGGCGGGCCGAACCCCGGCGTCGCGCTCGACCAGGTGCAATACCTGATCGACATGATCGAGCGGTATCCGGACGTGTCGATCCACATCCTCCCGTTCGAGGCGCGGCTTCCCTACATCCCCAACGACTTCACCATCATGCGGTTCACCGACGGAACGACGAACTGCGCGTTCATCGAGCATGTCGCGGGAATGCAGAAGATCGACAACGAGGTGAGCTTCAAGAAGTTCGTCGACGCGTGGGACCAACTGCGCGGCCCGGCACTGGAACGGAACCAGACACTGGATTTCCTGCGCGACCAGGCGGCAAGGTTCGCCGAGCAACTGGACGCGTGATCGCCGACCGGGTGCGGTTAGGATCGTTCGCAGATTTCGGCTATCAGAAAGGTCATCGTGAACGCAGCCGACCAGGAACCGGCCGCCCCGCCCGGTGTCGACCTGGAACATCCCAGCGTGGCCCGGGTCTACGACTTCTATCTCGGCGGCACGGCGAATTGGGCGATCGACCGGGAATTCGGCAAAAAGGTATTGTCCCGCTTTCCGCTGATCCGTCCGATCGCCAAGGCCAACCGCGTGTTCCTGCACCGGGCGGTACGGCACATGGTGCGCCTGGGCGTGCGGCAGTTCGTCGACGTCGGATCGGGTGTGCCGACGATGGGCAGCACCCACCAGATCGCGGACGAACTGTGTGACGACGCCCGCGTGGTCTACGTCGACAACGAGCCGGTGGCCGTAGCGCACTCGCAGATGTTGTTGGAGGAGAACGGCGACCGCGGCCGGCACGCCGCGATCAACGCGGACCTGCGCGAGCCGGATGAGCTGTGGCAACGGGTGCGCGAGATCGAGGTGCTCGACCTGACCAAGCCGGTGGGCCTGCTGATGATCGCCGTGCTGCACGTGCAGCAACTCGGCCCGGACGGCACCGACATGGGTCCGTCCGCGGTGGCGCGGTTCCGGCAGTTGCTCTCGGCTGGTTCATACATGGGGATCTCGCACGTCACCAGCGAGGGCGTGCCGGCGGACTACGACACGCAGATGGCCGAGCTGAAGGCGTTGTACGACAGCCGCAGCAGCCCGGTGATCTGGCGCACGCACGAGCAGGTAGCCGAACTGTTCGGCGACTTCGAGATTCTGGAGCCGGGCCTGACGTGGACCACGCTGTGGCATCCGGAGGAGACCAGCCGGATGGCCCCGTCGATCACGTTCGCGACACCCAACGAGTCGATGATCTGGGCCGGCGTCGGCCGGAAGGGCTGAGGGGCCGGGCACGCCGGGCACGCCGGGCGCGCTGGGCACGCCGCAGCGGCATAGGCAGCGAACGGGAGGCATCGGCGGCGAACGGACCGCCCAGCCAACCCACCACGCAGACCGCCGACCAGCAGCGCGAGGGGCTCAGCGCAAACGGACCCACCAACAGACCGGGCCGTGGAACCAAAGAAGGGACCGAGCCCCAGCAGGGCGGAGACGGGGTCGTTCAGTCTTTCCTGCTCCGTTCCGATCCGAAGCTCCCGTGCGGTTGGTGGTACTGGGTCAAG
>Ga0070714_100004623_pt1 | contig 10388 bp, 9 predicted proteins | sample LARL83metaG_FD_65450 | JGI IMG/M metagenome (GOLD analysis project Ga0070714, IMG submission 65450) | Corn, switchgrass and miscanthus rhizosphere microbial communities from Kellogg Biological Station, Michigan, USA - LAR L8-3 metaG | ecosystem: Host-associated > Plants > Roots > Rhizosphere ... | reverse complement strand
CCTGGTCGTGCGGCAGGAACCAGGATCTGCCGCCCGAGGACGTAGCTGGTGCGCATCGCATCTTCGGCCCAACCCGGTGGCAGCAGCGTCAGGCCCGCGGGGACATCCGGCTCGTCGAGAAAGCCAAACGTCAGCACGGCACGGCTCGTGCCAGGTCCGATCTCCTCGAAGCGCAATCGTGATTCACGTGCAACGTGTGGCAACATCGCCGTCTGTATGGTCAGCAGCAAGACGTGCTCATGCAGCACATGATGGTGCTTGAGGCTGTGCAGCAGGGCAGTGGGAACGCCTGTCGCGTCGCGCGTGAAATACACGGCAAGGCCGGGCACGCGCGGCGCATTGGCTGAGGTGCGCAGGAAGCTGTCGACGGGCATCGCATCCCGAGCAAGCCTCGCCGCGAGGAGGGTCCGGCCGCGCGCCCAGGTGGTGAACAGCAGCATGAGCATCGCTGCGATCACGAGCGGCAGCCAGGCGCCATCGGGGATCTTGGTCGCGGAGGCACCGAACAGGGCCGCATCGGAGGCCAACAGCACCGCATAGAGTGGGACGGCCCAGACTCTGCGCAGTCGCCAGATGCGAAAGATCACGAACCCCATCATCAGCGTCGTCAGCACCATGGTTGACGTCACCGCAAAACCGAATGCGGCAGCCAAGGCTGTCGACGACCGAAATCCGAGGACAAGTCCAATTACGGCGACACAGAGCAGCGCGTTCACCGCCGGCGCGAAGATCTGTCCTCTTTCGGCCGCCGAGGTGTGACGGATCATGAGACGCGGGAGGTAGCCGAGCTGTATTGCCTGCGCCGTGATGGAGAAGGCGCCGGTTATCGCGGACTGGCTTGCGATCACGGTCGCCATGGTGGCGAGGGCGAGCATTGGCCAGAGTGCCCAGCCCGGCGCCAACAGGAAGAATGCCTGCTCCATTGCAGCGGGGTCGCCGAGCACCAGCGCAGCCTGGCCGGCGTAGCAGAGAAGCAGAGCCGGTAGGACCACGCTCATCCAGGCGCCTGCGATTGGCGCCCGGCCGAAATGCCCCATATCGGCATACAGTGCCTCGGCACCCGTGATGGTCAGCACGACAGTGCCGAGGGTCAGGAAGGCACGCAGCGGGTCGGCGGCGATCAGGTCGAGAGCGAAGGTGGGGCTGACCCCCTCCAACACTTCTGGGCGGCGCGCGACATTGACTACCCCGAGCACGCAGATGGTGATGAACCACAGCAGCATCACCGGACCGAAGAAACGGCCCACCACGCCGGTGCCGCGATGCTGGATCGCGAACAGCGCCAGCGTAATGATCAATGTGATGGGGACAATCGCGACGCCGAGGCGGTTGTCGACCAATGTCAGGCCCTCGACCGCCGAGAGAACCGATATTGCTGGCGTGATGACCGCGTCGCCGTAGAACAACGCTGTCGCGAGCAACGCGCCAAAGGATATGGCAGGGAGCAGGCGCGTTCTGGGGGCAACGCGACGGATCAGAGCGAGGAGGGCGAACGAGCCTCCCTCGCCCCGGTTGTCCGCACGCATCGTGATCAGCACGTACTTGATGGTGACCACGACGATCAGCGCCCACACGATCAGGGACAGCACACCGAGCACGTGTAGCCGTTCGATGGGCAACCGATGCGTGCCGATGAAGCTTTCCCGAAAGGCGTAGAGCGGGCTGGTGCCGATGTCGCCAAAGACGACGCCAAGTGCGCCCAGGGCAAGGCGCTTGTTCGGGATGGCGACGATGGAGATGCGGGATACAAATGAGGCCATGGTCTCGCATGCCATACAGGGTGCGGGCGATCCACCGAAGCTTCCAATCGCCGGACGTCAATGTCGATCGGTCGAAGTCGGCTGCTCGTCAGACCGTCCGATTTCGGCTGGCCAGTCGCCGATTCATATGGATTTTATACGCTGCTGTCGTGATATCGGATCGTAGCGCGCTGTTACGTGGCGCAGAAGGATTGGAGTTCGAGAGATCTACCATGGCCGATATCGTCGATATTGCCATTCCGGCGAACGCGCAGGCGGCCGCCGAGGCGCTGGGGCTGGTCGTCAGTCGAAGTGTGACCGACGGGGCGCGAGTGCGCCGGATTGCGCGCGACGAAGCCGAGATAGCGATCGCATGCCTGCGCGATTATGGCTTCGCCCCTCGGATCGTCGAGGTCGACATGAAGAAGGACCCACTCGCGCGGAGTGGCGCACCACAGGCGGTCTAGCAGCGCCTGTCATTTCATAGAGAATTCCATGAGCAAGAAGAAAGACCGGGCCTGGTTCATCTGCCAGCAATGGGAGGAATTGGTCTCCCGGCACTATCCGAGCGATGAGATTGCCGCGCGCGCTCTACGAACCGATCCGAAAGTGCTGGCACGGATTCGCCAGCGGACGCCCGTGGCACGATCGACGTTGCTGAAGTTGCTGCGGCGCTTTGCCGGACTGCATCCGATCGGTGCGCCAGCCGATGAATTGATCGTCGATACCCGATCGCGCTGACCTCAGCGGCGAAACATGCGGCACGACGTTTCCTCGGACCGGCCGGGCTGATACCCTGCTGACAGACCTTCGCCGCAGGGGCATCGCGATGACTTATCCGACGCATCTGCTGCCGACCACGGTTGTCGGCAGCTATCCGCAGCCTGACTGGCTGGTGAATCGCGCTACGCTGGAGAAGCACGGTGTGCCGCGTACCCATGCGCAGGATATCTGGCGCATTCCAGCAGAGCTGCTCGAGCAGGCGCAGGATGATGGAACCATCCTCGCGATCCGCGACATGGAGCGCGCCGGCATCGACATCGTCACCGACGGCGAGATACGCCGTGAGAGCTATTCGAATCGCTTTGCCCTCGCGCTGGATGGCATCGATGCCGAACACCCCGGCGAGGTGCGTTCGCAGACCGGTCGCGCCACGCCGGTACCGCGGGTCGTCGGCAGAATCCGGCGACGCGGTCCGGTCGAATTGCGCGATGTCGAGTTCCTGCTGCGCCAGACCGACCGCGCGACGAAGATCACCCTGCCTGGTCCGTTCACTTTATCGCAGCAGGCGAAGAACGAGTTCTACGCGGACGAGGAAGAGATGGCGATGGACTACGCTGCCGCCGTCAATGAGGAGCTGCGCGATCTGAAGGCGAGCGGTGTCGATGTCGTGCAGCTCGATGAGCCGTGGGTGCGCACCGCGCCCGACAAGGCGGCACGGTACGGCGTGCGGGCGATCAATCGTGCGCTGGAGGGGATCGAAGGACCGACCGTCGTGCATCTCTGCTTTGGCTACGCCCATGTCGTGGCGAACAAGCCGAGTGGCTACGCGTTCCTGCCGCAGCTTGCCGATACGGTCGCGCGGCAGATCTCGATCGAGGCGGCGCAGCCCAGGATAGATCTGGGTGTGCTGGCCGATCTGTCGGGCAAGCAGATCATGCTGGGCGTGCTCGACCTGGGCAGCGCCGGCGTCGAGACAGCCGAACAGGTTGCGGAACGCATCCGCGCCGGGTTGCGGCATGTCGCGGCGGAACGGCTGATCCCGGCCCCGGATTGCGGCATGAAGTACATGCCGCGCGAACGCGCCTTCGGGAAGCTGCGTGCACTGGTTGACGGCGCCGCGATCGTGCGGCGCGAACTCAGGGGCTGAGCGCCGCCGTCACCGGCTGGCCCGGCGCAAGGCCCGCGAGGATCTCGTGTCCCAGCGCTTCCGCAACACACAGGTAGCCGCGGTCATTGTGGTGCAGTCCGTCAGCGGCGATGAACTCCGTGAGCGGCGTGCCCTCTCGACGCCAGCCTCGCATCAGCGTGCGGCGCGAGAACAGTGCGACCCCGGTCTCGGCCGCCACCTCCGCGAGCGTCTGGTCGAATACCGGTTCGTCCGCCTTCGCCAGCAGCTTCGGTGACTGCTGGTTGTCCATCAGGATCACATCGGCTCCCGCGGCCTGAAGCCGGCGCACGCCCATGGTGACCATGGCGCGGAACGCCGCCGGATCAGCGTTGCGCAGCGCACCGTTGGCACCGACCTGCCAGATAACAAGCTGAGGCCGCACCGCCAATACATCGGCGTCCAGCCGAGCCAGTTCCTCCGCCGCGTCCTGTCCGCCGACGCCGCGATTGATCACGGCGATATGGGCGTCCGGCAGGCCGGCGGACAGCACCTGCTGCAGCACCGCCGGATAGGAGTGGGCGAGATCGGATGCCATTACGCCCTGGGTCGAGGAGGACCCGAGCGCCACGACCACCGCCTCGATACGGTGGTTCACGGCGCTGCGCAGGTGAGGCAAGGCCAGTGATGCGCTGCCGGATGTGCTGGGACAGGCCGGGGTATCGAGCGCCGACGCGGCAGGCAACAGCAATAGCGCGAATGCGCACAGCGCAGACCGCAGGCGGGGCGGGACGGCATCCATGATCGCTTTCAACTATAAGCGATCGCCGGTGTCCAGATGGTTACTTATCGGCCGTCGCTTTCACTGGCCCGCCGCTTTCGCGCCGCCGCGGCGTATTGACCGCGCGGCCGCACTTCCTGCACATGAGGACGGACCACGGTGTCGTAGTAGTCGTCCCAGTCCTCCGGCGCGAGCTGCTTCAGGTCGGGAACCAGCTCGTAGTTGTTGAGCGTGGCATCGTCATAGGCGTGGCGCGGGATCGGCTGCACCTGCAGCAGCGGGAAGTCGGCGCGGAAATCGATCGGTACGTCCGTCTTGGCCAGGCGCATGTTGGTGATCAGCGGGCCGAACCAGCGGTCGGTCTCGATGATGCCCTCATACAATTCATAGCTGCCGCTGCGCGGGATGTTGGCAGGCGGTCGCACCATCAGGCTCCAGCCCGGCGCGGTGCGAGCAACAATGCCGGTCCAGCATTGGATCAGGCCAGGCTCCTGCAGGGCGCCAAGGAAGGGCGGTGAATATTCGCGGATCTCATCGGGCGCGACCTGATCGAACAGGTCGCGGAAACCAGGGAACTGTGCGGACTTGAGCGGAAGCCAGGTGCCGGCACCTTCCCACGTCCACATCACGTCACGTCCGTCCCACTGCAGGCTGAAGCTGATCGGAGGGAAGATGTAGTACCCATAGCCCGATGCGCTGGTGGCAGGTTCGCAATAGCGGAAGGCACGGGTGGGCAGCGAACCGGCGGCAGAACGATCAGCGCGCTGCGGCAGCCGCGCGTTGGGGATCAGACGGTGGAACGTGACAACCGGTATCTTCTTGGACTGCGACTCTGACGATGCGGGACGAGAAGAGTCTGTGCTGGACAAGACCAATGCCCCTGAATTGGCGACAGGATGCGGAAGGCCCGGATGGTTCATCCGGTCCCCGCATCTTAGTCGCGCACGGATCGTCTGTCCTCAGTCGGAGGCGGCAGGATCAGCGCGCCGGAGGCAGCGTCGGCGCGTAGCCACCGAGACGCACCTTGCCGGCATCGGATGTCGGCGCCACGGTCGGCGCGTAGCCACCGAGGCGCACTTTGCCGGAGTCGACTGTCGGCGCCAGGGTCGGCGCGTAGCCACCGAGACGTACTTTGCCGGAGTCGACAGTCGGCGCCAGGGTCGGGGCGTAGCCACCGAGACGCACCCTGCCGGCGTCCGTTGTCTGCGCCAGCGTCGGCGCATAGCCACCGAGGCGGACCTTACCGGAATCGACGACGGAGGCGGTGCAAGCTGGAATAAAACGCAACATTGGCCGGAACCCTTTCCTTCATTTGTTTGTGTAGAGTCTGTTGCACGGGGAGCATCCCGTGTCGTCCTTCAAGCTTGACTGCGATATTTCCACGTTAAGGGCTTTTTCTCGTTGTTTTGACATCATCCCTCCGTCAAATCGCTATTGTCGCGCGAAGGTGCCCGAGTTGCCTTGAAGGCGCGAGATTTCGCTCCTAACGACGTCATCTTTCGAGACGAATCGCGGAGTATGGTCGGTTGCTAAGAAATTCCTGCCTCACCGGACTCGCCAAAGGCGAAATCCAGCGTCAAGCACCGTTACCGGGTTTGCTCGCTCGATAGGTCAAATGTTCAAAAACGGAAAATTGCCGTCAGTATTAACGATCGCGCGTCACAATGTTAATTTCACGGATGCTAATTTCGCGCGCCGGGCCACGATGCAGTGACATATCCGGCAAGCAGCATTTATTCAGGTGGCGGTGCCGCCCACCGTGAGGCCGCGCAGCTTCAGGGTCGGCTGACCGACGCCGACCGGGACGCCCTGACCGTTCTTGCCGCATGTGCCGATGCCCGGATCGAGAGTCATGTCGTTGCCGACCATCGCGACCTTGGTCAGCGCGTCGGGACCGTTGCCGATCAGCGTGGCACCCTTCACCGGTGCGGTGACCTTGCCGTCCTCGATCAGGTAGGCCTCGCTCGCCGAGAACACGAATTTTCCCGACGTGATATCCACCTGTCCGCCGCCGAAGTTCACCGCGTACAGGCCGCGGCGCACCGAGCGGATCATCTCCTCCGGCGCGTGCGCTCCGGCCAGCATCACCGTGTTGGTCATCCGCGGCATCGGCGCGTGGGCATAGGATTGTCGGCGCCCATTGCCGGTCGCCGGCATGTCCATCAATCTTGCGTTCAACCGGTCCTGCATGAAGCCGACCAGGACACCGTCCTCGATCAGCACCGTTCGGCTGGTCGGCGTTCCCTCATCATCCACGGTAAGGCTGCCACGCCGGTCGGGCATGGTGCCGTCGTCCACCACGGTCACACCTTGTGCCGCGATCCGCTTGCCCAGCAGGCCGGCGAAGGCCGACGTCTTCTTGCGGTTGAAATCGCCTTCCAGCCCATGGCCGATGGCCTCATGCAGCAGGATGCCGGGCCAGCCGGAGCCAAGCACGACCTCCATTTCGCCGGCCGGCGCCGGCACACTCTCAAGGTTGACCAGCGCCTGGCGCAACGCCTCGTCGACCGCACCGCGCCATACCTCGGGTGCGGTGACGTGGTCATAGGCGAAGCGGCCGCCGGTGCCATAGCTGCCAGTCTCGCGCCGGCCGCCCTGCTCCACCACGACGGCGACGTTCAGCCGCACCAGCGGCCGCAGGTCGGCCACCCGCGCACCATCGGGGCGCATGATCTGGACTGCCTGCCACTCGCCGCTGATAGACGCCATCACCTGCACGACGCGCGAATCCTTGCCCCTTGCGTAGGCGTCGATATCGGCCAGCAGGGCGGTGCGAGCGGGGAATTCGGTCGCACCGAGCGGATTGGCATCGGAATAGAGCCGCGCGTTGGTGGCCCGTGGCGACTCCGCCGCGACGCCGGAATGACCCGCCGCCACCGCCGCTACGCTGCTCGCGGCTCGCCGCAGGGCCGGTTCCGACAGCTCGCCGGCATGCGCATAGCCGGTGGCCTCGCCGGCCACGGCGCGCAGGCCGAAGCCAAGCGATGTGTCAAACCCGGCGCTGCGAATGCGGCCGTCGTCGAGGCTGATCTGCTCGCTTTCGCGATACTCCAGATACAGCTCACCATCATCGCTGCGCGTCAGCGCCGTGCCCAGCGTCGCCTCGGCCGCGGCACGGTCGAGCGCAGAATCGGAACGCTCGAAGAACAGCTTGTCGGTGACGGCGAGCGGCGTCATGGCGGCATTCCCTTCAGCAGCGATCGGTGGGCATTCAAGTGGGTAGACTACCGGGCATCGGCAATCACCCGTTCGGCTGGCAGGCGGATCTCGGCCGATGTCCCCTCGCCCGGCACGCTGCGCAGCGACAGTTCGCCGCCATGGCCGGCAACCAGTGCGCGAGACACGTAGAGGCCGAGACCGGCGCCCTGGAAGCGCCGCGCCAGGGTGGCGTCCAGCTGAGTGAACGGCTCGAACACGCGCTCGATTTCCTCCTCAGGGATGCCGATGCCGGTGTCGCGCACGAACAGCAGCAGCCTGCCGTCAGTCTCCAGCGACGCCCCGACCGACACCGAGCCGCCGGCCTTGGTGAACTTCACGGCATTGGACAACAGGTGGTCTATCACCTGCTGCAGGCGCCTCTCGTCAGCCCTGAGCGGCGGCATGTCATCAGGCACCTGCGCGCTGAGCGTGATCTCGGCGGCCTGGGCGGCGGCGTCCGCCGAGCGCACGCAATGGCGCAACATGCGGGTGACGCTGATCCGGTCGGATGCGAGGTCAAAACGGCCCGACTCGATGCGCGCGACATCAAGTATGATGTTGATGAGGCCGAGCAATTGACGGCCGGCTTCGTTGATCTGTGCGGCGAACTCGGCCGCGTGAGCGCGTTTCGGATCGGCCGCCTCGTGCAACAGCGCATCAGAGAAGCCGATCACAGCGTTGAGCGGCGTGCGCAGTTCGTGGCTCATCGTGGCGAGGAAGCGCGACTTGGCCTGGTTCGCCGCCTCTGCTGCCTCCTTGGCGCGGCGAAGCTCGTCCTGCGCAGCACGCGCCTCCGTCACATCGGTGAGCGTGGTGACCCAGCCGCCCGCCGGGGTCGGATCCGAGCGGGCATCGAGAACCCGCCCGGCCGGCGTGACGATCTGCCGCTCGTAGGGCCTGGTTCGATCCAGTTCAGACAGCGCAATTGCCTGCTCCCGCGCCGCGGCGTCCGTTCCGAAATGGCCGCGCGACAGCATGCTCTCGATGACCTCGCGCTCCGTCTGCCCGGGCGTCAGCAGCCCCGGAGGATGGTGGAGCAGTTCTGTGGCGATCGCATTGCTGGCAAGCAGCCGATGATCCGGTCCCCAGAGCACGACCCCATGGCGAATGCAGGACAGCATGACCGCCATTTCCTCTGCGCGACGCGATATCTGTTCTTCCGCTTCGGCCAGCGCGGTGATGTCGGTCACGACGCTGATATAGCCGCCGTCCGGCAACGGCGTGGTATGGACATCCAGCGTCATGCCATTCGGTCGCCGCCGCTGGCGCACCTGCGGACGCGTGACGTCGAAGGCCATCTGCTGGGCGAAGATCTCGTCGACGGCACCGGGCCCGTATTCACCAGCCGCGGCGCGACGGCGAACCACCTCCTCCAGGTGATCCCCCACGCTTAGCGATGCCCCGGTCATGATTTGCGCGTAGGCCTTGTTGAACATCGCCACGCGATGATCCGGGCCATAGACGCAGACCCCATGCGGAAAGGCCTCCAGGATGGAGTGCAGCAACGTTGCGCGGCGGCGCGCATCGTCGGCGGCTGGCGCGAGCGCAGCATCCGGCGCAGTCGAAGCCGGAGCGGGTGCCGCCGTCATGGCCGCTGCCTGACGGGGGCCGGGCGCGTGCTGTGCAGCAGCACTATGGCCGCGGCGAGAAGCAGCGCGGCGACGGCCTGGTGAACCGTCGCCAGTGCGGTCGGCACGACAAACACGAGTGTCGCCACGCCCAGGAGATATTGCATCAGCGCGATACCGAGGAAGGCCAGCAGCGCACGATGCACCGCACGCGGCGGGCGGGTGGCGAGCCCGACGAATAGTGTGGAGAGCACGGCGACCACAGTAAGTGTCGCCAGCAGCCGATGGTCGAACTGCACCGCGGCGATGTTCTCCGTCAGATTGCGCGCGAACGGTTGGAGCGAGGCGAAGTCGGCCGGCACCAGCCGACCATCCATCAGCGGGAACGTGTTGTAGTCGAAGCCGGCATGCGTCCCGGCGACGAAACCTCCGGCCAGCATGGTCAGAGCGACGCATGCGCAGCAGACCCAGGCCAGCCGGTAAAGCAGCCTGCCCGCCTCCGGGCGTGGCGGCAGAGGACGCACCACCATCAGGCCGGTCCAGAGAATAGCCGCATAGAGGGCCAGGGCGAGCACCAGATGGACGACCAGCCGATACGGCGATACGGCGGTCGCCTCCGGCTCGAAGCCCGATGCCACCATGAACCAGCCGACCGCGCCTTGCAGGCCACCCAGGACAAACAGCAGGGCGAGACGCGGCCGCAGCCGCCGCTCGATCTTGCCGGTCGCCCAGAACCAGATCAGCGGCACGATGAAGGCCAGCCCGATCAGCCGGCCCCACAGCCGATGGACCCATTCCAGCCAGAAGATCTGCTTGAACCCGGCGAGTCCCAGGCCCTCGTTCACCAGGCTGTATTGCGGGATCTGCTGGTAGAGGTGGTACAGCCGTTGCCACTCCGCGTCGCTCGTCGGCGGGAGCGTGCCCGAAAGAGGCGCCCATTCCATGATGGAAAGGCCGGAGCCGGTCAGGCGGGTGACGCCGCCGAGCACGATCATCACCAGAACCATGGCAGCGGTCGCGAACAGCCAGGTCGCCACCAGCCGCCGGCTACGGCCGCCGGCCGCCCGGTCTTCCGGTGGCGCACCGGGGAATTCGCGAACGTCGAAGGGCATGGCTCGCGATAATAGGCGTACCTGCCTGCCCAGGCGAATACTTCGGCCGACCGGCGGAGGTCAGTGCAGTCGCAGGTAGGCGCCGGGATTTCGATAGGACGGCGGCCTGATCACGCTGGCGGACGCCACACGCACCGAGTGCACCTTGCCGTCCAGCTCGCG
>Ga0070714_100004622_pt1 | contig 10388 bp, 8 predicted proteins | sample LARL83metaG_FD_65450 | JGI IMG/M metagenome (GOLD analysis project Ga0070714, IMG submission 65450) | Corn, switchgrass and miscanthus rhizosphere microbial communities from Kellogg Biological Station, Michigan, USA - LAR L8-3 metaG | ecosystem: Host-associated > Plants > Roots > Rhizosphere ... | reverse complement strand
CACCAGTTCATCGAGGCACTTGTATGGCTGTGGCTCCAGGGTCACGTGCCGCGCGGGATCGGCCAGGTCGCGCTGTGGGCTTACCTGCTGATCGCCTTCGTCGTGTTGCCCGTATTCGTCCCCCTGGCCGTTATCGCGGCGGAGCCGGATAGGAGGCGAAGGCGAGTCATGGCGCCCTTCGCGCTGGTCGGGACCGTGATCGCCGTGACACTGCTCGCGGCGATGGTCCGTGGCCCGGTCGGCGTGCAACTGGCCTCGTACCACCTCTCCTACGGCATCCGCTTGCCAGCCGGCTTGGTGATCGTCTCGCTCTACGTCGTCGCTGTATGCGGCCCGCTGCTGATCTCGGGCTACCGCAACGTCGTGCTGTTCGGTGTCGTTAACCTGGTTGCCGTCGTCATCATCGCCCGCCTCACCATCTCCGGGTTCGCTTCGGTGTGGTGCGGGTGGGCGGCTGTTTCCAGTGCCGCTATCACGCTGCATTGCCGCTTCGCCAGTGCCCCGTCCCCAGCGAACCATATCCAGGCCTGACGACCGCCGCCTGCATGGCCGATCTGCGCATTGACACTGGATATCACAGAGATGTAGCTTGAAAATACTGTTCCGGACCCTGGCAGCTTGCTCCGCGATATTGCGGGAACAGCACGGGCCGGATTTTTTGCATCCTGACCGGTCTCCTTAGAAAAGCGCCTGCCGGAAAACGGGTGACAACCCTCAGGAGATACCTTCTGCTCGCGCTCTATGTCGCACCGGGCCGGCTACCCGTGCGTCAGTTCGTCGCTGATTGAGGAGTCGGTTATGGACAATATCGTCTGGCTCGGCTCCAGCCGGGCTAGCTTGGCCGGCCGCAGGACCGCGCACCGGTGAGCAATCGCGGTCTCGTCGTACCGGTGGACGGCCGGCGGATGATCAGTACCGTCATCGGCGTCATCCTGATCGCGGCCGGGGCGATCTTGCGGTTCACCGTCTCCTCGACGGGCTCCTACGGCCTGCCAGGACACGCCTTGGGTGTCATCGTGATGCTGGCGGGCATCCTTGGCCTGCTGCTGTCGCTGCTGGTCTGGGGGCCGCTGGGTCGTCGCCGGAAGCACCACGGCGGTTCCGGCGGCAAGGTGCCACCGCCCGGCAGCGGAATACCCAGCAGGACCGGCCGCCATCGCCAGGCTCGTCGAAGCCGTGACCGGGAGCCGTCGGGCTCAGATCAGTCCGGGCTCCTCTTTCGCTCAGCGGAATGGTGAATCGGTCCGCCCGCGGACCCGACACGCATGCCGCTCACTGTGAAGGGCCAGGGCCGGCTAGTGCCGACGCCGGGCTGGTAGCCGCCAGACCTCGAGCGTGGCGCCGCCGCGTGATCCTGCGTGCCGCGGTGCCGGCCGCCCTGATCGCGGCGGTCTTCGGGCTGGCCCTCCCGCGGGTCGCGTCTTACCGTGCCGTATGGGCCAGCATTAACGCGATGACCTGGCCGTATACGCTGCTGGTAGGCGCTGCGGCCGCCGCCAGCATGGTGGCCTACTGGATCGTGATCAGGGCGGTCCTGCCCTGGATAGGGCTGCGGCAGGCGGCTGCGGTCAGCCTCGGCTCCAACGCCGTGGCCGGCACCTTGCCGGCCGGCGGTGCCGTCGCCGTGGGCGTCAGCTGGGCCATGCTGTCCAGCTGGGGGCTCGGTACCGCCGACTACGTCCTGTACACCCTGGTGACCGGGATCTGGAACCTCTTCACCCTCATGGGCCTGCCTGCCCTGGCCGTCCTGGTCATGGCCACGGCCAGCCGGCCCGATGCCACCATGATCACCGGCGCGGCCGTGGGCCTGGCCCTGATCGCCACCATGGCCGGCGGCCTCGGGCTCCTGCTGCACAGCGAGGCCCTGGCGCGGCGCGCGGGCCGCGTGCTGCAGTCCGGCTTGACCATCGCCGCCCGGCTGGCGCGCCGGGCACCGCCCGCCGGTGCCGCCGGATCGCTGCCTGGTTTCCGCGACCGGGCCTGCGTCCTGCTCGCCGCCCGCGGCTGGCGGATTACCGCCGCCATCGTGGCCAGCCACCTCATGCTGTGGCTCGTCTTGCTGGCGTGCCTGCGTGCGGTCAGCCTGTCCCAGGCCCGGCTGCCCTGGCAGACCTCCCTGGCCGCTTTCTCCGTCATCCGGCTGCTCACCGCCATACCCGTCACCCCCGGCGGCCTGGGAATCACCGAACTCGGGTTGATCGGCATCCTGGCCGGCAGCGCCGGGCACCAGGCCAGCGCCCAGGTGACGGCCGCCGTCCTGATGTACCGGGCCGTCACCTACCTGCCCGCTATCCCGCTCGGTGCCCTCGCCTGCCTCACCTGGCGGTACGCACCCGCACTGATCAGCGCCAGTCCGCGCGGGCTGCTTGGCCGGCTGGCATCACGATGACGGCACTCGCCGGTGTCGCGTCCTTTAGCTTCGCGGGGTCCGGCGCATCATCGTGCGCAGCGCCGTCATCGCCGTGTGTACCCTGCCGTCCGCAGCGGGGCGCCGTACGCGGTCGTGCCTGTTCGTGATCTCCGATGGCATCGGCGGGGCGTCGTGATCAGGAGATGAGAACGGCATGGGCGGGACGGTGCGGTCAGGGGGTGGGGACGGCCGGGGGATAGTAGTGACCGGATCCGGATTGGATGCAGCTGACTCGGGCATGCTGTCTTCTTTCGTAGGTGGTTCCGGGGCCCGCTATCGCTACTGGCGGCCGCTAGGTCAGCGGCAGGGCCGGACGCCGCAACGGGAAATGAGGGAGCAGGCCGACGCGGCTGCTAGCCGACGCCGAGCAAGGCGGGCGTCACAGGACTGGTTCTGGCGCGATGGCGCGGCTCGGGCACCGGCGGTACGCAGCGCCGCGAACGTCATGAGCGCGGACGGTCAAGACGGTCACGCTGATGCTCATGAGTTCCTCCGGAATTTGTGCTCCGCGTTTGCGGTGATAACTGCAGGGTAGCATCAGATTGTTGCTCCGGACCCCGGCAGCGGTGGCACCCGATAAATAGCGGGTTTGCTGCGGGAGCCGGATTTTTTTATGCCCGGGACATTACGAGTGCTGCGCTGTCGCCAGCGAAAGGCTGGAGCCCGCGGCACATGCTCGCATCACGTTCATATGGCGGGGCCGACGGCCAGGCTCGCTGATTCAGCGCAGCCTGCTGGCACTGCCGCTTGTATTTCCCGCCCTGGCCGTTGCCGTGTTCCCGGGCATCTCCGGCAGCGCCCAGAAAAGGAATGACCGCGATGACTGACCAGCTCACTGCCCGTTACAAAGGCCATTACGAAGGCACCGAGCCGTTCCCGGACACCGGTGCCCCGCCGCGCACGACCGCGGGCGCGGTCCAGACCGCGGTGACGCTCGCGATCGTGGCCGTGCCGTTCGCCGGGCTCGGGGCGGCGGTGTGGCTGGCCTGGGGCCACGGCCTGAGCCTGGCTGATGTGCTGCTCGCGGTGGTTTTCTACGTGCTGACCGGGCTCGGGGTGACCGTCGGCTTCCACCGGCTGCTCACCCACCGCAGCTTCACCGCGACGCCGGCGCTGCGGGCCGCGCTGGCCATCGCGGGATCGATGAGCTTCGAGGGCGCGGTCACCAGCTGGGTCGCCATCCACCGCCGCCATCACGCCTTCACCGACCGGCCCGGCGACCCGCACTCACCGTACCGGTACGGATCCAGCCTGTCCGGCCAGCTCCGCGGCCTGGCCCACGCGCACGTCGGCTGGCTGCTGCGCGACGACCCCACCCCGGCCGCGCGCTACGCCCCGGACATGGCCGCCGACCCGGCCATGCGGGCGATCTCAGCGGCGTTCCCCGCCTGGTGCGCCCTGTCCCTCGGACTGCCGTTCGCCCTGGGCTGGGCGATCGGCGGCAGCTGGCACACTGCGCTGACCGCCCTGCTGTGGGCCGGACTGGTCCGTGTCACCGTGCTGCAGCACGTCACCTGGAGCGTCAACTCCCTGTGTCACATGATCGGCAGCCGCCCGTTCACCACCCGCCGCCACGACCGCGCCACCAACCTGTGGCCGCTGGCTCTGCTGTCCCTGGGCGAGAGCTGGCACAACACCCACCACTCCGACCCCGCCTGCGCCCGCCACGGCACCGACCCCGGCCAGATCGACATCTCCGCTGCCGCCATCCGCGTCTTCGAGCGCCTCGGCTGGGCCACCGGCGTCCACTGGCCCGACCCCGCCCGCCTCGAGAGCCACCGCCGCGCTCACCGGTCACCGCTCAGTACGGCGGGACGTACTGTCCCGTCCTTTACGGAAAGAGCAGATCGTGTCTAGCACCATCGAGACGACAACGACCAGCCCGACGCCGCCCGCCACGCTCCGCCTGCGCCTGCAGCCGGACCAGCCTGCCTACACGCTGCTGGACGGGGGCTGGTGGCCCCGGTCGGCCGACCCGGCGGCGGAGCTTCCCGCCCTGATCCTCGCCCTCGACGAGGGGCACGGCCCCGTCAGCAAGATCATGCTCGGCGTGGCTGACTGGGACCCAAGCAGGCCCCGCCGGCTGCGAATCGACGGCCCGGCAGGCCGCCGCGTCGTGCGGGTCGGATGGTTCGCCACCATGCCCGCCGGCCTGCTTACCGCGATCTACGCCGGCGGCCGCCGAGCCGATCTGCTCATCGTTCCCCCGGATACCAGCGAGCAGGCGGCACAGGCGGCCATGGAGCAAGCCGCGCAGGCCGGCAACCGGACCCGGACCCCCGCCCTCTTGGCCGCCATTGCCGGGCAAGGCCGCAAGGCGGCCGACCCGAGGTACCCATGACCAGCATCGATGCCACTTCCCGCCCGCCCCTGAGCGATCCGGAAGCGAGTCCGCCGACCACCGATACCATTGTCAGGCTCGATGGCGCGCTGGACCTCGCCGCGGCCCCGGCGCTGCGAGAGCGCCTGATCGGCTTGCTTCATTCCGGCACCCGGTTGCTGGTTCTCGACCTGTCACGCGTGCCGTCGTGTGACTCAGCCGGGCTGGCCGTGCTGGTCGGCGCCGAACGCCGCGCCAGGGTACTCGGCATCGTCATGCGCCTGGCCGCTCCCAGCGCCCCGGTCGCAAAGCGGCTGCGCCTCACCGGCCTGGACCGCAACCTCACTATCTATCCCGATCTGCGCGGCGCGCTCGCCGCGGAGCGGCCCGAACCCGCGAGTTCAGCGTAGGGGGCAGGCCTGTTCGCTTCGGCGAAAACTGCTGGCAGCGCCGGCATTCAGGAAAGGAATCACTACTATGAATCCTCGGCCGAACATCGTCCTCGTCCACGGCGCGTGGGCTGACGGCTCATGCTGGAGCGCCGTCATCGAGCGCCTGCAGGCCGACGGCTACACCGTCACGGCGCCCCAGTTCCCTGAGTCCTCGCTGGCCGCTGATGTCGCCCGGCTGCGCCAGGTGCTCGACCGCCAGGACGGCCCGGCTATCGTCGCCGGCCATTCCTACGGCGGGCAGATCATGACCGCGCTGGGCGCCGACGCGCCGAATGTCGCCGGCCTGGTCTACATCGCGGCCTTCGGGCTTGACGAGGGCGAATCGATCGGCGGGCTGCTCGCCCAGGGCGGCCCTCCCACCCCCGCGCTGGCTCATCTCGACGTCGACAAGCAGGGCTTCGCCTGGCTGCAGGAAAACGACTTCGTCTACCATTTCGCGGCCGACGTCGAGGCCGCCCAGGCGCGGGTCATGTACGCCGTGCAGCAGCCTCTGGCCACGTCCACGTTCGGGGACGTGATGGGCATTCCGGCGTGGAAATCCCGCCCGTCCTGGTTCCTGGTCGCCGAGGACGACCAGGCGATCCCGCCCGAGGCCGAGCGCCAGTTCGCCAAGCGCATGGGCGCCGTGACCGTCGCCATCCCGGCCGGCCACCTGGCGATGGTCTCCCATCCCGATGACGTGGCGCAGCTCATCAAGACCGCCGCCGAAGCCGTACAGGCCGCCGGCTGACCGCTGGCCAGGTACCTCGAAAGCCGGTCACCAGGGAGAAATTCGTTCGATGAGAATTTAACCCTGGCGTAACACGTTGTCGTACGGCATCAACATGGCCGGGATACCGTAATCCATCCGCTGCGCCGAAACGGCGAGGAAATGGCGGAGCGGCATTACCGGGAATTACGACAGCGGCATCCCGCCCGTTCGTCATGCGGAATGCACAGGCCGAAACGAGGGTCGCAGTTGGAACTGACCGTCCGGGACTGGTTCGAGCAGAGGTCTTTTCACCACCGGGATTTCAGCCCGCTGGCCGCGGCCGGCCCGGCGGTGCGCCACCCGGCGGTCACGCTCATCCTGCCGGCCCGCGAGGTCGCCGCCACCATCGGCCCGATCCTTGACACCGTAGCCGCGCTGAACGAACGCACCGGGCTGGTCGATCAGGTCCTGGTCATCGACGCGGACTCGGCCGACGGCACGGCCGGCATCGCCCGGGCGCACGGCGCCGAGGTCTACTCAGAAAACGAGCTGCTGCCGGAATACGGCCCGGCCCAGGGCAAGGGCGACGCGATGTGGCGGGCCCTGTCGCTGGCCCGCGGCGACATCGTCATGTTCGCCGACGCCGACACCCGTGATTTCGGCGAGCATTTCATCTACGGCACGCTCGGCCCGCTGCTGACGATCCCCGGCGTCCAGTTCACCAAGGCGGCGTACCGGCGCCCGTACGCCAGCGGCGAGGAGTCAGTGGCCGACGGCGGCGGCCGGGTCACCGAGCTGACCGCCAAGCCGCTGCTCAACTTCTTCTTCCCCGAACTCACCGGGTTCGTCCAGCCCCTCGCCGGCGAGTTCGCCGCCCGCCGGGACCTGCTGCTGCGCACTCCGTTCCTCACCGGGTACGGGGTGGAGATCGCGATCCTGATCGACGTGCTGCGCGACGCCGGCCTGCCGGCGATGGCCCAGGTCGACCTCGGCTCGCGGCAGAACCGCCACCAGCCGCTGTGGGACCTGACCCGGATGAGCTCCGCCGTCCTGCGCGCCCTCGCCCGCCGGGTTCCCGCCCTGGACCGCGCGGTACCCGCGCCCCGGGCGGCCGGCCTGTGGGACCTGCCGGGACCAGAGACCTACCTGCACGCGGTCGCCGCCCCTGACGGCCTGCGCCTCGACGAGCACCTGACCGAGCTGCTCGAGCGCCCGCCCATGGCCAGGCAGGAAATCCCCGCGTACCAGGCCGGAATGTGACCCGGTCGAGCTCGGCGGCCTGTCCTCGCTGGCCTGGGACCCCCGCTCGGCCTCCTGGGTCTCGGCGGTCGACAACCACGGCACCGACCCGGCCCGCATCTGGTTCTTCCGCGACCTGGCCCACCCCACCGTGACCAGGGACCCGCTCGTGCTGCGCAAGCCCGACGGGACCGCCTACGACGGCACCAACTCCGACAACGAGGGCCTCGCGGTGCTGCCCGATGGCGACTACCTGGTCAGCTCCGAGACCGAGCCGTCGATCAGGATCTACGGCCGGGACGGCGTGCAGAAGGCCTCGCTGCCCATCCCGGCCCGGTTCGCGGTGACCGGCACCACCCCCGACGGCCAGGCCACAAGCAACGCCACCCTCGAGGGCCTCACGATCACCCGTTCCGGCCACGAGATCATTTCCTCGATGGAGGGAGCCCTGTCCGGTGACGTCTCGGCCAGCGGCGACGCCACCTTCCACCGTTTCCTGGTCTACGACAAGACCCGCACCGGGACCTGGCAGCTGACCAGGCAGATCGCCTACCGGACCGAGACCGGCAACCGCATACCCGAGGTCCAGGCCTACGGCCGCGACGCCCTGCTGGTCGAGGAGGCCGCGTTCTCGACCACGGCCGGGAACTCCGAGGAGCTCTACGCGGTCACCGGCGTATCCAAGGCCAAGGACGTCAGCAACGTGGCCAACCTGTCCTCGGCCCCGGCCGGCGCGGTGAGCAAGAAGCTGGTCGCCAACCTGGTCCAGTGCTCCACCCTCGGCGCCCCGTCCCGCGAGACCCAGGCCAACCCGCTCCGGATGGGGTGGCTGCCTCGCGTCGTGCTGCCCAGGCGCTGTCCGGTGTCCCGGGTGCCGCCGGGGCTCAGCGGCCCGGGCCGGGGGCGGGGCCCGGGCCGGCGCGATGTGACAACGTGCCAGCGGTAAGGAGTCGCCGGAAAATAACCTGCGTGGTTTCCGTCCCGCCTGCTCGCATCATGCGCCGCCGCTGTAAAAGCGCCGGTTATCGTGGGCCTTTACCTCCGCGATAAGGGGGTGCGATAAGGGAGTAATGGCCCGCGATGGCGTGACTGGCGAGGAGGCGCCCGGAATGCGGGGAGAATGAGCACCCGGAGGCGGATGTGACTTCCAGGAATGGCGCCGGACCAGGAGTTTCATGATCCCGAAGGTTTTATAGTCCCTACAGACTATAAAGTCTTCGCGATCACGGGAAAGCCACAGAAAACGCGGCCAGCCGGTCAGGCCGGAGCGGGAACGGGTAATTCCAGGGCGCTGGGAAACGAGTATGCGATGACTAGCTGAGCAGGCTGGCTGGCTGCGGGCCAGCAGGTTATTAACCAGCACGTCCTAACCGGCTCAGCGTCACATCATGCCGGCTGCGGCACGCCCAGGCGGGTGGGGGCGCACCACAAGCACCACAAGCACCACAAGCACTCAGAGGCACCGGCCAGCCAGCGCGCCGGGTTCACGCCGGCGAGCTAGCGTCGGGCACGCGCCTGGGGAAGCGCCGGTCAGGCGTTCTCGGCGAGGACGTCGAGGATGGCCTGGCCGTACCTGTCCAGCTTGGTGGCCCCCACGCCGTTGACGCCGGACAGCTCGGCCAGCGTCGACGGCGGCGAGGCGGCGATGAGCCGCAGGGTCGCGTCGTGGAAGATCACGTAGGGCGGCATGCCGAGCTCCTTGGCCACCGATGTCCGCCAGGCGCGCAGCCGCTCGAACACCGGCTCTGCCTCCGGCGGCAGCTCCACGGCCACCCGCCCCGGCGCGCCCCTCTCCGCCTTCGCACCCGCTCCGGCCGCCGAGCCGCGGCGGCTCCGGGGCGGAGCCGGGACCTTGGCCGGATCCCGCCGGAACGTCACCTGCCGCTGGCCGCGCAGCACCTCCGAGCTCAGCTCGGTCAGGTCCAGCGTCCCGTGGTCGCCCTTGACGGCGAGCAGCCCCGAGGCCAGCAGCTGCCGCACCACGCCTCGCCACTCGCCCTCGCTCAGCTCGGTCCCGATGCCGAACACGGGCAGCGTGTCGTGCCGGTACGAGGCCACCTTCGGGGTCTTCCGCCCCAGCAGGATGTCGATCGGCTGCCCGGCGCCGAACGACGGCCCGTCAAGCCGCCCCAGCCGCACGATCGTGGACAGCAGCTTCTGCGCCGCCACCGTGCCGTCCCAGACTTCAGGCGGCGACAGGCAGGTGTCGCAGTTCCCGCAGGCTTCCGAACTCGCGGAAGAACCCGTCTCGCCGAAATACGTCAGCATCCGCTGGCGGCGGCAGCTGGCCGTCTCGCACAGCGCCAGCATCGCGTCCAGGTGCGCCATCAGCCGGCGCCGGTGCGCGAGGTCGCCCTCGGAGTCGTCGATCATCCGCCGCTGCTGCACCACGTCGTTAAGGCCGTAGGCCAGCCACGCGGTAGCGGGCAGCCCGTCCCGGCCGGCCCGCCCGGTCTCCTGGTAGTAGCCCTCGACCGACCGGGGCAGGTCCAGGTGCGCCACGAAGCGCACGTCGGGCTTGTCGATGCCCATCCCGAACGCGATCGTGGCCACCATGATCAGCCCGTCCTCACGCAGGAACCGCGACTGGTTGACCGAACGTACTCCGGCGTCGAGCCCGGCGTGATACGGCAGCGCGGCGAATCCCTCGGCGCACAGGAAGTCCGCCGTCTTCTCCACCGAGGCCCGGGACAGGCAGTACACGATGCCCGCCTCGTCCGGGTGCTCGGTCCGCAGCAGCCGGAGCAGCTGGCGGCGCGGCTCGTTCTTCGGCTCGATCCGGTACTGGATGTTGGGCCGGTCGAAGCTCGCCACGAACTGCCTGGCCTCGCCCAGCGCCAGGCGCGCCACGATCTCTTCCCTGGTGTGCTCGGTCGCGGTGGCCGTCACCGCGATCCGCGGCACCCGCGGCCACCGCTCGTGCAGCACGGATAGGCCCAGGTAGTCCGGCCGGAAGTCGTGACCCCACTGAGCCACGCAGTGGGCCTCGTCGATGGCGAACAGCGAGATCGTGCCGCGGTCGAGCAGCTGCAGCGCGGACTCGGTGCGCAGCCGCTCCGGGGCCAGGTAGAGCAGGTCGAGCTTGCCGTCCATGAAGGCGTACTCGACGCCGCGCCGCGTGTCGGGGTCCTGGGTCGAGTTGAGGAAGCCCGCCTTCACGCCCAGCACGTTCAGCGCGTCCACCTGGTCCTGCATGAGCGCGATGAGCGGCGAGATGACCACGCCGGTGCCCTCGCGCACCAGCGCGGGGATCTGGTAGCACAGCGACTTGCCGCT
>Ga0070714_100004621_pt1 | contig 10388 bp, 10 predicted proteins | sample LARL83metaG_FD_65450 | JGI IMG/M metagenome (GOLD analysis project Ga0070714, IMG submission 65450) | Corn, switchgrass and miscanthus rhizosphere microbial communities from Kellogg Biological Station, Michigan, USA - LAR L8-3 metaG | ecosystem: Host-associated > Plants > Roots > Rhizosphere ... | reverse complement strand
ATCGGCCGCCGCGTCATCGTGCCGATCACGAACGGGTCGAGGAAGCTGCGGTGGTTGGCCGCGAAGATCACCGGCCCGTCGGCCGGGATGTGCTCGCGCCCGATCCGCGAGAGGCGGAAGTAGAGATGGAAGGCGGGCTGCAGGACCGCGCGCACGAGCCAGTAGACGATCGGGTTCACGCCGCGCTCGCGTGCACGCCGATGCAGACGCTCGAGCTCCATTCCGCCGTTACGTACCCTGGCGCCGGTGGCACGTTACAGTCGCGGCGATGGCACGCCTCCGGCCTGACCGTGGAGCGATCGCGCGCGGCGCGCTCGCGGGCGCGCTCGCCGCGGGCGTCTGGGCGGCCCAGCAGCCGCTCGACAAGCGCGTCTTCCGCGGCGGCTACGACGACGTCGAGCTGCTTGGGCGCGCCCTGGCGCCGCGTGCGCCGCGGCGGCGCTGGTACCCGCTCGGGCTCGCGCTGCACGTGCAGAACGGCGCCCTGCTCGGCGCGGTCTACGCCGGCCTGCTGCGTCCGCTGCTGGGCGAGCGGCTGCCGCCGATCGCGCGCGGTGCGCTCGTCGCGCAGGCGGAGAACTTCGGGTTGTGGCCGGCCGGGCGGCTGAGCGACCGCTTCCACCCTGCACGCGCGGAGCTGCCGCGGTTGCGTGGGAACCGGGTCGCGCTCGCGCAGGCGACGTGGCGTCACCTGCTGTTCGGGGTGCTGATGGGCGCGCTGGAGGCGCGGCTGAACGGCCGCGCCACCGACCCAGGCGATCCCGACGCCGGCTGAGGTCGCGGCACCGGACAGGTCACGAGGAGCGCCCCGGCCCGCAGGCCGGGGCGCCTCCGTGACAAGCCCGGTGGGGGTGACGGACTTGTCGGCAGGGGTCCCGCGGGCGTGCCGGGTCAAGACCCTGGGGGACGCCTCCCGGACCCCTTCGACAGGGGAAAATACCCCCTGCGCGACACATTTTGCCGCCTATAGCGGGTGGAAAGCAACTGTGAACCGCTAAAGAGTTCCCGCGGTGCCTCCGACCATCGACGTCGAGCTGCGGGCGCTCGCCGCCGCGATCCGCGAGATCCGCGCCCGCCAGCAGCTCTCGCAGGAGCAGGTGGCGGGCAAGGGCGGCGTCGGCCGCAAGTACGTCGGCCAGATCGAGCGCGGCGAGATCACGCCGTCGTTCGCGGCGCTCGTCGCGATCGCCGGCGGCCTCGGCGTCCCGCTGTCCGAGCTGATCCGCGTCTACGAGGACCGGCTGCGGGCGCTGACCGCGCCGCCCGAGAACGGATCGGGCACCCGCACGGCGCGCTGATCCCTCCCACCAGCCGACCGCCGCCGATCCATTAGGCTGACTCAGCCCCGCGCCGGAATAGCTCAGCTGGTAGAGCACCTGTCTTGTAAACAGGGGGTCCCGGGTTCGAGTCCCGGTTCCGGCTTTCGCTTTTTCGCTGCTAAGCGGCCGTTTCGATGGCCGATTTCCGGTGTGGATTCCGCTTACGGATGCACCATAGATGCGTTCGGTGGCCAATTCGTGGCCAAAACCCCCGGCGCCAGTGCCAGGTCTATGCGGTTGCGCCTTCCGCGCCATCGGCTACCTTCCGGCCATGACGTCCACCGAGGTGATCGACCAGATCGGCGCACGCCTCGCAAGAGCGGCGCCGCCAAGATCGCGCGTGCTGCTGTTCGGCTCCCACGCGCGCGGCGCGGCCACCGAGGACTCCGATTTCGACGTGCTGGTGATCGAGCCCACCGTCGCGAGCCCGATCTCCGAGGCGGTGCGCCTGCGCCGCGAGCTGCGCGGCCTCGGCGTACCGATCGACGTCATCGTCATGGACGAGGCGAAGGCCGAGCGGCGCGCGGCCGTGCGGGGCACGATGGTCGAGCGCGCGCTGCGCGAGGGCCGCCTGCTTGCCCAGACCTGAGCGTTTACGGCGCTCGGCGTAGGTCAGGCGGCGCGCAGCTCAGGATCGCCGGCCGCGTCGAGGTGGAAGCCGACCATCGGCGTCTCGCGGCCGAGACCGCGGACGGCCGCCCGGACGATCTCGATCGCTGTCGCGGCGGCCGCGTCCATGTCGCTGGCGTCGACTTCGAATGCGACGGTCGTGCGTCCGCTGCCGGTGTCCTGGTCGACGACTGGATCGCTCGCTGGAGCGGCAGCGAGGAACGCTTCGAGCAGCTCCTCACCAAGCTCGGCGTCGCGGCGCTTGGCGTCCAAGATCAGCTCCACGTCGAAGATCACGAGCTAGCGTCCCTTCCACTCGAAGCCGTATTGGCGCAGCTCGACACGGTCTTCTGGACTGAGCGGGCGCTCCCGGAGTGCCCGACGCATGGACGATAGCGCGACCATCGGGGCTGTACAGACGCCAGTGCCCACCGCGCGTCTTCTCGACCCGCCAGCCCTGGTGCTGCGCAGCGTCGACCACCGCCTCCATGTCCTTGCGCGCAGTCACGCCGCCGGACCCTATCTCTCGGCGAGTGCCGACGCGCCAGAGAGGGACCGGTGCTGCCCCGATGCCAGGACGCACCCGCCGACAGATAGCCCGAGCGGCGTCGTGAGCTGCGCGCGCTCGGCACCGCGCCGCGCGAGCTGCGCCGGGCGCGGCTACTCCCAGGAGTCCCTCAGCTTCCGCGCCGAGGTCCACCGCAACTACATCGGCGGCATCGAGCGCGGCGAGCTGAACATCACGTTCCGCGTGCTGCTGAAGATCACGCACGGCTTGCACGTCCCGCTCTCGGAGCTGATCGCGATGTACGAGCGCAACCGCGCGGCGACGGGCGAGGTCCGTGCCGCGTGAGCGGCGGTCGTCGTGAGGCATGTCGCGGCAACCGCTTCGCCCTGCGGTTCGCTCTGCGGTTCATCCTGCGCGTCGCCCTGCGGTTCGCTCTGCGGTTCGCCCCGCCACCGCGACGACCGGCCGCGAATGACCGGCCGCACAGGCGATTCCGCCGCCTCGTGTTCGGCGACATCTCTTCCCGCGTAGCGGGTCAATCGGATTCGTGGCTTTGCGGAAGTGTTCGATCTGTGGCGAAGATCTCTCCGAATGCCCCACATCCGCGGCCGTGCCTATTGGGTGCGTGGCGGCTCACGCGACGGTCATCAATGTCAGGTCTGCTTGGAGTGCCAATGTGAGCACCGAGCTGATCGGCTGTACCGCGTAGCGGTGGGCAGCGTCATCACCAAGATCGATGAGATGCGAGAGGTCAGCATCGTCGATAGGCCGGCATCGCCGGAGGCGCGCCTACGCGCCGTTCCGATCGAGACTGAGGAACTCAGTGCGGCGCTAGGACCAGCGTTCCGGGTTGGCGAGACGGTGTCATGTGATCACTGCTTGACTGCGTGTAGCGGTTTCAGCAGCGCCGGCCTCGATCACCCGTCGTCTCCGCGCGCCGCGCGACTGTCAGGCAGCTTGCCGTGAGCCGCCTCCAGCTCGCTGAGGTCCGCGAGGTCGCGCTCGCGGCTCGCGATTCGCTTCAACGCGACGAGATCGCCGAGTGAGCAGATCGGCGCCTCGACGCCGTCGACTCTTCTCACGTCCGCTCGCTCCATCAGCTCGGCGAAGCTGAGTGGAGTCGCACGCTCGGGAAGTAGGTCGAGTGCCCCGTGTGGCGTCGCAAGGTGGATCGTCTTGCCATCCGCGACGCTCTCGGCGGGAATCGGGGAGCCGTCCGGCCGCGTGGCGCCCCATTCGGCGATGAGCGCGCGCAGGCGATCGAGGTTATCGTCCCCCGGTTCGAGCACGGCGTCGATGTCCCGCGTCGCTCGTGCAACCCCGTGGCGGATCAGAGCGATGCCGCCGACGAGGACGTATCTGACGCCGCCGCGGTTGAGGTCGGTGAGGATCTGGCCGAAGCCGGTCACGGCCGCAGATCGTGGTCGGCGCGCGCAAGCTCCATCGCCATGTTGCTCAGTGCAATCCCCTCGGCGAGCAGCTCGTCGGGGTCCCGCGCCGCATCGCTGATGAGCCGGTAGCGACGCCACGCCTCGTTCGCCGCCGCGTCGTCGCCGCGCGCCTCCGCAGCGTGGGCGTCCCGCGCGGCCTGCTGAAGCCGTTGCTCCTGACCCGGCGTCACGGGCCGAGCATAGCCGGCCAGCCACGATACGGCGAGGGTCCGCGGTTTTGGCCATGAGCCCCGATCTTGTGGCCAAAAACGCACGGGAAGCCGCAGGAATTGCGCGTATCGGCGCCCGCCATCATGGAGCGCCACATGCTGCGAAAACGCTGCAAACTGCTACGACTGACCACAAGCGCTCGTGGTGCCTTGTAAACAGGGTCCCGGGTTCGAGTCCCGGTTCCGGCTCTCGCTTTTTCGCTGCTATGTCGTTTGGTGGCGGTCCGCAGCCACGCAGCCGTCGACGCGGCCGGCAGCGCGATCGACTGGGCGCAGGCGCTCCCGGGACAAGCGGCCGGTGCCCGCCAGCTGGCGCCGGCTTTCGCCCACCTCCGTGCTCACGGCCAGGCGGTCGCCGCTCTCAGTCTCGTCGTGCCTTCGGCGAGTTCGTCCCAGCCGGATCTGGTGCCGCCGTAGGAGGAGCCGACTTCGGTGCCGGAGACGGGCGCGGCCTCGGTGGTCCTTTCGCCGTTCCTGAGAACGACTTCTTCTCTTTCGATGTAGCCGGTGACCGTGCTGGCGTTCGCGCTCGCCCACGCGGACTGCCTGCCGAGCAGTTCGCCGATCTGCGAGTGGGTGAGTTGCTGGAGCGGCGCGCTCGTGGACGAGAAGTATCTTTCGTAGAGGCCGATCGTCGCGTCGATCACCGGGTAGAGGACCGCACCTTCGGCCCTGCTCGAGTCCGCCAGGTTCGTCTGGTGGAAGTAGTGCGGACGCGGGTCGTTGCCCATCATGTGGGTGAAGATCAGCTGCGATTCGAGTTCGACGATGTCTTCCCATCTCGCCGCGCTCGAGCGGCAGGTCGTCACTTCGGTGTTGACGCACACTCCGCCCAATTCAGGCGGCAGATACAGGTGGTTGTACTCGTCGACGAGCTGTTCTCTGGTCGCGACGTTGTAGTAGACGTTCGTCGGGTAGCGTGGCACCGCGCGCGCCGTGCCGTCGACCCACGTTTCGCCGGCGGCGTACGTCGGACCTCTCGATTCGGTCGGCGTGACCGGGTAGGGCTTCGACGCGTCGGTCGCGACGTATTCGACTCTCGCGCCTCTGAGCGCTTCGGCGAAGACCGGGTTCTGCCCGTAGGGCGAGAGCACCGCGCCGTTGACGCTCGGCGGCGTCGCGGCGCTGCCTTCGCCGCCTCTGTCGGTGTAGGAGATCCTCACCGGCCCTTCGTCGGTGAACGCTCTTTCGGGCTGGGAGACGGTGCTCAGCAGCGACCAGCTCCCACCCGCTCTGCGGCGGTAGACCTTGTACGTTCTCGCGTGGCAGATCGCCTCCCACGTCAGTCTCACCTGGTTGGTGGAGCCGGTCGTGGCGAGCACCGTCGTCGAGGCGACCGTCTCGCCGCCTTCGTCGGTGCCGGTGACGCCGTATTCCCACGTGGCCGCGCCGAGCGAGCCGCCGGTCGAGGTGAGGACCGCTTCTTCGAGGTCGGGCGGGTCGATCGTGCCGGGGTTGCCGGGGATCAGGTTCGCCAGGCCGGAGTGCTCGCCGGTGACGAGCTCGCCGCCGTTGACGGTGAAGCCGGCTTCCGTGGCCCATCTGACGTTGTCCCTTATCTCTTCTTCGATGAACCTCTGCGTCGAGCAGTCGAGGTTCGGGTGGTCGTAGGTGTGGTCGATCCAGCCGAACGTCGAGGCTCTTTCCCTGAACGCGGTCAGCAGCGGGTCGCTGCCGCCGTGTTCGGCTCTGTATTCGACGCTCCCGCCGCCGTTGAAGACCATGTCGAGCCGCAGGCCCCTCGCTCTGGACCATTCGACCGCCCTCGTGACGTCTCCGGAATTCATCCGCACCGCGTCTTCGGGGTTGTAGTCGGTCGTGTGCGTCGTCGTGTTCCAGATGTCGTCCGGCAGGAACACGTCGTCGACCTGCATCTCCAGGTAGTTGCGCTGCGAGCCGAGGTAGGTGCCGCGCGTGACCCACGCAAGCTCGCCGTGGCGCACGAGCTGGGACTGGATCTGGTACTGGTTGCCGTCGAACGTGCCGACCAGCTCTTCGCGGCCTTCGGCGTGTCTGTAGATCCCGAGCAGCGCGTCGCCGCCGCCGTCGGTGACGAGCGTCGTGAAGCTGCCGGCTTCGAGCGGCGTCGATAGGTAGCCCCACGTCCCGCTGCCTATCGAGACCGGGCCTCTGAGGTACGGGAAGACGCTTTCGCCGCCGGTCGCGAGTCTGGCCGAGACGCCTTCGAAGGCACCGCCGGAGCTCGGCCAGTTCAGCCCGAATTCAGGCGCCGGGTAGACGTACTGGCTGATCTGACGCACGTGGAACGTTCTCTCGTATTCGGCGATCGCGCTCCACTCTTCGCCCGAGAGCGCCGAGAAGCAGCCTCTTTCTTCGCACACCGGCAGGTTGCCGACGGCGACGACGATCGCCTGGTACCTGCCCTCTTCGACCCCGCCTTCGAGCCTGGTCGAGAGCGTTTCGGCTCTGATCGGGGTGTGGCCGGGTCTCGCGACGATCTCGTCGTAGGGCACGCCCTCGCGTCTGAGCTGCGCCTCCCACGCTCCGAACGTCGGTTCGGTGCCGGACGCGCCGAGCAGCAGGACGCGCAGGTCGATCCGCTGCGCTGCTCCGGCCGGGGCGCTCGCGAGCGCGAGCAGCGCGCAGCAGGCGAACAGGACGATGACGGCGGCGGTCGGCTTCGATCGCATGTGCGGCGCTCCCCCGGGTGCGAAGTTGGACGGCGCATCCAGTGTCCCGGCGCGCGCACCGGCCACCAATGGGTCACCTGACCCGTTTGTCGCCGTTCAGCCGTTGAACGGCGGCAAACGGCGCGCGGACGTCTGTTACGGTCGGCGGCCGTGACGCGACTCGCCGCGCCGCTGCTCGCCGTGCTCGCGCTGCTCGCCGCGTGCGGCGGCGTGGCGCCCGGCGCCGATCCGCCGCGCCGCCCGCCCGCGCACGCCGCCTGGCAGTGGCAGCTCGACGGGCGGCTCGACCTGCGCGTGCCGGCGCGCGTCTACGACGTCGACGGCTTCGACACGAGCCGAGCGACCGTCGCGCGGCTGCACCGCGCGGGCCGCTACGCCGTCTGCTACGTCGACGTCGGCACGTGGGAGCAGTGGCGCCCCGACGCCGGCCGCTTCGCGCGCGCGCTGCTCGGAGCGCCGAACGGCTGGCCCGGCGAGCGCTGGCTCGACGTGCGCAGGATCGGGACGCTCGCGCCGCTGCTGCGCGCGCGCTTCGCGATGTGCCGCGCGAAGGGCTTCGACGCCGTCGAGCCCGACAACGTCGACGGCTACAGCAACGACAGCGGCTTCCCGCTGAGCGCCGCCGACCAGCTGCGCTTCGACCGCTGGGTCGCTCGCGCCGTGCACGCGCAGCACCTCGCGGTCGCGCTCAAGAACGACCTCGACCAGGCCGCCGCGCTCGCGCCGAGCTTCGACTTCGCGATCCTCGAGCAGTGCTTCCAGTACCGCGAATGCGCTGCGGCGCGGCCGTTCCTGCGGGCCGGAAAGGGCGTCTACGACGCCGAGTACGCGCTCGCGCCGTCCGCCTTCTGCGCACAGGCGCGGCGCCTGGGCGTCAACGCGATCCGCAAGCGCCTCGCGCTCAGCGCCTGGCGCGAGCCGTGCTGATCACCTGATCCACAGCGCCGTCGCGAGCATGCGCCCCGGCGAGCGCAGGCGCCGCAGCAGCGGCGCGAGCGCGAGCAGCGTCCCGACCGCCCCCGCGACGCTGAGCGCGAGCCCCGGCACCGAGAGGTGGACCCAGCGGTCGATCGCGAGCTCGAGCGCCAGGCTGATCGCCGCGGTGGCGAACGCCCAGCGCACGTAGCCGAGCGACTCGTGCAGGCCGACGAACAGGCACACGAGCGCGACCGCGCCGAACGCGACGAACAGGCCGGGACGGTCCGCGCCCTGCGTCCACGGACCCGCCGCCAGCACCAGCAGCGAGAGCGCTGTCGTGACGCCGACGAGCCGCGCGAGCGCGCCGAGCAGGATCCGCATCGCCGGGCCGCGCGGGATGCGCTCGCTCGCCTGCGCGAGCGGCAGCCCGCGCAGCTCGCGCGGCACCGCCGCGTGGAACTGCCACAGGTGGTAGCCGCCCCACAGGCCGCCGATCACCGACGGCACGAGCGCGAGCCCGGGAAAGGCGCCGTGCACGCCCCAGCCGAGGCTCTGGTCGCCGACGAGCAGGCCGCCGAGCAGCGCGCCGATCGCGCCCGCGGCGAGCGCGCGCCGCAGCCGGCCGGGGGTCTGGGGCAGCGGTCCACGCGCCGTCGCCACCGCGAGCGCGCCGGCGACCGCGACCGCGGCCGCGCACGCCAGCAGCGAGCGCGCCGCCGGCACGTGCGCGCCGAGCGCGAGCGCCTCGCCGGCGACGAGCGCGGCATACGCGAGGCCCCAGCCGCGGCGGGCGAGCAGCGTGCCGCCGACCCAGATCAGCACGAGCACGGCCGCCAGCGGCCCGACGTGCGGCACGAGCACGAGCGCCAGCAGCACGACGACGGTGACGAGCAGCACGCGCCCGCGCTCCTCCGCCAGGCAGCGCAGGCCGTTGGGCCGCCCGAGGTAGCGGCTGCGCACGGCCCACTGCAGGCCGAGCGTCAGCGGCAGCGCGACGCGCAGCGCGTGCTCGAGCGCGACGGCGCCGAGCTGATGGCTCAGCGGCCCGGCCCACGTGGCGACGGCGACGATCGCGACGAGCAGCGCGACGCCCTCGGCGACGACGCTCTCGCGCTGCTCGTCCTCCTCCGCCTCCCAGCCCCGGCGCGCGTCGTGCGCGACTCGCGCCGGCAGGATCGCGGGGTCGAGCGCGAGCGCCGCCTCGCTCGGGACCCCGCCCCAGGCCTCAAGCACGACGGCCGCCTCGAGCAGGTCCTGCGGCGGGCGCCCGAGGCGGGCGGCGACGATCCCGCCGGCCTCCTCGTGCGACAGATCGGAGGCGCTCATGCGGCGGATGGGTGGGATGCGGCGGCGGCGCCGGTCATCTCGGACAGCAGCTCGCGGTAGCCGTCGACGCAGGTGCGCTGCGTGTAGCGCTCGCGCACGCGCCTGTGCGCCCGCACCCCCAGGCGCGCGGCGAAGCCGGGGTTGCGCAGCAGCGTCGCGACGCCCGTCGCGAGCCGCGCCACGTCGCCGGAGGGCACGACGACGCCGCAGCCGCGCAGCACGTCGGGGACGCCGCCGACGCCGGTGGCGACGACCGGGCGCCCCTGCGCCATCGCCTCCAGCACCGCCATCGGCAGGCCCTCCGAGATGCTCGTCATCAGCACGACGTCGGCGCCGCGCATCACCTCCAGCGGCTCGGGCGTGGAGCCCATGAAGCGGAAGCGCTCGCCGAGGCCGAGCCGGCGCCGCAGCTCCTCGCAGGCGCGCGCGTACGCCTCCTGCCCCCTCGTGGGCGGACCCCAATACTCGAACTGCGCGTCGGGCACCTGCCGCGTCACCTCGACTGCGACGTGCAGCATCGTCATGACGTCCTTGAGCGGGTCGATGCGGCCGATCGAGACGACCTTGCGGCTGCCCGGCGGCGGCGTGCACGCCTCCGACGGTTCGATGCCGTTGTGGATCACGCGGATCCGCTCGGACGGGACCCCCAGCTTGCGCTCCCACTTCGCGTTCGCCGCCGTCACCGGGGAGATCACGTCGGCGGCCGCGTAGGCGGCGAGCGTCAGGCCGCGCGCGAGACGGCTGGAGAGGAAGCGGTCGGCGGCGGGCACGCGCCCGCGCGCGCCGGCCAGGTAGGCCTCGCGCACATAGACGCCGTGCTCGGTCAGGAGCAGCGGCGTCCCGTGCAGGCGGCGGTGCACGAGCGCCGGCAGCGCCGCCCAGCCCGCCGCCGTCACGTGCAGCAGGTCGACGCTCGGGGTCTCGACGGCCGCGACGCGCGCGACCCAGTAGAGGCGCTGGTACAGCGTCGCCGCGTCGACCGCGTCGAGCGCCGGGACGGGACCGGCGTCCGGCTCGCCCTCGGCGAGCACGTCGAGCAGCGCGGCGACGAACTGCTCCCACGCGCGCTCGGAGCGGAAGGTCGCGCGCAGCTCGCCCGGATGGCGGCGGCACCACACCAGCGCGTCGAGCAGCGCCTCGAAGTCGACGCGCCAGCCGATCAGCGCGCGCGCGAGCTCTCCCGGGAGCGACGCGCGACCGCCGCGCAGGCGGTCGCGGATCCAGCGTCGCCGCGGCAACTGCTCGCTCCACACCTCGACGCGCCTCGCGAGCGAGGCGTGCGGGGGCAGCTCGAACAGTTGCCGCGGCCGGCGGCCGCCCGCGTGGATGGGAAGGACTCGCCACGCGAACTCCGGAAGGCCGCCGACCACGAGATGACACCATGAGCTCACCCCGCC
>Ga0070714_100004620_pt1 | contig 10388 bp, 7 predicted proteins | sample LARL83metaG_FD_65450 | JGI IMG/M metagenome (GOLD analysis project Ga0070714, IMG submission 65450) | Corn, switchgrass and miscanthus rhizosphere microbial communities from Kellogg Biological Station, Michigan, USA - LAR L8-3 metaG | ecosystem: Host-associated > Plants > Roots > Rhizosphere ... | reverse complement strand
CCGCGCGCGTAGTTCACCAGCGTGGCATCGTTCTTCAGTACGCCCGAAAAAACTTTGAAGTAGGAAATGCGCCCGGCGAACGGATCGGAAACGGTCTTGAAGACATATAAAGACGTTGGCTCGCTATCAGATTCTTTTCTCGCTGGAGGCTCGCCGTTACCGGAAGTAACTTCGCCGCGAACGGCGTCGTGCTCGATTGCTGTGGGCGTGAACTCGACGATGAAGTCCATCAACCGATCAGCGCTGACGTTGCCCAGGCCTGAGGCGAACAGCACGGGGAAGATCCTGTCTTCGCGGATGGCGTTGTGCAGGGCGGGGACCAGGTCTTCTTCGGAGAGAGTGCCCGCTTCAAAAAACTTCTCCATCAGGGCGTCGTCGCCCTCGGCCACGAGTTCAACCAGTTTTTCGTGAGCGGCCTGCGCCGCATCTTTCAAATTCGCGGGAATCTCGCCTTCCTTGCCTTTTCCGTTTCCGCCGAGCTCATAGGTGTAGGCCTTCATGCGGACGAGATCAATTACGCCGGAGAGGCTTTTCTCCTTACCGATCGGCAGCTCCAGCGGAATGACGTTTCGGCCAAAGGCATTCTGCACCGATTCCAGCACGCGGTCGGCATCGGCTCGCTCGCGATCCATGCGGCTGGCCACAATCACGCGCGGCATCTTGTATTCTTCGCAGTCGTTCCAGACCTTCTGCGTGACCACCTCGACGCCTGCGACACCGTCGACAACGACAACGGCCGCATCGATGACAGGCAACACCATCTTCGCCTCGTGGACGAACATGTTGAATCCGGGGGTATCGATGAAGTTGATCTTGGTCTGGCCCCACTCGGCGCAGGCGAGGCCTGCGGAGATCGACATCTTGCGGGAGATTTCTTCCTCGTCGTAGTCGGTTGTGGCGGTGCCGTCGTCTACGCGGCCCAGGCGCTGCGTGGCCCCGGCGGTGTAAAGCGCGGCGGAGATCAGTGAAGTCTTGCCGGCATGCCCATGCCCCACAACCGCAACATTCCTAACGTTTTCTCCTGTGTAGACTTTCACGGGATCTCCTTCTGATGAGGGCCTGTTTCGAAGCCGATTTGTGAGCTTCTTTTATGAAGCCAATAACTCTACTACAGCGATATGGCAGGCTCAACTCGGGCTTTAGGTTTTAGGTTTTAGGTTTTAGGTTTTAGGTTTCAGGCTTCAGGCGTCAGGCTTCAGCCCAGACCGCGTGGGGTCGGACATTCTTGTCCGACAAGACGCCGATCCAGAAAATCCCCGATCCACGGATTGGTTCTCATACATCTATGTACTTGCGATGTACGAAGGCCGCATGTTCCCACAGCTTCTCCGCTTCTCCGACCTCGGCCTGTTGCTCTTACGATTGATGGCTGGCATTGTGTTTTTCGCCAGCGGATGGGGACACCTCAAAGATCCCGCCGGACGCGCGCAGAGCATCGGCCAGAGCAAAGGCTTCACCATCTTCCTGGGAGTCGCAGAAGTTGCCGGCAGCCTCGGCATCATTTTCGGAGTGTTCCAGCAACTCGCGGCGATCGGACTCATCCTCATTATGCTGGGCGCCATCCAAAAAAAGATTTTCGTGTGGCACACCGGTTTCTGGGGTGAGAAGGCCTCGGGCTGGCACTACGACCTGATGTTTGTCATTATGTGCCTGGTAATCCTGTTCACCGATGGCGGGCGTTACGTTCTGCTGAAGTAGGAAATCGGGCAGCAAAGCCGTGCTAGAAAGTTTGCGGCGAAACTCGGTCGTCCCTACGGGACTAACACTGTCTTCCGCATCTACCCAGCGTTGAAGCGCTGGGCTAGTATCGTTTGCCCCTCCGGGGCAAGAGTCTTTGCCTGGGAAATTCCACTGCTCTGACCACAGGTTGAGTTTCGTACCGCCTGGTGCCTCGCTTGCTCCACCTCTGGCCGGGGATTAGCATGGAAAGTTTGCAGGAGGCGCAAGATGGCCGACACTCTCACCAGCCCAGTCCTCGCCGGAACGTCCAACCGACCGAACATTTATCACAACTTTATCGATGGCGAATGGGTTGAAGCTTCGACCGGCGAGACCTTCGAGAACCGCAATCCCGCCGATATCCGGGATGTCGTGGGAATTTTCCAGCGGTCAGCCAAAGCGGATGTCGACCAGGCGATCGATGCTGCGAAGCAGGCATTCCTAAAATGGCGGCTGGTGCCGGCACCGCGTCGGGCTGAGATCATCTACACCGCTGCGGAGATGCTGGCTGAGCGCAAAGAGGACTACGCGCGCGATATGACTCGTGAGATGGGCAAGGTCCTCAAAGAAACTCGCGGCGATGTTCAGGAAGCCGTGGACACGGCCTATTACATGGCGGGAGAGGGGCGGCGCATGTTTGGCCCGACTACTCCTTCGGAATTGCCGAATAAGTTTGCCATGGCGGTGAGGCACCCGCTCGGCGTGTGCGCGATGATCACGCCGTGGAATTTTCCCATGGCGATTCCATCGTGGAAGCTGTTGCCAGCCTTGGTTTGCGGCAACACGTGCGTGATCAAGCCGGCTCAGGACACACCGCTTTCTACCTTTAATCTGGTTCGCACGCTGGTCGATGCCGGTGTACCCAAGGGCGTGGTCAATATCGTCACTGGCTTCGGATCTGAGACCGGCGCGCCCATGCTGGAGCATCCAGAGGTGCGCGCGGTTTCATTCACGGGATCGAGCGCGGTCGGCCGAACCATTGGCACAACTTCCGCCAAGAGTTTCAAGCACTGCTCACTCGAACTCGGTGGCAAGAATCCGATGATCGTGCTGGACGACGCAAACCTGGAGCTCGCGCTGGAAGGAGCATTGTGGGGAGCATTCGGGACCACTGGCCAGCGCTGCACCGCAACCAGCCGCATCATCGTGCAGAAGGGCGTGTATCACAAATTTGTGCACAGCCTGGTCGACCGAGCACGCAAACTGCGGGTCGGCAATGGACTAGACGAGTCCATTGACATGGGCCCGGCTGTCAACGAGAAGCAGTTGCAGACCGATTTGGAGTACGTCGAAATAGGCAAAGAAGAGGGCGCGAAGCTGGCCTGCGGCGGCAATCGGCTGGAGAAGGGCGATTACGCACACGGGTGGTTTATGGAGCCAACAGTCTTCATGGACGTCAATCCCAAGATGCGGATTGCACAGGAAGAAATCTTCGGCCCCGTGGTTTCGGTGATCCCCTGCGAAAACTTCGAAGACGCAATTCAGATCGCCAACAACATCGAGTACGGGTTGTCGTCGGCAATCTACACGCGAGATGTGAATAAGGCCTTCTCAGCAATGCGCGATCTGTATGCCGGCATCACGTATATCAACGCACCGACGATCGGCGCGGAAGTTCACCTGCCGTTCGGGGGAGTAAAGGCCACAGGCAATGGCCACCGCGAAGGCGGTATCGGCGCGATTGACTTCTACACTGAGTGGAAGTCAGTTTATGTGGATTACTCAGACCGGCTACAGAGGGCCCAAATCGACAGGCCGGAGTGAAAATGGAGGGACAGCCGCCCTCGGCTGTCCAGCGGAGCGTAGCTCCGTAGTTTCTGCTAATAAAGCCGGCGAGCGTTGCTCGCCCGGACAGCCGAGGGCGGCTGTCCCTCCACAGATCGTGTCACCCCAGCTTCTTCTTTACCAACTCATTCACAAGTTGCGGGTTGGCCTGGCCTTTGGATAGCCGCATCACCTGGCCGACGAAGAACTGGGAAACTGTCGTCTTGCCTCCGCGGTACTGCTCGACCTGCTTCGGATTTTCGGCGATCACTTTGTCGAGGATTGCTTCAATTGCGCCGGTGTCGCTGGACTGCGCGGGGCGGCCTTCTTCTTCGTACACCTGAGGGAAGTCCTTTCCACGCTCGAAGCAGAGATCGAAGAGATCCTTGAGCATCTTGCTGGAAATGGTGCCGCTCTCGAGCAGGTTCGCGGCTTCGGCGATGCCCTTCATCGAGATTGGGGACTGCTCAATCTCTAGACCCTTTGCTTTTAGCCGTCCTAGCAACTCGCTCTGAACCAGGTTCGCGACGCGCTTCGGATTCTTTGCGTCCTTGGCGGCCGATTCGAACTGGTCTGCCATCGACTTCGTCAGCGTCAACGTGTAGGCATCACCGGCGCTGATGCCGTAATCCGAGATCATGCGCTTGCGGCGTGCCTCCGGCAGTTCCGGCAAGGTCTTGCGAATTGCTCCACGCCACTTCTCGTCCACCACGAGCGGAAGCAGGTCCGGTTCAGGGAAGTAGCGGTAATCGTGCGCCTGCTCTTTTGAGCGCATGCCGTAGGTCTTGCCTTCGACCGAGTTATAGAGGCGAGTTTCCTGCGTGATCTTTCCGCCGGACTCGATGACTTCGATCTGGCGATCGATCTCGTACTCCAGCGCCTCGCGAATGAAGCGGAAGGAATTGACGTTCTTGACTTCCGTCTTAGTGCCGAATTCCTTCTGGCCGCGCGGACGAACGCTGATGTTGCCATCGCAGCGCAGTGAGCCTTCCTCCATGTTGCAGTCGCTCACGCCGGTGTAAAGGATGATCTCTTTCAGGCGGGTGAGGTACTCATAAGCCTCATCGGGTGAAGCAATATCGGGCTCGCTGACAATCTCGATCAGTGGCACGCCGCTGCGGTTCAGATCCACACCCGTAGCGTCACTCGCGCCTGGGAAGCCGTCGTGCAGGCTCTTGCCGGCATCTTCTTCCAGGTGCACGCGCGTGATGCCTATCTTTTTGGGCCCATTCGCGGTTTGAATCTCAATATATCCGTGCTCTGCCAGCGGCTTGTCGTACTGGGAGATCTGATATCCCTTTGGCAGATCAGGATAGAAGTAGTTCTTTCGGGCGAAAATTGAGGTTTCGCGGATCTCGCAGTTCAACGCCATCGCGGCCAGCGTCGCGAATTCGACAGCCTTGCGGTTCAGGACAGGCAGCGCCCCTGGTAGTCCGAGGCAAACCGGGCACACGTTTGTGTTGGGCTGATCGCCAAAACGGGTCGAGCAGGAGCAAAAAATCTTGGTCGCCGTCAGCAGCTGGACGTGCACTTCGAGCCCGATGACCGGCTCATACTTCGCCCGCGCCGTCGCAGGAGTCTCCACAGATGTCGCCATATTCAAAGGATTATAGAGCAGTGAACGCAGCCAAGGCCTGATCTGCGCCTACGATATCGGCAACAAAAAGTGAGGCGGGCAGGTTCGCCCGCCTCCAAGGAGAGAGAGTACGAAACACTTACGGCGTAATTCTCCGCGCGATCAGGTTGAACGAAGTTCCCGTCCAGAACAGCAATCCACGTACTCGCACCGCGTTCGTATTGCTGATCGCTCCTATCTGGTTGTCTGTCCCCGGCTGCAGAAACACATGAACCGAACTTTGCCCCGAAAGCAGGGTCAGGTACGAGTCTGGCGGTAAAGTAAGGTCGAAAGTGGCCGCGCCGCCCGAACCGGCAGCAAAATTGGCGACGGTGCCGTTCAAGGCTTGCTGTTGCAGCTTCACCTTGTCGGCGACAACGGTCCCGCCCGCCGCCGGTACCGCGTTTGTGCTTTCCACCTCGATGCGTTGCCCCGCTTTGAGAGTGGTTGCATCGAACGGGAAGTTCGGTGCTCCCGGGATCCCTCCCAGCCCACTCGTATCAATATTGCCCTGGTCGATCTTGAACTGGGCCCCACTCACGTCGGCGGAGAAGCTTGCGCCGATCTTGCTGGAGTTCATTCCGCCGCCAATGCCGTCCTGCGCGAGAACGCTGACCGATGTAGCCGGGTTCCCGGTCACCGACGTCATGATGCCGTCCAACTCCGCGCCGTTTTGGTTCTCCAGGCCTTCGACTTCGGAGGCAAACAGCGTTCCATCGGCTTTGGTCATGCCCTCAACTTTGACGATCTGATTCAGCGTGCTGTTCAGGTCGGCCACACCGTCGCTGAATTGCGTGGTGTTGTCCGTGGTGAACGTCAATTGCGCGCCGCTCTGCCCAACGTTCATGTTGAAACTGCTTCCGGAAACGCTGGTCACAAGACCGGTGACGTCTTCTAGTTCGCCGTCATCATCTTGCTGGTTGGCAGTCGCCACCGGCTTGGTGCTGAAGGTGAATGAAGATGCACTGAAGTTAAATCCGGTAATGTTTCCGGCCTGGTCGGTCGTGACCGAGTTGGCCAGGTTGACGTCAATGCTCAGCACCACCGGCGCCGCGCCAATTGTGATCGCAGGGCTGAATGTCAGGTTCATGGTCTGACTTGCTGAACTCTGAATTGAGTGTGCCACGCCGGCGTTATCCAGGAACGTGAGTTCGGGATTCGAAATTGTGAGCGTTGCACCAGTGTAGGTACCTTGCGGCGCGTTAACCAAAGTTAACGGCTCGAACTTCGCGGACATATGGCTCAGTTCGAGTCGATTCGAACTGAGGGTGATTTGCAGGTTGCCGCTGGCTGTTGTCACGGTGATTGGGCTGCCGATCGTGACTTCAAAAGCGACTATGCGATCGGCCGCGGCGTCACCGATCTTCACCTGCGTGGTCGTGTTTCCCGCAGGTGGAGGCGGGTTGTTGGTCATGCTTGAGCCACCGCCGCAAGCCGCGGCAGCAGCCAGTATGAGGGCGCTCGCTGTGAGCGCCACTACAGCGCGAATCCGGGAAACGGTGGAATTTCCAGTCATAAAATATCCTCCTCGGCGAATGGCGACACTACTCCCTGGCGCTGAAATCGGCGGCTTTAGCCGTTTCAGCGCGACTACCAAAGTCATCTCTCACATGAACTTGGGATCGATCGCGGCCAGAACGTGAGGCGATTCTGCTACTCACGTTCGGTCAAGGCAATAGCTTTGACCATCAAATGACATCCGCCTGACGAGGTTTTTGCGAGGTACCCGTCTACGTGACAATGCCGAGACTTTTGATGTGGTAACCGTTACTGAGCGGAACCAAGCGGCACTTCAAAGTACATGAGGTCGTTGCCGGAGGCGTCGTGGACGCGGGTCAAATAGAACGTCGCGCCTTTCAGAGGCTCTTTCACGTCGGAGACGTCGAAGAAGAGGAATCCCGCTTGCGATCCACGCGGCTCGACTGCCTTTGCCTTGAACTGCGCGTTGGTGATCTCGCTCCACTCTTTCGTGTTCACGCCGCCTTTCACGCGCCGAGTGGGAAATGGCAGCGGGACACGGGCTCCCGAGGCATTTGGATGCGAGATGCGGCGATAGACATCGTCCTCGGTTGCCGGACTCAACTTCGTGCCGTCCTCTGTGACCAGCTGCGCCTTAATGTCGATGAGTGAAATCGGCGAGTCGCTGTCGTTGGTAATGACCATCAGCACGGGCATCAAATCCAGTTCGCGATAGTTCACCACAAAAACCTTGGTTTTCTCCGCAGTGTTGTAAGGGTCGAGGCCGACCGTTACTTTTTCCTTGGAGTGATAATCGTGCGCCGGATACGCGGCTGCGGGCTGCGTTTTGGGCATGGTGAATTCTTTGCCCGCAAAACACACGATCGATGCAGCCAGCACAATGGTCGTGGTCGTGACTAGCCGGTGAACTCTCATGCTCGTCTGGATTATAGGATGCAATGTCAATCGGTTTCTGGTGCCTCGTTGCCGAGAGCCTCGGGGCAAAGCGCAGACAAGGTTTCGTCTTCGCGAACTTTGCGGTTTGAGAACGGCATTGAACCGCAAAGAACGCAAAGGTCGCAAAGACGAACGCAATCAGCAAATGTCCGATTAAGCATCCCATAGTCGCTGTGCCTGTGAGTACGGAAGTCCAAGTCCAATCCCTGGAACTTGCCGCCTGAAGCCTGAAGCCTGAAACCTGAACCTTGCCGAACTCCTCCATTTAGAATGTCCCTTGCTCAATGTACTTCGCCTACAGCGCGCTACTCGCCCTGGTGCTAGTTTTTGGAAGCCCGTACTGGCTCTATGAGATGCTGCGCCACCGGAAGTACCGCACTGGGTTGCGCGAACGCCTGGGCGGAATTCCGGCCCGCCTCGGCAGGATTTCTCAGCCGACGATCTGGATTCACGCGGTCTCGGTCGGGGAGGTGCTCGCAGTCAGCGAATTGGTTCGGCAATTGCGTGTTGAATTTCGGCAATATCGAATCTTTGTTTCCACAACCACCGACACCGGCCAGCGTTTGGCTCGGCAACGGTTTGGAGACGAAAACGTCTTCTATTTCCCGCTCGACTTCACGTTCGCCGTGCGTCGGTGGCTCCAAACGCTACGTCCTGAACTTGTGGTGATTGCCGAAACCGAGCTCTGGCCGAACTTCCTTCGCAGCGCGCGCGACGCGAAAGCCCGCATCGCAATTGTGAATGGGCGCATTTCCGACCGGTCGTTCAAAGGCTATCGCCGTTGGAAGGGACTGATTGCGTCTGTTCTGCAAATCCCCAATCTCTTCCTCGCCCAGACTGATCAGGACGCCCGACGCCTACAGGAGATTGGTGCACCCGGAGATCGGGTCATCACCACGGGAAATTTGAAGTATGACGTGCCGCTGCCTTCCACGCCGCCAGTTGTCGAGGAACTTCGGCATAGCCTTTCTGGTGCAGGTCCGGTGCTGGTCTGCGGAAGTACTGTGGAAGGGGAAGAACCGCTGCTGCTCGGGGCGTTCACGAATATTCTTGCCAATCACGCCGGGGCAGTAATGTTGCTGGCACCTCGTCACCCACAGCGCTTCGATGGGGTCGAGCGCCTGCTGCGGGAAATCAAGATACCGTTCTGGCGCCGCTCGAAGTGGACGGGCGGGCCAATCCGTGGCGGAGTCTTGCTTGTCGATTCCATCGGGGAACTCTCGGCGCTGTACGCACTGGCTGACATCGCATTTGTCGGTGGCAGCCTGGTTCCGCGCGGGGGGCATAACATTATTGAACCGGCACAGCATGGGGTTCCGGTCGTCGTGGGTAATCACACGGAAAATTTTCGCGATATCGTCGGGTTGTTTCAATCGCGAGATGCGGTCCGCATTGTGGGACCAGCAGAGCTTCCGTTGATATTGATGCAGTTGATCGCAAACGATGCTGAACGGCGTGCACTCGGCAAGCGGGCGGCAGAAACACTGGACCTTCAACGCGGCGCTACGGAGCGCACAGTCACGCAATTGAAGAAGTTGCTGGCTAAGAACACGCCTGAGGTTGCGCAGCCGTGAGCCTGCTCGGGCGACTTTACGGTGCCGGGGTGTACGCGCGAAATCGTCTGTACGACGGCGGGGTTCTTCGCGCTCGCAAGCTGGCTGGACCGGTCGTCAGCGTCGGGAACATTTCCGCCGGTGGCGCGGGGAAGACGCCGCTCGTCATTCTCTTTGGCGAGTTGCTGAAACAGCGCGGGGTTGCGTTTGATGTCCTCTCTCGTGGCTACGGACGCGCCACTCGTGGCGTGTGCCTGGTTGATCCGAATGGCTCAGCGGAGGAATTCGGGGATGAGCCTTTGCTGATTGCCCGCCGTCTCGAACGCCCGGTTGTCGTGGGAGAAAGCCGATACGAAGCCGGCCTGTTCGCGGAGAACAAATTCGGACCGCAACTACACATCCTCGACGATGGCTTCCAGCACCGTTCGCTCGCACGCGACCTCGATGTCGTGCTGCTCACTGAGGACGATCTGAAAGATGATTTGCTTCCAACAGGACGTCTGCGCGAGCCACTCAAGTCATTGAATCGAGCGGATGTGATTGTGATGAGCGCCGATTCGGATGTCTCCGTTCTATCTGTTTCCAGCAAGCCGATCTGGAGAATCCACCGCGATGTTGAGATCTCCGGGGCGCCCACCCACCCGATTGTCTTTTGCGGAATTGCGCGCCCGCAAAGATTCTTGGACCAACTGCGATCGAAGGGGATCAAACCTGTTGCGGAGAAGTTCTACCGCGACCACCACGCGTATTCAGACAGCGACATCGACGAACTGCTGCGCCGCCAGAGCCAAAGTAACGGCGACGGATTCATCACGACTGAGAAAGATGCGGTGAATCTTGGCCCGCGCATTTCGCGTCTAGCGCCATTTTCGGTCGCGCGGGTCAAGATGGAGATCATGGATCCACCTGACGCCCTGGATGCTGTTTTGCAGTTCATTGGGAACCGCAAACCGCAGGCATGAGAAAATCAGTGGTCAGTGGTCGGTGAACAGTGGCCAGCCACAGATTCGAATTCTCCGTATGTTTCTGGCCACTAGCCACTAGCCACTAGCCACTTTCATGTCCCGCTCTCTCCAACCCGCCGACCACCTTCGCAAGATCGTCGAGTCTTTCCCGCGGCTCACCATTACCGTGCTGGGCGACATGGTTGCCGATGAGTTCGTGATCGGTGAAATTTCGCGCGTGTCGCGCGAGGCCCCGGTGCTCATCCTTCGGCATCGCGAGCGGACGGTTGTTCCCGGTGGTGGCGCGAATGCCGCAAATAACCTGGCCGACTTGGGAGTCAATGTTCTTCCCGTGGGAATCGTCGGAAACGACGATCC
>Ga0070714_100004619_pt1 | contig 10388 bp, 11 predicted proteins | sample LARL83metaG_FD_65450 | JGI IMG/M metagenome (GOLD analysis project Ga0070714, IMG submission 65450) | Corn, switchgrass and miscanthus rhizosphere microbial communities from Kellogg Biological Station, Michigan, USA - LAR L8-3 metaG | ecosystem: Host-associated > Plants > Roots > Rhizosphere ... | reverse complement strand
AGGCCGTAAGCGACAGCAGCCGTGGTCTGGTCGTGACCCGCCTGAAGGTAGTGGGCCAGCAGCCCGGTCGGAAAGGGGACCACAGCGACCGTCATCAGCAGCAGCCCGTTGATGAACAGCAGACGGCGGTCAAAACGTTCGATGGAATCCGTGACCGCGTGGTGGTTGACCCAGATGACGACGATCGTTGAGAAGCTGATCGCGTAAGCGGCGTACGAGGGCCACTCCGAGATGAGCTGCCCGGCGAGACCGGAGCCGGCCTTCGGGTCGACGAGGTTGAACACCAGGAGCGTGGCCGCCACGGCGAACACTCCGTCGCTGAAGGCTTCGGCGCGAGACTTCGTCACGCCCACAACCCTACCCAAGCCTTACGCGTGCGTCTTGTTCTGCCTCCTGAAACGGCGAGCTTTCTCGCGGTTGCCGCACGAAGCCATCGTGCACCAGCGGCTCGAATGGTTCTTGGAGCGGTCGTAGAACGCCCACCGGCAGGACTGAGAGCTGCATAGCTTCAGCCGCGTCCAGTCTTCATCCTCCATGGCCGCGTGCATGGTCGCGACGATGCGCCCCATCGCGGCGACGGCTCCGCCCGCCTCAGGTTCCAGCCGTGGTCTGCCGTCTGCGCCGAACCGCATCCGCAGACCGCTCTTGGCGGCGGCCTCGTTCAGGGTGGCGATGTCGACGGGGTAGACCTTCGAGCCGGAGTTGGCGCCGATGACGGCCCGGATCGCCTCACGCAGGGCGATCGCGTGCCTCAGGTCCTGCGCGTCGACGGGCTGCGAGGCGTCCAGCAAGCCATTTGCAACCAACCACGCCTTGAGGGTGTTTGGGTCGGAGAGCTCCTCCGGACCGTCCTGCAGGTCGACGGTGTTGACAAAGGCCTGGACGAGGCCGATGTCTCCGGTCGCGGTTTGCCGGTCTGCCACATCGAGAGTATATCCATAACCCACTATCGGCTAACATCGGTTATAATAACCAGTGTAATAGGAACGACGGTTAGAGGAGGCATTTGCGATGTACCAGTACTCGAATGAGGACGTGGCGTTCGAAAGGTTGAAGGACCTGCAGCGCGAGATGGAGAACAGCCGGGCGGCGGCGGGCTCGCTGGCAGCCCTGGCCACGCTGGTCCGCAACCTGTCGGCCCGCGCCTGGTGGCTCGCCGGGCTCGCGCTGCGACGCCCGCCGCGGCGCCGCCCAGGACTGGAGACGATGGACTACGACGACGCGGCCGCTTCCGACGTGGCGTAGGTCCTCGCTCTAGGCCGAGAGGCGCTTCAGCACCGCGATCTGCTCGGCGTCGGGACCGTCTCCCGCGCCGGGCACCTCGAGGATGAACGGAAGCCTGGCGAGGCGCGGCGCGTGGAGCAGGGCGCGAAAGCCGTCCTCTCCAATCTGACCATCTCCGATGTTCGCGTGGCGGTCCCGATTGGACCCGAGCCCGGTCACCGAGTCGTTGCAGTGGATGACCTCCACGCGCGACATCCCGATGACCCGGTCGAGCTCGTCGAGCGTCTTTGACACGTCGGCAGGAGTGCGCTCGTCGTAGCCGGAGGCGAAGGCGTGGCAGGTGTCGAAACAGACCGACACCCGAGGGTCGTCGATGGCGGCGAGCATCTGGGCGATCTCTTCGAACTTCGCGCCCACGCACCCGCCAAGGCCGGCGTTGTTCTCGATGAGCAGGCGGGCCGTGCTCGGGTTTGCCCGCTCGAGAACGTGCCTCAAGTGCTCCACGATCGAGGGCAGGCGGGCCTCGAAGCCGGCGCCCTTGTGCGAGCCGGTGTGAAAGATGACGCCGTCCACGCCGAGGTCGTCCGCCGCTTTGAGGTAGCCGGCCAGGGTGCTCTCCGACCGCTGGCGCAGCGTCGGGTCGTCACCGGCGAGGTTGATCAGGTAGACGGCGTGAAAGTAGAAAGGCGGATGTCCGTGTTTCGCCGCCGCCTCCTTGAAGGTCGCGATTCGGGTCTCGTCGAGCTTGGGCGAGCCCCAGAAGCCGGGTGGCGTCGGATGGACCTGGATCGCCTGCGCCCCCATCGCCTCGGCGCGTTCGAAGGCCAGGTGCAGACCCCCAGACGAGTCGACGTGCGCTCCAAGGAGTGGCATTCAGAGAGAGTAAGGCCGGTCCCTTCTGGCATGCTGGAGACGAGATGGGTGCGGTCTTCGTGATGGGCGACCTCGACCTGGCGGTGAGGGGGCGCACCTATCGCGAGCCGGAGGGTCCCCACAGCCTCGTGGTACGCGGCCGCGACCTCGACTCCGCGCTGCAGCACCTTGCCTCGCGTCCCGACTGCCGCGCCATTGCGGTGGTCGGCCTACCCGAGAAGCTTCCCGACATGGCGGCGTTGGCCGGACGGCGCCTGCTGCTGGTCGACGGCGACAGCGACCGGCTGCGCGAATACGCCGAGAGCGCAATCCGAGCGGAGATCGAGGTCGAGTGGATTCGTTCGGCGCGACCGCCGTTCGAGCGGCTTGCCTCTGCGCTTCTGCCCGTCGGGGCCATCGTGCTGGCGGCCGGCTCCGGTTCGCGGATGCCAGGCTCGGAGAAGATGCTGCTCGAGGTCGACGGCAAGCCGATGGTGCGCCACGCAATAGAGTCCGCGTCAGAAGGGGGCTGCCACCAGGTGGTCGTGGTCTATTCGTCCGACGACGTCCGCGACGCAGTCGACGGCGGAGCGGAGCTGGTCCACAACCCGAAAGCCCGGTCCGGCATGGCCTCGTCGCTGCAGGCTGGGCTGCGAGCGATGCGTGACGAGATCGAGGCCGCGGTCATCGTCCTCGGCGACCAGCCCCTGGTCGGCTCGCGCACGATTGCGGCGCTCATGCGAGCCTGGCGCCGCGAAGGCTCGCGGCCAGCCGTTGCGGTGTCCCAGGCGCACGGCGAGTGGGCGCCGCCGGTGGTGCTGTCGCGCGAGCTGTGGGACGAGCTGATGGCGCTCAAAGGCGACGCGGGCGCGCGCCAGATCCTGCAAGGACACCCTGAGCTGCTCGACATGGTCCCGGCGCCCGGCCGCCCCGACGACATCGACACGCCTGAGGATTACGCCAAGATCGTCAAGCTCTTTCCGCGCCGCAAGCCGCGCCAGCGCGTTTAGCGTTTCTTGGAGCTCGACGGACGGCTGGCGGCATTCGTCCTTTTCGCCGCGCTGCTGATCGTCACGCCGGGACCCGACACCGCGCTCATCATCCGTAACTCTCTCGCGGGCGGCCCGCGCGCCTCGACGCTCTCCGCTGTCGGAGTCGCCATCGGGACCCTGGCCTGGGTCGCCGCCGCTACGTTGGGCGTCGGCGTCCTGCTCGAGCGGTCGTCGGAGGCGTTCACGATCCTGAAGCTCGCGGGCGCGTCATATCTGTGCTACCTCGGCGCTCGCAGCCTGCTGTTTCCGCAGCGGGACGCGGCCCACACGTCAACGCCTGCGCAGTATCGCCGGGCACGCGGCGTTTGGCCGGCGCTCCGGCAGGGCCTTGTCAGCAACATGCTCAACCCGAAGACCGGCGCATTCTTCGTCACCGTGATGCCTCAGTTCCTGGTGCCAGGAGACTCGGCGCTTCGACTCGCGATCATGGTCGGTGCCTTCGAAACGATGCTCCTGGTGTGGCTGATCGCCTACGGCCACGCGGTCAGCAGGCTCGGCCGGACGGGGCCTGGGGTGCGCGTGCGGCGGGCGATGACCCGCCTGTCCGGGGCGATCTTGATCGGGCTTGGCGCGCGCCTGGCGTTCGAGCGGCGGTGACTCTGAACGGCGTACGATTTCAAATCGTGCTAGTGATCGCTCTAGGAGTGAGAGCTTGAAAGGTCGAAGCTGGCAGCGGGCCGGCTCTTACGAGGACATCGTTTACGAGACCTGGGACGGGATCGCCAAGATCACGATCAACCGGCCGGAGGTCCGCAACGCATTCCGGCCCACCACGGTCTCCGAGATGTCGAAAGCGTTCGAGGTCGCGCGCGATGATCCGGCGGTTGGCGTGGTCATCCTCACCGGCGCCGGGACCGAGGCGTTCTGCTCGGGCGGCGACCAGCGGATCCGCGGCGACGATGGATATGTCGACCCGAAGGGAATAGGGCGCCTCAACGTGCTCGACCTCCAGATCCAGATCCGGCGCCTGCCCAAGCCCGTGGTGGCGATGGTCGCCGGCTACGCGATCGGCGGCGGGCACGTCCTTCACGTCGTCTGCGACCTGACCGTCGCCGCGGACAACGCGCGGTTCGGCCAGACAGGGCCTCGCGTCGGTAGCTTCGACGGCGGCTACGGAGCGGGATTCCTGGCCCGCATCGTGGGCCAGAAGAAGGCGCGGGAGATCTGGTTTCTGTGCGAGCAATACGACGCGCAGCAGGCGCTCGAGATGGGCCTCGTGAACAAGGTCGTGCCGCTCGCCGACCTGGAGAAGGAGACGCTGGTCTGGTGCCGGCGCATGCTCGAGCTGAGCCCGCTCGCGCTGCGCATGTTGAAGGCCGGGCTCAACGCCGCGGACGACGGCCTGGCGGGAATCCAGCAGCTCGCGGGTGACGCGACGCTGCTCTACTACATGAGCGAAGAGGCGCAGGAAGGCCGGGACGCTTACGTGCAGAAGCGCAAGCCCGACTTCTCGAAATTCCCGAAGCGGCCTTGATACAGGGCTCCAGCCCCCCACCGGGCCGCGGCCTTCGGCCAGGGCCGACCTCCCCGGCGAGCGGGGAGGTGATGCTTGGGGCCGCGCTAACGCCGTCTCGCGTGTGGTGGTCGGCGGTGCGACCCGCGACGCTTGCGGCCTCGGTCGCGCCGGTGCTCGCGGGCACTGCCATCGCGGTACACGGAGGTGGGGCGCGCCTCGGCGCTGGTCTTCTCGCGTTGCTGGTCGGGATCGCGATGCAGGTCGGGGTGAACTTCGCCAACGATTACTCGGACTACGTGCGCGGCGCCGACAGCCCGCGCAGGGTGGGTCCGTTGCGAGCCGCGTCGTCGGGGGTCGTCGAGCCGGCTGACGTGAGGCGCGCCGCCATCGCGGCATTCGGCGTGGCCGCGGCGGCGGGACTTGTCCTCAGCATCGCGACCGACTGGAGGATCTTGCTGGTCGGGGTCGCCTGCCTGCTCGCGGGTTGGCTGTACACCGGTGGCCCGCGGCCGTATGGCTACCTCGGGCTTGGCGAGGTGTTCGTCTTCGTCTTCTTCGGCCTGGTCGCGACCGTCGGAACGGTGTACGTGGAGACCCTGCGCGTCTCGGCTCTGTCATTGCTGATTGCGTGCTCGATGGGGTGCTTTGCCACCGCGATCCTGGTCCTCAACAACCTGCGCGACCTCGACACGGATCTCGCGGCGGGCAAGCTCACGCTTGCCACGCGCATCGGACGCGGACCAACGCGAGCGCTGCTCCTCGGATTGGTTTGCGCGGCGTTTGCGCTTCCCCTCGCCGTCGCCGTGCTGCACCTCGCAGCCGCCGCCGTGATGCTCGTCGTGCTTGCCATCCCGATCGCAGTCGCGCCGGTGCGCACCGCCTTCGCCCCAACCTCCGCGCCGGCGTTGGTGCTTGCGTTGAAACGGATGGCGATCGCGGAGATCGCGTTTGCACTCTTGTTCTCGCTTGGTTTGCTGCTGTGACGACCGCCTACATCGACGCGCGCACCCCGACCGAGGTCGCGCTGGAGGTCGAATCCCGGCGCAGCGCCGGCTGCAGCAGGTTTGTCCTGCGCCCGCTCGATGACGGGGGAATGCTCGACCTGGAGCGCCTGGGAGCGGCCCGCTATGCCGCCGGCCTTCAGTCCGTGGTCGAGCTGGACGGCCAGTCGTCACCCACCGGCGCGTCCGTAGGAATCTCAGAAGCCGCCGGAGCCAGGTGATCCTCGAGCACGCGCGCGAAGGCCTCAGGCCTTTCCAGGTGCACGGTATGCCCGGCCCTCGGTACGACCTCGATGCGGCCGTGCGGAACGGTGGCCGCGAGCCGGCGGGCCGAGCTCACGTAGCCGTGGTCGAGCTGTCCGGCCACGAACGTGCACGGAAACGGGACGCTCGCGATGTCGTCCCACAGGGGGTCCATCGCTCCAGCTCCCATGCCGCGCAGGGAGCAGGCCAGGCCGGCGACGTGGTTGGTCATTCTCTCCGCGCGCACCTGCGCGGAGAAAGCCGGGCCGCGGCGCTCGATGCCGGCAAACAGCGGCAGGTCGCTCCAGTAGTTGACGAAGGCCTCCAGCCCGTCGGTCTCGATGCGCGCCGCGAGGGCCTCATCCCCGCGCCGGCGTCCCTCGCGGGCCTCTTCCTCCAGGCCGGCGTGCGCGCCGATCGTGAGCAGCGAGAGGATCCGTTCGGGACGGCGGGCGGCCACGTGCAGGGCAAGCCGGCCGCCCATCGAGTACCCGACGAGGTGAGTGCGCTCGACCCCGAGGTGACTCCACAGCATCTCCAGGTCTCGCGTGCACGCGTCCATGCTGCAGGGGGCGCCCGACCGGGTGCGCGTTTCGCCGTGCCCGCGCAGGTCCGGCACGATCCACATCCAGCCTTCCGGCATCCTGGAGATGATCTCGAGCCAGCTGCGACCGTTCTGGGTGAAACCGTGGAGCAGCGTCACCGGCGTGCCGGCGCCGCTCACGAAGTAGCTCAATCTCACGTCGGGACCGTCGAGAATCACTGGCACTGAATGCTATGGATGTAACGCAGTCTTTCGCCGCAACCTTCGTGGACGAGCTCGCCGCGCAGGGAGTCGAGTACGCGTGCGTGTCTCCCGGCTCTCGCTCGGCCCCCATCGCTATGGCTCTCCAGCGCCATCCCAAGATCCGCGTCCTCATGCACATCGACGAGCGGTCGGGATCCTTCTTCGGGGTCGGCCTGGCGAAGTCGACCGGGAAACCGGTCGTGCTGCTGTGCACGTCCGGAACCGCGGCGGCCGAGTTTCACGCCGCGGTGGTCGAAGCCTCCTACTCGCGCACGCCGCTGATCGTCCTGACCGCCGACCGCCCGCCTGAGCTCCAGGGTGCGGGCGCCAATCAATCGATCGACCAGCAGCGGCTGTACGGGACGGCCGTCAGGTGGTTCTTCGACCCCGGTGCGCCGGTCGAGCTTCCCAACGCAGGGCGCCTGTGGCGGCGCCTTGCCGCCCGTGCAGTGGCGGAAGCGAGCGAGGGCGGGCCGGTTCACATCAACCTTCCCTTCCGCGAGCCCCTTGTTCCACAACCAGGGCCGGTGCCGGCTCCCGTCGGGGCGGCGGGACAGTCCGTCAGCCGCGGCCGCACGGTGCCCGCGCCCGGGCACGTCACCGCGCTGGCGTCCGCTCTTCAGCGGGCCCAGCGGCCCCTGGTGATCGCGGGGGAGATGCGCGACGGCGAGCGGCTCGCCCCGGCGCTGCACCGGCTGGGCCTGCCGGTGCTGGCGGAACCGACCTCGCAGCTCCGGCGGCCGGAGACGGGCGCGTCGGTCGAGTCCTATGAGGCGCTGCTGCGAGCGGGCTGGTCTCTGCAGCACGGGCCGGACCTGGTGATCCGGTTGGGCGGTATGCCTACCTCGCGCGCCTTGAACAAGTGGCTGGCGGCCGCGTCGGCCCCTACGTTCCTCATCGACCCGGACCACGCATGGCGAGACCAAGACCACGTGGCAACTCACGTCGTGGACTGCGACCCGCAGCCCCTGCTCGAAGCTCTGCCACCGCTCGAGCGAACGGGGTGGCGGGACCAGTGGGTGGCGGCGGGCAAGCGGGCGACGGCGGCGATGGCCGCGACCCTGGTCTCGACGCCGCTGCACGAGGGACACGTCGTGCGCGCACTGAGCGCCAGGCTGCCGGATCCGGGGCAGGTCTTCATCGGTTCGAGCATGCCGATCCGCGCGGCTGAGGCGTTCTGGCCCCAGGCGCGGCCGCGGCAGCGATTCTTCGCGAATCGAGGCGCGAGCGGGATCGACGGGCTTGTGTCGAGCGGCCTGGGCGCGGCGGCAGGTCGAGGCAACGTGCCGACGGTCCTCCTGCTCGGAGACCTTTCGCTCTATCACGATATGAATGGGTTGTGGGCGCTGCGGCGTCACGGAATTCGGGCCACGCTGGTCGTGTGTGACAACGACGGGGGCGGCATCTTCAGCTTTCTTCCGCAGGCCGAGCACCAGGACGTTTTCGAGGAGCTGTTCGTGACTCCGCTGAACCTCGACCTGTCGCAGGTGGCCCGCCTCTACGGGCTCGTGTACAGCCCGGTGACGGACCGTTCAGGGCTCGAGCCGGCGATCGCCGATGCGATTGCAGCTCCAACCCCGACCATGGTGGTGGTCCGTTTCAAGCGCGAGGACTCGGTCAACGGGCATCGGTTGTGCTGGGAGGCGGCGGCCGCGGCGCTTCGGACGTAACCGCACCGCCGGCGCCAAACGTGCGGAATCTGATCACGTGAAGGGCGCGGTTGGCGCCAAACGTGCGGAATTGCGATTCGACTAGCTGGTCAAGAAATCAAGCAGGACGCGGTTGAACTCCTCCGGTCGCTCGAGGCTTGGTAGATGGGCTGCGTTTTGGATGATCACCTTCCGCGAGCCGGCTACCTTCGACGCGATGAGGTCCGCGTTCGCAAGGCAGTGTGGGAGGTCCTGGTCGCCGACTACCACCAGTGCCGGCGCCGTGATTTCGTTGAGTCGCGCAATCGCCGGACGATCGATCGGCTGGCTCTCAGCGGAGCTCCAGTCCGTGTGCAGCGAGCGGCCGTTCATGTCGAGGACGAGCTCCCGCACCGAGGCTGGCGCGGTGCCTTCGCGACGCCGAGGTCCGTCCACCCACAGCCGCACCTCGGCACGGTTCACCGCCTCCATTTCACCTGCCTTGTCGGCCTCCTCGATCTCAATGAAGAGTGCGGCGTCGGCCGCGCCTAGGTTCGATCCGCTGACGCCGGCGGCTATGAGCACGAGCCGCTCCACGAGCCGCGGATGTTCGAGGGCCAGGTCGATCGCGAGCGTGCCGCCCATCGAGCAACCGACGACGTGCGCGCGCTCGACGTGCAGGTGATGGAGAAGCGCCGCCAGGTCGGCAACGCCCGAATACGGAGCTGGTGGAAGTGCCGTGTCGCCGAACCCACGTAGGTCGGGGCGGATCATGTCGAACTGCTCGGCGAACGCGGTCGCCTGCGGTTCCCACATGCGGCAATCTGCGATGCCGGCATGGATGAACAGCACCGGAAAGCCGGACCCCGATCGCTCGTAATGGATGCGCGCTCCGTTGAGGGTGGCGTACATCAGACCAGCGCCGTCAGCAGCGCTTTGAACTTCAGCTCGGTCTCCTCGAGCTCGCGCGCGGGGTCGGAGTCCGGCATGACGCCGACTCCGGCGTACAACCGCGCGCCGTCCTCCCAGAGCAGCCCGCAGCGAAGCGCCACCGCAAACTCGCCGTCGCCATGCGCATCGATCCATCCCACCGCGCCTGCATACCACCCACGCTCCATGCCTTCGAGCTCGTCGATCAGCCGATCCGCCGCCGCGCGCGGCCAGCCACCGACCGCGGGAGTGGGGTGGAGGGCCGCGGCGAGCTCCAGCGCGTCGGCCGGCGGGCTCAGTAGCTCGGCCGTGACGGAGGTCGCAAGGTGCTGAATGTTCGTGAAGCGAACCACCTCTGGCGGCGGCGCGGATACGGATCGCGAGAACGGGCCCAGCGCCTCAACGACAAACTCCGAGACGACGCGGTGCTCGACCTCGTCCTTCGCGCTGTCCTCGAGCTGCCGCGCGAGGCGCTCGTCCTCGGCGTCGGTCGCGCCGCGCGCCACCGAGCCGGCCATGGGTTGGGAGAAGGCTCGATCCCCCGACCGGCGCACGAGCAGCTCAGGCGACGCTCCCGCAAAAGCGGTGCCATCGGCGCCTGTGATGAGGTATGTGAAGCACGACGGGTACGCGGCCCGGAGCGAGCGCGCCACCATCGCGGCCGACACGACCCCATCGCCTCGCGCCAGCACCTCGCGCGCGAGCACGACCTTCGCGGCATCGCCCGCGCGCAGCCGGGCCGCCGCGCTCTCGACCGCCACCGTCCAGGCCAGAGGGTTGCGGACCGCCGTGACCTCGAGCCTGCGTGCGGCTGGCGCCCGCAGCCCGGTCGGGTTCAGCTCGAGCAGGGCTTCAGCGTCGGGCGATGCCGCGGTGGCGTACGTGCGGCCGCGGACCCGCGTCACGGCCAGCTCCGGCACCCGGAGCAGCAGCGCCGGAAAACCTGACCACGGACCGCCTGGGTCGCGGTCAGGCCGGTAGGCGAATCCGCCGACCGCGATGCCGCCGCCGAGCAATTCCCCAACCCTTCGCCACAGCCGCGATGCGGCCAGCACCCTGTTCTCGCCGGGCTCGAAGTCGACGGTCTTGCCGCTCGCGTCCTCGAGCGCCACCCCGCCGCTGGCGGCAACGAGGTCGAAGGCCTTGCCGAGGGCCGCCACGCTCACTGCGTCCGGCATCGGGCGCTCTATCAGCAGCACCTCGAGGCCGTTGTCG
>Ga0070714_100004616_pt1 | contig 10390 bp, 9 predicted proteins | sample LARL83metaG_FD_65450 | JGI IMG/M metagenome (GOLD analysis project Ga0070714, IMG submission 65450) | Corn, switchgrass and miscanthus rhizosphere microbial communities from Kellogg Biological Station, Michigan, USA - LAR L8-3 metaG | ecosystem: Host-associated > Plants > Roots > Rhizosphere ... | reverse complement strand
ACCCAGTACATGATCTGTGATGAGTATGCGGCGCAGCGGATACACGTTGAAGAGCACTGCGAGAATCGCAAACACGATCCAGCCAGTCACCGGTGCGGCGTGGCAGAGCCAACCGTCGGCCAGCAACATCAGGGCGACTGCAGCCGTCCAGGCCCACAAAGGAGCCGCGAAGTAGGCCAGTGCCCACAGTAAGGCTATGACGATGAACGCGAAGATGAGTCCGGACATGCTTGATCCTCGGTGATCTGAGCCGCCTGGCGGGCGGTGACGTGATTCAGTGTTCCCCGAATTCGAACCGCAAGGACAGGTCCACCGCCTGTACGTGCTTGGTGAGCGAGCCGATGGAGATATAGTCCACGCCGGTCTCGGCCACCGCCTTGATCTGGGTCATGTCTATGCCACCGGACGCTTCCAGTTTGGCGCGACCGGCGTTGATGCGCACCGCTTCCCGCATCCCCGGGATATCGAAGTTATCCAGCAACAGGATGTCGGCGCCGGCGTCCAATGCCTCGCCCAGCTGCTCAAAGGTCTCTACTTCCACTTCCACCGGCACCTGCGCCTGCTGGTCGCGGGCGGCACGCACCGCCGCAGCGATGCTGCCCGCGGCCATGATGTGGTTCTCTTTGATGAGGATACCGTCATACAGACCCATGCGGTAATTGCTGGCGCCGCCGCAACGCACCGCGTACTTCTGGGCGGTACGCAATCCCGGCAGGGTCTTGCGAGTGTCCAGGATGGTGGCGCGGGTGCCGCGCACTGCTTCGACGTAGCGCCGGGCCACGGTCGCGGTGCCGGAGAGGGTCTGCAGGAAGTTCAGGGCGCTGCGTTCGCCGGTGAGCAAGCCGCGCGCAGGGCCTTCGAGGCGGCATAGCACCTTATCCTTGTGCGCGATATCCCCATCCTTCACCTCCCAGTGGATATGGATGCGGTCGTCCACTTGGCGGAATACCTCATCGAACCAGGCGCTGCCGCAGATCACTGCGTCCTGGCGCGAGATCACCCGCCCCTTCGCTTGGCTGTGCTCCGGGACCAGTGCGGCAGTGAGATCGCCCGTGCCAATGTCTTCGGCTAGGGCACGGCTCACCGTGACGGAGATGTCTGAGGGCAGGCTTGCAGGCATGGAACACCGGGGATAGACGACGTATCTATTATACGTGGAGAGCCCGACTCATCGCGGACAGACGCCGGATATGCAAAAGCCCGGCCTCGCGGCCGGGCTTTCGTCTTCGGGCATGGAGTTCCGGGGTCAGCCGTGGATCAGCGGCAGGCCGTGGAAAGCGGAAGCCATGCACATCAGCATGGGGATGGAGAGCATGGTGTTGGTGCGGGAGGCCATGGATGCGATCTTGCGGGCCTTACCCTTCTGCGCGTCATCGGCCGGGACGATCCCGAGGATCTTCTTCTGGTTCGGCCAGATCAGCACCCACACGTTGAACAGCATGATGGTGCCGAGCCAGGCGCCGATACCGATGGTGAGCTGGTAGGTATTGACCGGGCTGCTCTCAAGCCCCAGGCCGAAGGCCCAGAGGTTGCCGTAGATGGCCAGGTAGCAGAAGCCCATCAGCCAAGTCACCAGCGCCGACCAGCGGAACCAGAGAAGAGCGCGCGGCGCCACATACTTGCTTACACCTGCTCCGCCGGGACCACCCTTGTCGGCGGCTGCGTCCGCCATGGCCGGCGTCTGCACGAAGTTGAAATAATAGAGGAGACCGATCCAGGTGATGCCGGCGAGGATATGTACCCAGCGGATCACGGTGGGCCAGTTCACGGCGCCAAGTCCGGGTGCGAGTATCAGTGCCAGGATGATGGAGAGCACGAAGCCCAGGATGAGCGTGCCTTTAATGGTGTTCAGCGGATTCATCGCGTAACTCCTGTCGTATTTCCGGAGCCTTGGGATGGAGCCGTGATTAGGTAGCATCACGGCATCGGTTCAATCGATATTATAAACCTTCTGTCCGTCGCAGTACCCATCTATCCCTTCTGGGTCTTAGAGGTTAAAAACGACCAATTGGCTCTCCGACCGTATACTTCACCTATCCCCCGTGCGTATAAGGAGAACACCATGCACATCAAGAAGATTGGCTTCGCGACGATGTTGACTGCCGCCTTGCTGGGCTCCGCCATGGGCGGTTGTTCCAGCAACCAACCGATGCCAGCCCAAAAGGCCGGCGCCTTCGTCGACGATTCCTATCTCACCACCGCTGTGAAGACCAAGCTTGCCGGTGATGAAGGCCTCAAGTCCTTCGATATCCACGTGAAGACCTCGAACCAGGTGGTGGTGCTGAGCGGTACGGTACCCACCGACGCGCTACGCGACCAGGCGGTGACCGTGGCCAAGAGCGTCAGCGGGGTGAAAGACGTGATCTCGGATATTGAGGTAAAATCCGCTCCCTGAGCCCGTCTCGATGCGGGTCACGGAGCCGGAAGATGGACGTAGTGGAACGCATCAAGAGTGAGATCGAGAGCAAGCCGGTGGTGCTGTTCATGAAAGGCACCCCGGATTTCCCGCAGTGCGGCTTTTCGGCGCGCACCTCCCAGGTGCTGAAGGCCCTGGGCGTGGAGTTCGGGCACGTGAACGTATTGGCGGAGCCGGAAGTACGCGCCAATTTGCCGCGCTACTCCAATTGGCCAACCTTCCCTCAGCTCTTCGTCAAGGGAGAACTGATCGGAGGTTGCGACATCGCCGTGGAGATGTTCGAGTCCGGAGAGCTGAAGAGACTCTTGGACGAGAAAGGCATCGATCACGCCTGATCAGATCGTAAGCGGATGATTTGAAGACGGGGCCGCGCGCCCCGTTTTCTTTCACTGACGCAGCGCCGCCCTATACACGCCCTGGAAGCGATTGACGATTTCGCAGAAGAGGTCGGCAGTCTTCTCCGCGTCGTAGGATGCGGAATGGGCGGCACTGCTGTCCCAGGAGATTCCCAGGGCTTCCACGGCCCGCGCCAACACCGTCTGACCCACCGCCACGCCGCCCAGGGTGGCGGTGTCGAAGCTGGAGAAGGGATGGAAGGGATTGCGCTTCACGCCGCTGCGGGTGACGGCGGCATTCAGGAAATTCAGGTCGAAGAACGAATTGTGCCCCACCAGCACGGCGCGGTTGCAGCCGAAGCGATCCAGGTCGTTACGGACCTCCCGGAACAGGCGCCGCAGGGCTTCGCGCTCCGGGAGCGCGGGGCGCAGGGGATGGTGCGGGTCTATGCCGGTGATGGCGATGGACGCGGGCTCGATGTTGGAACCTTCGAAGGGCTGCACATGGAAGCTGTGGGTGGATCCGCGGCGGATCAGGCCGGAATCGTCCATCTCCAGCAGCACTCCGGCGATCTCCAGGAGAGCGTCCGTCTGGGCGTTGAAGCCGCCGGTCTCGACGTCCACCACCACCGGCAGGAAGCCGCGGAAGCGCTGCGAGAAAGGGTGCGGGGCGGAAGGCTGATCCATGCTGGCAGGATAAAGGAAGCGGCCTGCGGAAGATACGTCTACGCCATGCTCCAGGAGATATCTTCGCCGGCGCGCATGGGCACTACGCGAGCGTCGCCGAACGCATAGCTGGCAGGCGGCGTCCAGGAGCGTTTCACCAGTGTGACATGGCCCTGGTTACGCGGCAGGCCGTAGAAGTCCGCGCCGTGGAAGCTCGCGAATCCCTCCAACTTATCCAATGCCTTCGCCTGCTCGAAGACCTCGGCGTAGAGCTCGAGAGCAGCGTGGGCGCTATACATGCCGGCACAACCGCAGGCGTTTTCCTTGAGATGCTGCGCGTGGGGCGCGCTGTCGGTGCCCAGGAAGAACTTCGGGTTGCCGCCAGTGGCGGCCCTCACCAGCGCGGTACGGTCGATCTCGCGTTTCAGGATGGGCAGGCAGTAGAGATGCGGCCGGATGCCGCCCTTGAATATCGCGTTGCGGTTGTGCAGCAGGTGTTGAGGGGTGATGGTAGCGCCGATGTTCGCGGGAGCCGCGAGCACGAAGTCCACGGCCCGCTTAGTGGTGACATGCTCCAGCACTATCTTCAGACCCGGCAACCGCTGCACCAGCGGCGCCAGTACCGTATCGATGAATACGGTCTCCCGGTCGAACACGTCGATGGCCGGATCCGTGACCTCGCCATGCATCAGCAGCGGCAGGCCCACATCGGACATGGTCTCCAGCACCCGCTCACAGCGGCGGATATCCGTGACGCCGGAATCGGCGTTGGTAGTGGCTCCGGCCGGATAGTACTTGACCGCGTAGACGTGGCCCTCGGCCCTGGCGCGGTGGATCTCATCGGGCTGGGTGTTCTCGGTGAGATACAAGGTCATCAGGGGTGTGAAGTCCGAGCCGCGCGGGATCGCAGCCAGGATGCGGTCCCGGTATTCCAGCGCGGACTTCACCGTGGCCACCGCCGGCTTGAGGTTGGGCATGACGATGGCGCGGGCGAAGCGCGCCGCGGTGTGCGGCAACACATCCCGCAGCATGTCTCCGTCCCTAAGGTGCAGGTGCCAATCGTCGGGACGGGTGAGCTTCAGTTCCGTCACTTTGGCGCCAGCCCCTGGTCAAGCAGCAGGTCCAGGGTGAAACGCACGCCGAAGCCCGTGACGTCGGTCGGAACATGGGCAAGACCGCCCTTGTGCTCGCCGGCGGAAAGGTCCACATGCACCCAGGGCACTGTGTCCGGCACGAAACGGCCGAGGAAGCGTGCCGCCAGGATGTGGTCCGCCTCGCTCTCGATGATGCACTGCTTCACGTCCGCCACCTGGCTTTCTATGCCTTCGTCATAGTCTGCATCCACAGGCATGGGCCACACGCGTTCGCCGCTGTGGATCCCGGCTTCGATGATAGGCTGCGTGAACTCACTGCGATTGGTGAAAGCGCCGCTATAGCGGCTGCCCAGGGCCACGACGCAACTGCCGGTTAGAGTCGCATAATCCAACATCATCCCGGGGTGCGTGCGGCTCGCCAGAGCCAGTGTATCCGACAACACCATGCGGCCTTCCGCATCGGTGTGCACGATCTCGATGCTCACGCCATTGCTCGCACGCACCACGTCGTTCTGGGTGTAGGCCTTGGGGCCGATCTGGTTGCGGGCCAGTGCCAGCCAGGCATCCACCTGGAAGGGCGCCTTGAGCCGGGTCAAGCTCAGCAGCGTGGCCAAGGCCACGGCGGACCCCTGCATGTCGCCGTGCATGCCGAACATGGACTTGGCGGACTTCAGGTTCACGCCGCCGGTGTCGTAACAGATGCCCTTGCCCACCAGCGCGACGGGCTTCGCGCCGCGGCTGGATTTCGCGGGTTTGTAAGTCAGGTGCAGTATGCCAGCATCGCGCGTGTCGCTGCCCTGGGACACCGCCAAGAACGCGCCGGCCCCGAGCTTGGCCAGTTTTTTCTCATCCAGGTATTCGACCTTCCAGCCTTCGCGCCTGGCGAGCGCCTGCACGTGCCCGCGATAGAGCGCCGGAGTGAGGTGGTTTGCCGGCAGGAGAGTCAGCCAGCGGACCAAGGCGTTGCCCTCGGCTTCCGCCAGGCTCCGGTTGAAGTCCAGTTTCTGTCTGCCGTCGAAGAGAGTCAGGCTCGCGATAGGGCGAAAGTCGTCCGGCTGCTTTTTGAAATTTGGTGGTGCGAAGTTGCAGGCGGCGGTCGCCGCGACGACTGCTTCAAGCAGCGCCGCGCGTGAAGGCTCATCGGCGCCCGGCAGCAGGACGCCAACATGGCTGGCAGTGGACTCGCGCAGCTTGGCGATGCACTTGCGGGCCAGGGTCAGGCGTTCGAAGGCGGAAGCGTCGGGTTTGTAGCTCGCCGTCACCGTCGCAGTGCCGTCGGGCAGATCGAGGCGCGTCGGGGCGAGGGCCTTTTTGCCCTCCGGCAGGCGATTCTTCAATATCCCGGAGTGGACAAATTCCGGCCAACGTTTTTGGAGCGCGGTTTCCGGCAGCAGTATAATGAGCGCATCCAGGGCCTCCACCCGGGACGCGTCTGCTGCCGCCAGCGGCTGGCGTATCTCGAGCTTCGGGAACCGCGGCAGCGTGGCAGGCATCTAAGCTTCCGGATGGCTTGCGTCCGGAGATGATATAGGGCTTCCGGCTCAGCCGAAAGCGAATCCAGGCATCGGGACGGTCGGAACACGGCCGTACACCCCGCGGCGGCGGGGTTTTTAATTCCCCCAATCGCGAACCCAAATATAGGCATCTTTTGCCATGGCGAACGACAGCAACATGCAGGATCTTGACCCGACCGAGACCCATGAATGGCTCGATGCGCTGGCCTCGGTATTGGAGAGCGATGGCGCCGAACGCGCCCACTTCCTGCTTGAGCAGCTCATCGACAAGGCGCGCCGTTCCGGAGCCTACCTCCCTTACAGCCCCAACACCGCCTACGTCAACACCATCAACGCCAACCAGCAGCCGGCGTATCCAGGCGACCGCGCCATCGAGAAGCGTCTTGAGGCGTACCTGCGCTGGAATGCCATGGCCATGGTGGTGCATGCCAATAAGGAAAACAGCGGTATCGGCGGTCACATCGCCACCTATGCATCGTCCGGCACCTTATATGAGGTGGGCTTCAACCATTTCTGGCGCGCCCCCACCCCTGACAACGGCGGCGACATGGTCTACATCCAGGGCCATTCCTCGCCTGGCATCTACGCGCGCTCCTTCCTCGAAGGCCGCTTCACGGAATCGCAGCTTCTGAACTTCCGCCGCGAAGTGGAGCGGGACGGGCTGACGAGCTACCCGCACCCCTGGCTGATGCCCGACTACTGGCAGTTCCCCACCGTGTCCATGGGTCTGGGGCCGTTGCAGGCCATCTACCAGGCGCGTTTCATGCGCTACATGGAGCATCGCGGCTTCGCTCCCGAGAGCGACCGCAAGGTGTGGGCGTTCCTCGGCGACGGCGAGATGGATGAACCGGAGTCCATGGGCGCCATCTCGCTGGCGTCCCGCGAGAAGCTCGACAACCTGATCTTCGTGGTGAACTGCAACCTGCAACGCCTGGACGGCCCGGTGCGCGGCAACGGCAAGATCATCCAGGAGCTGGAAGCGAACTTCCGCGGCAGCGGCTGGAACGTGATCAAGGTCCTGTGGGGTTCCCGTTGGGATGCGCTGCTGGAGCGCGACCACGGCGATCTCCTGAAGCGCCTAATGATGGAATGCGTGGACGGCGAGTACCAGAACTTCAAGTCCAAGGATGGCAAGTTCGTCCGGGAGAAATTCTTCGGCAAATATCCGGAACTTCTGGAGATGGTCGCCAACATGAGCGACGAGGAGATCTGGAACCTGAACCGCGGCGGCCACGATGCGCGCAAGGTCTACGCGGCGTACAAGGCGGCGGTGGAGCACAAGGGTCAGCCGACCGTGATCCTGGCCCACACCGTCAAGGGTTTCGGCATGGGCAAGTCCGGCCAGGGTGCCATGGGCGCCCACCAGCAGAAGAAGCTGGACGAGGAGGCGCTCAAGGGCTTCCGCGACACTTTCAACATCCCGGTGAACGACGAAGACATCGCCAAGGTCCCGTTCGCACGCCCCGCAGAGGACAGTGAGGAGATCAGATACCTCAAGGCCAAGCGCAAGTTGCTGGGCGGTTACCTGCCGCAGCGCAAGCACGAGGCGAAGGCGCTCGAGGTGCCGGGACTGGAGTTCTTCAAGACCTTCCTGGAGAGCACCGGCGACCGTGAGATCTCCAGCACCATGGCCATCGTGCGCATCATCACCGCGCTGGTGAAAGACAAAGCTATCGGCAAGCACATCGTGCCCATCGTGCCGGACGAGGCGCGTACCTTCGGCATGGAAGGTCTGTTCCGCCAGATCGGCATCTATTCCTCCGTAGGCCAGCTCTATGAGCCCGCCGATTCCGAGCAGCTGATGTTCTACAAGGAGGACAAGTCCGGTCAGATCCTGGAAGAGGGCATCACCGAGCCGGGCTCCATGGCTTCCTGGATCGCTGCGGCCACCGCCTACAGCAACCACGGCATCCAGATGGTGCCGTTCTACATCTATTACTCGATGTTTGGTTTCCAGCGTATCGGCGACCTGGCCTGGGCGGCGGGTGACATACAGGCCCGAGGCTTTCTGATTGGAGGTACGGCAGGAAGGACCACCTTGGAAGGCGAGGGCCTGCAACATGAAGACGGCCACAGCCACATCCTGTCCTCCACCATCCCCAACTGCGTGTCCTACGACCCCACTTACATGTATGAAGTGGCGGTGATCGTGCAGGACGGCATGCGCCGCATGTTCAAGGAGCAGGAGAACGTCTTCTACTACCTCACCTGCATGAACGAGAACTACGTGCAGCCGGCTATGCCCCAGGGCGCCGAAGCGGGCATCCTCAAGGGTCTGTATCTGTTGAAGGAAGGCGGCAAGCAGAAACTGCGTGTGCAGTTGATGGGCTCCGGCACCATCCTGCGGGAAGTGGAAGCCGCTGCTGAGATGCTGGAGAAAGACTGGGACGTGTCGGCGGATGTGTGGAGTGCCACCAGCTTCACGGAATTGCGCCGCGAGGGCCAGGACTGCGCCCGCTGGAACCTGTTCCATGCCGGCGAGAAGCCCAAAGTCCCCTACATCACCCAGACCCTGGAGAAGCATCTAGGTCCGGTGATCGCCGCCACGGATTACATGAAACTCTTCGCCGATCAGGTGCGTGAATACATCCCGCGCCGCTACACGGTGCTCGGCACCGATGGCTTCGGCCGCAGCGATACCCGCACGGGCCTGCGTCATTTCTTCGAAGTGGACCGCCGCTACGTGACCGTGGCTGCCCTCAAGTCCCTGGCAGACGAGGGTCAGCTGGATGCGAAGAAGGTCGTCGAGGCCATGAAGAAATATGGCATCGATCCGAACAAACCCAGTCCGGTCACGGTATAAGGAGCGCGCCGTGGCAGAAAAAGAAGTCAAAGTCCCGGACATCGGCAACTTCAAGGACGTCGAGATCATCGAGGTCATGGTCAAGGCCGGTGATAGCGTCACCAAGGAGCAGGGCCTCATCACCCTTGAGACCGATAAGGCCGCCATGGACGTGCCGGCACCCTTCGCGGGCACCGTGAAGTCCATGAAGGTGAAGAAGGGCGACAAGGTCTCGGAGGGCACCGTGGTGCTGGTGATGGACGCCCAGGATGTGAGCGCCGTCACCAAACCCGTGGCGGCGCCTGCAAGAGCCGCAGCGGCGGCGAAGGAAGGGCCTAAACCGGCTCCCGCCCAGCAGGCAGCTGCGCCGGTGCGCGCCCAGCCCGCCGCGTTACCGCCCGTCAATGAATCCAGCTTCGGCAAGGCCCATGCGGGTCCCTCGGTGCGCAAGTTCGCCCGAGAGCTGGGCGTGGACCTGTCCCGCGTCAAGGGAAGCGGTCGCAAGGAACGCATCACGCACGATGACGTGAAGGCCTTCGTCAAGGCTGTCATGCAAGGGGGCGCCGTCGGCGGCGGCTTGCCGAAGGTGCCGGAGGTGGATTTCGCACGCTTCGGTGCGGTCGAGGTCAAGCCGCTCTCCCGCATCAAGCGCATCTCAGGCCCGCGGCTGCAAGCGGCCTGGGTCAACGTGCCTCACGTCACCCAGCACGATGAAGCGGATATCACCGACTTGGAGAAGTTGCGCCAGGAACTCAAGTCCGATGCCGAGAAGATCGGCGCCAAGCTCACTCCGCTCGCCTTCCTGGTTAAGGCCAGCGTCGCTGCGCTCAAGGAATATCCGGACTTCAACTCTTCGCTCGATCCCTCCGGCCAGAACCAGGTCTACAAGAAGTATTTCCACGTGGGTTTCGCGGCGGACACACCCAATGGCTTGGTGGTGCCCGTGATCCGCGATGCCGACAGGAAGAACGTGTTCGAGATCGCCAAGGAGCTGGGGGAGCTCGCCGCCAAGGCCCGTGACGGCAAGCTCAAGGCTGACGAGATGCAAGGCGGCTGCTTCAGCATCTCGAGTCTCGGCGGTATCGGCGGGACGGCTTTCACGCCCATCGTGAACGCTCCTGAAGTCGCCATCCTCGGCGTCTCCAAGTCGCAGATGAAACCAGTATGGGACGGCAAGGCTTTCCAGCCGCGGCTGATACTGCCGCTGTCGTTGTCCTATGACCACCGTGTCATAGACGGTGCCGCCGCAGCGCGTTTCACCACCTTCATGAGCAAGATCCTGTCGGAAGCCAGGGGACTGGTGCTCTGAGGTCGGTGCGGAGAAACAGTCATGCACCATTCCCGTCTCTGCGAGATCGTGATCGACTGCCGGGCTGGTGACCTGGACGCAGCCGGCGCCTTCTGGAGCGCTGCCCTGGGCCGGCCGGTGAATCTGCAGGAGTCCGGTGACCCGCAGCTGTATCGGCTCCTGGAAGGCCGGCCCGGTGAGCTCAGGGTGGAAGTGCAGAAGGTGGAGCATGAGAGTAGGGTGCACCTGGACATCGAGACCGATGACATCCCCGCCGAAGTGAAGCGCCTGGAGA
>Ga0070714_100004614_pt1 | contig 10391 bp, 5 predicted proteins | sample LARL83metaG_FD_65450 | JGI IMG/M metagenome (GOLD analysis project Ga0070714, IMG submission 65450) | Corn, switchgrass and miscanthus rhizosphere microbial communities from Kellogg Biological Station, Michigan, USA - LAR L8-3 metaG | ecosystem: Host-associated > Plants > Roots > Rhizosphere ... | reverse complement strand
ATCTGCACGTTGGGGAGGTCGGTCCGCTGCCCGGGGACCGACCCGGCCCCGATAAGCCCGGCCCGTGCCTCGGATTCCTTGATCACGCGCTCCGCCTCGGCGCGGTCCATCCAGCCCCGGACGTCGGTGGACTTGCCGGGTTCAAGCTCCTTGTAGATGTCGAAGAAGTGGCCAATTTCGTTGAGCAGGTGGCGCGGCACGTCGCACAGGTCCTTGATCGCGGACTTGCGGACGTCGTGCGCGGCGACGCCCAGCAGCTTGGCATCCGGTCCGCTCTCATCGGCCAACCAGAACACCGCGACCGGGCGGACCGTCACCAGGCAACCGGGGAAGGTCGGCTCGTCCAGCCAGACCAGCATGTCCAGCGGGTCGCCGTCCTCCGCGAGGGTGCCGGGGATCTCGCCGTAGTCCAAGGGATAGACCGTTGAGGTGAACAGCATCCGGTCCAGCCGGATGCGCCCGCTCTTGTGGTCGACCTTGTACTTGTTACGCGACCCTTGCGGGGTTTCGACAATGACCTCAACGTCCATAATCGGCTCCTTCGGCGGGGTGCCGCCCGGGCCGCCGCTGCCGGTCCGGGCTAGGCTCTCAGGTCCGCCTCAGGCATACCCCGCAACGTACCGCTCACACAAGGGACATCTGGCGTTAAAGAACCGCTTTCCTCTCCCGAGAATGAAACTACGGTGCTGCTGCGACTCACGTTGCCAACGGGACTGGTTAGCCACAAGGGGAACGGCGGGTTGCTCTAACTGACATATCGGACAAGCGAGGACTTTCCCTGATCGAGACATTTCCACCGATGATTACACACGGTAATTTACAAGCACAGAATGTCGCTGCCGCAAGGAGATTCGAAGTTTCAAAATTTTAATCGTCTGAACGAGTCTTTAAGAGCGAACCCATAGGGTATCCCTAACTCTGGGTAACATTTGCATCACTGTGGGTGATGTCGCAGAAAGTGACGAAGCGCCAACGCGGGGGGTGGCCGATTTGCGCTCAGTCATCGATGCTTGCATCCGGTACCGGCTTCTCGTGCTCGCCGCCGCGGCGGTAGTCATGGTCCTGGGGATCATGCAGTTGTCCCGCATGCCGACCGACGTACTTCCCGAAACGTCCCCGGTCACGGTGGACATCCAGACCGAGGCCGCCGGGCTGTCCGCGCCCGAAGTCGAGTCCCTGGTCACCACGCCGCTGGAAAAGAACCTGCTCGAAGGCGTGCTCGACGTCACGGACGTGACCAGCGACTCCATCGAGGGCCTGTCGGACATCGAACTGCACTTCGCGCAGGGCACCAACCTGTACACGGCGCGGCAACTGGTCCAGGAGCGGCTCACCGGCGCATTCGTGCTGCCGAACGTGTCCAAGCCGCCGGTCATGGTGCAGCCGGTCTCGTCCTCGAGCGACGTGATGCTCGTCGGGCTCACGTCCAGGCAGTTCTCCGACATCGACATGTCGGTGGCGGCCCGCTGGGTGATCGTGCCCAAGCTGCTCAGCCTGGCCGGGGTCAGCAACGTGTCCACGTTCGGCCAGGCGGACCGGCAACTGCAGGTGCTCGTCGACCCGTCGCAGCTCGTGCGCAAGCACGTGACGCTCGACCAGATCATCCAGACGGCCGGCGACGCGCAGCTCACGTCTCCCCTGTCCTACCTGCACGGGAACACCCCAGGGACGGCCGGGTTCATCGAGGACATGCTGCAGCGGATGACCATCCAGCCGGTCCTCCCCTTCGGCACGCCGCAGAACATGGCGGGCCTGCCGGTCGCCAACGCCAGCGGGGTCAGCCTCGGCGACGTCGCCACGATGGTGCAGGGCAGCCCGCCGCTGGCCGGCGCCGGCGAGCAGAACCGGGCCCCCGCGCTGGTGCTCGTCGTGCAGAAGGCGCCAGGGGCGAGCGTGCTGACCGTCAGCCGCGAGATCGACGCGGCGATCGCCAACCTGAAGTCGGGCTTGCCGCAGATCACCTTCAACACGTCGCTGTTCCGCGAGGACACCTACCTGAACTCCTCGCTCGGCAACCTGCGCACCGCGCTGATCATCGGCGGCATCCTCATGGCGGTCGCGCTGCTGGCCCTGCTGCTGTCGCTGCGGCTGGCGTTCGCCGCCCTCGTCGGCATCGCCTTGTCGTTCGTCGCCGCTACAGCGCTCGTCTCGCTCCTCGGCTACACGTTCAACGCGCTCGTCACGCTCGGCCTGCTGCTCGCGCTCGGCTTCGTGGTCACCGAGGCGGCGGGCTCCGCGCAGGCGATCAGGTCCCGGCTGGGTTTCGCGGCCGACGGCCGATCTCATGAAATATCCGGAATGTCGCGGCGCGCCAGCGCCCGACATTCCGGATCGCCGCCCAACGGAGACTCGCCCACGAAGGGCCAGGACCCCGCGGACCGTCAGAATCCCGGAGGCCAGCAGAATCTCGGGGGCCAGCAGAACCCGGCGAACAGCCAGAACAGGGCCGCTCAGGCCGCACGCGCTATCGCGGCGGCCTGCGGGGAGCTGCGCGGCGCGCTCATCGGGGCCGGCGTGGCCGCCCTGGCCTGCGTCGTGCCGCTGCTCATCGCCACTGGGCTGACCGCGTCGTTCCTGCGGCCGATGGCCATCGCCTTCGCCCTCGGGATCGTGGTCTCGATGATCGTCGCGGTTACCGTCACCCCGGCCCTCGCCGTCCTCGTCATGGGGACCGGGCCGCGGCGTGCCCGCACGGCCGCCGGAACCCACGCGGCCGGGCGGCCCGCGACCGGGTTCACCGGATGGGGCGCGCGAGCGGGAGCGGCCTACCAGCGGGGCGTCGCGCGGGTCGCCGCAGTGCCCGCCCTCGCGGCCGCCAGCCTCGGGCTCACCGCGGCCGCGGGCATCGCGGCCCTGGCCGCGCTGCCGTTCGTGCACGCGGGCCAGCCGCAGTTCGCCGACCGGTCCCTGGTGATGCGGCTGTCCGGCGCGCCCGGCACGTCGCTCACCGAGATGGGCCGGATGACCAGCCTCGTCACCGGCGAGCTGCGCACGCTGCCGTCGGTGCAGTCCGTCGGCGCGACCCTCGGCCGGGCCACCAACTCCGACCAGGTGGAGAACGTCAACACCGGCCAGGTGTGGATCACCCTGCGCCCGGGCGCGAACTACGGCCAGGCCAGCGCGCAGATCCGTGCCATCGCCGACGGCACCCCCGGCCTGGCCGGGACGGTCAGCACCTACGAGGCCGACAGCATGACCGGGGTGCTCACCAGCGGGTCCAGCACCGTGGTGACCCGCGTCTACGGCGTTAACGGCGCGGAGCTGGCCAAGGTGGCCGGGCAGCTGTCCGGCACCGTCGCCCGCGTCCCCGGCGTCACCGGCACCGCCGTCAGCACGCCGGTCACGCAGCCGACGATCAACATCGACGTCAACGTGGACGCCGCCGCCAGGGACGGCATCTCCCCCGGCGACGTCCGCCGCGAGGCCGGCACGCTGCTGTCCGGGCTGACCGTCGGCAACTACTTCCAGGACCAAGAGGTCTTCGACGTGGTCGTCTGGGGCATGCCCGCGACGCGCAACAGCCTCACCAGCATCAACAACCTGCTGCTCGACACCGCTAACGGCGGGCACGTGCGGCTCGGCCACGTCGCCAGCGTCTCGGTGCAGCCGCAGCCGTCCGACATCCCGCAGGAGGCCATGTCCCAGTACGCGGACGTGACCGCGACCGTCTCCGGCGGTTCGGCGGACTCGGTGCGCCAGGCCATCACGGCGAAGCTGAACAGCATGGCGTTCCCGGCCGACTACCACGCCGAGCTGGTCTCCCCAACCCAGTACGGCAACGTCCTGGCGGGTACCGCGGCGGGCAACCTGCTGTCGCCGAACGGCGGTTCCGGCGGCACGTCGCGCATCGCGTTCATCGGCTACGTGACCGCCGCCCTGATCGCAGTCCTGCTCATCGGGCAGGCCATCACCGGCAGCTGGCGGCTCGGGTTCGCGAGCTTCCTCCTGCTGCCCGCCTGCCTGTCCGGGGCGGTCCTCGTCACGTACGCCACGGGACAGCAGGGCACGCTCGCCGCCGCGGCGGGGCTGCTGGCGGTCTTCGCGCTCGCCGTGCGGCTCGTCATCGGCGTGGCCGCGCGGCTGCGCGCCAGGGCGACCGGTGCCCTGGGGGCCCCAGGCGCCCAGGGCGCCGGGACCGGTTTCGAGCCGCTGGCGCAGGTCGCGGTGCCCGCCGGAGTCATCGCCGTCACGCTGCTGCCTTTCATTGTGATGGGAGATGTCCCTGGCATGGAACTGCTGCACACGGCCGCCGCGGTCATCCTCGGCGGCCTGGCCACCACCGCGCTGCTCTGCGTGTTCGTGCTGCCGGTGATCACCCGGTTGTTCGGGCCCGCGCTGACGGCGGCACCGGTCGACACCCTGGCGGAGATCGCCATGGCGGGCCAGCCGACGGTCGAGGGGACTCCCGTGCCGTCCGCGCGCCAGCCCGCCGAGTCGCCCGGCCGGCACGCGGCTTCGGTGGGGGCTGGCGTGGAACAAGCGGCCGTTCGGGATCCCGGCGAAGTTTCCCATGACGGACCGCCGCATCCAGGGACAGCTCCGCCGGGCGGCGCACGGCCGCCCGGGCCGGGCGGATTCCGGGGGGAAACGTGAACCGGCGAGCCGCGCGGGCGGGCCTGGCCTGCGCCGCCGCGGCGGCGGCGCTCGCGGCGGCGGGCTGCTCAAGCACCAGCAGCAGTGCCGCGCCGCCCCCGACCGCGCACCTGCAGCGGACCGCCTACGGGATGAGCGTCGTGCTGACGCCGCTCGGCGCGCAGCGGATCGCCCTGCGCACGGCGCACGCGACCGCTGCGAAGGGCGGGGTCGCGGTGCCGTACGGCGCGCTCGTGTACGAGCCGGGCGGCGACCCGGCGGTGTACGTCGCCACCGGCACGCTCACCTACACCCGCTACCTCGTGCCCGTGAGGACGATCACCGGGAACACGGTCTACGTCAAGGCAGGCAGCCTGCCACCGAACGCCAGCGTCGTCACCCAGGGGGCCGAAGAGCTCCTCGGCGTGCAGAACGGCGTCGGCGAGGAAACCTGAGCGACCTAAGGGGGAGGCAGGCCTCATGCGGTGGATCGTCGCGACCAGCCTGCGGTTCCGGTACCTGGTGGCCGGCCTTGCCGTCGCGCTGCTGTACTTCGGCGTGACCCTGGCCGGGTCGCAGAAGCTTGACGCGTTCCCGGAGTTCGCCCCGGTGTCCGTGGAGATCCAGACGAACTGCCTGGGGCTTTCTCCGTCGCAGATCGAGTCGCTGACCACGGTGCCGCTCGAGGCGGCGCTGCACGGCGTGCCCGGCGTCTATGACATCCGGTCGTCCTCCGAGCCGCAGCTGTCGGCGATCTGGCTGTACTTCAGCAAGGGCACGAACGTGCTGCATGCCAGGCAACTGGTCCAGGAGCGCATCCAGGCGACCGCTCACACGCTGCCGTCCTGGTGCGACGTGCCGCAGATGTACCCGATCGTGTCCGCGACCAGCCGGGTGATGCAGATCGGGCTCACGTCGAAGACCGTCTCGCTGCAGGACCTGTCGATGGCGGCGCAGTGGCAGCTGCGTCCCCGGCTGATGGACGTGCCGGGCGTCGCCAACGTCGCGATCTGGGGCGAGAAGCCCAAGCAGCTCATGGTCGAGGCCGACCCGGCGAAGATGGCCAAGAACCGCATCGCCATGGACGACATCATGACCGCCGCCGCCAACGCGGTGGACGCGGCCGAGGTCAAGTTCACGACCGGTGCGGCGGTCGGGTCGCTCGGCATGGTGCAGGCCGCCAACCAGCAAGTTGACGTGCACAACATCCAGCCCATCACCATGCCGCAACAGCTGGCCACAGTGCCGGTGCCCGTGCGGTCGGGCAAGTCCGTCAACCTCGGTGACGTCGCCAACGTCACCTGGGGCTACCCGCCGCTGACCGGCGACGCGGTGATCAACGGCGGCCCGGGCCTCATGCTCGTCGTCGAGAAGTTCCCCGGCGCGAACACCCTCGACGTCACCAACGGGATCGACAAGGTCCTCACCGCCATGGCCCCGTCCCTGCCCGGTGTGCAGATCAACAACCAGATCTTCCGGCAGGCCAGCTTCATCGAGATCGCCATCCACAACCTGTCCCAGTCGGTGCTGCTCGGCTGCATCCTGGTCGTGTTCGTGCTGGTGATGTTCCTGTTCCAGTGGCGCGCGGCACTGGTGTCGCTGCTGGCGATCCCGCTGTCCCTGGCGGCGGCGCTGGTCGTCCTCGCCGCGATCGGCACCACGATCAACACGATGATACTGGCCGGGTTCGCCGTCGCGGTCGGCGTTGTCGTCGATGACGCGATCATCGACATGGAGAACATCGTCCGGCGGCTGCGGGCGTGGCGTGCCAGCGGGCGGCACATCACGCCGTTCCACGTCGTGCTCGCCGCGTCGCTTGAGGTGCGGGTCGCGATCTTCTTCGCGACGCTGATCAACATCGTCGCGGTGATCCCCGTCATGCTCGTCGGCGGGCTCACCGGCGCGTTCTTCGAGCCGTTGGCGCTCGCCTACGGTCTTGCGGTGCTCGCCTCCATGGCGGTCGCGCTGACCGTGACGCCGGCGCTCGGCTACATCCTGCTGCGCGACGCCAGGCTCAAGGAGGCGGAGCCGCCGGTGGTCCGTTCCGCGAAGCGCGGGTACCGCTGGCTGCTGTCCCGGACGCTGCGCGCTCCCGCCTACGGGTTCGGCGCGGTCGTCATCCTGGCGCTGGTCGGCGGGTTCGCCTACCCGCATCTGGGTGAGGACCTGTTCCCGACGTTCAAGGAACCGGACTTCCTCATGCACTTCGTGACGAAGCCCGGTACGTCGGTGACCGAGCAGGACCGGATGGTGTCCGCCTTGCAGAAGCAGGTGCTCGCCACCCCGGGCGTGACGACGGCGGGCAGTCACGTCGGCCAGGCGCTGCTCGGCGAGGAAGTCTCCGGCGTCAACTTCTCCGAGACCTGGCTGTCGCTGAAGCAGGGCACCAACTACAACGCGACCGTGACGAAGCTGCGGAACATCGCCGACTCCTTCCCCGGCGCGTTCAGCGACGTGCAGACCTACCTGCACGAACGGATCGACGAGGTGCTCACCAACGGCACCACCGAGGACATCGCTGTCTACATCGAGGGCCCGGACACCGGCACCCTCGCCAAGCTCGGCAATGCGCTGTCAGCGAAGATGTCCACGCTGCACGGCCTTGAGGACGTGCAGCCCGCCCCGCTTCAGTTCATCCCGCAGGCCGACGTCACCGTCAACACCGCCGCCGCGAGCAAGTACGGGCTCACCCCCGGCGACGTGCGCCGCGAGGCCGCGATCATGATGGCCAGCGAGCCGATGTCGGAGCTCGCCTACAACGACTCACTGGTGCTGGTCGCCGCGTGGACCACGCCGTCCAGCCGCAACAGCGTCACCGCGCTGCAGGACCTGCCGATCGACACGGCTAACGGCGGGCAGGTAGCGCTCGGCAAGGTCGCCAAGGTCGCCATCGTCCCGACACCAAGCCAGATCATCCGCGACCAGGGCAACCGGATGCAGGAGGTGGACGCGGACATCTCCGGCACCGACCTGGGCACCGCCGCAGGCGAGGTGCAGGGCCTGCTGAAGACGCTCAAGCTCCCGGCTGGCTACACCGCCTCCCTCCAGGGGGAGGCGGTCGAGCGGGCATCCGCGCAGCAGCGCCTGGAGTGGCTGGGCCTCGGCGCGCTGGTCGTGATCCTGCTGCTCCTGCAGGCCGCGTTCCGGTCCTGGCGGCTGGCGGGCATGCTCATGATCACGCTGCCCGTGGCCTTGGTCGGCGGGATCCTGGCCGCCTGGGGCGTCCTCGGCACGATCACGCTCGGCGCGCTCGTCGGCTTCTTCACCGTGCTCGGCATCGCGGCGCGCAACGGCATCCTGATGGTCGCGCACTTCAAGCACCTGGAAGAGGTCGAGGGCGTGCCGTTCGGCCGCGACCTCGTCATCCGCGGCGCGGGCGAGCGGCTCTCCCCCATCCTGATGACCGCGCTCGCCACGGCGCTCGCGCTCGTCCCGCTCATCATCTACGGGGACCAGCCGGGCCAGGAGATCGAGTACCCGATGGCGATCGTCATCCTCGGCGGCCTGGCGACCGCCACGCTGCTCAACTTGTTCGTGGTCCCCGCGCTCTACCTGCTGGTAGCCGGCTGGGGCCGGTCCACGCCGCCAGCCCCGCCCGTCCGGGTGCTGGAGTCCGTCGGGTAAGTCCCGCTCATTTTTCGTCAGAACGGAGGCGTGCTCCGCGTTCCCGCCCCCTACGGATTTCGCGGGGCGGGAAACGGCGGTGCGCTGGCGCGCCTGTTGCTGTTATCAGCCTGAGAGGCGCTTACCAGCGGATGGTTATCTGCCGCTGCACGCGGCGCCGGCCGGCCGCGCTCCTGGCGGCCGCGCGGGCGGCAGAGCCCCGGCCGGGGGTGGTGCCGCACCACTCGCCGGAACGCCGCGACTGCTCAGCCAGGCCGAACCCGTCTCCGTCGCCGCTGCCGCTGTTGAACAGGTCCAACACCTTGCCCGCGTCTTCACCGAAAAGCAGCTTCGCGATGCCTCGCATGTCGCAACCTCCTTCGTTTTCTCAATTTCACGATATAACGCGATCACTCGATCCGCTACCCAGCTGCGGTGAACAGTGACAGAACGACGCGGCGCACGCCTCCGTTACGACGGTTATTGAGCTGTTTTGTTCAGCTGGCGCGCCGCACTGCGACCGGCGGTCACCGCCCATAGAAGAACGTGCGGTGGGCCACCGCTCCGCGGCGCATGATGACCCCAGTCGGGCCCGCGCCGAGTGCCCCGCCCGCCGGAAGGGTGGTGGGGTCAACGCCGACGCCGAGCAGCGTGCGCGTGACGCCCTGGGTGGAGTCGAGGAGGTCGTCAAGCGCGCGGGCCAAGTGCGCGCCTGTCACCGGCGGCGGGGCCGCGCCGGCGGGCACCGCCTCGCCGGCCAGCCGCTGGCGATCGTGCAGGGCTTCGAGCACGCTGCGCCGGATCAGTTCCTTGATGAAGGACGCGGTCGCGCCGTCGGTGCGCTCCACCGCGGTGGCGACGTCCTCTTCGGTCAGGGTCAGCGGCACGCCCCGGCCGTAGAGCGCGAGCAGGCGCTCGCGCGCGGCGGCGTCGGGCAGTTCGATCTCCACCGCCACGTCGACGCGGCCTGGGCGCGCCGCCAGGGCGGGCTCCAGGAGGTCAGCGCGGTTGGTTGTCAGCAGGAACAGCAGGTCGGCATCGGGGGCCGCGCCGTCCATGGCATCGAGCAGTTCGAACAGCACCGGGCTCGACCGCGGGCCCATGGAGCGGTCCTCGGCGACCAGGTCGACGTCCTCGAGGACGACAACGGAGGGCTGCAGGTCGCGTGCCAGTTCGGTGACCTGGCCGACGCCGACCAGGGCCCGGCCGGTCAGGATCAGCCGCGTGTAGCCGGTCATCTGGCCGATCAGGTACCGGGTCGTGTGCGTCTTGCCAGTGCCCGGCGGGCCGTAGAGCAGCAGGCCGCGCTTCAGGTGCTGGCCGACGGCGAGCAGCGCCTCCCGGTGCGCGGCGACGCCGAGCGCATGCCGTTCCGCCCGCGCCAGCACGGCTTCCGGCAGCACCACGTCCTCCCGGTGCAGGCCCGGCGGGACGGCGAAGGTGAGGATGACGCCGCCCATCGGGTTGAGCGCCACGTCAAGCAGGTGTCCCCGGTAGACGTTGAGCCTGGACCGCAGCTGGTCAAGCTCGGTCAGCACGGCCTGGGCCGCGGCCACCGGCAGGCCCGCTATCTCGACGTCAAGGCCCGGGTGGTGCTCACCCGGCGACTGGACCATGAGGATGTAGCGGCCTCTTGTGTCGGTGACGAGCAGCAGTGCCAGCTTGAGGCAGCCCAGGGTCGAGTCGGGCCCGTTGGGGAGGTCGACCAGCGTCGGCGCGATCAGCCGCAGGTCCGGCAGGCCCTCGGCGCTGACGACCTGCTGCAGCTGCAGCATGTAGTGCGGTGGCAGCAGGAGGCCGTGGACGTCGACGGTGCGACCAGGCTGCTGCGACCAGGCGTTGAGCGCGGTTTGCAGGTTGACGTGCTCGAACACCGGCAGGTCGCGGCTGACGACGGAATGCGCCAGGCCGTCGGGGCCGAGGAAGTCCGCGACAAGGCGGGCGGCCTCGTTGACCCTGCCGTCGGTGTCCGCGCGGTGAATCCAGTCAAGGAAGGAACGGAAGGCAGCGGCGAATTCGCGGGCCTCCCCATCGGGCGCTTGGGCCGGCATGAGTTCAGCGTAGCGACCCGCCCTCCCGGGACGAAAGCCAATTTCGGCCTCGCGCCATATCTCGAAATCGGCCGCAGGCACGGAGCGACGCTGAAGAGGTCGGCAGGCGCCGGTCGGGCAGCTGTTCGCGGGCCAACTTGGGGCCACTTGGCGCTCCGCAAAGCC
>Ga0070714_100004612_pt1 | contig 10392 bp, 8 predicted proteins | sample LARL83metaG_FD_65450 | JGI IMG/M metagenome (GOLD analysis project Ga0070714, IMG submission 65450) | Corn, switchgrass and miscanthus rhizosphere microbial communities from Kellogg Biological Station, Michigan, USA - LAR L8-3 metaG | ecosystem: Host-associated > Plants > Roots > Rhizosphere ... | reverse complement strand
GACAAGGCGGTCTTCCCCGGCCTGCAGGGCGGCCCGCACAACCACACCACGGCGGCGATCGCGGTCGCGCTGCGGGAGGCGGCGCAGCCGGAGTTCAAGGCGTACGCCCAGCAGGTGGTGGCGAACGGGAAGGCGCTGGCGGCCGCGCTGCTCGAGCGCGGCTACTCCCTGGTCTCCGGCGGCACGGACAACCACCTGATCCTGATCGACCTGACGCCTCAGGGCATCGCCGGGAAGCCCGCGGCCAAGGCGCTGGACCGGGCGGGCATCGAGGTGAACTACAACACCGTCCCGTTCGACCCGCGCAAGCCGTTCGACCCGTCGGGGATCAGGATCGGCACGCCCGCGATCACCACGAGAGGCCTGGGCGAGCCGCACATGGCGCAGGTCGCCGCGTGGATGGACGAGGCGATCACGGCCGCGGCCAAGGATGACGAGGCCATGATCGAGCGGATCGCCGGTGAGGTCAGGGACCTGCTGGCCGGGTACCCCATGCCCGGCTGGGCCCCCACGCCCTGATCGCCGCCGCCCGCCGGACGTGCACGGCTCGGCTTCCGGCCGCGGGCGGGTTGATTCCGGTACCCATGCGAATGTAAGTTCGATCTGACTGCCTGTCCCCCCTGGGTAGTGACGTCAGCCTGCTGCGGCGGGCGTTTCAGACGGGCGGGCAGGGGCGTGAGCAGGGTCTTCGGAGAGCCGGTCGAGGTCTGGCTGCGCGAGGGCAAGCCGGTCAGGTTTGTGTGGCGCGGCCGCCTCTACGGCGTGCTCGCGGTGCTGGCCGGGAGCACGGGTGCCGATGAGCCAGACCGCGAGTCCTGGCGCGTAGAGGCGTCGCCGGCCAGGAACGTCCCGTCCGCGGTCTACGAGCTCGCCCGCGATCCCGGCACCGGCCGGTGGCTGATTTCGCGGGCCCCTGGGCCTAGCTTGCGGTGATTCGGAGAATTATCTCCGCAATGTATTTCGCGCAATTTGCTATGCATTAACCGGCGCGCTCGGGCCGATCCTGAATTCAAAAGTAAAATTGGCTTCAGGTCGGCGAGTCGCGATGACTGGTGACGATGGCAACAACTAGCGTGCTTTCCGGAGCACTGCAGGCAAGCCATTCGCGATGACCTATTCGGCGGCTTGCCGCGCTCCGCCCGGCATCGGCCCACCCGGTGCCGAACGTCCTGTCGGGGGGCAGGGCGACGTACGGGGGAGGACGTCTGAAGATCATGGCCTTAGGGGGATTCACCGCGCTTTCTGCCCGCTGCGGCGGGCGGGTCAGCGCACGCATCCGGCGTTCCAGCAGGCCGCTGGCCTGGCAGCAGCCTGGCCACTGACGCACGACGCCGTGCGCGGTGCCGGCGCCGTCGCATCGGCGACGCGGCGCTGAGGCCGCACCCGCCTCATTGTCGCGACGTGCCGCTGCGGCCCGGCGCACGGGCACGGGGCACGGCCGTGGCCCGGCCGACGCCGTGCCATTCCGGATGAGACAAGAAGGCGGTATTCAGCATGCTCGCAGGCAAGCCGTCATGGCTGGCACGGTCATGGCGCCCGCTCGCAGTGGCCGCAGCCGCGGTGGCCCTGGCGATGCCCGTCACCGCGGCCAGCGCATCCACATCGGGCCGCGGTTCTGCGCCGGCCACCAGGTCACCGGCGGCCCGGACCGCGCTCAAGCACGTGTCGTACCGCGGGTACTCGTTCTTCGTGCCCGGCTCCTGGCACGTGGTCGACCTGCGCAAGGCCGGCCGCGCCTGCGTGCGCTTTGACCGGCACGTGATCTACCTGGGCAACCCGAGCGTCAACCAGTCCTGCCCGAGCCTGCTGATCGGGACGACCGAGTCCCTGCTAATCCAGCCGGCGCCGGCCAAGGCGCGCCCGTCCGCGGTGGAGAACGAGGTGGCCAGGCAGATCACGGTGACGATCCCGAGGATCAAGGTCACCGCCACGTTCGACTTCAACCCGAGCCAGATCTTCCGCATCCTGGCCAGTGCGTCGCTGCCCGCGCCGGTGATCAAGACGCCGCACCCGGCCGCCGCCGGGCAGGCCGCGGCCCGGCCGATCACGCGGGCGCGGCGGGCGGGCGCGGCCACGCCGGCCAAGGCGGCCACGCCGGCCCTGTCCTTGCAGGTCGCGAACTACCACGGCCTGGGCTTCGACGCGTGCACCGCGCCGAGTGCCGCCTACATGAAGGCGTGGCGGGCGCACTCGCCGTACCGGGCCATCGGCGTCTACATCGGCGGTGCGGACCGGGCCTGTGCCCAGCCCAACCTGACCGCGGCCTGGCTCAAGCGCGAAGCGGCGGCGGGCTGGCACTTCCTCCCGCTGTACGTCGGCCCGCAGGCTGAGTTCGGCGAGCTGTCGGCGCCGGCCAAGCAGGGCCGCGCCGTCGCGAGCGACGCCGTCATGCAGGCCGAGCGGCTCGGGTTCGGTCCCAGGACCCCGATCTACTACGACATGGAGTCCTTCGCGCCCTCGCAGACCGGGAAGGCGCTGCGGTTCCTTTCGGCCTGGACGACCAGGCTGCATACTCTCGGTTATTCCTCAGGCGTCTACAGCAGCTCCTCGTCCGGAGTTGCCGTTCTTTCTCAGCAGTACTCCGGCAAAAAGTACGCGATGCCGGATGTCATCTACGACGCCTTGTGGAACGGGAAGCAGAACACCAGCGACTCCGTCTTCAAGCCCGGCCAGTGGGCCAATCACCAGCGGGTGCACCAGTTCCAGGGCAATGTCGTGCAGTCATTCGGCGGCGACACCATCAACATCGACAAAGACTTCCTGAACGTGAACCTGCCCATGCCGGGCGGGACACCGCAGGCGTCGCCCGCCGTGATCCAGCCCAACGGCGTCATCGACGTCTTCTACCGGGGCTCGGGGAGCAAGCTGTGGTACGTCAGGTTCAGCCCGGGCTCCGGCTGGGCCGCGCCGCGGCAGCTGGCCAGCTCGGCCGCCTCGGCCCCGAGCGTGGTCAATCGCGGCCCGGGCCTGGTCGACGTGTTCTACCAGGGGCCGGGCGGGCATCTGTGGCAAATAGCCCGAAGATCAGGCGGGCACTGGTCCAAGCCCATCGAGCTGGCGAAGATGGGCGTGATCGGCGGGGCACCCAGCGCGGTGGCCCAGGGCAACGGGATCATCGACATCTTCTGGAAGGGGTCCGCCGACACGAGCCTGTGGCAGGGCGAGTTCAACCCGGCCACGGGCTGGACCGGCCCTCATCGCGTGGGCGGGAACCTGGGCTCCAACCCGTCGCCGGTCGAGGCGACGCCGGGCACGCTGCAGGTCTTCTGGAAGGGCCAGGGAACCAAGGGCAACCTCTGGTCGGTGACCCGTCACCTGGGCGGCACCTGGAGCAAGCCCAAGAGCCTGGGGATGGGCCAGCTCGGCGGGGCCCCGCAGGCGACTGCCTCGTCCAGCGGGGCGACGCAGGTCTTCTGGCCGGGCGCGGGCGCCAACACCCAGCTCTGGTACGCGTCGCTCACCCCGGGCCAGGGCTGGAAGGGCCCGAACCATCTGGGCGGCAGCCTGGCCGGCGGGCCCACCCCGGTGACCTCGGCCTCCGGCCAGATCCGCGTCTTCTTCCGCGGGCAGGACGGGCACCTCTGGCAGGTCAGGGGCACCCCGGCCAGCGGCTGGCACGGCCCGGTCCGGCAGAGCGTGGGGACCATCGGCGGCGTGCCGTTCGTGGCGGTCGGCGCCGGCCAGGCCGCGGTCGGCGTGTTCTGGAAGAGCGGGTCAGGGGACAGCCAGCTCTGGTCCGCCTCGCTCAAGGGGACCAGCTGGACCAAGCCCCGCGCGGTCGGCAGCAACGTGGCCTGAGGACCTAACAGCGGAGGCCCGGGGGATGATCCCCCGGGCCTCCGCGTTTAGCTGCCTAGTTGCTGATGACGCTGGACGGCTTGCGCCACTGGATCGTGGGCAGCATGGCCTCCGGGCGGACCCGGTGCGCGTACCGCTTGGTGATCTCGAACAGCGACTCGATCAGCGTGTCGGACAGCAGGTGCGGCTCGAGACCGAGCCCGACCAGCCCGGTGTGCACCACGTTGTAGTGGTGGTTCTCGAGCTCAACCCGCGGGTTGGTGACGTACTCGACCTTGACCGTGTCCGGGCTCGCGTTCACGATCGTGTCCGCGATCTCCTGCAGCGACATGAACTCGGTGATCTGGTTGAAGACCCGGAACTCGCCCTTGTCGGCCGGGTTCTCGCAGGCCAGCTGGATGCACCGGACCGTGTCCCTGATCTCGATGATGCCGCGGGTCTGGGTCCCGTTGCCGTAGATGGTCAGCGGCTTGCCCAGCACCGACTGGATGACGAACCGGTTCAGCACGGTGCCGAACACGGCGTCGTAGTCGAACCTGGTGGCCAGCCGGTCGTCCCGGGCGGTCTCCGGGGTCTGCTGGCCGTACACGACGCCCTGGTTCAGGTCGGTGGCGCGGACGCCCCAGATCCGGCAGGCGAACTCGATGTTGTGGCTGTCGTGCACCTTGGACAGGTGGTAGAAGGAGCCGGGGCGCTTGGGGAACAGCACCCGGTCCCTGCGGCCCTTGTGCTCGACGTCCAGCCAGCCCTCTTCGATGTCGATGTTGGGCGTGCCGTACTCGCCCATGGTGCCGAGCTTCACCAGGTGGATGTCCGGGTTGATCTCGGCGATCGCGTACAGCACGTTGAGGTTGCCGACCACGTTGTTGACCTGCGTGTAGACGGCGTGCTTGCGGTCCACCATCGAGTACGGCGCGGCGCGCTGCTCGGCGAAGTGAACGATCGCGTCCGGGGCGAAGTCCTGCACCATGTGGTAGGTGAAGTCGGCGTCACACAGGTCCCCGATGTAACAGCCGATGGCCTTCCCGGTCAGCTCACGCCAGGCGGCCACCCGCGCCTGCAGGGACTCGATAGGCACCAGGCTGTCCACGCCCATCTCGAAGTCGTATCCCCGGCGGGCGAAGTTGTCCGCCACGGCGACGTCGTGGCCGACCTCCGAGAGGTGGAGCGCTGTCGGCCATCCCAGATAGCCGTCTCCGCCCAACACCAAGATCTTCATGATCTCGCTCCTGCCTTATCTGTCTGTGGGCTGTCGTTGTTTTATACCTGACCTGGGCCGCGACGGCAGTCGATCTACTTCGGTAGCCGTGCGGCGCCGGAGCGCCATCTCGGGATCTCCCCGTGCCCGGGGCGTGTCGCTGACCTGGAGGACCTCGCGGTTAGGGCCTCCGCAGGGTCCCGTACTGTATACCTTTGTTACCGACCAAGAGGCCTTCGTCAAGCTAGGAAATCCATGAGCCTTGTATCGCCGAAGATCACCGCCGCCGGTTGGCGAATGGTGCCCGGCCCGCTGCGGAAAAGACTCCGCAGCCAGGGTGGCAGGCGGTTGGTCCGCTTTGCGCCCGCGGCGGTACTTGCCCTTTGTGCGACCCAGCTGACGTATTTCGTCCTGCAGGTAGCGCACGTCACGGCGGGCATTGCCGGGGCAGCCGGATGGCTGGCCGGCGCGGTCGTGAGCTACATGGTCAGCCGGTGGGCCTGGGAGCGCAAGGGCAGGCCCCATCTGCTCAAGGAGACCCTGCCGTTCGTGGCGGTCTCCCTGTGCGTCGGGGTCATCCTCACCTCGGCGAGCAAGTACGCCCACTACCAGGCGCGCGCCCTGGGCCTGCATGGGTGGGAGGAGGTCCTGTTCGCTCAGGGCCTGTACCTGGCGGCCAACTGCATGACTTTCATCCTCAGATTCCTGATCTTCCATTACGTGCTCTTCGCCGACCGCGGATCAAAGGCCGGGGAAGCATCAGAATCAGCACCTTTGACGCGTTCCGGGCCGGCCTCCGGGCCGGCGCCGTACGCAATGGCCTCGTCGGGCAACGGGTCGGCGCCGGCCAGCGGCTCCGTGCCGGCCAGCGGCTCTGGCCCGTCCGAGGACACCGGGCCGATCGGCGGCCCCTCGGCCGCCGACCCGCGCGCGCGGCGCTGACGCTCGCGCCACCAGGTCCCGAACACCACGCCAGCGAACTTCATGGCGTAAAGGGCGTTGTTGCCCTTCTTGCTCTTGCCCACCTTGCGCCGGTGAATCGTGGCCGGCCGCTCGACCACGCGGTAGCCGTGCGTGATCACGCCGATCAGCAGCTCTGACGCCTGGTACTGCGGCTGCTCGAGCAGGACCGCCCCGGTAACCTCGGCCCGCATCGCGCGCAGCCCGAACGTCGTGTCGCTGATGCGCTGGCCGGTCAGCAGGCTGATCGCCAGGGCGAAAAACCGCACCCCCGCCTTGCGCACGGGGTCCTTGGTCTCCTCGCTGCCCATCGTCCGCGAGCCGGTCACGAAGTCCGCCTCGTCGGCCAGGATCGGCGCCATCAGCGTCTCGATCTCGGCCGGGTTGTACTGGCCGTCGGCGTCGGTGGTCACGATGTAGCGGGCGCCGCCGAGGCGGGCGAGCCGGTAGCCCAGGCGCAGCGCGGCGCCCTGGCCCCGGTTGACCGGCACGTCGCAAACCAGCGCGCCTGCCTCCCTGGCCTCCTTGCCTGTGGAGTCCACCGAGCCGTCGGAGACCACGATCGTCGCCGTGGCCAGTCCGGTGACGATGGCGGGCAGCGCGTCCACCACTGGGCCGATCGCGCCCTCCTCGTTGTAGGCGGCCATCACGATGGCCAGCGGCGCCATCTTCGTGGCCCGGTCACCGAACTCCTCGGTGAAGGCCTGGATGGCCGCGCTGTCGACGGAGTCGTCGTCGGCTGGGGAAGTGGTCACAGGGCTGCCTCCGAGAACTCTGGCCAGACGGTGGCGATGCCGGACTTGAGGTCGTGCGCGGGCTGGTAGCCCAGGGCCCGCGCGGCCGAGACGTCCACGATGACGGCGGGCATTTCGCCGGGCTTCGCCGGAACGTTCTCGACCGGGATTTCGGCCCCGGTAATCCGGCGGGCGGCGTCGACCATGTCGTTCACGGTCACCGACTCACCCGCTCCCAGGATCAGCGGCCCGCTGTACCCGGCCCGCCACGCGGCAAACATCCCGGCCACGATGTCGTCCACATGCACCAAGTCACGCACCTGCGTCCCATCGCCGTAGACCTGTACGCCCGTGCCATCGCGTGCGGCTCTCATCAGGCGCGGAATGAAGCTGTCTTTCTCCTCCATCCCCGGGCCGTAAACATTGGAGAACCGCAGCGAGCACCCGGTCATGCCGTAGCAGGCCGCGTACGCGCCGATCAGCATCTCCGCCGCCGCCTTGGTCGCCCCGTAGGGGGTCAGCGGCCGGAGCGCGATCTGCTCGTTGATCGTCGCCTGGCCCACATCGCCGGTCACGGCGTTGGTGGAGGCGAAGAGGAACGTCTTCACCCCCTGGATGCGGGCCTGCTCCAGCAGGTTCGCGGTGACCTCGACGTTCAGCCGGTGGGTCGCCGCCGGATCCTCGATCGACAGCAGCACCCGGGTCACCGCGGCGAGGTGGATGATGACGTCCGTGCCCGGCTGCACGGCCTCGGCCACGACCGCCGGGTCGCACAGGTCCCCGAGGACCATGCGCACGCGGTCGCTGGGCAGGCTGTCCCCGGGGAACGGCCGCTTATCGGCCACTGTGACCTCGGCGCCGTCGTCGAGCAGGGCGCGCACGACGCGCCGCCCGATGAAACCGGATCCTCCCGTCACAAGCACCCGAATAGGACCATGCTCGCCCATCGCTGCTCCCTTCGCGTGAGCTGTCCTGTTCCGTCTTGCCGTTTGGGTCTAGCGCTCCGGCATGCGTCAATCCTCAGAGAGAGATTCGGAAACGCTGAATGTCTCCCGGACGGCTTGCCGCAAGCCGTCTCGGCTCGCGTTCGCGCTCACGCTGCGGTGCAAGCCCAAGATGCGTCTCGATAGTGTATCGGCGGTCCAGGATGCGCCGGTCCGGAACCTCCAGTCATCGGCCCTGGTCAGTTGAACAGCCTAGGTGGCCCCGATCGGCGGAAGGGGAGGTGGGTGGATGGTGACGTGGCCACGTGACGCGCCGGCCGGCGCAGAGACGGCCGAAGCAGAGTCGTACCGGATACTCCGCTCCCGCATCGACTTGTCCCGCCTGCCGAAACACAGCCGCGACGTCACCGAGCGGGTCATCTACGCGAGCGCCGATTTCGACTACGCGACCGACCTGGTGTGTGACGAGGAAGCGCTCGCGGCGGCCGTCGCCGTGCTCGCGGCTGGCGCGCCCGTCATCGTCGACGCCGCCATGGTCGCGGCCGGGATCACCGGCTGCCCGGTCATCTGCAAGATCGGCGAGCCGCTGACCCAGCGCCTCTCCCGCACGGCCAACATCCCGGTCCCGGCGGCCGCGGTCAGGCTCGCTTTCGGCGAGGCGGGCCCGGGCGCGGTGTGGGTGGTGGGCTGCGCGCCCGCGGCGCTCACCGAGATCATCACCCGGGGAGTGGAGCCGGCCTTCGTCATCGGCCTGCCGGTCGGTTTCGTCGGCGCGGCCGCGGCCAAGGACGCGTTGCGGGCCAGCGGGATCGGCTCGGTGAGTAACGTGTCAGAGAAAGGCGGCGCGGCCGTGGCCGCGGCCGCGTTCAACGCGCTGCTCCGCTCGGCCCTGAGCGTGGACGGGACCCGGGCGGGCTGGGGCCCCGGCGCAACGCCTCCCGGCGACCTCGGATCCGTGACCTGACAGGACAGCGATGAGCGAGCATTCCTACTCCGCCGAGCAGCGTGCCGCCGTGTACCGGGTCATCGAGGAGCGCCGGGACGTGCGGCGCGGCTTCCGGCCGGACCCCGTCCCGCCCGAGGTGCTGACCCGGGTGCTGGCCGCGGCGCACCAGGCCCCGTCGGTTGGCCTGTCCCAGCCGTGGGACTTCATCGTGATCACCGACCGGTCCCAACGGGAAAGGATCAAAACACTGGCGGAACGGGCGGCCGCCGCCTACGCCGCAGCGCTGCCCGGGGTCAGGGCGCTGGCCTTCGACCGGCTGAAGGTCGAGGCGATCCTGGAGACGCCGGTCAACATCGTGGTGACCTGCGACCCCACCCGGGGCGGCCGCCATACCCTGGGGCGATTCAGCCAGCCCCAGATGGCGCCGTATTCCAGTGTTCTCTCGGTCGCCAATCTGTGGCTGGCCGCGCGGGCCGAGGGGCTCGGGGTGGGCTGGGTGAGCTTCTTCGACGAGCGGGAGCTCGCCGCCGAGCTTGGCCTGCCCGCGCACCTCGAGGTGGTCGCCTACCTCTGCCTCGGCTACGTCACGGAGTTCACGCCGGAACCCGAGCTCGCACTGGCCGGGTGGGCCCGCAGGCGGCCGCTGGCCTGGGCGGTGCACGACGGGGAGTACGGCCGCCGCGGGCTGCCGGGCGGGCCCGCGGCCAGCCTGCTCGACGACGTGCGGGCCGCAATCGAGCCGCCGGACGGCGCGGCGATGGCCGCCGCCAGGGAGCGCCTGGACCGGATGACCAAGCCGCCGGGCTCGCTCGGCGCGCTGGAGGAGGTCGCGGTTCGCCTGTCCGGCCTGGCCGGCTGCTGCCCGCCGCCGCTGCCGGAGCCGGCCGCCGTCGCGGTCTTCGCGGCCGACCATGGGGTGCACGCCCAGGGCGTCACGCCGTGGCCGCAGGAGGTCACCGCGCAGATGGTGGCCAACTTCCTGGCCGGCGGCGCGGTCGTCAACGCGTTCGCGGCGCAGGCCGGAGCCGAGGTCGTGGTGGTGGACGTGGGGGTCCGCAGCGAGATCGAGCCCGTTCCCGGGCTGCTCCCGCGCAAGATCGCGAACGGGACCGCTGATTTCACCGCGGGCCCGGCGATGTCCAGGGAGCAGGCCGAGGCCGCGATCACGGTCGGGGCCGAGGTCGCCCGCGATCTGGTCGCGGCGGGGAACCGGTGCCTGGTCACCGGGGACATGGGCATCGCCAACACGACCGCCTCCGCGGCGCTGGTCTGCGTCTTCACCGGGCGCGACCCGGCCGATGTGACCGGCCGCGGCACCGGGATCGACGACGCGACCTACGCCAGGAAGGTCGATGTGATCCGGCGCGGGCTGGCCCGGCACCAGCCCGAGCCGGCCGACCCGGTCGGGGTGCTCGCGGCGTTTGGCGGGTTCGAGCACGCCGCGCTGGCCGGCTTCATCCTGGGCGCCGCGGCGCTGCGCGTCCCGGTGATCCTGGACGGCCTGATCTCCGGCGCCGCGGCCCTGGTGGCCTGTGCCCTGGTCCCGGACGCGGTGGGGTGCTGCGTGGCCGGGCACCGGAGCGCCGAGCCTGGGCATGCGGCTACGCTTGATCATCTGGGCCTGCGGCCGCTCATCGATCTCGGCCTGCGGCTCGGCGAGGGGACCGGGGCACTCCTCGCGCTGCCGGTCGCGGCGAGCGCGGTGCGGGCGTTGCGTGAGGTGGCGACATTCGACTCGGCGGGGGTAACGGACAAGACCTAACCGGCCAGCCCGCCAGCGAAGGGGGCTGGGAGGTGGGCGGGGGCCTGGCG
>Ga0070714_100004610_pt1 | contig 10394 bp, 7 predicted proteins | sample LARL83metaG_FD_65450 | JGI IMG/M metagenome (GOLD analysis project Ga0070714, IMG submission 65450) | Corn, switchgrass and miscanthus rhizosphere microbial communities from Kellogg Biological Station, Michigan, USA - LAR L8-3 metaG | ecosystem: Host-associated > Plants > Roots > Rhizosphere ... | reverse complement strand
CCGAACCGCTCGGGATCTTCGCACCGGGCGAGCGAGCGATACGCACGCGTGAACGCGTCTTGCAGAGCCTCTTCCGCGTCCTCGCGATTCCCGAGCATGTGAAGAGCGTACCGCGCATAGCGATCGCGATACCGGTTCACCAGCTCGGCGTACAACTCGACGTCGCCTCGGAGCACGCATGCCACGATTTGCGCGTCCGTGCTACGATCCATGCGTGACAGACCTTGCGGTGAGAGAGGGGGTCACATGCGGAGGGCCTAGCCCTATTCCTAGCTAACTGGCCGTCCTTCAGTTGGGTAGAAGGTCTTGCTTTCTTTAGCCATCTGCACGAGCAGTTCGGCCGCCTCGAAGCGAGGGGGATATCGCGTATTCAGCTCCTGGAGTTGGCGTACGATCGATGCGATCCCGACGGTATCGACGTAGCGGAATGGGCCGCCGCGGAATGGCGGGAAGCCGATGCCGAAAACAGCGCCGACATCGCCGTCACGCACATTTCGAAGAATCCCTTCCTGCAGGCAGCGCGCCGCCTCGTTCACCATCGCCAGCACGCAGCGACGGACCATCTCTTCGGCCGGAATCGGGACATGCTGTCCGGCATTGGCTCGCGCCGTCGCGCCGATGATCTGATAGATGGAGCTGTCGACCTCACCCTTCTTGCCGCTGGCGTCGTACCTGTAAAAACCGCTGCGCCCCTTTCGCCCAAGGCGGCCCGCTGTGACGACGCGACGCATCGCCTCCGAGGGGGTCATGCGAACGCCCAATGCATCGGCGAGGACGAGACCGACCTTTCCGCCGACATCGATGCCGACTTCGTCGAGCAGGGTGATGGGGCCGACGGGAAACCCGAAATCGACGAGTGCCTTGTCGATCGCGTCGATCGCCGCGCCTTCGTCGAGGAGGCGACCGGCTTCATTCATGTAGGCGGACAACGTGCGCGTCGTGTAAAAGCCCGGCCCGTCGTTGACGACAATCACTGTCTTGCCGAGCTGCTTGCCATACGCGACCGCCGTCACCGCCGCGTCCTTCGTCGTTTGCGGAGTGACGATCACCTCGAGCAGCGGCATCTTGTGCACGGGTGAGAAGAAGTGCATGCCGAGCACCTGCTCCGGCCTTTGCGCAACTTCGGCGATCCTGCCGATCGGGATGGTGCTCGTGTTCGAGGCGTAGATCGCGTCATCCGGCATGGCCGGCTCGACTTCGCGGAGCACGCGATGTTTGAGATCCAGATCCTCGAACACTGCCTCGATCACGAGGTCGACGTTCCCGAAACCGGTGTACTCGGTGGTGCCGCCGACGAGCGACATCATGTCGTCGAACTGCGGGCGACTGATCTGCTTCTTGGTGAGCCGCTCCTTGACCACCTCGCGCACGGCGGCGAGTCCCTTTCCCACTCGCGCGGTGTCGGTATCCTTGAGCCTAACGAGCGTGTCCTGTTGCACCGCGACCGACGTGATGCCGGCGCCCATGAACCCGGCGCCGAGCACACCGATCTTCTCGACCTCGTGCGCTGGCGGCGCGGGCGCCGGTACGCCCGGATCTTTCTTGAGTGAATTGGTGGCGAAGAAGAGGAAAATGAGCTGACGCGAAACTTCGGTCATCGCCAGCTCGCCGAAGCGCCGCGATTCCTCGCGATAGCCCGCCTCCTCGCCCAAGTCGTAGCGCGCGCGAACGACGTCGAGGGCGGCGAGGGGCGCCGGATACAAGCCGTGCGTCTGCTTCAAGACGCTCTCGCGCGCCCGCCTGAACACGAGCGAGCGACCGAACCGGTTCCCCTCGACGAGCAACCCCTCGGCGCCGCGCTCGACGCGTCCCTTCGACCGCTGGCGCGTGCCCGCACCGAGCTCACGGGCTCGCTGCACGGCAATGTCGCGGAGGATCGCCGGATGTACGACGTCGTCGACGAGTCCCATCTTGAGCGCCTTGCGCGGCCGCACGTTGCGGCCGCGAAGGATCATGTCCAAGGCGTTAGGCAGTCCGACCAACTTCGGCAGCCGCTGCGTTCCGCCGGTTCCCGGGATGAGTCCGAGCTGTACCTCTGGCAGTCCGAGGACCGTCTTCGGATGCTCGGTCGCGATGCGCCAGGCACAGGCAAGCGCCGTCTCGAGACCACCGCCCAGGCACGCGCCATTGATCGCCGCGACAACGGGCACCCGCAGCCGCTCGAGGCGCGACAGCATCTTCTGTCCCGTGTAGCTCGCCTGCTCGGCGTCTTCCACGGTTTTGAACTCGAGAAACTGCTCGATGTCGGCGCCGGCGATGAAGTTATCGGGCTTGCCGGAGATCAGGACCGCGCTGGTGACCGAGTTGTCGCGCTCGATCTCGTCGAACAACACCCTCAGCTCCTCGGCGAGCGCGAGACTCAGCGTGTTGACGGGCGCCCCGGCAACATCGAGCGAGAGGATCGCGACATCGCCGTCGCGGGTGAGCGAGATGGAGGGCATGAGGCTAGGGCTAGGGATTAAGGGCTCGGGGCCGAGGGCTAGGGGCTAGGGGCCTAAGGCCGGCAGCGGCCATCTCCGCGCCTGGCCCTAGCCCGTAGTCCCTAACCCCTGGCACCTCTCTCGACCACCATGGCGTGTCCCATGCCGCCGGCGGCGCAGACTGTCATGAGGCCGAATTGTCCATCGCGGCGACGCAGCTCGTTCACGAGCGTCGTGAGAATCCGGCCGCCGGTGGCGCCGAATGGGTGACCGATGGAGATAGAGCCGCCCATAACGTTGAGGCGCTCCGGATCCACCTCGCCGACGGGTTTATCGAAGCCGGCACGCTGCGCCCAGTCGCGCGAGACGAATCCCTTCAGATTGGACAGCACCTGCGCGGCGAACGCTTCGTGCATCTCGACGAGATCCATATCGTCGAGGCCGAGGCCCGCCCGCTTCAATGCGACCGGCGCGGCAAGCACAGGGCCCATCAGCAATTGCTCACCAGGATCCAGCGCCGCGTACGCGTACGAGCGAATGTAGGCGAGCGGCTGGTAGCCTAACGCTTTCGCTCGCTCCTCGCTCATCAGCAGCACCGCGCTGGCGCCGTCGGTGAGCGGCGACGAGTTCCCAGCCGTCACCGAGCCGTAGCGTCTGTCAAAGACGGGCTTCAACGCCGCGAGCTGCTCGAGCGACGAATCGGTGCGGATGCCGTTGTCCGACGACAGCGCCGTCTCGAGCTTCGGCGGCAGATAGACCGGGACGATCTCCGCCGTCAGGCGACAGTCGCGCGTGCCCTCGGCCGCCCGGACGTGCGACCGGAGCGCGAACTCGTCCTGTTCCTCACGCGAGATATGATTGATCTTCGCCATCTTCTCGGCGGACTCGCCCATCGTCTCGCCAGTCGACGGCTCGGCGATTGCCGGAGTAATCGGAATGAGATCCTTCGGCCGGATGGAGCCGAGGAGCTTCACGCGCTGACCAGCGGAGCGGGCGCGCGAGAGCGCAACGAGCTTCTCCGACATGCCGCGCGAGTGCAGAATCGGCACGTTGGACAGCGACTCGGCACCGCCGGCGATGACCACGTCGTGATGTCCGAGCACGATCTGGTCGGCGGCGTCCGTGATCGCCTGGTTGGCTGATGCACACGCGCGGCTCACCGAGTAGGCCTCGCAACCGCGCGGGAGCATCGGCATGAGCGAGATCTCACGCGCGATGTTGGGCGCGATCACTGAAGGCACGACGGTGCCGTACACGATCGCGTCCACGTTCTTCCCGTCGAGATTCGCCCGTTGAATCAACTCCGCGACGGCGAGCTTGCCGAGCTCGATCGCGCTAAAGCCCTTGAGTGCCGTTCCCGCCTTGGCGAACGGCGTGCGGACGCCGGCCACGATCGCTACACGGCGGCCATTCGTTCCGAGTGTTGCCATGCTCGAAAGTTAGGTGGGTCCAAGAAAGCGGCAACGGCCCGTCCGTCTCTCCCAGCACTGGTAGTTTTGGTGAGTGCCTGACACGACTACAGGGAGGGACCCTCTGAACAGGGCCGCCACCAGCGAAAACGCCTCGCCGCTCACCATTCGACGCCGTCAGCTGGAAGCGCTGCGCAGCGACGATTTCGACGTCCTCGTCATCGGTGGCGGCATCACCGGCTGCGGCATTGCCCGCGACGCCGCGCTCCGCGGATTCAGGGTGGCGCTCGTCGAGAAAGACGACTTCGCCAGCGGCACATCCAGCCGCTCGTCCAGGCTCGTGCACGGAGGGCTCCGATACCTGGAGCACGGCTACTTGCATCTCGTCTTCGAGGCGAGCGGGGAGCGTCGTCGGCTGCTTCGGCTCGCGCCCCACCTCGTGCGTCCGCTCGCATTCCTCTGGCCGGTGTACACCGGCGCTCGCGTGCCGCGGTGGAAGCTGAACGCTGGCCTCACACTCTACGATGCGCTGGCGCTGTTTCGGAACGTCGGCACGCATCGGCGGCTGAGCGCGCGGCAGATCACGTCTCGCGAACCGCAGCTCAAACGGGACGGGCTCGTCGGCGGCGCGCGCTACTTCGACGCGGCCACGGATGACACACGCCTAACGCTTGCCAACGCGATTGGCGCGCGCGAGGCGGGCGCCATCGTCGTCAATCACGCGCGCGTTGGCCAGATCCTCGTGGACGGGGGCGTCGCTCGCGGTGCACAGATCGAGGATACTCTCGACGGCGCGAAGATCGACGCGCGCGCCAAGATCATCGTCAATGCCGCCGGGCCGTGGAGTGACGAGCTGCTTCGCCTCGGCGACACGAATGACGGACGCGCCGCGGTGCACGGCAGCAAGGGCGTTCACATCGCCGTCGCTCGCGACCGCATCGGCAATCACGGGGCGCTCACCCTGCTCGCACCCAACGATGGCCGTGTCATGTTCATCCTGCCATCCAAGTGGCAGACGATCATCGGTACGACCGACACCTTCACCAACGCGCCACCCGACGAAGTCCGCGCGACGGAGCATGACGTCGCCTATCTCCTCGAGGCGGCGAACGCGTTCTTCCCCGACGCGCATCTCACGCGTCAGGACGTGATCAGCGCATGGGCAGGCATTCGACCGCTCATCGCCGGCGGCTCGAATGAGGGAGATCCAGGTGGTGCCTCACGGGAGCACGCGATCGCGCAGAATCTTCATGGCGTCGTGAGCATCACCGGCGGCAAGCTGACGACCTATCGCGTGATGGCGGCCGAGGTCGTGGACGTCGTTGCGACTCGACTCGGCAGGCGCACCGCGCGGCGTCCACCCACCACCAACGTCGCGTTGCCCGGCGGCGATCTCGCCTACATCGACGAAGCAGTTGCGGCGGCGGAGCGCGCGACCGCGGACGCCGAGCTTGCGAAGCATCTCGTGCACTCGTTCGGCAGCCGGTGGCCAGCGGCTGCCGAGGAGATCGCAGCACAGGGCGGGAGCGAACGTCTTGGTGGCTCTGTCTACACGATCGGCGAGATGCGTTACGTCGCGAGGCACGAGCTCGCGTACACGTTGTCCGACCTGCTGCTTCGACGCACCCATCTCGGCTTCGAGACGCGAGATCACGGCGCCGAGAGCGCGCCTCGCGTCGTGTCTGCCGTCGCCGACATTCTTGGCTGGAGTGCGACCGATATCGACGCACAGCTCGCGGCGTACGAGCGCGACGTGCGGCGTATTTTTTCGATCGACTGAAGCTGGTGACCAGTGACCGGTGTTGGTCAGTGAACGGTGGTCGGTGGTCACCGTCCACCGTTCAGTCTCCACGCATCGCCACGAGCGGATCGACGCGCGCCGCACGGCGGGCCGGGACGTAGCTCGCGAGCGCTGCAACCACGAGGAGCACCGTCAGCACGGCTCCGATCGTGATCGGGTCCAACGCGCTCACGCCGAACAGCAGCGAACCGATGACTCGGCTTACCGCGGCGGCAACCACGATACCGAGCACCAAGCCGCCGAGCGTGAGCGAGAGGCCTTCGCCGATGACCATCGCCGCGAGACGACGGCCGGTTGCGCCTAACGCTAGCCGGACGCCCAGCTCGTGCGCGCGTTGGGTCACCGCGTATGCGATTACGCCATAGAGACCGATCGCCGCGAGCGCCAGGGCGACGATGGCGAACACGGTGACCAGTGTCGCGTAGAAGCGCCGCGGTCCGATCGACGCCGTGACGTAGTCTCCCAGCGGGCGGATCGAGAACATCGGGAGCTCGCCATCGATGTCGCGCAACGCCGCCTGCGCTGGCTTCGTCAAGCTCGACGGCGGCACGTTGGTCCGCAGCAGGACGCGCAAGTTCGGCTGCGGCGCCTGGGCGTAAGGCAAGTACAGCATCGGTGGCGGTTCCTGGTCGAGCCCGACCTGCTTCACGTCACCCACCACGCCGACGATTGTTCCACCGCGGCGATCGGCGTCTTCGTACCAGCCGAGATCGACGTACCTGCCGAGCGGATCTTCGTTCGGAAAGAAGTGCTGCACGAATGCACGGCTGACGACGATCTCCTTTGGTGTTCCCGGCTGTGCCTCGCGCGTGTACAGGCGGCCGCGCACTACGGGGATACCCATCGCGCTGAAGAACCCGGGCGTGGCCGAAAGTACCTCGGTCGCGGGCTCCTCGTTAGGAGGTACCGGTGGCCGCCCTCGTATGGCTAGCGTGAGCGTGAGATCGGAGCCGTCGAGCGGCAGCACGCTGGCGACCGCTGCCTGTCGCACGCCCGGCAGCGCCTCGAGACGCGGCGTGAGCGCGTCCACGAACATCCGTTGCGCGGTGTCGCTCTCGTAGCTCCGCGCCGGCAACGAGACGCGGAAGGTGAGCACGCTGTCTGGTCGGAAGCCGGGATCGACGGACAGAAGCCGTTCGAAGCTGCGTAGCAAGAGCCCGGCGCCCACGAGCAGCGTCACCGCGAGCGCCACCTCGGCGACAACGATCCCGCCCCGCGTTCGAGTCGTGAGGTGGCTCGAGCGAACACCGCGCGAACCGGCGCGGAGCGCCGTCGCGACGTCAGTGCCGAGTTGCGCGGCGGGGATGAGCCCGAAGACGAGCCCCGTCACGACGGCGACGACGATCGTTAGGCCGAGCGTCATCGGGTCGAGACGCGCCGCGCCGACGAGCGGCAGCGACGCCGGCGCGAGTCGAAGGAGCGCCGTCATTCCCCACCGCGCCAGCAGCAGGCCGCCGAGCGCGCCCAGGACCGACAGGAGCAAGGTCTCGGTAATGAGCTGTCGCGCCAATCGGGACCGGCCTGCGCCTAACGCGGTGCGAACAGCCATCTCGCTCTCGCGCGCCGACGCGCGCACGAGGAGCAGGTTCGCGACGTTCGCGCACGCGATGAGCAGTACGAACGCGACGGCGCCCATGATCACGAGCAAAGGCCGCTCGAGATCGCTGACTATTGCCGTCTGCAGCGGCTGCGGTTGGATGGCGAGCGAACGGTAAAACCTTGGATATTCCAGCGCGAGGCTCGCGCCGATCTGCGACAACTCACGTTCCGCCTGCGCCACGCTGACACCCGGTGCGAGCCGACCAATCATGGACAGGTATCGGGAGCCTCGACTCTGCGCGAGCTCGCTCGTCTTGAACACGAGGGGCAGCCAGAGCTCCGCCGTCAGCGGATACGCGCGGTCGCGCGGCATCACGCCGACGACGGTCACCTGCTCGCCGCTCAGCCGGATCACCCGTCCAACGACGGCGGGATCGGCGTTGAAGTCGCGCCGCCACACGGCATCGCTGAGAATCGCCACGCGCGCCGCTCCCTCGAGATCCTCGCCATCCACGAACGTTCGGCCATGCGCTGCCGTTATGCCGAGAATCCTGAACCAGTTCGCGCTCACTCGCACGCCCCTCAGCAGCTCGGGATCCGCGCCCTCGCGAGCCAGATTCACAGAGGCCCCGCTGTACATCGCGAAGCTCCGGACGGTGTGACTTCGCGTCCGGAAGTCGTTCAGCTCCGGCGGCGCTCCGGCGTCGGGCGCGCCGTTGTAGAAGAAGCCCATCCGAACGATGCGGTCCGGCTGGAAGAAGGGCAGCGGCTGGAGCAGCACCGCGTGGACGACACTGAAGATCGCCGTGTTCGCGCCGATGCCCAACGCGAGCGTCAGCGCGACGGTGATCGTGAAGGCCGGTGCGGCGCCGAGCTTGCGCAGCGCATAGACGAGGTCCTGACGCAGATCTCCCATGAGCTCCGTCCGTTGGTGGGCCACCTCGGTGGCGCGATCGACCGCGTTGAGATAGCGCCGCGCGTCGTCCAGGTCCCCGAACTGCCGCATCGCTTCGGCGCGCGCGGCCTCGGGCGACATACCTAACGAGCGCAGCTCGGCCGCACGCATGTCGAGGTGAAAGCGAAGCTCCTCGTCGACGTCGGCGCCAATCTGGCGTCGTGTGCGCCACGGGAAGCGAAAGAAGTGACGCCTCATGCCATCACGCCGGCTCGAGGACCTTGAACACGGCCTCGGCGTAGCGTCGCCAGGCTTGCTCCTCCTCGCGGAGAGTGCGGCGGCCGGCGGCGGTCAGCTTATAGAAGCGTGCGCGGCGATTGTTCTCGGAGAGTCCCCAGCTCGCCTCCACACTGCCGGCACGCTCCAGCCGGTGGAGCGCTTTGTAGAGTGGTGCGTCCTCGATCTCGATGACGCCGTCGGTGCGCTGCCGGATCCAGCGCGAGACGGCGTACCCGTGCATCTCGCCCCAGACGAGCGCGCGAAGCACCAGCACGTCGAGCGTCCCCTGCAGCAGTTCGAGCGAATCAGACGCCATATTCTCCCCGTACTCGGTACGGGGAGTATGTGCTCACGTTTGGAGGGAGTCAAGGTTGGTGGTCGGTAGTCGGTGGTCGGTGGTCGGTGGTCGGTGGTCGGAAGCTCTCAGCTTACCGTTCACCGACCACCGTTCAGCACCACCGATCACGCCTCTTCCGTCGTTGCGCCATGGATGGTCGTCAGATCGACCACCTTGAGCGTCCGCACCATCGTCGGCAGACGCAGCTGCGTCGTCTCGCCGACTGACTTCCCCAGCAGGGCGCGCCCGATCGGAGATGCCATCGTCACGTGGCCCTCCTCGAACTCCACCGCGTCGCCGAATACCAGGTGATAGGTCTCCCGCGAACCGGTGCGCTGATCCTCGACGACGACACGCGAACCCAGGCCGACCTTGTCCGCTGGAATCTGCGACTCGTCGATCTGTGACAATTTGCTCAATCGCTGGCGCAGCTGGCCAAGTCGCGCCTGCACGAACTGCTGCCGCTCCAGGGCGGCCTTGTACTCCGAATTCTCGCGAAGGTCACCGTGCTCGACGGCCTTCCGAATCTCGTTCGGAAGCGTGACGTTGAGCTCGTACTGCAACTTCTCAACTTCTTCGCCGAGCTTCTGCTTCAATGCTTCGATCATGTGGGCGCCAAGTCCAAACAATACAAAATGGAGCGCCCGGCCGAGGAGGCCGGGCGCCGTTACCGCAACGTACGCCGATTCAGATACTTCCGCAAATGGCGGACCGGTTGGTCGGCCGGGCGCGTGCCACAGCGAGCTAGCTTGTGGAATGATCGAAATTCAGCGCTTCGGCAACGTGGAGCGAATCCGGCTCGCGAGCTGGGGCAGTCGGATCGCTGGCATGGACGTGAGCGCCTACCTCGTCGACGGCATCCTCATCGACAGTGGGTTCCCGCTCGTGCGTCGCGCGCTCGCTGGATTTCTCAAGGAGCGACGCGTCGCTGGTGCAATGCTCACACACTATCACGAAGACCACGCGGGGAATGCGAGACTGCTCGCCGAGCGCGGCATCCCGATCGCGATGCATCCGCTGACGCAGGAGCGGCTGCGCCGCCCCGCGCGCATCCGCGCCTATCGACGCGTCGTTTGGGGGGCGCCGAAGCCGCTGCCCGTGGCGCGGCGCGACCTCACGACGCCACCGCTGGAGTTCGTCTTCACCCCCGGCCACAGTCCGGACCACCAGATCGTGTGGGACGCGGCGCGCGAGACCCTGTTCTCGGGCGATCTCTGGCTCGGCGTCCGCGCGCGCGTGATGCACGAGGACGAAGATCCGTACCAGATCATCGAGAGCTTACGCACGGCGCGCGATCTGCGACCGAAGCGGATGTTCGACGCGCACCGCGGCGAAGTGCGCGACCCGACGATGGCACTGGAGGCAAAGATCGGTTACCTCGAAGATACCATTGCCTCCATCCGCGCCAAGGCAACTGCCGGATGGACTGACCGCGCCATATTGCGCGGTGTGCTCGGCGGCGATGAGGCCGTGGCGCTGGCGTCCCGCGGAGAGTACTCGCGGATGAATCTGGTGAGGGCCGTTAGGCGGATGGGCGGATTGGCTGCCGACGCTTAACGATGCATCGGCAGCGTATCTTCCGTCTCCTCGGCCGCCACCGGATGATGGCCCGATTTCCGGTACTCGCTCGTTAGGCGCTCGAGCATCTCCTTTCGGCGATCGTACAGTCGCTTCAGCGGCCGCCGGACGTGTCGCGCGTGCGCATACGATGTCA
>Ga0070714_100004607_pt1 | contig 10396 bp, 11 predicted proteins | sample LARL83metaG_FD_65450 | JGI IMG/M metagenome (GOLD analysis project Ga0070714, IMG submission 65450) | Corn, switchgrass and miscanthus rhizosphere microbial communities from Kellogg Biological Station, Michigan, USA - LAR L8-3 metaG | ecosystem: Host-associated > Plants > Roots > Rhizosphere ... | reverse complement strand
ATCGTGATTCGTTCGGCCGATCCGCTTTCAGTTATGACTCGGCTGGGCCTCGACCACACTCGGCCGTCCGCTTCCGCTCCGGATCGTGATCAGTTAAGACGATCTGCTCTCACAGCGATTCTGTCGCGGGCACCCAAGCACCTTGGCACTCAAGCACCTGGCACCCAAGCACCTTGGCACCCAAGCACCTTGGCACCTTGGCACCTGGCACCCAAGCACCCGGCACCCAAGCACCTGGCACCCTTACCCCACGCCCGTACATGAAAACGCCGGTCCCTCGCGGACCGGCGTCCTGAAAGGGAAGGTGTTGTCGCTTACGCCGAGGCCGGCGCCGGCTCCCGTCGACGCTGCGGCCGTGCGGCCCGCCGCGGATCGGTTTCGTTCGCGGCCGCCTCGTCCGCGGCTTCGCGGGCGGCCTCCGCGTCAATGGACTGCTTCATGTCGCGGCCCGAGACGATCGCATCGGCGATGCGCGAGGCGAACAGGCGGATGGCCCGCAGCGCGTCGTCGTTGCCGGGGATGACATAGTCGACTTCGTCCGGATCGCAGTTCGTGTCGACGATGCCGATCACCGGAATCTTCAGCTTGCGCGCTTCGTCGACCGCGATCTTTTCCTTCTTCGTGTCGACCACGAAGACGGCGTCGGGCAGGCTCGACATGTTGCGGATGCCTTCGAGGTTCTTCGCGAGCTTCTTGCGCTCCTTCTCGTTCCGCGCGATTTCCTTCTTCGACAGCGTGTCGAAGCGTCCGTCGGTGGCCATCGCTTCGAGATCGCGGAGCCGGCCGAGGCTGCGCTGGATCGTCGCGAAGTTCGTGAGCAGCCCGCCGAGCCAGCGTTCGTTCACGAAGAACATGTTGCAGCGTCGCGCCTCTTCGGCGATGACGTCTTGGGCCTGGCGCTTCGTCCCGACGAACAGGATCGTCCGGTTTTCGGCGGCCAGCCGGGTCAGGAACTCCTCGGCTTCGCGGAACAGCTTCACCGTCTTGCCCAGATCGATGATGTAGATGCCGTTTCGTTCGCCGAAGATGTACTCCTTCATCTTCGGATTCCAGCGCTTGGTCTGGTGGCCGAAGTGAACCCCCGCCTCCAGTAGATCCTTCATCGCGATCGCGGCCAAATGTCCTCCATGCTGCGGCCCGGTTCCTGCCGGACCCTCCGTGCTAGCGTTTACTGAACTGGAAGCGCTTGCGCGCTCCGGCCATGCCGTACTTCTTGCGCTCCTTGGCGCGCGCGTCGCGCGTGAGGAGCCCTTCCGTCTTCAGCTGCTTGCGCAGCTCGCCGTTGTATTCGACCAGCGCGCGCGCGATGCCGAGCCGCACGGCGCCAGCCTGTCCGGACACGCCGCCGCCGGCGACGGTCGCGAGGATGTCGAACTTGTCGGCGGTTTCGGTCAGGACCAGCGGCGTCTTGATTTGCGTGCGGAGCGCTTCGGTGGGGAAGAACGCTTCAAACGTTCGCTCGTTGATCTTGACGGCCCCGTTGCCGGGGCGAAGGAACACGCGGGCGGTCGATGTCTTCCGACGGCCCGTTCCGTAATACTCCAGTGCTGCCACTACGCGACCTCGAGCTTGGAGGGTTTCTGCGCCGCGTGCGGATGATCCGGACCGGCGTACACCTTGAGCTTGCGATACATCGCCGCGCCGAGCTTCGTCTTCGGCAACATGCCATGCACAGCTTCTTCCACCAGCCGTTCGGGCTTCTTCGCGCGCACGACGCGGGCACGTTCTTCCCGCAGTCCGCCTTCATACCCGCTGTGCTGGCGATAAATCTTCTGGTCTTCCTTGCGCCCCGTCAGCTTCACTTTCGTCGCGTTGACGACGACGACGTGATCGCCCGTGTCGATGAACGGGGTATACGTGGCCTTGTGCTTCCCCTGCAGGAGCCGCGCGGCGAGCGTGGCCACCCGGCCGAGCACCTGGCCGTCGGCGTCGATGATGTGCCAGCGGCCGCTCTTGGCGGCCGAGTCCGCGCTGGCCATGAACGTAGACATGCCTGAAAACGCCTTCTCTTTTGAAAAACCGATGTAAGGGATCGGCCCGGACGGCTGGCCAAATTCGACGAACACAAGTCTGGCCCGTCCCGGCAACGGTAAACCCAAATCATACGTGTGTTTCTGGGGAGTGTCAAGACCAGGCTCGACCGCGTCATGCAAGAGCCAGTACGTGCCGATAAGTGACATCGGAGCCGTCGAACAAGCCGCGCGTTCGACAGTTTCGTGATCGGCGGACGGAATTGTCATTCGCCGGTCGCCGGCGCCGCGCCCGTCGATCGCAGTTCTCGCCGGGATGCGCCAGATTTCGCCGGACGGCCGCAAAGCCGAGGTTGGTATCAGCTTTGCGCATCCGGCGGCGGCCTTGTCTCCAACGAAGGATTCCCAGTGTTTGGTCTAGGAAAATCGAAAGCGATCGTCGGCCTCGACATCGGATCGAGCGCCGTCAAGGCGGTGGAACTGAAGGCGGTGGGCAAGAAGTTCAAGGTGTCCGCCTTCGCGAGCGAACCGATTCCGCCCGACAGCATCGTCGACGGCGCCATCATCGACGGCACGGCCGTCGCCGAGGCCATCAAGCGCATCTTCGCGAACAAGGCCTTCAAGACGAAGGACGTCGCCGCGTCGCTCTCGGGCAACGCCGTCATCGTCAAGAAGATCAATTTGCCGGTGATGACGCCCTCCGAGCTCGCCGAGTCGATCTACTGGGAGGCCGAGCAGTACATCCCGTTCGACATTCAGGACGTGAACCTCGACTACCAGATCATCGATCCCGGCACGGGCCCCGACTCGAAGGGGACGATGGACGTGCTGCTCGTGGCCGCGAAGAAGGAGAAGATCGCCGACTACACGGGCGTCATCTCGCAGGCCGGCCGCGTTCCCGTCGTCGTCGACGTCGACGCCTTCGCGCTGCAGAACGCGTACGAGGCGAACTACGGGCTCGACGCGCAGGCGGTCGTGGTCTTGCTGAACGCGGGGGCGAGCGCCATCAACATCAACATCCTGAGCGGCGAACAGTCGCTCTTCACGCGCGACATCTCGCTCGGCGGCAACGCCTACACCGAGGCGGTGCAGAAAGAATTGGATCTCCCGTTCGAGTCCGCCGAGCAGCTGAAGAAAGGCATTCCGGTCGGCGGCATGTCGTTCGAGCACGTGCAGCCGGTCCTGCACGCGATGACCGACAACGTGCTGCTCGAAGTGCAGAAGACGTTCGATTTCTTCAAGGCCACCGCGGCGTCGGACCGCATCGACAAGATCGTCCTCAGCGGCGGCGCGTCGAAGGTCGATGGCTTCGCGGAAGCGCTCGCCGAGCGCTTCGGCGCGCCGGTCGAACCCTTCGACCCGTTCCGTGCCATTGCCTTCGAGCCCAAGAAGCTCGGCGTCGCGGACGCCGATGTCGAGGGCCTCATGCCGACGGCCGCCGTCGCCGTGGGCCTCGCGCTGCGAAGGGTGGGTGACCGATGATTCGCATCAACCTCCTCGCCGAACGCGAGCTCGCCAAGAAGAAGTCGACGCCGTTTCAGGCGGCGCAGAAACTCACGATCGGCTGCAGCCTGGTCGTCGTCGCGACGCTCGTCACGATCGGCTGGTGGTACCTCGCGCTCAACCGCGAATCGGCGAGCGTCGACGCCGACATCGCCGCCGCGCAACAGGAAACGACCAGGCTTCGCGGCATCCTTCAACAGGTGCAGCAGTTCGAGCAGCAGCGTGCGCAGCTCGAGCAGCGCGTTTCTTTGATCGAGCAGCTGCGGAAAGGCCAGACCGGCCCGGTCCACATGCTGGATCAGATCAGCCGCGCGCTGCCCTCGATGCTCTGGCTCACCGAACTGAAGCAATCGGACAAGACGGCGAACGAGGTCCTCATCGAGGGCCGATCGACGACGCTCACCGGCGTGTCGGACTTCGTCAAGAACCTCGAAGACTCCGGCTATTTCAAGCGATCGATCGACATCGTCAGCAGCACGACCGAGCCGATTCAGCAGCCGCCCGGCGAGCTCATCAAGTTTCAGATTCGCGCGATTTTCCAGCCGCCGGAGCCGCCGAAGGCGCCGGCCGCCGCGCAGCCGACGGTCAAGTCCGGTGGGTAGTCGCATTAAAGCCGAGGTAGGGAAGCCCCGATAGCGAGACAGGATTCATGGCACAAATTTCGTTGGCGAAGGTCCCGTGGTACGCGCAGATAGGCGCGTTCGTCGTCCTGGCGCTTGCCGGGGTGGGGGCCTTCTATTTCTATTACGCGCAGCCGACCCGGGAAGAAATCGACGGGCGGCGCGCGAAACTCACGGCGCTGCGCGCCGAAATCAACAAGGGTCTGCTCACCGCCAAGAAGCTTCCCGAATTCCGCGCGAAGGTGTCGGAGCTCGAATTACGCCTGGGCGCCCTTCGAGCGGTGCTGCCCGAGGAAAAAGACGCCGCCGATCTCGTTCGCCGCCTGCAGGGCGTGGCCGCGGTCTCGAACGTCGTGATCCGGACCGTGAAACCGCAGGCGACGGTCACCAAGCAGCTCCACGCCGAATGGCCGATTCAGCTCGAGCTCGATGGCTCGTATCACAACCTCGCGCTCTTCTTCGACCGGGTCGGCAAGTTCACGCGCATCGTGAACATTTCGGCGCTCGACGTGAAGGCCAAAGAGCGGCCGCAGGTGAATTCGACGATCACGGCGAGTTGCACGGCGACGACGTTCGTGCTGCTCGAAAAGCCGGCGGCGACCAAGGCGCCGGCCAAGCCCGCGGCAAAGGGAAACTAGCGATGCCAGCCTTCGCGCTCTTCACGATGCTCGCGGCGCTGGCCGCCGCCGAGGTGCCGACGCCGCCGCAACCGCCGCCGGCCGCGGCACCGGCCGCGCCGTCCGCTCAGCAGACGCCGCCTCCGGCACCGCCCGAAACCTACGCGTACGACCCGGCGGGCCGTCGCGATCCGTTCGTGAACCTTCTCGGCACGGGGATCGAGCAGCGCACCTCGCTGCGCAAAGGCGACGGACCCGCGGCCATGACGACGTCGGACGTTTCTCTTCGCGGCATTCTGCAGAGCCGCGGCGCTTTCATCGCGATGATCAAGGGCCCCGACAACCGGACCTACATCGTGCACCCGGGCGACAAGCTGCTCGACGGCACGATTACGACGATCACGGCGCATGGGCTCGTCATCCTGCAGGAAGTCAACGATCCGCTGTCGCTTGTCAAACAGCGGGAGGTTCGCAAATTGCTGCGATCACCCGAGGACGCCAAGGAATGACTCTCACACGGGCCTTCGCCCTGTTTCTGACCATCGCGCTCGCCGGCGTGCTGCTGCACGCCGACCCGCGCTCGGGTGCCGCCACCGCCGTGCACCTTACCGCGATCAGTGCCAGGGTCACGTCGAAGGGCGCCTCGCTCGTGATCGAGGCGACCGAGCCGGTTGCGTACGTCGCGACCCAGCCCGACGCGTTGACCGTCGTCGTCGAATTCCGGAACGTCGGCGCCGACGGGGTTTCGAACAATTTCGTCGCGAACGCCAAGAGTCCCATCGCCGCCGTTGCCGTCGAGCCGATCGACGCGGAGGGCGGGTCGTCGCGCGTCCGCATCACGCTCGCGCAGCCGGTCGCGCACCGCGTGCGCAGCGATCGCAAGAGCGTCGTGGTCGAGTTCGAGAAGATCCCCTCGGGCGCCGCCAGCGCGCCGCCGCCGGTCCGCGATGCGATGGCGGCCCTCGAGCTCGAGAAGCGCCGCGACCAGAAGAACGAGAACGCCGAAGCGCTCGACGCCATGCGCCGCCAGCAGGCGGCGCAGCAGGCAGGCGGCCAGGCCGCGCCTCCGCCCGCGCCGCGCACGCCGACATCGAGCGAGCAGGTCGCCAACACCAACCAGAAGAAATACGGCGGCCACCCGATCAGCATGGATTTTCAGGGCGTCGACCTGCGATCCGTCCTGCGCGTCTTCGCCGAGGAGAGCGGCCTCAATATGGTGCTCGATCCGGCGGTGCAGGGCACGGTGGACGTCCAGTTGCGCGACGTGCCGTGGGACCAGGCGCTCGACATGATCCTGCGCGCGAACAAGCTCGGTTACATCGTCGACGGGACCATCGTCCGGATCGCGCCGCTCTCGGTGCTCGCCGACGAAGAAACACAGCGCCGGAAGCTCTCCGACGAGCAGGCGCTCGCGGGCCAGCTCCAGGTGCTCACCAAGACGCTCAGTTACGCGAGGGCCGACGAGCTCCAGGCGCTGCTCACCAAGAGCGCGCTGTCGCAGCGCGGCAGCGTCCAGGTCGATCCGCGGACGAACACGATCATCATCACCGACCTCGCCGACCGCCTGACGACGGCGAGCGATCTCATCACGACGCTCGACAAGCCGCAGCCGCAGGTGGAGATCGAGGCGAAGATCGTGCAGGCGAACAAGAACTTCGAACGGCGCCTCGGCGTCCAGTGGGGCTTCAACGGCAACGTCAGCCCCGCGCTCGGCAACACGACGAAGCTGGCCTTCCCGAACAACGGATCGATCAGCGGGGGAACCGGCGGCGCCCAGGGGCCCGCGGGCCAGCAGTCGTCGACGGCGGTGAACCTTCCGGTCGGCGGCGCCACGAGCGCCGTCGGGCTGGCGCTCGGGTCGGTGAACGGCGCCTTCAACCTCGATGTCGCGCTGTCGGCGCTCGAGACGACCGGCAACGGCCGCATCCTGTCGACGCCGCGCGTCACGACGCAGAACAACATCGCGGCCGAAGTCGCCCAGGGCACGCAGATCCCGATTCAGACCGTGTCCAACAACACCGTCACCGTGAGCTTCAAGGACGCGGCGCTCGTCCTCAAAGTGACGCCGCAGATCACCGCGGCCGGCACCGTGATCATGATGGTTGCGCTCGAGAACAGCCAACCGGACTTCACGCGATCGATCAACGGCATTCCGCCGATCAACACGCAGCGCGCGACGACGAGCGTCCTCGTCAGCGACGGACAGACGACGGTGATCGGCGGCGTGTTCATTTCGAACGACCAGGCGCAGCAGGACCGGACGCCGGGCCTCGGCAGCGTGCCACTGCTGCGGTGGCTGTTCAAGCGCGACGTCAACACGACGTCGGATCAGGAACTGCTGATCTTCATCACGCCACGCATCATCAAAGGTTGAAGGATCCGATGCGCATTCGTTTCATCGCTCGATTCGTGCTGGCCGCCGTCGCCGTTGCGACCGCCTCGTGCGGCGACGTCATCCGACAAGGGCAGGCGCCGGTCGTCCTCGTCGTCAATACGCTTGGCGCCACGCAGGGCAGCAAGCCGGGGACGTTCGGCAACCCGCTGAACTCCGACGTCATCACGAACGTCACGACGCCGCTGCCGTGCTCGCCGACCTCGCCGTGTCCGACGATTTTCAACGATATCGGCCAGGTCGTGCTGAGCCTCGCGCCGAAGGACGCGAGCATCGCGCCGACGTCGAACAACCAGGTCACGATTACTCGCTACCACGTGGAATACATGCGCACGGACGGCCGCAACACGCAGGGCGTCGACGTGCCATTCGCGTTCGACGCCGGCCTCACGGGAACGGTGCCGCAGACCGGATCGGTCACGCTGCCGTTCGAGATCGTGCGCAGCACGGCGAAGCAGGAAGCGCCGCTCAGAGAACTCGACACGAATCCAGGCATCATCAACACGATCGCGAAGGTGACGTTCTACGGTCGAGATCTCGTCGGAAACGACATCTCGGTCACCGCGCAGATGCAAGTCAACTTTGCGAACTTTGGGGACCAATGAGGAACAGGCTTTCTCGTCTATTGGTAATCATCGTCACAGCGTTGGGCGGCGCATGTACCGTCCATCAAACTGACGTACCCGGACTGACGGGACCGTCAACTGTGTCGCATTCCCTGACAATCAATCTGTCGCCAACGACCATCTCGCAGGACGGAGTCTCGACGTCCCAGGTGAAGGTCACAGCGGTTGGACCGAATGGGCCGGAGGTTCAGACGGTGCGGCTGGACATGCTCGTGGGCGGAGCGCTCGCGAACGGCGCCTTTGGCGCTCTGTCGGCTCAGACCATCACGACGGGCTCCAACGGCATCGCGACGGCGACCTTCACGGCACCGCCGGCGTCGCCATCCTCCGTCCTTCAGACAGTGAATACGGTTTCGATTCGTGCCTCACTCACCGGATCGGACGCGCAATCGTCGCTGCCGGTCACCGAGGATCTCAAGCTCGTGCCGCTGGGCGTGATTATTCCGGTTGGCGACAATCCCGCGGCACTGTTCACGGTCGCGCCGCAGCCAGTAAGCGTCAACGTCACGTCCACGTTCGACGCCTCGACAAGCTGCCCCGTTCCGGTCGATGCGAGCGGCAACTGTTTCACCACCGCAACGTCGAGCCAGTCGATTGTCAGCTTCGACTGGGACTTCGGAGACGGTGTGACGAAGAACGGCAAAGTCGTGACGCACTCGTTCAAGACGCCAGGCGCGTTTACGGTCATCCTCACGGTGACCAACGACCGCGGCCTCAAGTCGCGGAAGACTCTGGGCGTCCTTATCGGCGCTCCGGCGTCGGCCACGGGCGACTGGGTATCGTCGCCGGCGAATCCTGCGGTTGGCGACACGGTGCTGTTCAACGCCGACACCATCGTCGCACCGCCGGGACGGACGCTGGTGCAGTTCAGCTGGAATTTCGGCGACCCGGCATCGGCGTCGAACACGGCCAGCGGGTCTCAGGCGACGCACAAATACACCGTCGCTGGCAGTTACAACGCGGTGCTCACGGTGACCGACGACATCGGTCAGACCACTTCGATCACACACTCGATTTTGGTCGGCACTGGGGCGCCACTCGCCACGTTCGCCGCTTCGCCGGCAGCGGGCGTCCACACGATGACCTTCGACGCCAGTGGGTCGACGGCGCTTGGCGGTGCGACGATTACGAGCTACCAGTGGTCGTTCGGCGACGGCGCGTTCGCCGGTCCATCGGGCTCGCCGACTGTGTCGCACTCGTTCCCGGCTGCCGGCACGTTCACCGTCACCCTGACGGTGACCGACAGCCTCGGCCGCACCGGCATCTTCTCCGCGTCGGTGACGGTGTCGTAACCGTGGCCGATTCCGCCCGGATCGAAGACCTTCGACGCCGGGTCCAAAAGGACCCGGCGTCGATCGCGTTCGCCCAACTCGCCGAGGAATGCCGCCGCGCGGGCGCGTTCGAAGAGAGCGTCGCGGTCGCGCGCGCGGGCCTCGCCATTCACCCCGGGTACCTCTCCGCGCGCGTCACGCTCGGGCGCGCGCTCATCGAGCTCAATCAGCTCGACGAGGCGCAGGCCGAACTGGAGGTCGTGCTCAAGAGCGCGTCGGAAAACCTCGCGGCCATCCGCGGCGTGGCCGAGATCCATCATCGTCGCGGACACCTCGAGGACGCGCTGGCGCAGTACAAAACGGCGCTGGCCCTTGCGCCAAACGATCCCGATCTCGAGCAGACGGTCGCCGATCTCAATCGAAAGATCGGTCCCGAGCCGCCAAAACCCGGAGCGGGCGGCCTGACGCTCGAGCAGATCACCCAAGAGCTGTCATTTCATCTGCCGCCGCAGAAGCCCGCCGCGCCGCAGGCCGCCGAATCCACCTCTGCGGATCACGCTCGCGAGCGCGCATCGAAGACCGTCGCGGCGCTCGAAGAGTGGCTCTCCGCCATTCATGGCGCACGCACCGACCGCGACGCTTAGCCGGCGCCGCGGCACCATCGCGACCGAGCTCGCCAGGCAGAACCTCGACGCGCTCGTCGTGACGGCGCTGCCGAACATCCTGTACCTGACCAACTTCACCGGCAGCGCCGCGATTCTGGTCGTCGACGCGGAGCGGCTCCAGTTCCTCACCGATTTCCGGTACGTCACGGCCATCTCCGAGATGCGCGACCAACCCTACGAGTGCCCCGGGCTCGAGCTCGTCACGTTCGAAGGGCCGTACGATGCCGCCCTCGCGGCCGTGCTCGGCGCCCGATCGGGGCGCGTCGGCTTCGAGGCAGCGCACTTGACGGTGAGCCGCTATCAGTGGCTGACGACGACGCTCGAGCGCGCCCCGGCGCGCCCGGCGCTCGTTGCCACGGAAGGGATCGTCGAGCGGGCGCGCGTGCGAAAAGACGCGCACGAACTGGCGGCGTTGCGGGAGGGCGCCCGCCGGCTGTCGGAGGTGGCGCGCGGAGCGTTCAGCGAAATACGCGCGGGCCGCACCGAACGAGAGATTGCCCAGGCGATCGACGGAAGAATCCTCGCGGCCGGCTTCAGCCGTCCCGCGTTTGATACGATTGTCGCGTCCGGACCGAACGCGGCGCTTCCGCACGCGCACCCCGGCGAGCGAAAATTGACCGAAAGCGACCTCGTGGTGCTGGACTTCGGCGGCGTCTACGACTCATACTGCGTCGACCTCACCCGGACGGTGGCGGTCGGACGGGCCGCACCGAGGGCCCGCGACGTGTACGC
>Ga0070714_100004605_pt1 | contig 10397 bp, 8 predicted proteins | sample LARL83metaG_FD_65450 | JGI IMG/M metagenome (GOLD analysis project Ga0070714, IMG submission 65450) | Corn, switchgrass and miscanthus rhizosphere microbial communities from Kellogg Biological Station, Michigan, USA - LAR L8-3 metaG | ecosystem: Host-associated > Plants > Roots > Rhizosphere ... | reverse complement strand
GCTGCGGCTTCGCTCGTAGCGAACGGCCCGACCGAGTTCGGCGTTAAACAGAATTGCCAATTCTGACTCTGATCGGTTGTTTAGCTCAATTCCGTGCCGAGCGTAGTCAACCGCCATCTTCTTCTCGTAGCCGTTCTTTCTAGGACCGGTAAATACATCGGAGACGTAGTCGGTTTTGGAATCGTACCGCTCAAGGCCGGCAGCCATGATTGCGAATCTTCGGTCAATACACTGGCTACAGGTACCGCAATGCTTTCGAGCCGTAGATTTGAATATCAAATGAGCGCACGAACTTGTGGGGCTAATCAGTTCCGGGACGTTGTGCGAGGCGAGAACCTCAACAACTTCCGTTTTTGTCTTGAACCAATAGGGGTTGTCCACAACGAGTTCCCGGCCCGCGACGGCGGTGCACAAGGATGCTAAATGCTGCAGGGTCACGGGATGAGTTGTACGGGATGCGCGAGCCCGCAGAACCTCTTCAGCAACAGGCAGGTTCAAACTCACCACGCCATTCTCGTAGAAACGAACCCCGCCTGCACTAAGTGGTTCGGCCACAACCACGCCAAGAGCGGCAAACAGGAATGAGCGTGTGCGTTGAGTGGACTCCCGTCTAAACTTCTCATCTTTGTTGATCCAAACCGGTACGTGGACGAACTGATTTGGAAATCGCTTCTCCAGCGCATGAACGAGCTTGTTCTGGTGTGCAGACACAGTCGAAACCGAGCGATGACTCACCAAAACTACGTGGGCCCCTGTGGTTGCTGTTTCTACCGCTCCTGCGAGCGAATCTAGGCCCCCTGAGAACATAATCACGCGCTCGGGCGCATGGAAAGACCAAGCTTTGCGTCCCGCAAACTCAAAATAATGCTGCTCCGAACGATCCTGCGTCAGGGGCACGAAGGTAAAGGAATATTTGTCGTTGGACAGAAAATTCAACGTTTCCTTGACGAGCGACGTAACGTCGGGCTTCGTCCAAAAGGCCAAGTCTCGCACAGGCATAACGAAGGCAAAATCCCGACCCCAAGCCTCCTTGCTATCGTCATCGGCCCAATGTTCGCCACGCTCCGTAGCGCAATCAGCCGTAAAAACGTAGGAAGCAATCTCCAGAAAATCGACTAGCCGGGCAGGAAGGTTTTGATGTAGAGCCCTCGTGACATTTTCGAACCGAATATTGACATTCGGATGGCGGCCGATGGAGTCAAGAGCGATCCGCTTCCTGCCTTTTGCAACAGCGCTTTCTGCGTCCACCTTTGCGCCGCTGCACACGAACAGGCGAGGCGAGATCATAGCTCGGAACCCTGACGGTCAAGTTCGCTGCGTAGTTTCTTGAAGGCAACAGCTAGAAACCTTGAAGTATTCTTGAGATCAATCCCCTCCCGATACGCTGTCTTTGAGAACCACTCGCCGCAGAAATCCCGGACGATGCGGGCGCTTTGGTCACAGTGGACGCGAAGGGCATCGTTAAATCGAGCAATGTCCCCCAAATCTCGTACCCGGGGGCTACCAAGACTCGCTGCCGTTACGCGACTTAGGTAAAAATTCAGAAAACGTGCTACGAATCGTCCGAAGAAGCGCTGCCCGAGATCACCGAAGCCTTTTTTGGTGGAAAGGGATCGGATGGCGTTTCGTGCATCTTCACCTCTCCCTCCAAACATGCTCACGGTTCGCGGGCCCGACAGGCTCGCAATTGCTTCCCCAACCGATTGTTGGGCCATCTCGCTCAGGTCTGTTGAGCCCGAGCGACTCGCACTTAAATACCGATCTATGGCGTTCTGCATCTCGACGGTGAAGTCGAAAACCGTGCTGTCCTCCGAAACACGGATGCCGTGTGCGTCCAACGCTCTTTCCCAGTTGGAGGCACGCGCAGCAAGGGCCACTTGAGTGATCAGGTAGAACGTATATCGCACACCGGGGTCAGTGGCCGCTCGCTTCAGGCTTTTCTGAGTCGCATCCAACGTTTGTGACGCAATCACGCCGACGCTGATATCGGCGGTAGCGACATTGCCGGAGCGCACTGATCCAGCGATCCGCTCGATCAGTTCGTCCCACTTTTGGGTTTTCGGAACTTCGCCCAGCCGGGTGTGGCCCATGACAAACTCCAGGGTATTTTAGAACGCTCTTATCGAGATATTTCCGAGTTGCCCTACAAATTGCTCATCAACCGATCAAGAATCGAAAGGATAATCCTTTTAGGGATAGACGGGAGCTATTTCTCTTCGGTCACTGCCGATCTCTCGATCGCTACTCGCGCCACTCGCGTCGCGCGAGTAAAAGTCTCTGCAACCTCCAGCCCGCAATATCACCTGAGCATCTGACCATTTCTACTCGCGTCATCCAAAGCGCGTGTTGAGGCCGGCACCCGCGTCCCCCAAAATCCCCACACAGAGGGGGAAACCTTGCAAACGGACCTGGTAACCAAAAACAGTACGCAAAGTGTTCTTTTCGAATCGTCGATTTCGCGAATCCAGTCTGGGCTTGAACTGCCTTTGCCCACCGCTGCGACAGGCCGGGCCGAGGGGCGTCCAATAGTGCGGTCACCAAAAGATCTGCATCTGCATCCTGCGCTGGAGAAGCTGGGGTGGGCCGGTCTTGTCGATGAACTTAACGACGCCGCCGGGACCGCAAGGCGTCCAATACACGACCCTATCTTGATCGCCACCGATGGAACAGTTCTCGCCGGTTTTGGACGCTGGCGGCTGGCTGTCTTTGAACAAGTTTCTGAAATCTACTGCATCGAACACTCGCTCAGTGTTGACGATTCCCTGATGTTCATACTCACTCATCATCAAACGCAGCGCGGGTGGAATGCGTTTGTCCGAATTCGGTTGGCTCTAAGCATGAAGCCCTCTCTTCAAGAGGCTGCGCTCGCCAATATGCGCTCGGGAGGTAAGTACAAAGGTTTGGCAAATTTGCCAGAAGCTCAACACGTCAATGTACGGGAACAGATTGCTGACATAGCGGGGGTTTGTCCTCGAAATGTCGGCAATGTCGAAGCCATTCTCGAAACAGCCCACCCCAGCCTGATCGATGCCCTTGGACGGGGATCACTCAAGATCAATCGGGCGATGCAGCTTTGCATCTTGTCTCACTCCGAGCAGTTGGCAGAGTTCATCCGCTACAGCGAAGAACGGGCGATCAGCAAAGTTATTCGACATTGCCTGCCGGAACTGCGAAAGGGTGACACCAACCTTACCCTGGGAACGGTGCTTGGGGCACTGCACAGCCGTGAAGAACTCCCTTCCGGATCGGTTGCGTTGCGGATCGTTCGCAATAGGCGAACAGTCATTCTCGTCGGCCAGGATTTGCTCGCGGAAATCAATTCTCACAAGGAGCTGTCGCTAAAATGAAATATCGCGATCCGCTGAAAAGGATTTTGACCGACACACGTTCGTTGTGGGACCACGATGGCACTCGCGATGTAGTTCGCAGAGTCTTTGCCATCGCACTTCGGTGCCGCACCGCGGAATTGGGGGCGGAAGTCTATTCGTCAGACAACCAGGATTTCATTCAGTATCACACCTGCAAATCGCGCGCCTGTACCAGTTGTGGCAATAGGGCGAGCATTCAGTGGCGACGCGAACGGTGGGCGGCCCAGCCGACACAGAGGTACCACGGCATCACGTTTACAATGCCGGATGTGCTCTGGCCCATTTTCCGAGACAACCCCGTATTAACTGACGCTCTCCCTGCTCTTGCGGCAGGAGTTATACAAGCCCACGTGGGTGCGAGACGCGGCTTAAGAGTCGGTGTCATCGCGATTCTGCATACATTCAATGGCAAGCTAGAGTTCAATTCACACGTGCACACGATGGTGACTGTGGGGGGACTGCATGACTCTTCCGAAGTTTGGATTTCCAGCACTCTCTACGATCGTGATGCCCTGATGAGGTCATGGCAGCGAGCGGTAGTGGCGATCCTTCGCGCCGCCGCGCAGTCAGGTCAACTCGTCACGAAGATTCCGAGTGAGCAGATCGAAGAACTCCTGAACCGGCAGAGGAACCGTTGGTGGAGCGTCAACATTCAGTCTTTCGAAGACAAGGAGCACTTCCTTAAATACGCGGGACGCTACACCAGGCGGCCACCAATCGCAGAGCATCGCATTACCTTGATTACCGACCGCACCGTCACGTTCTGGTACAAGGACAAAAAGCTGCGCCGCAAGGTGGAAATGCAATGCTCACTGGAAGAGTTCGTTAAGAGGTGGGCCCAGCACATCCCGGAACGCTACAGGCATTCGGTCCGAAGCTTCGGACTCTTTGCTCCGCGAGCAATCCACCAGACGACGAATGCGATTTTTGTTATTTTCGGTCAGAAGAGAAGACCCCGTCCGAAGCCCCTCTCTTGGGCTTGGTTGATAAGGCACACCTTTAAGAGAGACCCGCTTCTCGATAGATTTGGTGTCAGGATGAAGTGGGTACAACGCATATCGCCGACGCCAGTTTCGCCGGTGAGGTTGAGTTGAGAATGCCGAACATATCGCTCGGTGTCGCGCTTGCGCCCGCCTCGATTGGATCGGCGCGGACTACGAGGCAAAGAATGAGACAGTGTGGCCAGCATCCACGCCGGGCACGCGCCGATAATTTGCCCCACGGTTGCTCGGCGAGGGACTGCCCCAAATTTCGGCTTTCAATCTCGGCTTCTGAGCGGTCCAGAGTTGCCGAGTTTCAAGAGCGAAATTTTGATTTCCCTATACGTTAAACACACATTCTAGTCTTCCATGAGTTGTCGACGACAGCGGCGGTCATGCGGGAATTGATCGGAAGCCTTAGAGCGCGGGGCTACCGCTTCGTGACGTTGAGCGAGTACATGCAACTAGTGGAGGCAAAACCCTAATCGACGAGTGCCACGGGAGGCGCTGACGACTCGTCTACGCCGCCCACTCCCGACGTCCCTCGACAGCCGGGCCTCACTCCTTTCGACGTCTTGACTAGTTCTTCTGGCAGTTCCGGCACGTAGGACTGAATGCTTAGACTTACGGAGGGATTCTGACTGTCGACAAAGGATGCCCGAGCTAATTGGATGGAGTGTTAAGTTCTAGTACTCACCCCCGAATGTACCTGGCGACGAGGGCTAAACCGGGTAAACGGCGTTCAAGGCCGGCCCGGCGCAACTGGAATATGCGTCGTGTGCTTGGATTGTGGGCGAGAGCTTCCAACAGTTGGGATGAGATGAAAGTTGTTTCCGCGCGGCCAGCAGTGAAGTCTCGCCGCACGATGACGTTTCAAACCCTACAACAAAAACTCGCAGAAGAGTTGAGACTTTGGATGTGAATTATGCCTCTCTCACATGTTAAGGCGCCCCCAACAACCGCACTTCTTTGTATCGACGACGACCAAGTTGTGCTGGAATGCGAGAAGGCATTTCTCGAAGCCTTCGGGTATACAGTCGTGACCGCGTCCTGTGGCAGCGAAGGACTGGAACTAGCGGCCCTTCGTTCGTTTGACGTTGTAATCGTAGATTACTGCATGCCCGGGATGAGCGGACAAGAGTTTGCAATTGCGATGAGACAGCTTAGGCCGCTAGCCCCAATCATCATGCTCTCCGGAATGGCGGATGTTTCTGAACAAGCTTTGAGGGTGGTCGACGCCTTTGTGCCTAAGGACCATTTGTCCAGCCGACTGGTTCCAGCGATCGCACTATTGTGTGGAGCTGAGTTGCCCGCGTTTTCGTAAAACGCATGACATGGGAATGACCATGCCAGGAATGCCAGGGCGCCAAACTTGTTTCCCGAGGGTGCCCGCAACCGCGTCACCTAGGAAAGACAACTCGTGCGCAAAGAAGTGAACAGACGGTGAGGGCTATATGACTCCAGAGCCGAGCCTTGTCAACACTCTATCACTAGCGTTTCTGTTGGTTGTATCCGCATCACCTGCGCACACAACGGGCACGCCTAAAGCCGCGCAGCTGAACCCGGTCAGGGCATTCGTTTCGGATCCGGTCAGTTCGGCCAGCATCCCATCGCCGCAGCCCGTTGCAGCCCGCACAGAAATCTATACCGCCAAGCGCGGCGAAGCCATCCCCACCATCGCCCATCGCTATTTGGGCAAGACTTCCTACCTGACCTCAGCTGAACTAGCCGAGGCGATCCGCCACATCAACGGAGACCGCACCGCGAATATCTTGAAAGCCAACGAAAACATCATCATCCCCGGCATCCTCGCCGCGCCGATCACAGAGAAAACAGTTCAGGTCGCCAAGGATTTCGAAGTCCGCGCCATCTACTTGACTGGATTCATGGCCGGCAGCGAGCGCGGAATTCGCGTTATTAAGCATTGGCGTGAAGTCGGCGGCAACGCTGTCGTCTTCGACATCAAAGACTCTGACGGCGCCGTAACCATTGCTTTCGAGCACCCGCTGCTCGGCCGGCACAACGTCTATGTTCACGATGTTCCTAAGTTCGTCCACTTCCTGCATCAGCAGAACATGCATGCCATCGCCCGCATCGCGATTTTCCGTGACGAACGCCTGGTCGTTAATCATCCCGAACTCGCCGTGCTGTCGCGCAAGAACAGAACGGCGTGGCGCGAGAATGGCAAGCTGGTCTGGACCGATCCCTCGAATCCCCAAGTTCAGGACTACAACATCGCCCTCGCCAAGCACGTAGCCCATCTTGGGGTGGATGAAATCCAATTCGATTATGTCCGTTTCCCCGCCGAAGGCGACCAGAAAGACGCGGCATTCGGGTTCCAAAAGGACCAGCCGGAAACGGCACAGGCACCGGATGCAAGTGGCGACAACAACTCTTGTGACGATGGGCGCCTCGCCCGTCCCGCAAAGGCAGAGCCGAGAGGGACGACCACGATTGCAGACTCAAAGTCAGCCGCCACCACCACGAATCCTCCATTAAACGAAACCGCGAGCAGTGCTTCGGCTCCAGCCCCGAAAGGGCAAAAGAATGCGGGCCACGGCGCCAACCGTGGAACGGTCGCAAAGAGCGCACCCGAGTCCCGGAGGGATGACACAAACGCTGCCTGCACCCTGAAACCCCGCGGCCCACAGCGCTCCGACGTAATCGCCGAATTCCTGAAGAAAGCCTATTCCGAACTCCACCCCACGGGCGTGCTGCTCTCGCTCGATGTATTCGGCGTGATGGCATGGCAACGCCAGGTCGACCTCTCGCACACCGGACAAGACATCGTCCAAATGGCCCGCTACTGCGACGTTCTCAGCCCCATGATCTACCCGTCGCACTTCTTCGGCATGGACGGAATCGTACACCCCGGGGACGAGCCCGCTCGCTTCATCGGCGAATCGATGGACCGCTTCGAACTCATCACCAAGGGCAGCGGAGTGGTCATCCGTCCCTGGCTGCAGGCCTTCCGCTGGCGCACGAAAACCTATTCACCTGAGTACATAAAAATTCAGGTCGAAACCGCCAAGCAGAAAGGCGGCATCGGATTCTTGTTCTGGAACGCCGCCAACGATTACTCGAAACCCTTCATGGCGATGCCAGAAATGGAGGCCGCCAATGCCAAAGAAAAAGACAGCTTCTTTCGCGGCGCACCGAAATGATGCCAATTAGCCAGGCCACGTTTTACCGGCTCTACAAAGAGATTCGTCGGCGTTTGTCCGGCTGTGATTTGCCGGGCTGTTAACTGACATCTTGTCCCATCTAGGGAATGTCATGCGGAGACCCATGAAGCAAATACCTTCATTAGTATCGGGTTTGAGACGCGCTCTCGAACTGTGGCCTTACTTGTTCATTGCCGTTTCGATCACGGGCTTGGCCTATATCTCCTTGAATGCCACCCGATGAGGAATTGCTGGATTTCACTTTTTTCTGAGGGTCGCACATTCAGACGGTTTGAGTAGCGACCCAACCGTCGAAACCATTTGAGACGACACTCTGCCGGGTGTAACTCGGAGAGCCTTTCGTTTGGCCGCCGATTGGGGATTGTCGCGCGCGCTCCTCGAAGTCGAGGAAAATGCGCTGAGTGGTTTTCGGCCAGCGCAACTTAGCCGTTCGTAACCTCCCTGTTAATCGGTCATGCCGAGAGCTTCCTGCGGGCGGGAGACACGATGTGCTGTACCTTGATACGGGTACGCTCACCTTCGTGTGGCAATGTGGCCGCACAACGGTGATGCATATATTTCATCAAGAGGTACTCGAATGCGGCGTCACTGTCCTTCATTTTTTCTGAGGGCGTGAAGAACTTCAACTCGCATCGGACGCAAGCAGCGAGATCAGGAGTCTGCCCGCGGTACCTGAGAATCGAAAACGCAATCTCATCTGCCATGGGGTCGCCGCGAAGATCACGGCGTAAGGAAACGCGCGCAGTCTAGAAGACTGATTGCTGTATTCGCAACTGTGAGGAGTTACAGTGGTTGACGTGACCAGGCGTGGGTGTGAAAAAGTCCCTTTTTCTCAAAACAGCCAAAATTTGGGGAATTGAAAATGTCCGTCCAAATCTAAGAAGTCGTTTGTCGAGCTTGGCCGACGTGGACGCGGTTCTTGACGGCAGACAGTTTCTTAGCGCGGCTTGTCAGGCCCGAAGGCCAACCGTCAATAGTGCTTAAGCGGCCGCAGATCGTCCGGCCCCCTCTCGCAGTATCCACAATTCCTTGGTTGGCGTATTAAACCGCGCAGCCCCACAATCCAGGCAAACCAATACCACCGGGAACGTTAAGACGCCGGGCTTGGTAGCACGTGTAGGGCTGTAGAAATGGAGCGTTACCTCCCCGGTGAATTCCGCCTCATTCAGCGACGAGCATCGTGCGCAAGACATGACAGATACACTCCGCTATTGCGTGACATCGTACTCTACCGGACAGACGAGATGGCGGCTTGAACAACACCTTGGATATTCGGGCGCGGATCAACTAGCAAGAAGTACACCTTCGCATTGTTGTGCAACAGCCACAGGTTTTATGAGTGACCGAAAAGGAAGACTTCTTGACTCCCAGTTCATGTCGGGGATGGTGCGGCTGACGCACGAACCGACTTTTCAAGTTTCATTAACTGCTTTCGCAAATCTTCGACCAGCTTGCCCGTCGGTCTTTGCCCGAGTGCAGGCCCTACTTCATGGACTACCCACAATGGCGTCGCATCTGCACAAAGCATGCTCCCGGCGACGAAAACAGTCAACACTTCCCTGACGCGTTCCATCCTCGTCGTCTTCGATGAGGAGTACTCCGAAATAACTAGGACGAGGTCAGCATTCTCGGCGTCATCTACAAGGTGAAAGCGTCCCCACTTGACGAGCGCCTTCTTGAGTGTCTGCCCTGCTTTACGGTTAGGATCCAATTCGAGTGGCTCGTCGGCAACGAAAACCGTTTTAGCAGTCAGCAGAGTTCGCAGGGCTGGCGATGAAACCTGAGGAGACTCGTACTTCTCGCATTGCTCGACGGACGAGAACAGTCCTGCCTTCCAATCAGAGCTAGATGCTTCCGGCACTCCCGTCTGACCTGTTGCAGCAGCGTAGCTGCCTGCAATCAAAAGCCATGTGGTCAATCCGCTCATACAAAGCGAGGACCTCGAATTATCGCTGCAACAGGTTTATGCAGTTCAGCGCGAATACAAACTGGTAATAAGTGCAGTAGATGGGGTAAAAAAGATCCGATATTGCGGGCCAGCCTCCAGACCGGTTGACGAAATCACGCCTGGCTGTTGAAAAAGTCCGGTTCCTCCCCAACAGCCAAAACTCAAGGGATACAGAATATCTAGAAAACTGGGAGATCCGTTTGTAGGGCTCCCTAAGGGGATTTTTACTTTGTGCGAATCTTGCGCGAATGAGTTTTCAATAGCCACGCCTGTGTCCAACCGCCGTCACTACACCGCGAACCGCGAGACACACTCCTCCCCAATTCGCAACTTCGCGTACTCCGTCCCGCGACGCGCAGCGTCACTCGGTGTGTGCGGTTTTCCAGCCGAAGTCGTAGCGGAAGCCGATAGCCGTCGCGTTGGATACATCGATTCCACGCGCATCCACGGAATCGCCGAGCCTCGTTTCGAGAAACGCGTAGCCGGACTTTGAGAAGTGCCATTCGGCGCCCAGGATCCCGTACCGCGTCTTAAAGTCCGAGTTGATGACAGGGTTAAGGTCGTGAGGTATATAGTCCTCAAAGCCCAAGACAGCAGCGAACTTCCCGAACTTCAGTCTGGAGTAGATCTCGACTCCATTGGCGGAGAATCCCACCCCCACAGTTTCTGGGCCTCCTGCCGGATTGGGAATAAACGCTATGTCACCGTTGGTTTGCCGCGCCCAAACGGCGCCCCATTCCAGGTTGCGCCAATCACCTTTCGCGCCCAAGGTCCAGTAATCCGTGTGACCACCATTGAATACCGCCTGCGCAAGCTGAGGGTTGAAGTAGGTCTTGTTATAAGCTCCGCCAATCTTCAGTCCTGGAAGCACTGCCGCCTGCAACGAAAAGCCGAAGCCATTGAAGGCCTGCGGAGT
>Ga0070714_100004604_pt1 | contig 10397 bp, 10 predicted proteins | sample LARL83metaG_FD_65450 | JGI IMG/M metagenome (GOLD analysis project Ga0070714, IMG submission 65450) | Corn, switchgrass and miscanthus rhizosphere microbial communities from Kellogg Biological Station, Michigan, USA - LAR L8-3 metaG | ecosystem: Host-associated > Plants > Roots > Rhizosphere ... | reverse complement strand
ACTGTGAGCAGCCGCCACCAGCGGGGCAGTCGACCGGTGAGGAGCGCGATGCCGATGACGAGGAGAACCAGGCCGGCGAGGAACGACGCGATGCCGCTCAAGTCGGCACCGGTGGGAGCGTCGCGGACGATGTGCGCTGCGGTCACGCCGGCGCCCTCGATGACGGCGCCCGTCCCGACCAGCAGCGCGACGGCTCCCCTGACGGCCGCGCGCGCCCGCAGTGACACGAGGGCGGCGGCCGCACCCGCGACGGCAACGCCCAGGGCCAGGCCGGCTTCCACCGTGGCGCTGCGACCTCCCGGCTTCTCGATGACGGCATCGAGCGCGTGCGCGGTGACGATCGCAATCGCGATCGGGCAGGCACGGCTGACGACGGCATTCATCTGCAGCGCACCTCCGTGCCGATTCCTCAAGCCACTCATCGGACAGCCGCCGGACGTCCCGTCCGCAGGCGCACCCGCGGGTCGTCTTCCGTAAGCACGCGATTCGCGCTGTGCAGTCGGGTGACCATGACCACATCTCCCTTGGCGGAACGCCTTGACTCTCCGCCCGCGCGGCGCGATGCGGTAGAGGCGGTGGTCCCGAGGCATCGGGGTCGGGTGGCAGCGACGCCGTTGGCCTCTGGCGGACGGGCTTCCCGTCGACCGGCCCCTGATCCATGGGCGGCGCGGTGCGGTCCCATCTGCACGGTCGCGGGGCCCCACGGAGGCGCTGCGCGACCGGAGCGCCTGCCGCCCCGCGGCCGTCGCCTTCAGCCGGGAGTTGCTGCCGGCCCCGGCCGTGACTGCATGCGGAGCTGTACATGTTGCAGCAGCGCAGGTGCGACCCGTTCGCCGGCCTGCACCACTGACCGTTTCGCGCCTCAGTCCGGCTGCGCGGGCGGCGGCTCCTTCCAGTCGACGGTGACACCGGTGAGGCGCTCGGGATGCTCGCTCATCCAGCGGCGGGCGAAGGGGCACCAGGGCACCAGCGTCTCGCCGGTGCGCGCGGCGCGGTCGATCGCCGCCTGGACGAGGCGAGCACCGAGGCCATGTCCCCCCAGCGCCGGCGGGACCTCGGTGTGGACCAGGATCAGCCGGCCCGGGCGGACCCGATAGAGGAGCTCGGCCTCCGCCGCGCCGGCGTCGATGACCAGCCTGTTGTGGCCAGTGTCGTCCACAACCGGCGCGTCGGCGGGCGAGGGCGACGCGGCGCCGGTCACGGCGTCACCCACGGCGGTGGGGGGACGTCGATGCGCTGCAGCGAGGAGCGCACCGTGGCGAAGCGGTCGGTCCGCTCCGTCCAGTCGCGGTGCGCCGCGGTGATCTCGTCGCGGGTGCGCGCCACGTAGTTCCACCACATCAGCACCGGCTCCTCGAACGGCGTGCCGCCGAGCAGCAACGCACGCGCGGGCGCGGAGCAGGAGAGCTGCAGCTCGTCGCGGCCGCGGCCGAGGTAGGCGAGATGCCCGGGCTCGACGCTGCGCCCGTCGACGCTGATCGCACCCGACGTCACCACCAGCGCGTACTCGTAGTCGCGCCGCAGCGGCAGGGTGGCTGGACCGTGGATGTCGAGGTCGACGCCGGCGTGGTCGGTGTCACGCCGCGCCGGTGACGACGCGGAGCCGAAGGCGCCGACCAGCACGGTCGCGGTCGCCGCGCCGAACTCCGCCCTGGGCAGCTCGGCGTGGTGCTCGAATGCCGCCGCGCCGTCCCGCGTCGACGCCGGCTGCGCGACCCAGAGCTGGACGCCGTGCAGGCGCCGCGTCTCCCGCGAACGCTCGGTGCTCTCCTCCGCGTGGGCCACGCCGCGACCCGCGGTCATCAGGTTGAGCTGCCCCGGGCGGATCACCTGCTCGGAGCCGAGGCTGTCGTGGTGGAGAAACTCGCCGTCGAGCAGCCAGGTCACCGTCTGCAGCCCGATGTGCGGGTGCGGACCGATGCCGATCTCGACGCTCGGCGGCACCTCGACCGGGCCCATGTGGTCGAGGAAGCACCACGCCCCGACGGTGCGGCGCTCGCGGCGCGGCAGGGCGCGGCGCACCCGCAGCGCGCCGACCTGCGCCTCCCGGCTGTCCGTGATCTCGACCTCCGGCGGCGAGGGCGCGCTGCCCGCCGCAACCGCCTCGACGTCGGCGGTGGTCAGAGGACCGCTCACCGGTGCACGCCGCCGCTCAGCCAGGGCAGCGCTTCGGCCATGGGCGCGAGCAGCGTGCGCGCGTGCGCCGCGTCGAGCTCGGGATGCGCCATCAGCGCCAGCGCGGCGCCGAGCAGCGCGTCCTCGGCGTGGTGGCCCTTCTCGCCGTGCTCGGCTCGCCAGGCGACGAGCGCGCCTCGGTTCTCGGTGAGGCCGAGGATGCGATTGCGCAGCTCGTCCCAGGCCGGCGCGCGCAGCGTGGTCTCGAGGACGTGCAGAGCCGCACGCTCCGCCTCGTGCCAGCTCTCGTGCGCGCCCGCCCCGGCGTGCTTCACCCAGCCCTCCGCCGCGCGCTCGACGCCGAGCGGCGAGAGAGTGCGCGCGTCCTCGAGGAGGCGGTCGATGTCGGGCTGTCCCAGCCGGGGTCCGTACCCGTCCCTGTCCATGGTCATCGCTGTGCACCTCCCGTGTTCCCCCCGCGGCCGCGCGTGCGTCGGGCAAGTCTGCGCGTTCCGGCGACGTGGTCGCATCACCCCGCAGTCGTGTGTGTTCGCCGGTGCCTTCAGTGTCGCCGCAACAGCGTGATCAGCTCCGCCTGGGAGTGGACGCCAAAGCGGTCGAACATCGCCGAGAGCTGGTTGCGCAGCGTGCCCTGCGCCACGTGCAGCTCCGCGGCGATGGCGGGCACGCGCTCGCCGCGGAGCAGGCGCACCAGGATCTGCCACTGGCGGCTGCTCAGCGTCGCGAGCTGCGGAAACTCCTCGGCCGAGGGCAGCGTGTCGATGTCGTCCATCATTCCCGCGGCGCGAAGCTCCGCGGCGATCCGCCGTAGCCGTCGCTCCATCTCGGCGACCCTCTCGGTGGGCGGCCCGGCGGTCAGCTCGGGCTCGGGAAGCAGGGCGAAGGCCATGGAGGAGGAGGGCTCGTCGCCGAGGTGCACGAGCAGGAGCTGCACCGGCACCCAGGAGCCGTCGCGATGGCGTACGTGGACCTGGCGCATGCAGACGATGCCACCGCCCCACGTCGCGCGCGCCGCCTCCAGCAGTCCGGGGACGTCGTCCGGGCGCACCACGTCCAGCAGCAGGCTGCCGATGGCCTCGCCGGGCGCGATGCCGAACAGGTCGTTGATGTCAGAGCTGACACGTTCAAGCCGCCAGGCGGCGTCGATGGTGCCCACCACCAGCGGCCCGGCCCAGGCCACCGGCGGCTCCGCGTGCCAGGCCTCGCCGGGCTCCACCGGGGTGACGATGTAGGCGGCGTAGCGCGTGGAATCGACCTCGACCAGGCGGCACCAGGCGATCACCTCCTTGCTGGCGCCGTCGCGCGTGGTGAGGTGCCGGCGCGCCCGATAGCCGTCGATGGCGCCTGCTTCCAGCGCTGCGACGGCCAGCCTCATGCCCTCGACGTTCTCGAAGGGGATGACCTCGTCGTTGAGCCGGCCGACCATGGCCGCCGGCGTGGTGCCGAAGATGTCGGCGAAGGCCTGGTTGGCGGCACGGATGCGCCGGCCCGGCAGCTCCAGGATGAGCGCGGGCACCGCCAGCCGTTCGATGGCCCGCTGGTGCACCACCGACGCGCCGGCCAGCAGCTCGGCGAGCGGGCTGGCGGACAGCTCCTCCGGCGTCACGGTCGCTCCTCCTTCCGCGTCGGCGCCCACCGTATCACGCCCGTCGCCGGCGCACCATCCCGCTAAACCGGACTGCAAACAGATGCACTGTCACGCATGCAGTGACGGATCGTCGATTGCGCATCCGACGCGCCATTCCGATAGTGGGAGGACCATGGTCCCGGACGGCTGGCGCCTGCTGGGCCGAATCGCCCAGGTGCGCTGGGTGGCTGTCGGCCTGGCGCTGATCTACGCCGCGATCGGCCCGCATCGCGGCGTGCCGGCGCTTCCCCTCCTGCTGCTCGCCGGCATGGCTGCGACGAGCAACATCGCCGTCGCCTGGCAGCGCCGTTCCCCGCACCTGCCGCCGCGCACCATGGTGCTCGTCACGCTGGCCGCGGACTTCATCTGGATCACCGGATCGGCCGCCGCCCTGGCCCCGCTGCACGACGACTTCGCCACGGTGATCGGCTACGTGGTGCTGGGCTCGGAATCCGGGCTGCTGCTCGGCTGGCGCGGAGCGGTGGGCGCCGTCGCGGTGGGAGTTCTGGCCCTGCTTGGCGAGAACATCCGGTGGGCGGGCGGCCATGTCCTCGACCTGGCGGGCATCGCGTACCAGTCGGGAACCGTCGCGGTGGCCGGCGTCTTCGCCGCCGTCGGCTGCACCGAGCTGCGCGTGCAGCAGGGCGAGCTCGACGAGAAGACGGCTGCGCTCGCCATCAACGCCCGCACCGACCACCTCACCGGCCTGGGCAATGCGTACGCCATCGAGGAGGCGCTCGCCCACCTCCGCACCACGGCGCACGGCGTGCTGCTCATCGACGTTGACGGAATGCGCTGGGCCAACGTCGTGTACGGCCACGAGGCCGGCGACGAGATCCTTCGCGCCGTCGGCAGGGTCCTGGCCAACCTGCGCGAACCCGGCGACGTGTCCGGCCGCCTCGGTGAAGACAAGTTCGCCGTGCTGCTCCCGGGTGCCGGTTCGATGCGCACCACGGCCATCGCCGATGCCGTCCTCGACGCGGTGCACAACGTGGCGCTCTCGGTGGGGCGGCTGTCCGTCTCGGTGGGCTGTGCGTGGACATCGGGCGGTCCGGACGGCGGCGGCCAGGCCACGCTGGAGCACGCCGACGACGCGCTCTACGCGGCCAAGCTCCGCGGCGGCGATCGCGTCGTCGTCCAGGGCGCGGTGGAGCGCGGCAGCCGCTGGCGCCTGCACAACGCCGTGCTCTCGGTGCTGGAGAGCGACCGCGGCGTCTACAGCGTGTACCAGCGCATCGTCCGGCTGGACGGCGGCGCCACGGTGGGCTGGGAGGCGCTCAGCCGTCCGCAGGAGTGGCCGGCCGACCACGGCGTCGAGGCCCTCTTCGCCACCGCGCATCGAATGGGCCGCGGGCGCGACCTCGACTGGCGGTGCCGGCGGAGCGCCCTGTGGGACGCGTCGCGCCTGCAGAGCCCGCTGTTCGTCAACGTCAACGTCAGCGGGCTGCTCGACCCGGTGCACGGCGTCGACCAGATGCTGCTCATCTGTGAATGGGCGCACCGCGATCCCGGGGAGGTCGTCCTGGAGCTGAGCGAACGCGACGCCATCCCCGAGCTGGACCGCCTGCGCCAGGTCCTCGCCGAGTACCGCCAGGCCGGGTTCCGCTTCGCTCTCGACGACCTCGGCGAAGGCCGGACGACCCTGGAGCTGGTCGTCGCCGCGCGACCCGAGTTCCTCAAGCTGGCACGTCCCCTGGTGCAGGCCGCGCACTCCGACGTCGCGGCGCGCGCAGCCGTGCGCGCCCTGGTCGGCTACGCCCACGACATCGGCTCCGCCGTCATCGCCGAGGGCATCGAGGACGTCGCCGAGCGGGACCTCTGCATGGAGCTGGGTGTCGACCTCGGGCAGGGCTGGCTGTACGGTCGCCCGCAGACCGCCGATCGCATCCCCGCCTGAGCTGCGTGTCTCCCGCGTCACCTGCGGGACTTTCGGCACTGTCTCGAGGCCGCCGGGCACCCAATACTGGGCGTGTGACCGCGTTCGGCGCGTGGCTCAGCTCGGGCCGTCGATGCCGCGTGCCCGCCGTCCGTCGTCAGTTGAGGGGACCGGGGGTGAGGCCTTTGCGCGTCGTACGGCGGCCACCGCGGAGCTGCCGCAGCACCGACTCCGGCAGCGCCACCATTCCGCTGCCGGAGTCGAGCCCGGTGGCCAGGTCGAGGATGGCGGCGTCGGGGAGATCGTCGAGCCACCGCGCCGGGACACCGAGCCGCTGCAGCCGTGCGCGCACATCGCCGACCGCGTCAGGCATGGCGTTCGCCCGGGCTGCGCATGGCCGAAGCGTAGCCCTGCGGGCGGCGGGAGTCGCCACGGACGTTGGTCGTACGACCCCGAGTCACGAGGCGGCGCGATGAGCCGCGTCGAGCTGCCGCCGGCGCCGGTGGAGGATGCGGCCGCGCGCGCAGGCGACGACTCCGCCCGCGGCGTGAACGCTGCTCCGCCGCGGGGACGCCGTCGCGCGGCAACCCGTGGTGACCGCAACGCGTCGGGACGGGTGTCGGTCCGGCGCCTGGTCGCGCGGTTCATCGCCGCCGGCCTGGCGGCAACCATCCTCATCGCGGCCGGCGCCTTCGTCGTCATCAGCCGGGCGGCGTCCGGCGAGGCGATCCGCATCGCCGAGGAGGTGACCCGCGTCGACGCCCACGCGGTCATCGCGCCGGCGCTTACCGACGGAGTGGTCAACGGCGATCCGTCCGCACTGCGCGCGCTGGACGCCGCGGTCCACGACCGCGTGCTCACCGACCGGGTGCTGCGGGTCAAGCTCTGGGCCGCCGGCGGCCGCATCGTGTACTCGGACGAGCCGCGCCTCATCGGCGACACCTACCAGCTCGGCGACGACGAGCTGAACGCCCTGCGCACCGGCGACATCGCCGCCGACGTCACCGATCTCTCGCGGCCGGAGAACCGGTTCGAGCCGCGCGACCGCAACCTGCTGGAGGTCTACCTGCCGGTTCGGTCGACCTCGGGCCGGGCCCTGCTGTTCGAGACCTACCAACCGCTGGCGACCATCGGCGACGACGAGCGCCGCGTCTTCATGTCGTTCGTCCCCGTGGTGGCCGGCGGGCTGCTGCTGCTGCTCATCATCCAGGTGCCGCTGGCGCTGCGGCTGGCGCGACGGGTCGAGCATGCCCGGCTGGATCGCGAGGCGCTGCTGCAGCGGGCCATCGACGCCTCGCGCGCGGAGCGGCACCGCATCGCCCGCGACCTGCACGACGGCGTGGTGCAGGACATCGTCGGCACGTCCTACCGGCTCGCCGCGGAGAGCACGCGCCTGCGTCAGCAGGAGGCGACGCCGTCGTCCGCCGCGCCGACCGTCGACGTGCTCGACGGTGCGGCCGCGGAGATGCGGCGCGCCACCCGCGACCTGCGCACGCTGATCATCGAGATCGCGCCGCCGGCCCTGCGCGACGAGCAGGGGCTGGCCGGCGCCGTCGCCGCCCTGCTCGCACCGCTTGCCGAGCGCGGCGCCGCCACCGACCTCGAGATGGTGCCCGGCCTCACCCTCGACGCCGACGTCGCCGCCCTGCTGTTTCGCGCTGCCCAGGAAGGGCTGCGCAACGTCGCCCAGCACGCGCAGGCGCGGCACGTGCGCGTCCGCGTCGAGCCGGTCGGGGGCCGGGCGGTGCTCACCGTCGAGGACGACGGGCGCGGCTTCAGCGTCGAGGACCGGCGCCGGCGGGTGCGCGAGGGGCACGTCGGGCTCGACCTGCTGCGCAGCCTGGTCGACGACGCCGGCGGCGTCCTGACCGTCCAGTCCACACCGGGTATCGGAACCCGTCTGCGCGCCGAGGTGCCGTTGCCATGACCGTGACCACCGACTCAATCCGCGTGCTCATCGTCGACGACCACGCCATCGTCCGCATCGGCCTCACCCGCCTGCTCGAGTCCATGGCGGGGATCGAGGTCGTCGCCGCGGTCGCCGGCGGCGAGGAGGCGCTGCAGCTCTCGACGGCGTCGCCGCCCGACGTGGTGTTGATGGACGTCTCCATGCCGGGCCTCGACGGCATCGAGACGACGCGGCGGATGGTCGCGGCGCGTCCCGACACGCGGGTGGTGATGCTCACCTCGTTCGCCGACGACGAGCGCGTCGCCGACGCCATCGACGCCGGCGCCATCGGCTACCTGCTCAAGGACGCCGACCCCGACGACCTGGTGCGCGGCATCCGCGCCGCGGCGCGCGGCGAGGCGCCGCTCGACCCCCGGGCGGCGCGTGCGCTGCTGTCGACGCGCGGTGAGCGCCGGCCCGGCGACCAGCTCTCCGCCCGCGAGCGCGAGGTGCTCGGGCTGCTGGTCAAGGGGTTGAGCAACAAGCAGATCGCGTGGCGCTTGAACATCCGCGAGCGCACCGTCAAGGCGCACCTGACAAGCGTCTTCCAGCGCATCGGTGTCGCCGACCGCACCCAGGCCGCACTCTGGGCGCAGCAGCACGGAGTGGCCGACGCCGGGCAGGGATGAGCGGCCCGCGTCCGGTGTCGCCGGACGGGGCCGCTCGTAAGTGCGCGGCTCGGGATGCACTCCGCCGCGGCGTGGTGGCTACTTGGTCTGCACCGTCACGCTGACGCTGTTGTTGGCGGGATGCGTGTCGGGGCCGATCATGGCGATCGTCGCCGTGTCGGTGATGATCTCGCTCACCGCCGGCGCCACCGCGGTGACGACGATCTTCGCCTGCGCACCCACGGCGAGGTTGCCGAGGTCGCAGTGGACGCTGTTGGCCAGTGGGTCGGTGCTGCAGGTGCCGGTGTCGGTCGACGCCCCGCCCACCGCCAGCGCCGCCGGCAGCGCGTCGTCGAAGCTGACGCCGTAGGCGCCCTGCGGGCCGTTGTCCTTGACCTGGAAGGTGTACGAGAAGGTTGAGCCGAGCGGCGGCGAGCCCGTGCTGCTGGACCCGGTGACCTGGATGTCGGTGGGCCCGGGGTTGGCCTGGATCTGCAGCGACAGGCTGTTGCTGGTGAACACGCCGCCGACGAGCACGAAGCCGCTCCAGACACCGCCGACGATGCCGGTCGTCGACAGCGCGTCGGTGTAGAGACCCGGCGACGCCGCGGTGGCGGTGAAGGCGATGCTGACGGTGCTGCCGGCGTCGAGGTTGCCGGCGCCGCAGTTGAACGCGGTGCCGGGGAGGATCTGCTTGTTGCTGCGGGCGCAGAGGTCGGGGTTGAGCAGGGTGTTGAGGGTCATCCCCGCCGGGAGCTGGCCGCCGATCTGGATGCCCCACTCGGGCAGGCTGGAGGTGTTGGTGACGGTGACGGTGTAGGTCGAAGCCACCCCGGAGAGGACGGTGCCGGCGGTGCCGGCGGTGAGCTGGAGCGGACCCGTCGACGTCGCGACGGTGTCCGCAGACACGGCGCCGGTCCCGATCAGCATCGAACCGGCGACCACAGCCAGCCCGGCCAGCGTGCGCAGCGCTGCGCGCGGCGAGTTCATGCCACCTTGTCCAGGAACGTCGGGATCTGCACCACGCTGGCGGTGAGCACGGGCATGGCCGTCGTCGAACCCGGCATGGTGATGCTGCCGCCGAGGGTGCCGACCACGGTGACGGTGCCGGTCACCTGGATGTACTGCACGGGAACCTGCTTGCAGTTGAGGTTGATCACCGAGGTGAGCGGCTGGGTGCCGTCGTAGAAGTTGGTGGCCACCCAGTACGCCACGCCGTTGGCCATCAGCTCGAAGTTCTCCGGGAGCCCGAAGCTGTTGGTGCCGACCAGCATCACCACGCCGGTGAGGGTGGTCTGGTTGCTCGGCAGGTTGCAGGTGATCACCTTGACCTGGATGCTGACGGTGACCGAGTTGTTGGCCGGCTGCGGGTCGGACACGCTCGACGCCACCGTGCCGGTGTTGGCGTAGGTTCCCGCAGTGGTTGGCGCGAACACCCAGACCACGACCGTCGACTGCCCGCCCTTGAGGATGCTGCCCAGGCCGCAGCTCACCACCGTGGTGCCCGCGGCGTCGAGGGCCGACGTGCAGAGGTTCGGCGTGCCGTTGAGCACCGCCGTCATGTACGACATGCCGGCGGGGATGGGATCGGTGAAGGTCACCCCGGTGGCGGTGTCGGGACCGCTGTTCTTGACCTGGAAGGTGTACGAGAGCTGCGCCCCGGGATTGGGCGAGCCGGTGCTCGCCGAGCCGGAGATCTGCAGGTCCGCACCGCTGGTGGTGGCGGCGACCGCCACCGAGAAGGGCGCTGCGAGCGCTGCCGCGGTCGCCGCGGCGAGCCATCGTCTGCGAAGGAACACGACCGTCACCTCGTTCGTCTGTCGCCGGCCGCGGCGGCGATACCCATGTGGTTGCTGAGCGATGCGGCGAACCCGCGGCTGCACTGCGGGCTTCGGGAGTGTCACCCGGGTCCGGTGCAGCGGGCCACTGGACGTAGGTCCTACGACCAGGCTGGACGGCCGCGTTTCGCCGGGGAAGGTGCTATAGGTGGATCGATCCGCAGGCTGGGGGCGGGATACGGGAAGGTGCCGGATGAAGGCGATCGTGGTGACCGACGAGGCCGCGGGAACGGCCGGGATGACGCTGGTGGAGCGGCCCGAGCCGAAACCGGCGATCAACGACGTCGTCGTCCAGGTCCACGCGTCGGGATTCGTCCCGACCGAGATGGCCTGGCCCTCCACCTGGACCGATCGCGCCGGCCGT
>Ga0070714_100004603_pt1 | contig 10398 bp, 11 predicted proteins | sample LARL83metaG_FD_65450 | JGI IMG/M metagenome (GOLD analysis project Ga0070714, IMG submission 65450) | Corn, switchgrass and miscanthus rhizosphere microbial communities from Kellogg Biological Station, Michigan, USA - LAR L8-3 metaG | ecosystem: Host-associated > Plants > Roots > Rhizosphere ... | reverse complement strand
CTCCAGCCCGGTGACGATCACGGCCGGGACGACGTACGTGGCCTCGTACTACACCGGTACCGGGCATTACGCGGCCACGTCGGGCGGGCTGACATCGGCGGTGACGAACGGTCCGCTCACCGCGCTGGCCGGCGGCGGGGTCTACGCCTACGGCTCCGGTAACGCCTTCCCGTCGAACTCCTTCAACAACTCCAACTACTGGGTGGACGTCGTGTTCTCGCCCTGACCGGGAAGGCACGCGCGAACGGAGTATGAATTGAACCGCATTGCTCTCGGCGCGGTCGTCGCTGTTGCTGCCGGCATAACGGCGTGCAGCAACAGCGCGGCGCCCACCACGGCGTCCACCACGGGGCCGGCCAGCCACAGCACCGCCGCGCCAGTCGTGCAGGCCAGCTGCGGCCAGCAGTATCACGAGTGGGGACAGGGAAAGGGGAAAGGGGTCATGGCCGCGCTCGATACCGTCAGCGCGGCCAGCACGGCCAAGAACCCCCAGGCCCTGAAGACCGAGCTGCAGAAGGCTAAGCCGGCCGTCGCCAAGGCGACCCGCTATCCCCTGCCCGGTTGCGCGGACCCGAGGGGATACTGGACCGTGCTGATGATGCATGTGACCGCCGCGGTGTCCAGCGCCAGCTCCACGGCCAGCGCCCGGGCCGCGATGAAGGGCGTGCCCGCGATCGAGCGGCAGTTGGTGACCGAGGTCAATGCCGTTGCAGGGACGAGCTGAACGACAGGGCTACGTCGTCTGACGCCGTGGTACGACCGCGGTGGTGACGACCCGGCGTTTGACGACGTGGCCGGCCGGCACCGAGGCGACGATCACCGAACCGGACGCGACCTGGACGTCGTCGCCGAGTTCGACGTGGGGCTCTACGTAGATGCCGGTGCCGAGCCGGACTCGGTCGCCGAGCACGACCAGGCCGGAGGTCATGCACGCTGGCCCGGTCGAGATGTCCGAACCGAGCCGGTTGTGATGGTCGTAGGAGTTGTAGGCGGACAGGAAGTTGTTGTCGCCCACGACGGTCCCGACCCCGAAATGGCAGAAGGCCGCCACGACATTGCCCGTGCCGAAACTCACGTCCGACGCGACCCGCGCGGTCGGATCGATGGCGTTGACCAGCGGGATGCCGTTTGCCGCAAGCGCCGCGCGCAGCCTGACCCGCGCCGGAACCGAGGTCGAAATCGTGATGATCGCGGCATCGAAGGCGTCCTTGCCGAAGAGCGTCACGAGTTGCTCGAGACCGCCCACGACGGGCACGCCCATCACTTCGTCCGCCCAGAGCGCCGCGTCGTCGTCGACGGCCGCCACCGCGGTGCCGCTCCCGGCGGCCCGGAGGATATCGATCACCTGGGTGGCACCGAGGCCGGCCCCGACCAGCGCGATCCGCGGCACCCCCGGCGTGCCGGGCAGCGGGTCAGGCAAGTCGGCTGGGGCCGCGACGGCGTTGAATTGGCCTGGGCCTGCGGCCGCGGCGTTGGATTGGCCTGGGCCTCCGGCCGCGGCCTCGACCATGCCCACCGTAATCAGCTGGCCACCTCCGATCGAGGCCAGGTCGACGCCAAGCTCGTCGGCCCGGCGGCGCGCGGGTGCGGTGGCGCGTGGACCGGACTTGGTGGCTTCGGCTCGCAGGCGCCGCTGCTCCTCGGCATACGCTTCAAGCGCGCCGGTGTCGTCGAACAGGTACGCGACCGGCTCGTTCAGCCGTACTTCGGCGCCCTCGCGTACGCCATGCAGGAGGAAGCCGGCCTCGGGCGCCGGCACTTCGATGATCGCCTTACTCGTCTCGATCTCGGCGATCGTCTCGCCCGCCTTGACCTCGCCGCGGTCGCCAGCCAGCCATTCGACCAGCAGGCCGGACTCGCTATTGACGTCGGTCGTCGGGATCAGCACGGGCTTCATGCGGCGACCTGGCGTATCGCGCGCTCGACCCGGTCAGATGTCATCAGCATTCTGGCCTCAAGCGTCTTGGAACTCGGGATCACGGTGGGATCGCTCGCCGCCGTGACGACTGGCTGGCGGAGCTCGCCGAAAAAGCGCGAGGATATCCGGGCGGCGACCTCACTGCCCCACGTGAACCCCTCGACGCTTTCCTCGATCACGAGCAGCCTACGCGTGACGCTGACCGACGCGTCGACCGGCGCCCAGTCGAGCGGCGAGATCTGGCTAGCGACGACAAGCTCGCCGAAGATCTCCTCCTCGACGGCGAGCCGTGCGAGCACGCGCCGCGCCAGCTCGGCCTGATAGCCGTAGGCCAGCACGGTGAACGAACAATCCTCGCGCGGCACCGGCCGGATCGATACCGTCGGCAATCCGTCGGCCGACAGGTGCTGCTCCGCGATGTCGTGCTCGATCCGGCCGCCCGCGGGAAGCGTCAGGTGAAGCGGGTAGAGCAGCTTGTGTTCGATGAGCAGCACCGGGCTGTCCTGCGCGAGCAGCGCGCGCAGGACAACGGCCGGATCGTGCACGAGCGAGCTGGCGACGACGCGCAGGTGCGGCACGCCGAGGAAATGCTTCTCCAGACTCTGGCTGTGCGTCGGACCGTAGCCCCGGCCGCCGCCCGACGGCGTGCGGATGATCACCGGACAGGTCACCTTGCCGTTGTACATCGCCTCGTACTTCGCGATGTGATTGACGATCTGATCGAAGCACAGCGTCAGGAAGTCGCCGAACATGATCTCGGCGATCGGACGGTAGCCCGAGAGAGCGAGTCCGGCACAGACGCCGACGACGGTCCCCTCGCTGATCGGTGTCGAGCGGACCCGGCCTGGGAAATCGGTGCTCAGACCCCGGGTGACCTTGAAGGCTCCGCCGTACGGGTCGACGAGATCCTCGCCCAGCAGTATGACGCGGCTGTCCTCGTCGAGTGCCGCCCGAAGCGCGTCCCCGATGGCGCGGGCGGCAATCACAGCGACAGCGCCCGGTCGATGACGTCCCGCAGCGCCGACTCGACCTCGGCGTCGATCGCGGAGCGGATGGCAGGTTCCAGTCGCCGACCGTGAAGCTCGAGCGGATCGAGCTCCCAGCGGGAGGCCACCTCGTCGGCGGGGCGGTTGTCGTCGTTCTTGGAGTGATGGCACAGCCGGTACGTGTGGATTATGACCGCAACCGGTCCTTGCCGCGTCCGCGCCTTTGCCAGTGCGCGGCCGGCCACACTGCCGATCTCCTCGACATCGGTCGAGTCGATCTCGAACGCCGGAATCCCGAAGGCGGTGAAGCGATCGCGCATGTCGCCCGCCAGGCCCGCGCGCGACGGCGTGCTCTGTGCCCAGCCGTTGTCCTCGAGCACGACGACCAGCGGGAGCTGCCACAGCGAAGCCAGGTTCAGCGTCTCATACGTGGCGCCCTCGCCAAGCGTCCCGTCACCAATGAAGACCAGGCTCACGCCCGCGCCGCCATCGAGCTGCTTAGCGAACGCGATGCCCGCCGCGTTGGGGACAATGCCGCCCTGGATTCCGTTCGACATGAAGCCTGGGGCACACAGGTGCTGACTGCCGCCGATGCCCCCGCACACGCCCTCTGGTTTACCCATGATCTCGGCCAGCAGCCCCAGCGCGTCACCCGTTCGTGCGAGGAAGTGCCCGTGGCAGCGATGGTTGGAGAACACGTGGTCGTCAGCGGTGAGGTGCTCGATGACCGCGACAGCGTCCGCCTCTTGGCCGATGCACGCATGCGTCGTGCCGTTGAGCAACCCCTGGTCGAACATGTCGAGCAGGTTCTCTTCGAAGCGGCGGATGAAGCGCATCCGGCGGTACAGGCGTTCGGTGCGTGGCTCGCCGGGCGCGCCTACCAGGCGAGCATCCGTCCGGTCGCCCACCGTGACCGCAAGGTCTTTGCCGGGTATCACGTACGGGCTTAGTTCCCCGACCTGAGTGCTGACGGCCGCGCCACCTTTCTCGTTGTATCCCACCTCTCTATAGATCGTTCATGCCGCTCGCCTGATACGCCGGTTTCCTCGTAACTGTTCGGGGCCGCCCCGGGCCGGTCGGCGTTGGCGGGCGGCGCTCGCGGGCGCCCGTTAGCAGCGGATGGACCTTGGGGGCAGCCCGCGAGCGCGTGGTCATCAGCAGCCGCGCTGGACGACCAGTGCCTTGGCGAGCGCGCCCCACTCGTAGGCGATCTGGTAGGGCCACGAGCCAAGCGGCAGCAATCCGGTGACGACATAGACCGAGCCGCCGAAACAGCGTTCCATCAGCATGCGGGCACGGGTGTCCTGTTCGGTTCCGGTGACCAGGACGACCGAATCCCAGTGATACCGCTTTGCGAGCCGGCCGGCGAACTCCGCCTCCCCGCGGGTATTGCCGGGATCCGGATCGAAGCAGATGAGCTTGACGCCGGGCACCGCGGCCGGGCATGGCCCGCCGTAACCGTGCTGACCCTGGGAAATGACCAGCATCGGCGCCCGATGTTCGCGAGCTAGCCGCAGCGCCACCGGAAGACGGTCGCCAGGCCCGGCGAACATGACGATCGCGCTGACGCGGGCCGGCATTCCCTCAGCGGGCCAGATGAACAGCCTTACCGTGACCGCCGCGAACAGCACGATCAAGGCCGCCGCGACGACGAGTACCCGCCGGGCGCGCGACGACCACAGGCGCCGGGTCATGGCGCGGAGGCTGGCTGGAATATCGACACGCCATCGTATCCCGCCGCGCAAATAACGAACGCGGCACCTTCTGGCGGCAGTTTGCGCACGTGGGAGACCGGTAAACGATCAGTGTGCTAAATCGTGATCATGCGCAAACCGCTCTTGCTCGCCGCGCTCGCCTCGGCGGCCGTGGTGGCCGCGTCGCTCGCCATCACAACCCCGGCGCGCGCAATTTCTTTCGGCCCTTCCGTCACCGGGGCCGGGACTCTCGGGCAGTTCGGCGATCCCACGGTGCGGGTTACCGCCGTCGAGGCGGCGACCGGACTGCAGGGCACTTTCACGGTGACCTACCCGGACCGGACGAAGGTCGTGGCCACCGACACCTGCCTGTTCGTGAGCGGAACGACGGCGTACGTGACCGGCCGGATCCTCCTGGCTGGCGGGCCACGAGTAAAAGCGGCGAACTTGACTCGCGGCAACTACGTCATCGTCGGCGTCGCGGACAATGGCGGCGCCGGGTCCGACCTGCTGAACTTCTCTTCAGGTTTCGCGGTCAATCCGGGATGCGGACCGAACTTCGCCGCCACTCCGGTATTCCCGATCGTCAGAGGCCGTTTCCTGGTCAATGATCACTAGGGATATTTCCGGGTAAGAACCTTCCCGTGAACCACCGGCCTGTGCTAGGGGCAGGCTGGTACGCTCCGTATCCGTGCGAAGGGGCATAACGTGCAGCGGGGGATAAGGCCGCACGGCGGGCTGATCCGCAAGGGCGGCGCCGGGCTGATATCGGCGCTTGCCCCTGTCGTCGTCGGTGTGCTCTTGGCCTACGCGTGGAGCGCGACCGGAGGCAATACGCAACCCGGGATCGCGGCCGGGCGGCATCCGGTGCCCCCGTACGTGGGCACCGCCGCCGAGCAGGCGGCGGCTCAAGCCTGGGCCCGGATGACCCCGGCTTCATCGGCTCAGGGAACCCCCGGCCCATCCGCTGGGTCGCACCGAACGAGCGGCCGGCCCGGTGCCAGCGGGTCGGGCACCCCGGGCAGCGGCGCCAGCGGATCCAGCGGATCCAGCGGCACGGCCAGCGGTAACGGCGCGAGCACGAACTGCGGGCGCCGCACGGCGGCCACCCGCACACCGACGCCCGCCCCCCGCCCCTCCGCGAGTCCCGCCGTGTCGGCTCAGGCCGCCACGCAGATAACGATCGCCGTCCAGGCAGCCGCGTACTTCGGCGCTCCCGCCGGCGACCCGCGGCACCAGCCGCATCAGCCGGCCGCGCAGGGCAGTTCGCGGCCGGGGACCGGTCACGGACCGCGTCGGCACCGGCAGCCCGCCAGCACCGCGACGTGCGCGCCCGCACCGGCGTCAGGCGGCAAGGGCACCGGTAAGACGAATACGCATTTGCGGGTTTCCGTGCCGTCAGCGGCGTGGCCGGCGCGGCACCGCTCAGCGGCTCCACTAGGCTCGTCTGCGGGAGAGCGCACGGCGATAGCCCGAGACGTGCGCGCGGTAGACAGACAGGCAAGGAGCCGGCGGTGGCCTCCATCGAAGCGATTCACGCTAGGCAGATCCTCGATTCGAGGGGAAACCCAACTCTTGAGGTAGAGGTAGCCCTCGACGACGGCACGGTCGGCCGCGCCGGCGTGCCCAGCGGGGCGTCCACCGGCGCGTTCGAGGCAGTTGAGCTCAGAGACGGCGGCAGCGAGTACGGTGGCAAGGCGGTCGGCCGCGCCGTGCAGGCCGTCATCGACGAGATCCAGCCGGAGCTGCTCGGCCACGAGGCCGACGACCAGCGGCTGATCGACCAGGCCCTGATCGATCTCGACCGGACCCCGGACAAGTCCAGGCTCGGCGCGAACGCGCTGGTCGGCGTCAGCATCGCGGTGGCGCGGGCGGCAGCCGATTCGAGCGGCCTGCCGCTGTTCCGCTACCTGGGCGGACCGAACGCGTACCTGCTGCCGGTCCCGCTGATGAACATCCTGAACGGCGGGGCGCACGCCGACAACAACGTGGACATCCAGGAATTCATGATCGCCCCGATCGGCGCGGCCACGTTCACCGAGGCGCTGCGCTGGGGCGCCGAGACCTATCACGCGCTGAAGGCGGTGATCAAGCAGCGCGGGCTGTCTACCGGCGTCGGCGACGAGGGCGGGTTCGCGCCCGACCTTGAGCACAACCGGGCGGCCCTGGACCTGATCGTCGAGGCGATCGGCAAGGCTGGGTTTTCCCCCGGCCAGGACGTCGCGCTGGCCGTGGACGCGGCCGCGTCCGAGTTCTACTCCGAGGGCGCGTACAACTTCGACGGCAAGGCACGCTCGGCGGCCGAGATGGCGGCCGTGTACGCCCAGTGGCTGGACGCCTACCCGATCGTGTCCCTCGAGGACCCGCTCCAGGAAGAGGACTGGGACGGCTGGCAGGGGCTGGTCGCCAGCGTGGGTGACCGGGTACAGCTGGTGGGCGACGACCTGTTCGTCACCAACCCGGTCCGGCTGCGCCGCGGCATCGAAGCGCGCGCGGCGAACTCGCTGCTGGTCAAGCTCAACCAGATCGGCACCGTCACCGAGACGCTGGACGCCGTCTCCATGGCCCAGCGGGCCGGGTTCACGTGCGTGATCAGCCACCGCTCCGGCGAGACCGACGACAGCACGATCTCCGACCTGGCCGTGGCGACCAACAGCGGGCAGATCAAGACCGGCGCCCCGGCCCGCGGTGAACGGGTCGCCAAGTACAACCAGCTGCTCCGGATCGAGGAGCTCCTCGGCGACGCGGCAAGGTACGCGGGCGCGAGCGCTTACCCGCGGTTCGCCAGCAAGGGCTGATGGACGGCCGGCCCCGTCCGGCACCCCCTGGCGGCCAGGCGAGGCTGACCAGCCGGGCGGCGGTGCTTGCCGTGGTCATCTGCGCGATCGCGCTGAGCCTGGCGTACCCGGTGCGCGAGTACATCGCGCAGCGGCAGACCATCGACCAGCTGGTGGCCGAACAGCAGATGATGCGGGCACAGATCAGCAGGCTGCTCGCCGAGCGCGGCCAGCTCAAAGACCCTGCTTACATCGAGCAGCTCGCCGAGACATCCGAGCACATGTGCTTCCCCGGCGAGCAGTGCTACATCGTCACGAACGGCCAGTCGGTGATCGGTGTGCCACGACCGCCGAAGCCCGGGCCCGCGCCTTGGTACGCGAAGCTATGGCAGTCCGTCCAGCAGGCCGACCAGAGCCCGGGCAAGTGATCTCGCCACGGGACCAGGCGGCGATCGCCGCCCAGCTCGGACGCCCGCCGCGCGGGCTGCTCGGGGTCGCTCACCGCTGCCCGTGCGGCCTGCCAGACGTCGCCGAGACGGCGCCGCGGCTGCCCGACGGTACCCCGTTCCCGACGCTGTACTACCTGACCTGTCCCCGGGCGGTCGCCGCGATCGGCGGGCTGGAGGCGTCCGGCTTGATGCGGGAGATGACCGAACGGCTGGCCGACGACGGCCCGCTCCGCCAGCGATACGTTGCCGCGCACCAGGATTACCTGGCCCGCCGTGACGCGGCGGCCGCGGGAGCGGGCGTCTCGCCGCTGCCGTCCGGCACCCAGTCGGCGGGCGGGATGCCGGAGCGGGTCAAGTGCCTGCACGCCCTCGCCGCGCACGAGCTGGCGGTCGAGGACGTGAACCCGTTCGGCCGTGCGGCTCTCGACGCCATCGGCGACTGGTGGTCGGCCGGACCATGCGTCGAGGAGGTGTCGTGACGCGACGAGTGGCCGCCATCGACTGCGGGACGAATTCACTGCGGCTGCTGGTGGCAGACGTCGGTGACCGCGCGCTGACCGACGTGGTGCGCCGGATGGAGATCATCCGGTTGGGACAGGGCGTGGACAAGACCGGGCGGCTCGCGCCCGCTGCGCTGGACCGGATGACCGCGGTGCTCCGCGACTACGCCGCGGTCATCAAGGAAACCGAGGCAGGCCAGGTCCGCATGGTCGCGACGAGCGCGACCAGGGACGCGGAGAACGCCGCGGAGTTCGTCCGCCGGGTGGAAGACGTGCTCGGCGTGCCGCCGGAGGTGCTCACCGGCGACGCCGAGGCGCGCCTGTCGTTCACCGGCGCGACCGCGGAACTGGACGAGGCCGGACCCTACCTGGTGACCGACATCGGCGGCGGCTCGACTGAGTTCGTGCTCGGCTCGCCGGGCGGTTCCGATGTCCAGGCGATCTCCGTCGACATCGGCTGTGTCCGGCTGACCGAGCGCCACCTGCACGGTGACCCGCCGTCCGGCGCGGAGGTCGCCGCCGCGGTCGCCGACATCGACGCCGCCCTCGAGGTGGTGGCGACCGCCATCCCGGTCACCCAAGCCCGCACGCTGATCGGCCTGGCCGGCTCGGTGGCCACGGTGGCGGGCATCGCCATCGGCTTGGCGAAATACGACAGCGCGCGCATCCATCACAGCCGGGCCTCCGCCGCCGACGTGCACGCCGTCACCACCTCGCTGCTCGCGCAACCGCGCGCGGACCGAGCCACGATCGGCGTCATGCACCCCGGGCGGGCGGATGTCATCGGCGGCGGCGCGCTGGTGCTGGACGAAATCATGCGACGGTTCGGATTCGCCGAAGTCCTGGCCAGCGAGCACGACATCCTCGACGGCATCGCGTGGGCATTGTGAGCTCTGACCAGCCTCCGCCCGGCCCGGTGCCGCCCGGTACCGGCTGGCCAGAGGATCCCGCCCGGCCTGACACCCCGGTGGCGCATGACGCGCCGGAAGTGATCGAGCTGGCCGCGAGCGCGGGAACGCTGGCCGAGCTGACCGCCAGGCAGTCTGTCTGCCGGGCCTGTCCGCGCCTGGTGGCGTGGCGTGAACAGCTGGCGGCGCAGCGGCGCAAGTCGTTCCGCGACGAGCGGTACTGGGGCCGCCCCATTCCCGGCTGGGGCTCGGACCGGCCGCGGGTGCTGATCGTCGGGCTCGCTCCGGCCGGGCACGGCGGCAACCGGACCGGCCGGATCTTCACCGGGGACCGCAGCGGGGACTTCCTGTATGCCGCGCTCTACCGGTGCGGCCTGGCGGCCCAGCCGGAAAGCGTGACCGCCGGGGACGGCCAGCGGCTCATCGGCGCCCGGATGGCCGCCGCGGTCCGCTGCGCGCCGCCGGACAACAAGCCCACGCCGCAGGAGCGGCTCAGCTGCGAGCCCTGGCTCGCCACCGAGGTCGCCATGGTGGCGGACAGCGTGCGCGTCATTGTCTGCCTCGGCGGATTCGCCTGGCAGGCGGTGTGGCCGGCGCTGCGCGAGGCGGGCTTCGTCGTGCCACGGCCGCGGCCCGCGTTCGGTCACGGCGTCGAGGTGCCACTCACCCGGGCGGACCACGCCGGTCAGCCGGTGCTGCTGCTCGGCTGCTATCACCCGAGTCAGCAGAACACATTCACCGGCCGGGTGACGCCGCCCATGCTGGACGCCGTATTGACGCGGGCTACCGCCTATGCTAAGCCGCATGGGTGCGGGGGGACGGTTCCCTCCGTTAAATGACAAGTACTAAGCTTGATTACGTAGCGCTAATGTCGATCATGCGATTATCACGCTCTGCATTTACGCCAGAAATTGTATCGAGTTGTTCCCGGTTACTTTGTAGTTAGGCATTTATTGTGGCGCTATTATGAGGTCACCCCCGTAGCCCAACGGAAGAGGCCGGCCCCCTAAAAGGGTCCCCAGTGTCGGTTCGACTCCGACCGGGGGTACCACTCTTTCCGCCCGCCTTCGCCCCTCTCCCTCTCCCTCTCCCTCTCCCTCTCCCTCTGCCCGCCTCTGCCTCTGCTTCCGCCCGCCTCTGCCTCTGCTTCCGCCCGCCTCTGCCTC
>Ga0070714_100004602_pt1 | contig 10399 bp, 9 predicted proteins | sample LARL83metaG_FD_65450 | JGI IMG/M metagenome (GOLD analysis project Ga0070714, IMG submission 65450) | Corn, switchgrass and miscanthus rhizosphere microbial communities from Kellogg Biological Station, Michigan, USA - LAR L8-3 metaG | ecosystem: Host-associated > Plants > Roots > Rhizosphere ... | reverse complement strand
TGCCCGTCCGGTCCGCCTTCTCGAGGCCGCCGATCCGGTGCTCGAGCCCCGGCGTCCCCGGGATCGCCCACGGCCGCGCGAGCGTCTGCTCGTCGCGCAGATACGGGAGGAACTCGTCACCCGCATTCGGCTCGGTCGCGAAGGTCGTCGTCAGATCCGGGAGCGTGTCGAGATCGGGTAGGCGCCACGGCTCGGAGCCGTTCGCGAGGTAGGCGTCCGAGAGGAGATAGACGGGCGTGCGGTACTTGAGCGCGATCCGCGCCGCCTCGATCGCCGCGTGGAAGCAGTCGGACGGCGAGCCCGCCGCGATGACCGGCACCGGCGACTCGCCGTTGCGTCCGTACAGGACCATCAGCAGGTCGCCCTGCTCCGGCTTGGTGGGCATCCCGGTCGACGGGCCTGCGCGCTGGATGTCGCAGATCACGAGCGGCAGCTCGAGCTGGATCGCGAGCCCGACGGTCTCGGCCTTGAGCACGACGCCCGGCCCGGCCGAGGTCGTGACGCCTAGCGCGCCGCCGAACGCGGCGCCGACCGCGGCCCCGGCCGCGGCGATCTCGTCCTCCGCCTGGAACGTGCGGACGCCGAAGTGCTTGTAACCCGCGAGCTCCTCGAGGATCGAGCTCGCCGGCGTGATCGGATACGCGCCGAGGAAGAGCGGCAGCCCCGACAAGCGAGACGCCGCGACGAGCCCGAGCGAGAGCGCCTGGTTGCCGGTGATGTTGCGGTACGTCCCCGGCTTGAGCTTCGCCGGCTTCACCTCGTAGGTGACGGCGAACGACTCGGTGGTCTCGCCGAACGCGTAGCCCGCGCGGAGCGCCTTGATGTTCGCCGCCGCGATCTCCGGCCGCTTCTCGCCGAACTTCTCCTCGAGGAACTGGATCGACGGCTTGATCGACCGTCCGTACAGCCACGACATCAGCCCGAGCGAGAACATGTTCTTCGAGCGCTCGGCCTCGCGCGGCGTCACGCCTTCGATGTCCTTGAGCGCGCCGACGGTCAGCGACGTCAGCGGAACGGCGTGCACCTGGTACTCGTCGAGCGAGCCGTCCTCGAGCGGGCTCTGCGCGTAACCGGCCTTCGCGAGGTTCCGCTCGCTGAACGCGTCGGCGTCGACGATCAGCGTCCCGCCGCGCGGCAGGTCGGCGATGTTCGTCTTCAGCGCCGCCGGGTTCATCGCGACGAGGACGTTTGGCGCGTCCCCCGGCGTGAGGATGTCGTGGTCGGCGAAATGGAGCTGGAAGCCGGAGACTCCGGGCAGCGAGCCGGCAGGCGCGCGGATCTCGGCCGGGAAGTCGGGCAGCGTCGAGATGTCGTTGCCCAGCAGCGCGGCCTCGGACGTGAACTGCGATCCCGTGAGCTGCATGCCGTCGCCGGAGTCGCCCGCGAAGCGGACGATGACTTGAGAGAGCTGCTCGACCGGCTTGCTGCTCATTTCCCTCACCGCAGGTATAGCGCACGAATCGGAACCTCGCGCGTAGGATCGTCGGCGAGGGCATTGCTGGAGGTCGAAACGATCCGCCAGGCGCCGAAGGCGCTGCTGCACGACCACCTCGACGGCGGTCTGCGGCCCGAGACGGTGATCGAGCTCGCAGCCGAGACCGGCTACTCCGAGCTGCCCACGAGCGACCCGGACGAGCTCGCGCAGTGGTTCCTGCGCGGAGCGAGCCGCAAGAGCCTCGAGCTCTACCTCGAGGGATTCGACCACACGATCGCGCTCCTCCAGACGCGCGACGCGCTCGAGCGCGTGGCCGCCGAGTGCGCCGAGGATCTTGCGGCCGACAACGTCGTCTACGCCGAGGTGCGGTACGCGCCCGAGCTCTCGACCGAGGGCGGTCTCACGCTCGACGAGGCGGTGACCGCGATCCTCGACGGCTTCCGCGAGGGAGAGCGTCGAGCGCGGCAGCAGGGCCGGAGGATCACGATGAAGCTGCTCGTCTCGGCCATGCGGCAGGCGGCGCGCTCGGTCGAGGCGGCGGAGCTCGCGGTGCGGCACCGCGACGAGGGCGTCGTCGGCTTCGACATCGCCGGGCCGGAGGCGGGCTTCCCCCCGACGCGCCACCTCGACGCCTTCCAGCTGATCCAGCGCGAGAACTTCCACGTCACGATCCACGCCGGCGAGAGCTTCGGCCTGCCGTCGATCTGGGAGGCGCTGCAGTGGTGCGGCGCCGAGCGGCTCGGGCACGGGACGCGGATCGTCGACGACATCACGGTGCACCCGGACGGCTCGGTCGAGCTCGGCCGCCTGGCGGCATTCGTGCGCGACCGCCGCGTGCCGCTCGAGATGTGCCCGACCTGCAACGTCCAGACGGGAGCGGCCGCGTCGATCGAGGAGCATCCGATCGGCCTCCTGCGCCGTCTCCGTTATCGCGTGACCGTCAACACCGACAACCGGTTGATGAGCGGCGTGACGCTTTCGTCGGAGTTCCACGCACTCGCCGACGCCTTCGGCATCGGCCTCGACGACATGGAGTGGCTGACGATCAACGCGATGAAGAGCGCGTTCGCTCCCTTCGACGAGCGGCTCGAGATCATCAACGAGGTGATCAAGCCCGGATACGCCGCGCTGCGAGCGCCGATCGAGACGGCCTGACCATGGATCCGGTCGTCTCGGTCAAAGGGCTGCGGAAGCGCTACGGCCAGTTCGACGCGGTCGCGGGGATCGATCTCGAGATCGAGCGCGGCGAGATCTTCGCCTTCCTCGGGCCGAACGGCGCCGGGAAGACGACGACCGTCGAGATTCTCGAAGGCTTCCGCGCCCGCACCGAAGGCGAGGTCAGCGTGCTCGGCGTCGACCCGGCGAGCGGCGACGCCGCCTGGCGCAACCGTGTCGGAGCCGTGCTCCAGGAGTCGAGCGCCGAGCCCGGGCTGACCGTGCGCGAGTGCCTCCAGCTCTACTCGGGCTACTACCGCGAGCCGCGCGACATCGGGGAGACGATCGCGCTCGTCGGGTTGGACGAGAAGGCGGACACCCTCGCGCCGCAGCTCTCGGGCGGGCAGCGGCGGCGGCTCGACGTCGCGCTCGCGCTGATCGGCGACCCCGAGCTGATCTTCCTCGACGAGCCGACGACCGGCTTCGACCCCTCGGCGCGCCGCACCGCCTGGAGCGTGATCGAGGGGCTGCGCTCGCTCGGCAAGACCGTCTTCCTCACGACGCACTACATGGACGAGGCCGAGGAGCTCTCCGACCGCATCGCCGTCATCGCCGGCGGCCAGATCGTGGCCGAAGGGACGCCCGGCACGCTCGGCGGCCGGAACCGGATGGCGTCGACGATCCGCTTCACGCTCCCCGAGGGAACAAGCGAAGACGACCTGCCGCCCGAGCTGCGCGCGCTGCTCGCCGGCGAGGACGGCCGCGTGACACTGACGAGCGACACGCCGCTCGCGCACGTCGGCGCGCTCGCCGCATGGGCGGCCGCGCGCGGGATCGACCTGCCCGACCTCGACGTGCGGCGGCCGACGCTCGAGGACGTCTATCTCGAGCTGACCGAGGAGCAGGCATGAAGACGGCGGCAGCGCACGGCAGCGCCGCCCTCGTCCTCCATCAGGCGCGGTTCGACCTGCGCGGCTTCATCCGCAACCGGCAGGCCCGCTTCTTCACGCTCGCCCTGCCGCTCATCTTCCTCGTCATCTTCACCGGCATCTTCGGCAAGGACACCGTCGACGGCGTGCCGCTCAAGCTGTTCTACGTGCCGGGGATCTCGGCGATGGCCGTGATAGCAGCGTCCTTCATCAACCTCGTCATCTCGATCACGGTGCTGCGCGAGGAGGGGATCCTGAAGCGCCGCCGCGCGACCCCCGTGCCCGCCTGGGTGCTGATCGCCGGACGGACGTTGATGGCGATCGCCGTCTCGGCGGCGTCGGTGATCGTGCTGCTGCTCGTGGGCCGCTTCGGGTTCCACGTGCACATGCCGGCGCACACGATTCCCGGGTTCGCGATCACCGCGGTCGTGGGCTCGATCACGTTCTGCGTCCTCGGTTACGCCTTCTCGACGGCGATCGCGAACGAGGACGCGGCCCAGCCGATGGTGCAGGCCGTGATGCTGCCGCTCTACTTCATCTCCGGCATCTTCATCGCGCCGAGCACGCTGCCCTCCTGGCTGAGCAACATCGCGAAGGTCTTCCCGGTCCAGCACCTCGCCCACGGGCTCCAGCACGCGTTCCAGCCGGGAACGACCGGAATCGGGATCGTCTGGAGCGACCTCGGCGTGATGGGGATCTGGGCGGCGATCGGAATCGCCGTCGCGCTCCGCCGCTTCAGCTGGCTGCCGAAGGCCGCAGCCGACTAGGCCGCGGCGAGCACGAGCGGGTTCCCGGACGGGTCCCGAACCTCTGTGCCGCCGATCTGCTCGGCGACGCGCGCGACTTCGTCGTCGTCGGGGAGGACGATCGTGAAGCGGAGGAGCCTCGCGGTGCCCTCGGGCGCGGGCGGCGCGCCGCGCGTCTCCCACGTGTTGCCGCCGAGGTGATGGTGGTAGCCGCCGGCGCTGAGGAACGCGGCCTGGTCGCCGCCGTGCGCGGTCAGGCCCATGCCGAGCCGGTCGCGGTAGAAGGCGATCGTCTCGTCGACGTCGCGCACGCAGAGATGGACGTGGCCGACGGTCGTCCCCTCGGGCAGCCCCTCCCAGTCGCCGTCGCCGGCCTCGGCGAGCAACGACTCGGTGTCGAGCGGGATCGAGGTCATCGTCTGCGCGACGCGACCCTCCCACGTCTCGCGCGGACGGTCCGCGTAGACCTCGATCCCGTGATAGTCGGGATCGCGGAGGTAGATCGCCTCGCTCACGACGTGGTCGGAGAGCCCGGTGAGCTGGATCCCATCGCGAGCAGCGTGCGCGAGGAAGCGGCCGAGGCTCGGGCGATCGGGCACGAGCAGCGCGACGTGGAAGAGCCCCGTGAAGCCACGGGCCGGACTCGCGCCCGGCTCCTCGACGAAGCGCACGAGCGGCGTGTCCACGCCGACCTCGGCGGTCCCGTTCTCGCGTGAGAGGACGCGAAGCCCGATCGCGTCCTGCCAGTACGCGAGCGAACGGTCGAGGTCCGAGACGCTCAGCTCGACGAGCCCCATATGGGCTTGCGGGGAGATCTCCATGCCCGAAGCGACTCTAGCGGTGCTTGCCGGTGCTGACGACAAGGTTGACCTTGGCGCCCTGCTTCAGCCGCTTGCCCGGCTTCGGCTTCTGCGAGATCACGCGGCCCTTCTTCACCTTGCGCGAGTGGGCGTGCTTGATCTTGCCGGCGCGACACAGGTGGGATTTGAGCGAGCGCTTGGCCGCCTTCAGGGTCTTGCCCTTCAGCTTCGGCACGAAGCACTGCTTGATGGGCGGAGGCGGCGGGCTCGAGCCCGTGCCCACGACCACGTATCCGGCCTCGTCGACCGCGACGCACAGGTCGGCTGCCGGGCAGGAGATTCCGCTGAGCCCGCCGTTGTCGTCGATGTCCGGCTGGACTGTCCAGGCCGAGGCGCCGCCGTTCGGATTCGTCGACGTGAGCGCGTTACCAACCTCGTCGACGGCGACGCACTGCGTGGCCGACGCGCAGGACACGGCGGTGAGCGGATCCGCGCTGTCGACGTTCGTCACCTTCCAGGCTCCGGTGCCGCCCGTCGGATTCGTCGACGTGACGACGTTGCCGGAGAAGTCGGTGACGACACAGAGGGCGTTCGAGCCGCACGAGACCGCCGACGGCGCGTCGCCGACGCCGAAGCTCGCGAACGTCCACTTGTCTGCGCCACCCGTCGGATCCGTCGAGGTCTCGACACCGCCGCCGTCGTCGGCCGCGACACAGAGCGTCGTGGATGGGCACGACAAGCCGGAGAGCACGGCGCCGCCGTCCACGGTCGTCACCGTCCACGTCGCGGCGCCGCCGGTCGGATCCGTCGACGTGACGACGTCGCCGCTGTCGTCGACCGCGACGCAGAGCGACGTCGACGGGCACGACACACCCAGGAACGCAGCACCAACCACGCCGGTCACCGTCCACTTGGCCGCGCCGCCGGTCGGATCCGTCGAGGTGACGACGTTGCCACTGTCGTCGACGGCCACGCAGAGCGAGATCGACGCGCACGACACGGCGAAGATCGTGTGGTCGCCGTCGACGTTCGTCACCGTCCAGGCCGGGGTGCCTCCGGTCGGGTCGGTCGAGGTGACGACGTTGCCGTACGCGTCGACGGCGACGCAAAGAGCCGTCGACGGGCACGAGATCGCCGACGGGAGGTTCGACTCGTTGGTGACCACGAAATCGACCGTGGTCACCGTCCACTTCGACGCGCCGCCGGTCGGATCCGTCGAGGTGACGATGTTCCCGTCGAAGTCGGCAGCGACGCAGAGCGAGGTCGACGGGCACGAGACGCCGACGAATTCGTTGCTGTCGTCCACGCCCGTCACGGTCCAGGCCCCGGCGCCGCCGGTGGGGCTCGTCGAGGTGACGACGTTGCCCTCGTCGTCGGCGGCGACGCAGAGCGAGGTCGACGGGCAGGACACGCCGAGCAGCGCGAGATTCCCGTCGACGTTCGTCGCTGTCCAGGCGCCGGAGCCGCCGGTCGGATTCGCCGAGGTCACGACGTTCCCGGCCGCGTCTGCCGCGACGCAGAGCGAGGCCGACGGGCAGGACACGGCGAAGATCGGGTTCGAGCCGTCGACGCTTGCGGCCGTCCACGTGCCGTTGGTCGGATCCGTGGCCGTGAGGACGCTGCCGAAGCTGTCGACCGCGACGCACAGCGACTCGGACGGGCACGAGACGGCTCGCACCGAGTGCGCGTCGACATTCGTGGCCGTCCACTTCGTCGCGCCTCCGGTCGGGTCGGTCGAGGTGACGACGTCGCCGGCGCCGTCGACCGCCACGCAGAGCGACGCCGACGCGCACGAGACGCCGTAGAGCGCATTGGCGCCGTCGACGTTCGTCGCGGTCCACTTCGAAGCGCCGCCCGTCGGATCCGTCGAGGTGACGACGTTGCCCGAGCCGTCGACCGCGACGCACAGCGAGACCGACGGGCACGACACGGCCGCGAGGAAGTTCGAGTCGTCGACGTTCGCCGCGGTCCACTTCGACGCGCCGCCCGTCGGGTCCGTCGAGGTGAGCACGTTGCCCGGGCCGTCGACCGCGACGCAGAGCGCGCTCGACGGGCACGAGAGCCCGGTGAGCTCGAACGTCGAAATGTGGTTGCCGAAGTCGAACTTCGCCGGCGCCGACCAGTTCGCAGGTGTCGCGGCTGCGGGAGATCCTGCCGCCGCACCGGGCAGCACCGCCGCGAGCGACACCCCGATCGCGACGACCGCCAGCCAGGCTCGCATACCCCCCTTCACTGTGCCGGGATTATGTCCGCCCCCCGAGACGAGTCAAGAGGCAGCGCGAGTCAGCCCTGCGTGTGCTTGATCGTGTCCTCGCGCTGCTGCGCCTGCGCGAGCGTGAGCTGTCCGGAGCAGACCTCCGCGTTGAGCTCGTTCTCGGTCTGGTCCATCTCGGACGCGCGCGGGTACGGCTCGGGCCAGAGGTTGCGCGGGTCGGTCGGGCTGCCGCCGAGCTCGAGGCTGATCAGGTGATCCTCCTGGTAGTCGGACAGCGAGCCGGTCTCGCCGTACTGGCGCATCTGCTTCCGCTTGAGCGCGTTCGTGTAGGAGACCGGCGGCCGGATCGTGTCCGTCCAGCCGTGCCGGCAGACGGTGGAGCGGATGTTCGCCTGGGTCACGGCCGGATTGAGGACGCCGGGCGTGCGGGTCGGACTGGCGAGGATCGCGTTCGTCCGGCTGTGCCCGTGCGTGAACAGGACGAGGGCAGCGGCGATCACCACGACTGCGATTACGAAGTCGGCCGGCCGTGCCACTCGGGCGACGGTAGGAGGAGGTCGAGGCCGCCGCAAGACGCTCTTGGCGCCGTGTCCAGACGGGGCAGTAGGCTCGCGGACATGGCCGAGATCGTCGTCCGTCCTCGCGGTCCGTACTCGCTCGCGCTCTCGATGAGGCTTGCGAGCGACGCGACGAGGCAGGTGCGCGAGGGCCTCGTCACGGCCCGTTGTTGCGGCGCCGTCGCCCGCGCCTGGCAGTCGCCGGACGGCACGGTGACGATCCGATCCAAGTCGGTTGCTGCCGCCGAGAAGCTCCGCTGGACGCTCGCGCTCGACGACGACCACTCGGAGTTCCTCCGGCGCTTCGCCGACGATCCCCTGCTCGGTCGTGCGACGAAGCACCTTCGCGGCTACCGGCCGCCCCGCACCGCAACCGTCGCGCAGGCGCTCCTCCGCGCCGTCTGTGGCCAGCTCATCGACTCGAAAACGGCACGAAGGCTCGAACGTTCCGTGATCCGCGCGCTACAGCCTCGTGACGCTTCCGTCACGGTGGCTGCCACCGGCCTCTGCGAACCGCCGGCGACCCCCGTGCTCGCGGCCGTCGCGCCGTTCGAGCTGCGCCGGCTAGGGCTGCACGAGCGGCGCGGCGCGGCGCTCGTCCGGCTGTGCCGCAGCCTCGAGCTCGAGCGATTCCACGACCTGCCGACCGAAACGGTCGTCCGCCGGATCGAGCGCGAGCGCGGCCTCGGCCCGTGGTCGGCGGGCGTCGTCTGCCTCGAGGGTCTCGGCCGCTTCGAGCACGGGCTCGTCGGCGACCTAGGGCTGATCAAGCTCGTGCGAGCGCTCCGCAGGCGCGAGGTCGTGGAGACGTGGGAGACGGCCGAGCTGCTCGAGCCCTACGGCGAGTGGGCCGGTCTGGCCAGCGTCTATCTCCTCCAGGGCTTCAGCCGCGGCCTGATCCCGCTGCCGGCCGCGCGCGCCGCCTAGCCGGTCCCGGCGCCGCGGTAGTCGACCACGAGGTCGTAGATCTGCTCCCCAAGGCGTCGTTCTGCCGGCGTCAGGAAGACGGTGTTCAGGGCCACGAGCGCTCGGCCTTTCGTGAACCGCCGCACCGTCGGAGTGATGACGGACCGCCAACCGCGGCGGCCGAGCCGAGTCGCGTAGAAGCCCTGAACCGCCGCGTCGGTCGTGCCGCGCGGGACGCGGTAGACGACCGTCGTCGTATAGCCGGTCGGGTCCGAGGCTTCGCCCTTGCCGTACTCCGGCGTCGAGATCTCATGCCACTCGACCGCGCCCGGATAGCGCGGCAGCGACTGGACGATCGCCCCGTTCCGAGTCAGGTAGTCGCGGCGGCTGTTGCCGCCGCAGCCGGCGAGCAGCAGCACCGCAATCAGGAGAACACCAACGCGCATCTCTAGGTTCATAGACTCTTTCCATGACCGAGCGCAAGATCGCGATCCTCGGCGGCGGGCGGATCGGGGAGGCCCTCCTCTCCGGGCTGCTCAGCTCCGGCTGGCGCGACCGGTCCGAGGTCGTCGTCACCGCACGGCGCGAGGAGTGGCTCGCGGAGCTGCGCGAGCGTCACGGCGCCGAGGCGACGAGCGACAACGTGGCGGCAGTCGGCGGCGCCGGCGTCGTCGTCGTCGCCGTCAAGCCGCAGGACATCGACGTCCTGCTCGGCGAGATCGGCGCGCACCTCGGGCCGGAGCAGACCCTCGTCTCGGTCGCAGCGGCCATCACGACGGCGCACATCGAGGAGCGGATCGCCGACGGCGTCCCCGTCGTACGCGCGATGCCGAACGCGCCCGCGACCGTGCACGAGGGCATGGCCGGGATCTGCGCGGGCTCGCACGCCGACGACGAGCAGCTCGCGCTCGCCGAGGAGCTGCTGTCCCATCTCGGCCGCGTCGTCCGCGTGCCCGAGTCGTGGATGGACGCGATCACCGCAGTCTCGGGATCGGGCCCGGCCTATTTCGCACTCCTGGCAGAGGCGATGATCGAGGCCGGGATCCTGCTCGGCCTCTCGCGCGAGGTCTCAACGACGCTCGTCGTGCAGACGATGTTCGGGACGGCGAAGCAGCTCCGCGACCTGGGCATGCACCCGGTCGAGCTGAGGGAGTCGGTCACGTCGCCGGGCGGCACGACGATCGCCGCGATCCGCGAGCTCGAGCAAGCCGGCGTGCGCGCCGCGTTCCTCAACGCGATCCAGGCTGCGATGGATCGCGCGCGCGAGCTTGCGGAAGGCGGATGAGCCCGGTCGACATCACGGTCGTCGCGGACGCGGAGGAAGCGGCCCGGCTCGTGGCCGAGCGCCTCGCCGAGCAGGCGCGCGCCGGCGGCAACGTCGTCGTCACCGGCGGCTCCACGCCGCGGATTGCCTACGAGCTCGTGCCGGGGCTCGAGCCCGACTGGAGCCGGGTCGAGGTCTGGTGGGGCGACGAGCGCTGCGTCCCGCCCGACGACGAGCGATCCAATTACGGCGTTGCGCTGCCGCTCCTCGACCAGCTCCTTCAGCCTCCCGCGGCCGTTCACCGCATGCAGGGCGAGCTAGGGCGGGACGCCGGCGCCGCCGAGTACGAGCAGCAGCTCGCGGGAGTCGGCGCGTTCGACCTCGTCCTGCTC
>Ga0070714_100004601_pt1 | contig 10400 bp, 10 predicted proteins | sample LARL83metaG_FD_65450 | JGI IMG/M metagenome (GOLD analysis project Ga0070714, IMG submission 65450) | Corn, switchgrass and miscanthus rhizosphere microbial communities from Kellogg Biological Station, Michigan, USA - LAR L8-3 metaG | ecosystem: Host-associated > Plants > Roots > Rhizosphere ... | reverse complement strand
GCGCCGGTGAGGGTGTAGTCGATGGAGACGACGCTGTGCTTGCCGATGCGCATGGAGGGGGTCCTGGTGGGCGAAAGGCGCGCATTCTACCCTTCAAAGCTACGGATGGCGAATATTTGGACAGTCCGTCTTTAGTCCAGGCGTTTGTGGAATTTCAAGACTGCCAAAGTCAGGGTGAGGGCGAAGAAGGCGAGCAGCGGCCAGACGTCGATCCACATGCCGCCGAGGCCCGCGCCGCGCAGCAGCACTCCGCGGGTCAGGCGGATGAAGTGGGTCAGCGGCAAGCACTCGCCGATCCAGCGGGCGAAGGCGGGCATGCCGTCGAACGGGAACATGAATCCGGAGAGCAGTATGGAAGGCAGGAAGGTGAATACCGTGAGCTGCATGGCCTGGAACTGGGTCTGGGCGAAGGTGGAGATGAGCAGGCCCAGCCCCAAGCTGGCGGCGATGAACAGCAGCGCGGCGAAATACAGCGTGACCAGACTGCCCACCACCGGCACCGAGAACAAGAGCCAGCCCAGGAGCAGCACGATGGTCACCTGGATGAGGCCGATGCCGATGTAGGGGCCGATCTTGCCGGCCATGAGTTCCACGGTGCTGACCGGGGTGGTGATGAGCAGCTCCAGGTTGCCGCGCTCGCGCTCACGCACGATGGCCACCGCCGTGAACAGCACCATGGTGAGAGTCAGGATCACGCCGATGAGCGCCGGCACTATGTCCACGGCGGAGCGGCGCTCCGGGTTGTAGAAGTTACGCACCTCGAAGAGGGGGGAGGGCTGGGTGCGCGGCGCGCTGCGTGCGGTCAGCGGCATCAGCGCCAGGCCCTGGGCCACGCCCAGCAGGGTCGGGTCGGAGCCGTCCACCATGAGCTGGGCTGCGGGTCCGGCGCCGGTGGCAGCACGCCGGCCGAAGTCAGGCGGCAGATACAGGCCCACGGACACCTGGCCGTCCCGCAGCAACGCCTCCAGTTCCGGTGCGGAGTGGGCCACGTCCACCACGTCCACCACCTGGCTGGCGGCGGCTTCCGCGACCACGCTGCGGGACAGCTGGGTATTGGAGAGGTCCGCCACGGCGGCGCGCAGGTGGCGCACATCGGTGTTGATGGCGTAGCCGAACAGAATAACCTGCAAGAGCGGGATGCCGACGATCATGCCGAAGGTCAGGCGGTCGCGCAGCAACTGGCGGACTTCCTTGGCGGCGATGGCGCGGGCGCGGCGCAGCGAATCAGGCAGCATGCTTGGCCTCGCTCTCGCTCTGGAAGCCGGTGGAGGCCACGAACACGTCCTCCAGGTTCGCATCGATCTCTTTCACCTCGACATCGAGGCCGGCGCCTTTGAGGAGCTGGGTGAGCTGCTTCGCGCCATCCCTGGCATCCTTATCCAGCAGCGCGTGCAGCCGGGTGCCGATCTGGGTGACGCTCTTGACGTAGGACTGCTGCTTGAGGAGCTTGGCAGCCTGCTGCGGCTCCGGCGCATCGATCTCAAGGACCTGGGCGTCGGTCTTCTCCATCAGCTCACGCGGCGTGCCTTCCGCCACCAGCTTGCCCTTGCTGATGATAGCCAGGCCGTGGCAGCGCTCGGCCTCATCCATGAGGTGGGTGGAGACCAGGATGGTGGTGCCCTCTGAGGCGAGCTCGAACAGCCGGTCCCAGAAGTCGCGGCGGCTCTGGGGGTCCACCGCGCTGGTGGGTTCGTCCAGGAACAGCATCTCGGGGGAATGCAGGGTGGCGGCGGCGAGCGCCAGGCGCTGCCGCTGGCCGCCGCTCATGGTGCCGGCGCGCTGGGACATGAGCTGCGTGAGGAAATAGCGCTCCGCCGCCTCCTGGATGCGGGCCTTGCGCTTGGCGGGCGAGAGCGTGAACACCTCGGCCATGAACTCCAGGTTCTCACGGGTGCTGAGGTCGCCGTAGAGCGAGAAGCTCTGAGTCATGTAACCGAGCTTGCGGCGCAGGGCCTCCGCTTCCTGCGGCACGCGGTGCCCCAGCACCGTGGCTTCGCCGCCGGATGGCTCCAGCAGGCCGCAGAGCATGCGGATGGTGGTGGACTTGCCGGAGCCGTTTGGCCCCAGGAAGCCATAGATCTTGCCCTTGGGAATCCTGAGGTCGATGCCGTCCACTGCCGTGAACTTGCCGAAGCGGCGGGTGAGGCCATGGGTCTCGATGGCGTAGTCCCCGGCCATGTCAGTGCAGGCCCGGGAAGTCCACGCTCACCGGCGCGCCGCTGGGGAGTCCGGCAGTGTCACCCTGCAGGTAGACCTTGGCGAGGTAGGCGAGGCGGCTGCGGTCCCGCTCGGTAAGGGAGTAATAGGGCGTGAAGCTCGCGTCCTGGGAGACATAGCGCAGCGTCCCGTCGTAAGTCCTGTCCAGGCCGTCGAACTTGAGGGTAGCCCGGGTGCCGACCACGGCCTTGGCGCGCATGGGTTCGGGGATGTAGACCTGCACGTAGGCGGAGCCGGTGTCCAGCAATGTTGCCACCACGGTCCGGGCCGGGGGACGCTCACCCAGGTGGTAGGGCAGGGAATCCACGACGGCATCGCGGGGCGCGCGCACGCTGAGACGGTCAAGGGAGATCTTCGCCTGGTCCAGCGCGGCCTGCGCCTGGGCCAGCACCGCGGCGGCCGCGTTGCGGGCCGAGCGGGCATTGTCCAGGGCGTCACGGGCCTGGTCCAGGTCGGAGGCGGGGCGGGTGCCCTGCTTCACCAGGATCTGGATGCGGCCGTAGTCCTTCTGGGCACGGGTGTAACTGGCGTCGGCGCCAGGCAGCTTGGCGGCCGCCTGGTCCCGGGCCGACTGCGCCTGGGTGACCTGGGTGGCGACATTGGTGGTATCCAGTTGCAGGATGAGCTGGCCGGCTTTCACCTGGTCGCCTTCGTGTACCGCCACCTGCACGATGGGTTCCTGGGCATCCGCGACGAGATCCATGCGGTCCCGCTCCAGGGTACCGGTGAGGGGCAGGGCATCGTGCTTGCCACAGGCGCCGAGCAGGAGCGCAAGGGTGGCCAAGAGGGATGCGCGCATTCTCATGGAGCGACTCCTTCCAGGAACACGCGGCGGGTGTGGTCCACCAGGCGATCCAGGTAATCGGTCTTGACGCGCATGCCGAACACCTCTCGGGTGACGGGCATGGCGACGAAGGGGAATACCGCGAGGCTCACCATGGAGAGGGCGGTGAGGCTGGGATCCATGTCGGCGCGGACGCGGCCCGCCGCCTGCTCGCGCTCGATGAGCCTGGTGAGCAGTCCGCCACCCTTGGAGGCGAACTGCTGGATGAACCAACCACGCAGGCGGCCACCTTCCGCCACCACCTCGCGCAGGATCAACGGCGGCATCCAGGGATTGGCGCCCAGGGTGTGCATGTAGAGGCTGAAGAAATTGCGGAGGGCATCCGCGTCGTCGGCAGCGCTGAGCACCGCACCCAGCCGTTCGATGAGCGGGGTGAAGGTGTCCGTGAGCATGGCCTCGTAGAGGCCCTGCTTGCTGCCGAAGTAGTAGTGGATCATGGCCGGGTTCACGGCGGCGGCGTCCGCCACCTGCCGGATGGAGACCCCGTCATAGCCCTGCTGGGCAAAGAGCCCGCGGGCGGCAGCCAGGAGTTGCTGGCGAACGGTCTGGTCCGGGCTCGCAGGGGGGCGGCCGGGGAGCTTGCGCGATGATGTGTTCATATGCTTAGTTAATCATACGATTAATTAAATAGCAAGTGATGTAATGCGCTACAAATCAATCAGTTGGAACGTAGGGCGCTGGATATGGAATGTGAGGAGGCAGGTATAGTCGGCCTCAGAAATGGAGGGGCACATGCAGATCGGCATCTTGGGCAGCGGCAGTGTCGCGCAGGCACTGGGGACGGGCTTCATCAAGCTGGGCCACGACGTGAAGCTGGGTTCCCGAGATCCCGCCAAGCTGAGACCGTGGACCGAACAGGCGGGCAGACGTGCTTCCGCAGGCAGTCCCGCAGAGACGGCGCGTTTCGCCGACATCGCGGTGCTGGCGACCCTTTGGTCCGGTACCGAGAGCGCCCTGCAACTCGCCGGTGCCCCGGCGAGCCTGGCTGGCAAGCTGGTGATGGATGTGACCAACCCGCTCGTCTACGAGACCGGCAAGACGCCGCGTCTCGCCCTAGGGCATGACGATTCCGGCGGCGAACAGGTGCAGCGCTGGCTACCGCAGTCGAAGGTGGTGAAGGCCTTCAACACCGTGGGCCACGCGCATATGGTGGACCCGAAGTTCCCCGGCGGGCCGCCGGACATGTTCATCTGCGGCGACGATGCCTCCGCGAAACAGGTGGTAGCGGGCTTCTGCAAGAGCTTCGGCTGGGGCGTGGTGGACGCAGGCGGCATCGAGGGCGCGCGACTGCTCGAACCGCTGTGCATCCTGTGGGTGGAGTACGGGCTGCGCACCCAGAGTTGGAACCACGCCTTCAAGTTGCTGCGGAGCTGAACGCCTATAATCGGAGCGCAGTCTCAAATCCCTGGGAGTATCTATGACCGTCCTGGACGTCCGCCGCATCCTGTCCGGCATATGCCTCGCCATGCTCGGTACCGGCGCAGGCGCCGCCTCGTTGCCACGTCCGCAGCACGTGGTGGTGGTGATCGAGGAGAACCGTTCCCTGAAGACCATGGAAGCGGCGAGCGACCTGCCTTACATCCACCAACTGGCGCGTGAGGGGGCCTTGCTAAGAAACTACTATGCCATCACGCATCCCAGCGAGCCCAACTACGTGGCATTGTTCTCCGGCGACACCCAGGGCGTGACCGACGACTCCTGTCCGCACAGCTACCAGAAGCCAAACCTGGCGGAGGCACTGGCGGCCAAGCGGATGAGCTTCGCGATCTACTCGGAGAACCTGCCTGCCGTGGGATTTACCGGCTGCGGTTCCGAGGACAAGCTGTATCGGCGCAAGCATAACCCAGCGCCGGATTTCACCGCGGTGCCCCGCGATGACAACCGGCCGTTCAGCGGTTTCCCCGCTGATTTTTCCAAGCTGCCGGCGGTAGCCTTCGTGGTGCCGAACATGATGGATGACATGCACGACGGAACCCCGGCCCAGGCCGACGCCTGGCTTAGGACCGAGATGGACGGCTATAAGCGGTGGGCCCTGAAGAACCACAGCCTGCTGATCCTGACCTGGGACGAGGACGACGGCGTCGACGGCAACCGGGTGATGACGGTGATCCTGGGCCAGGACGTGAAACCCGGAAACTATGACCAGCAGCTCAACCACTACGACTTGTTGCGCATGCTGACGGACCTGTACGGCGCGGCGCCCGTCGGGGCCGCAGCTCAGGCCAAGGGGATCGATGGCGTCTGGAAGTGAGTCGGGGCACGTCGACCGGGTTTCTTGCTAGTATTCCAGGGATCACCGCTCTGTGGGATAGGCAGGCGGTGAATGATTCACGTCAACAACCCAAGGGGATGGAAGATGATCAACAAGATCTGCGGAGCGGCTGCGCTCACTGCGGTGCTGGCCGTCTCAGGCTGCGCTACCAAGATGGATATGCCGTATTCGAAGGACGAACCGAAACCCGATCCGGCGAAAGCGGTCTACCTGATGACCGTGACCATCAAGAACAGCTATCACACCAACTTCCAGCCGGACATGCTGGTGCTCGATGTCGATAAGGGGACAGTCGCCTCAAAGCAAGATCGCATCGATTTCGAGATCGACGATGACGGCAAGGACGAGACCGACGCCGAGGACACCGGCAACACCTACTACGCTCGTATCGAGCTTCCGCCGGGTGACTACGTGATCCGCGGTGTGACCTGCATGAGCAGGCATTTCCCGATCGTCGCCAGTTTCTTCATGCCGCTGCAGGAGAAACTGACCGTAAGCGCCGCAGGCGTCTACTATCTGGGCCACGCAGACGGTGTGGTGCGCGAGCGCAAGGGCAGCGAGTTCAAGGCCGGTCCGACCCTGCCCCTGATCGATCAGGGCGTGGCCGGCGCCTCCGGCGGCACCTTTGACGTGGCGATATCGGATCAGTGGGACAAGGATGCCACGCAGTTCACCACCCGCTTCCCGGCTCTGCAGGGGGTGAACGTGCAGAAGGACATCATGGCGCCGTTCGATCGCGCCTACGCGCAGAAATGGTGGGAAGCGAACTGACCCAGGCGGGATGCCGCGGCGCCGTCAGGCGCCGCGGCTCAAGCCGCCGGATCGGTGGGGCCTGGACGTGAGGATGCGAAGAGAGATGCCGACCATCATCGAGACGCGCCAGGACGATTACCTGATCTCCACGGATCCGGCCCGGCTGGACGCGGCGGCGGTGCATGCCTTCCTCACCGGGGTGTACTGGTGCCAGGGCATCTCCAAGCCACTGGTGGAGAAGGCGCTGGCCAATTCCCTGTGCTTCGGCCTCTACCACCGGGACCGGGACCAAGTGGGCCTGAGCCGGGTGGTGACGGACTACGCGACCTACGCCTACCTCTGCGACGTCTACGTGCTGGAGACGCACCGCGGCAAGGGCCTGGGGCACTGGATGGTGGAGTGCATCATGACCCACCCGGACCTGCAGAACCTGCGGCGTTTCACCCTCGCCACCCGCGATGCCCACGGCATCTATGCGGCCTTCGGCTTCGCCTCCCCAAAGGCGCCGGAGCGGCAGATGGAGCGCCACGACCCGGACGTGTACAAACGCCTGGCGGCGGAAGCTGAGCGCGCCAAATGAAAACCGTTGGGCGCGCCGTATGCGGCGCTCGACTCGCCATCGATGGCGAGGCTGGAAGGCGCACCAGCGATGGTTCTGTGGACGAAATCAAAACGTCTAAGGATCAAGCGTGCATACCATAGGCTTAATCGGTGGCATCAGCTGGGAATCCACCGCGCACTACTATCAGCGCATCAACCAGCTGGTGGCGCAGCGACTGGGTGGACTGCATTCCGCCAAGATGCTCATGTACAGCGTGGACTTCGACGAGATCCAGCACCTGCAACACCAGGATGACTGGGCCGCCTGCGGGCGCATCTTCACGGACATCGCGCAGCGCCTGGAGCAGGGCGGCGCCGAGGGTCTCGTCATCTGCGCCAACACCATGCACATCCTGGCGGAAGAGATCGGCGAGGCGGTCTCGATCCCGATCCTGCATATCGCCGAGGCCACTGCCGCGGCGGCCCTGGATGCCGGCGTGGGCAGCGTGGCCCTGCTGGGCACGCGCTTCACCATGGAGAAGGATTTCTACCGGCGCGGACTGGAGGCCCATGGCCTGCGGGTGCTGGTGCCGGAGGAGGCGGAGCGGCTGGAACTGCACCGCATCATCTACGAGGAGTTATGCCGGGGCATCGTGGACCCGGACTCGAAGCGCACGTTCTATGAGGTGGTGGACCGGCTGGCCCAGGCCGGCGCCGAGAGTGCGGCGTTGGCTTGCACCGAGTTCACGCTTATAGCTGATCAGGGCCGCAGTCCGGTGCCGTTGTTGGATACCACCGAGCTGCACGCGCGGGCGGCGGTGGAGTGGATGCTAGCTCAGTAGCTGCGCTCGGTCTCGATGTGCCGGGTGCGAGTCCCGGTCACTTCGATGACGTTCCTGCCAACGGGACAGGGGTCCCTGGTCTCGGCCGATTCCCTCAGGTGATAGCAGAACACCGTTTCCATGTGCAGGAGCTTGCCCACATAGGCGCCGGGCGGGGCAGGTAGCCTCGCTCTCGTCACCGCTTCCAGCGCTTGCTTGTCCAGTTGCTTGGACCGGCTGGACTTGGTGAGGGCGATACCGCTCAATTTGCCGTCCTGATAGTCGAAGCCCACTGCGGCCGTGCCCTGCTCACCGAAGAGGATGGCATCCTTGGGGTATACCTTCCGGACGTCGAAGGCAGCGTAGATGCTCGACTGGAACGTCTCGAACGGCGTCGGCATGTAGAGTTCAAGCACGAACACGTGCGGCACATCGGCATCTATGCCGCTGGACTGTGGCACCTGGGCCGAGGCCACCTGCCGGATCATGAGCCGGTCCATGTCGGGTCTGCCGGTGCTCTGTAGGATCTCGGGATACTCGATGTTGCCGTCGGCATAGGTGAACTTGACGGCGCCGTGCAGGTTTGGCGCCGACATGTCAGCGGGGTCCAGCGGATCCTGCACCTGCGACTGGATGGCCGTAAGCAGGCGCTGCACCCAGCCTGGGTCTTTCCAGTATGGATCGCTGGCTGGGTCGAAGTGGATGATGCTCCCGTCCCTCTCCACGAACGTCTGGCCCGGGGGTGCGGAGGCGCAGGCGGCCAGGCCGCTCACCAAGACCCAGGTCACGAGTCGGCGGACTTCGCGTAGCGTCACTTACCCTTCTTGCCGACATCAAGGTGGTCATAGTTCATGACCGCGTTGAACACCAGCGGATAGGTGCCGATGGTCTCGGCGCGGTAGATGGGGTTGCCGGCGAAGAGCAGCACGTGGCCCTTGCCGTACACGGCGTCCACCACCGCGGCACGTTCCGCCATCTCCTGGCCCGCCTGCAGGAGCCCCGACATCAGCAGCTCGCCGGCGTCGCCGAAGCGCAGGATCACGCGCGGACGGTCTGCGGGCGGGATGAGGAAGTAGTTGTTGCGCGCCTGGTCCTCGTTGAGCGGCGTGGCTTCCCAGGGCTTGGGCTCAGGCAAGGCAGGCGGGGCTTGGAAGGGGCGGCCTTGGGGCGAGTCGTCCTCGTCCGGGCCGCCGCGGCCGGTGACGCGTTGATAGTCGTTGGCATCGGGGATGCCGCCGTCGCCGCCCACCTGATCGCTGACCATGAAGCTCTCGCCGTCGGCGCTGTAGACGGGCAGGCTGGCACCATAGCCGTAAGCCACGGGGCTCGCGCTGTCCACGATGTAGGTCTTGAGGATGCTGCCCACTACCTTGAGGTCGTGGGTGGGCGTGGCGCTGACGCCGGGTGCAAGGCCCACGTCGATGGCGAACTTGGCGGTGTCCTGGGCGGTGACCAGGAGCCCGCCGGCGCTGACGAAGCGCTTCAGGTTGGCTACGCCCGTCTCGCCGAGGCCCGGGCGGATGTCGTCGGTCTCGTCGATGGGCAGGCTGGTGCTGATGACTTTCCTGTTCCAGGGGATCGGCTTCCCGTACATGGGCATGCCGTCCACGATCAGCGAACTGCTGCCGAAGCCCAGGGGTCCGAACAGGATCACGTCGTACTTGCTCCTGAGGTCGGATTCCTTGGCTGCGTCCTGGGTGCTTATATAAGTGAAGGGCACATGCAGCTTGTCCAGGGCCTGGCGCCACCAGCCCTCGGTCTGGGTGTCGATCCAGGTGTGCATGATGGCGATGCGGGGAGCCTGGAGCTTGTGCTTGGCGACGCCGGGCATGGTGCCGACGGCCTGGCCGCTGATCCCCAGGTCTTTCAGGGTCCGGTCGAGACCGCGACCCTCGAGGAGGTAGCTGCCGCGGGCGTAATGGCGGCCGCCGGCATCGAAGTCCTCGTCCGCTACCTGCATGTCCAGGCCCTTCTGGGTGTAGCGCAGGGTCATGAGCGCGGTATCGGCGTCGGCGTCCACGATCACGGTGCCGCCATCACCCTGCACGCCGCCCTGGGCCTTCACCGGGCCGGTGACAGGCTGCATGGGGACCTTGAGCACCGAGAGATCCCGGACCCGCACCACCTCGGTGTCGAAGAGGTCGCCCAGAGACCAGGCGGTGTCGTCGTAGGGATGCTTCTGCGGGTCGTCCGGCGCCCAGTACTGCCGGTCCAGCAGGGCATCGGCGATGCGGCTGTAGGGCTGGTCCATGCGCACCACGTAGCTGCCTGCGGGGAAGCTGCGGGTCTGGTGCTTGGGGTCGCCGTCGCGGGGACCCGCAGGCAGCGTCATGTCCACTGTGAAGGCAGCGGCCGCGCGCTGCACCTCGGCGTGCTGCACCTGCAATACGTCCAGGAGCTGCGCCTGGGCGCCGGGATGGGCATCGTCGGCGGGCAGCACGTAGGCGGCGGGACCGCCCTGGGAGGGCTTCATGATCGAGCGCTTGCTCTTCAGGTAGAAGTTGTTGAGGAACAGCTTCGAGTTCTCGGAGAAGTAGTGCAGCGCCGTGAGCAGGCCGTTTTGCTCGAAGTTGTTGTTGTCGCGCTGGGACCAGAGCACCTTGGCATAGGGTGGATTCTGCCGGTACCAGGTGCGGGAGTATTCGTTGGGCGCAAGCTCACGCATCTCGGTGTCGGCGCCGCCGTTGCCGAAGGTCTCGTAGAGGCGGCTGATGCCGTTGTGGGTGGCGGCGATGAACATCAGGTAGCCGGGGCTCCAGGTGTCGAAGTCGCCGTGGGTGAACACGCCCGGCAGGCCGTTCTTGGTCATCTCCTGCACGTTGTCCCAGCCCAGCATCTGCCACTCGTTGGTGAGGATGGGATCGAGCCAGGCGTTGTAGGGGCCGTCGCCCACGGTGTTGTCGTAGAGGAAGGGCACCGATTCATGCAGGTCGTGCAGCACCTGCGCGTGCCA
>Ga0070714_100004599_pt1 | contig 10401 bp, 4 predicted proteins | sample LARL83metaG_FD_65450 | JGI IMG/M metagenome (GOLD analysis project Ga0070714, IMG submission 65450) | Corn, switchgrass and miscanthus rhizosphere microbial communities from Kellogg Biological Station, Michigan, USA - LAR L8-3 metaG | ecosystem: Host-associated > Plants > Roots > Rhizosphere ... | reverse complement strand
CACTTGGCCTCACCCCTTAGGCCGGGGAGAGGTGTCCTGATCCGGAGCGTCTCTCGACGGTTGGGATCAGTGGCCTGTGTCCGTGAAGACGCCTCACCGAACGAGGTGTCTGTCTGACAGTCCCAAGGATGCCCGTACCGCTTCCCGCATGTCAAACCGAACGCGATTCCTGCCCGCCGCGTGCCCTCGGAACAAAACCGGCGTACGATTAGTTGCCATCAAGCAACTAACTGAGCGCCCTGGTTACGGAGGAACCCGCAGTGCCCGCCCAAGTCAGCCCCCGCTACAAGTGGATCGCCCTGTCCAACACCACGCTCGGCGTGCTGATGGTCACCATCAACTCCTCGATCGTGCTGATCGCGCTGCCGAACATCTTCCGCGGCGTCGGCATCAACCCGCTGCAGCCGGGCAACACCACCATCCTGCTGTGGATGATGATGGGCTTCATGGTGGTGACGGCCGTGCTCGTGGTGAGCTTCGGCCGCCTGGGCGACATGTTCGGCCGCGTCCGCATGTTCAACATGGGCTTCGCGATCTTCTCGCTGTTCTCCATCTTGCTGTCGGTCACCTGGCTGCAGGGCACGGCGGCCGGCTGGTACCTGATCATCATGCGGATCCTGCAGGGCATCGGCGGCGCGATGCTGTTCGCCAACTCCAGCGCGATCCTCACCGACGCGTTCCCGGCCAACCAGCGCGGCATGGCCCTCGGCCTGAACCAGGTGTCGGCCATCGCCGGCAGCTTCCTCGGCCTGGTCCTCGGCGGCGTCCTCGGCCCGGTCGACTGGCGCTGGGTGTTCCTCGTCTCCGTGCCGGTCGGCGTCCTCGGCACCGTCTGGTCCTACCTCAAGCTGAGGGAACTCGGCGTCCGCACGCCCGCCAAGCTCGACCTGCCCGGCAACCTCACGTTCGCGGCCGGCCTGATCGCCGTCCTCGTCGGCATCACCTACGGCATCCAGCCCTACGGCGGCCACGTGATGGGCTGGACCAGCCCGCTGGTGCTGTCCCTGATCCTCGGCGGCCTCGCCGTGCTCGCGGTTTTCTGCTGGATCGAGACCCGGGTCGCGGAGCCGATGTTCCGGCTCAGCCTGTTCAAGATCCGCCCGTTCACCGCGGGCAACCTCGCCTCGCTGCTCTCCGGCCTCGGCCGCGGCGGCCTGATGTTCATCCTGATCATCTGGCTGCAGGGCATCTACCTGCCGATGCACGGGTACAGCTTCGAGGACACCCCGCTGTGGGCCGGCATCGCGATGCTCCCGCTGACCGTCGGCTTCCTGCTCGCGGGGCCGGTCTCCGGTTACCTGTCGGACCGCTTCGGCGCCCGCCCGTTCGCCACCGGCGGCATGCTGCTCGCCGCGCTGTCGTTCGGCCTGCTCGAGATCCTGCCGGTCGACTTCACCTACTGGCAGTTCGCCGCGGTCCTGGCGCTCAACGGCATCGGCATGGGCCTGTTCGCCTCGCCGAACCGGGCCGGCATCATGAACTCGCTCCCCGCCGACCAGCGCGGCGTCGGGGCGGGCATGTCCGCGACCTTCCAGAACTCGGCCATGGTGCTGTCGATCGGCATCTTCTTCAGCCTGATCATCCTCGGCCTGTCCGCGTCGCTGCCGTCCCACCTGTACGCCGGCCTCACCGCGCAGGGCGTCCCGGCCGCCGACGCGACCCGGCTGTCGCACCTGCCGCCGACCGCGGTCATGTTCGCCGCACTCCTCGGTTACAACCCGATCCAGATGCTGCTCGGCCCGGCGCTCGCCAAGCTGCCGGCGCACAGCGCGGCGTACCTGACGGGCCATTCCTTCTTCCCCAGCCTGATCAGCGGCCCGTTCCAGGCCGGCCTGCAGATCGCGTTCGACTTCTCGATCGCGGCCTGCCTGATCGCGGCCGTCGCCTCGCTGCTGCGCGGCAAGCGGTACGTGCACGACGAGCTGCACGCCGAGGCCGTGCTGGCCGCCGCGGGCGACGTCACCGCGGCCGACATCGCCCCGGTCGCGATCCCGGCCGATGTCATCGAGGCGGAGGCCGAATTGCCGGCGGAGGCCGCTGGCCGGCCGCGGCTCACCGTCGCCGAGGAGATCGCGGATGCCGAACGGAGGCTCGCGTCGCCCGAGCCCGCCACCCGTTACCGCAAGGAGCGGTAACCGCAGTCCCCGGTGCGCACGAGCACCGGAACCGGGCAAGCGGCCCGCCTAGCGACGAGCCACGCGAGGCCGCTGCCCATGACGTGCGGGCCCGCCGGCTGAAACCCAGCCGGCGGGCCCGCCGCGCGTTGGGGGCGGGCGGGGAATCAGGAGGTCAGGCCGCGCCCTGGGACTGGACCACGGTGACGGCCGCGTTGTACGGCTCGGTCCGGCCGTCGGCCCGCGTGACGATGAGCACCGGAGTGAGGTACCCGGTGCTCAGCCGCGACCGCTCCTCCTCCGTCGGCATCCGGGAGGTCACCCGGTCGCCCGGGTTCAGCGCGACCACCTGCTTGGACGGCGTCGCCGCCACGAAGGTGCCCACGCCGGGCCTGGTGACGACGAGCCCGGCCTTGCGCAGCTCCTCCACCGCCATGGCGCCGGTTAGCCGGTTGACTCCCCACTCGCGCCTCATCTGCGCGCCGCTCGGGATCTGCGTCCCCACGGGGAGCTCGCCGCTGATGATCATGTCGCGGATGATGCGCACGATCTGGAGGTACACGCGCTCGCCGGACTCGTAGTCGATTCGGACCCGCGGCCGGTCGCCCTCATCGGCCACGAGGACCTCCGGGGAAACGAGAGACATTACTTGCTGAGGTGACTAGACAGCTAGATAGGCAATAGGTAGTGTGGGGTCCGCACGATAGGTAACTCGAATTGACCAAGGTGATTACGTATCGTGCACGTGCACCAGTCCCCAGGGAACACGAGGGGGATCCCCCGGGACGGCACGAGTGCGTGCCCGGCCCACGGTTCCAGTTGTTCCCCGCCTGTGGGCCGGGCGCGGCCCCCTCGGCAGCCGATTTACCGTGAAAGAGGGCCGGGATATGCGCGATGTTGTGATGACCAATGCCAAGGGTAAACAGCGGGTCCGGGCCTTTTCCTCGCTGAGGCCTCCGCCCGCAATAACCGTCAGCATGGGCTGGCGATCGGCCGATGAGCTGCAAGCGTCTCCTCGATATTAATTTAACTACCGCTAGTCCAAAGCAGGCACTTCCGCCTTGTAGGCCCGAGTGCCACAATGTGCCCGTAACAATGACGCTAACAGGCTTCCGGAAAGCGTACCCTAAGGGCCGCCTCGTTGTGTACCCGTATTAGCCGGTGCCGGTTGTGCTGCTGCCCCGGCGGCCCGCTGCCAACCTGACCTGCGGTTCCGCCCGCGAGCGGCCACGCCGGACAGCGCCATGGGGCAGGTCAAGTGGCTTGACGCGAGACGCTGCAATTGCGGCGCGCGGATGTGCGCAAGGTGCAAGTTACCTAGCTATTCATTTACGCCAGCTCTACTGGGTCCTGCCCGGGATCATGCCGAAATTTTCGCATCGCGACCCGAATCGAGACGAGTTCCAGAAAGACATACTGCCCGGGCCATTTGCGCTTTGCAATGGCCGGCATCATGACCCCGTCGGCGGCGTACGGGGGCGCCGGCGGTCCAAGGGCTTCCCGCGCCGTGCCGCCGAGGGCGCCGTGCGGCGCGGGAAGCCTGCCGGCGCGGCGGCCCAGGTAAGCGGCCGACGGGCTCCGTTGCGCGCCGCCGCGGCTACGGTCGGTGACCGACGGGCCGGCGGTGACTTACCGGCCCGAGTCCCGCCCGGTCGTGGCGGCAACGGGTGCCGGCTGGTGCCACCCGCCCTCGTTCGGGATAATCTTCCTAAATTCACGTAGTGAAAAAAGTCAACGCCGAAGGGACCTGGCTATGACGCCTGAGCTCACCGTCGCCGAGCAGGCGGCCCTCACCAGCGGGAACGACGCCTGGCACACCACGGCCGTCGAGACCGCGGGCCTGCCCGCGATCACCGTCACCGACGGACCGCACGGGGTGCGCCTGCAGGCGGACCCGCGGGACATGCTCAGGGGGCAGCCGGCCACCTGCTTCCCGCCCGCCGTGGCCAGCGCCTCCACCTGGGACCCGGCCCTGCTGCGCCGGATGGGCGAGGCGCTGGGCGACGAGTGCCGGGCCATGGACGTCGCGGTCCTGCTCGGCCCCGGCATCAACCTCAAGCGCAGCCCCCTCGGCGGCCGGAACTTCGAGTACTTCTCCGAGGACCCGCTGCTGGCCGGCGTGCTGGCGACCGAGTGGGTCAACGGCCTGCAGAGCAGGAACGTCGGCGCGTCACTCAAGCACTTCGCGGTCAACAGCCAGGAGACCGACCGGCTGCGGGTCAGCGCCGACGTGGATGAGCGGACGCTGCGCGAGATGTACCTGCGCGCCTTCCACCGGGTGATCACGCGGGCCAGGCCGTGGACGGTGATGTGCGCCTACAACAAGGTCAACGGCGTGTACGCCAGCCAGGATCCCTGGCTGCTCACCCAGGTACTGCGCGACGAGTGGGGCTACGAGGGCGTGGTCGTGTCCGACTGGGGCGCGGTCGCCGACCGGGTCGCCGCGGTCGCCGCCGGCCTCGACCTGACCATGCCGGGACCCGACCCCGCGGGTGACCAGGCCCTCGTCGACGCGGTGGCGGACGGCCGCCTCGACCCAGCGCTGCTCGCGCGGAACGCGGCCCGGGTCAGCGCGCTCGTCGGGGCGGCGCAGGCTCGCACGCGCGGTGACTACGACGAGGCCGCGCATCACGCGCTCGCGCGCGAGATCGCCGGGCGCGCCGTCGTGCTGCTCAAGAACGACGCGCTTCCTGGAAGCGAGCAGGGCATCCTGCCCCTCGACCCGGACGCCGCCCAGTCCATCGCCGTCATCGGCGAGTTCGCCCGCACCCCGCGCTACCAGGGGGGCGGCAGCTCCCTGATCACCCCGACCCGGCTGGACGACGCGCTCACCGAGATCACCGCGACGGCGCAGGGCACGGTGCTCTTCGCGCCCGGCTACCTGACCGACGCCACCGCCGCACAGGAGAGCGCCGCCGGCGACGGGGAGACCGAGGCGGAAGCGATGAGGGACCTGCTCGCCGAGGCCGTGGCGCTCGCCGCGGCGAGCGACGTCGCGCTGGTCTTCGCCGGCAGCACGCACGAGACCGAGGGCGCCGACCGGGACGGCATCGACCTGCCCGCCGCGCACCGGGAGCTGATCGAGCGGGTCGCGGCGGCCAACCCGCGCACCGTGGTGATCCTGTCCAACGGCGCGGTGCTCGCCACCGCCGGCTGGGACGCCGCCGTGCCCGCGCTGGTCGAGGGCTGGCTGCTCGGCCAGGCCGGCGGCAGCGCCATCGCCGACGTGCTGTTCGGGCGGGTCAACCCGTCCGGGCGGCTGGCCGAGACCATACCGCTCAAGCTTCAGGACCACCCCTCCTACCTGGACTTCCCCGGCGAGCACGGGCACGTCAGGTACGGCGAGGGCCTGCACGTCGGGTACCGCGGCTTCGACGCGCGCGACCAGCCGGTGGCCTACCCGTTCGGCTTCGGCCTGTCGTACACCACGTTCGAGTACGGCCAGCCCACCGCCACCGCCACCGACGCGGGCATCGAGGTACGGGTTACCGTCACCAACGCCGGCCCGCGGGACGGCCGGGAAGTCGTCCAGGTGTACGTGAGCCTGCCCGGCTCGGCCGTGCGCCGCGCGCCCCGCGAGCTGAAGGCGTTCGCCAGCGTCCCGGTCGCGGCGGGCGCGACCGCTGACGTCACGCTGGTCATCGAGCGCGACGACCTCGCCTACTGGGACACCAGGCTCGGCCGGTGGGTGGTGGAGGGCGGCGAGTACCACTGCGCCGTCGGCGCCTCCTCCCGCGACCTGCGCGGCACCGCCGTCGCCGAGGTCAAGGGCGACGACGCCCGGGTACCGCTGACCACCGACTCGACGCTCGGCGAATGGCTCGCCGACCCGCGCGGCGCGCAGGTACTCGGCCACGTGCTCACCGGGGCGGCGGCCGACGCGGACAGCCCGATGGCCGCGGTCTTCAGCGACCCGACGATGATGCTGTTCCTGTCCGCCATCCCGCTCGGCCGGATGGGCGCCTTCCCCGGCAGCCCGCTGACCCCGCAGCTCATCGCGGAGCTGGTCGCGGCGGCCAACGGGTGATGGACGTCAGCGGGGCACGCGCTTGCGCCCCGCCCCGCTGACCTCGGGGAAGAGGGCGGCGCGATAAAGCGTTGGCTACATCTGGCCCTTATCGTCTAGTCTCATCCGCCGGTGAACGAACCTTCCATGCAAGCCACGCGCCCGTCCCCCGAGGGGACGAATGCCCGCGCGCCCCGCGGCGACCGCGCTCCCCGCGCAGACCGCGGCGGCCGCGGCAATCAGGCGACCCCGCGCGGGCCGGACCGGCGCGCCGCGTCCCGCGAGGCCGCGCTCGCCGGGGTAGCCATCGTCTACCCGGAAGAACTGCCGGTCAGCCAGCGCAAGGACGACATCGCCGCCGCCATCCGCGACCACCAGGTGGTGATCGTGGCCGGCGAGACCGGCTCAGGTAAGACCACCCAGCTGCCCAAGATCTGCCTGGAACTCGGCCGCGGCCGAGCCGGCCAGATCGGGCACACCCAGCCGCGGCGCATCGCCGCCCGCACCGTCGCGGAGCGGATCGCCGAGGAACTCGGCACGCGGCTCGGCGAGGTGGTCGGGTACAAGGTGCGGTTCACCGACAAGTCCGGCGACACGACCGCGGTCAAGCTGATGACCGACGGCATCCTGCTGGCCGAGATCGGCAGCGACAGGAACCTGCACCGCTACGACACCCTCATCATCGATGAGGCGCACGAGCGCAGCCTGAACATCGACTTCATCCTCGGCTTCCTGCGCCAGCTGCTGCCCCGCCGCCCCGACCTCAAGGTGATCATCACCTCCGCGACCATCGACCCGGAGCGGTTCGCCGCGCACTTCGCGGACCCCCGCACCGGCGAGCCCGCCCCGATCGTCGAGGTATCCGGCCGCACCTACCCGGTCGAGGTCCGCTACCGGCCGATCAGCGACTCAGCAGCCGACAGCGACGAGGACCGCGACCAGGTCACCGCCATCACCGACGCGATCGGCGAGCTTGAGCGCGAGGGACCGGGCGACATCCTCGTCTTCCTGTCCGGCGAGCAGGAGATCCGCGACACCGCCGACGCGCTGAAGGGCCGCGCGAGCACCGACGTGCTGCCGCTGTACTCCCGGTTGTCGTCCGCCGAGCAGCACCGGGTCTTCGAGGTGCCCGCCAACCGCACCATGGCGAGTCGCCGTATCGTGCTGGCCACCAACGTCGCCGAGACCTCGCTCACCGTCCCCGGCATCCGCTACGTGATCGACCCGGGCACCGCCCGGATCAGCCGCTACAGCCTGCGCACCAAGGTGCAGCGGTTGCCCATCGAGGCGATCTCGCAGGCCAGCGCCAACCAGCGCAAGGGCCGCTGCGGCCGGGTCGCCGACGGCATCTGCATCAGGCTGTACTCGGAAGAGGACTTCGAGAGCCGTCCCGAGTTCACTGACCCGGAGATCCAGCGCACCAACCTGGCCAGCGTCATCTTGCAGATGGCCGCCGCGCGGCTCGGCGAGGTCCGGACCTTCCCTTATCTCGACCCGCCGGACCCGCGCGCCATCACCGACGGCGTCAAGCTGCTCGAGGAGCTGAACGCCGTCGACGCCGGCCGGCTCACCGAGACCGGCCGCCAGATGGCCCGCCTCCCCGTCGACCCGCGCATCGCCCGGATGATCATCGAGTCGGGCAAGCAGGGCTGCGCCAGGGAGATCCTGGTCATCGCCGCCGCGCTGTCCATCCAGGACCCGCGCGAGCGCCCCACCGACAACCAGCAGGCCGCCGACACCGCGCACCGCCGCTTCGCCCAGCCGGAATCGGACTTCCTCGCCTTCCTCGCCCTGTGGGACTACCTCGCCGAGCAGCAGCGCGAGCTGTCCGGCTCCGCGTTCCGCCGCCTGTGCCGCGCCGAGTTCCTCAACTACCTGCGCGTCCGCGAGTGGCAGGACCTGCACGGCCAGCTGTCCTCGCTCGCCCGTGACCTCGGCATCAACACCAAGTCCTCCTCAACCGAACGAGTGCGGGTTCACACCGCCCTGCTCGCCGGCCTCTTGTCGCAGGTGGGCATGAAGGTGGTGCTCGCCACCGCCAAGCCGGGCGCCGGCCGGCCGGGGGCGACGGGCGCCCCGGAGCGCGGACGCCGCCCGCTGCCGGAGTTCCTCGGCGCCCGGGGCACGAAGTTCGCGGTCTTCCCCGGCTCCGGCCTGGCCAAGAAGCCGCCGGACTGGGTGGTCGCCGCCGAGCTGGTGGAGACCTCCCGGCTGTGGGCGCGGACCGTCGCCGCCATCGAGCCGGAGTGGGTCGAGCCGGTCGCCGCGCACCTGGTCAAGCGCTCCTACAGCGAGCCCCGCTGGTCCCGCTCGCAGGGCAGCGCGGTCGCGTCGGAGAAAGTCACCCTCTACGGCATCCCGGTCATCGCCGACCGGACCGTGCTGCTGCACCGCATCGACCCGGTGCTGGCGCGCGAGCTGTTCATCAGGCACGCCCTGGTCGAGGGCGACTGGCAAACCAGGCACCACTTCTTCCGCGACAACCAGAAGCTGATCGAGGAGGCGGCCGCCCTCGAGCAGCGGGCGCGCCGCCGCGGCCTGGTCGCGGGGGAGGAGACGCTGTACGCGTTCTACGACGCCCGGGTGCCGGCCGACGCGGTGTCCGCCCGCCACTTCGACACCTGGTGGAAGCAGGCGCGGCACGAGACGCCGGACCTGCTGACCCTGACGCTCGCGGAGCTGCTGTCGGCGGAGGCGGGCGAGCTCGACGCGGAAGACTACCCCGAGGTGTGGACGTCGTCCTCGTCCGGGCTCGGCGGTGCCGGTTCTGCCAGCGGAATCGGTTCGGCCGGGACTGCCGGACGGGGGACCGGGCTGGCCCTGTCCTACGCGTTCGAGCCGGGTAGCGAGACCGACGGCGTCACCATCGACATCCCGCTCAGCACGCTCAACCAGGCCCGCCCGGAGGAGTTCTCCTGGCAGGTGCCAGGCCTGCGGATGGAACTGGTCACCGAGCTGATCCGCTCCCTGCCCAAGACGCTGCGCCGCGAGCTCGTCCCCGCCCCGAACGTGGCCCGCGAGATCCTCGCCGCCGTCGACCCCTCCCACAAGGTCGACCCCTCCCGCAAGGTCGACCCCTCCCGCAAGGTCGACCCCTCCCGCAAGGCGGATGGTTGTGACAACGAGCCGGCTATAGGCGGCCCGGTGCCGCAACCATCCGGTGCCCCGTCGCGAGACATCAGGGAGACCCTGTCCCGGGAGGTGCTCCGGCTGCGCGGAGTGCGCGTCAGCCCGGAGGACTTCGACCTGGACAAGCTCCCGCCGCACCTGCGGTTCACCTTCCGCGTGCTCGACGGGACCAAGGTCGTCGCGGCCGGCAAGGACCTGGCCGTATTGCAGCGCCAGCTGCGGCCCAAGGTCCGCGCCACCCTGTCTGCCCGCGCCACCGCGCTGACCAGGACCGGGGTGACCACCTGGGGCTTCGGGCCGCTGCCCAAGGTGTTCACCGACGGCGAGGTGAAGGCCTATCCCGCGCTCGTCGACGCCGGAGGGACAGTCGACGTGAGACTGTTCGAGACTCCCGAGGCCGCCGCCCGCGCCATGCGCGCCGGCACCAGGCGCCTGGTGCTGCTCGCGGTGAAGTCACCCGCCAACGAGGTCGCGAAAAGGCTGACCACGACGCAGAAGCTGGTGCTTTCCGACAACCCGCACGGCTCGGTAGCCGCCCTGTTCACCGACTGCACCGCCTGCGCCGTCGACGGCCTGATCGGCGAGGCCGGCGGCCCGGCCTGGAACGCGACGGCGTTCGAGGCGATCATCAATCATGTGCGGCCCAGACTGCACGCCGCCGTCTATGACGTGGTCACCTGGGCGGAAGAGATCCTCCGCGGCGCTCACGAGGCCCGGCTGCGCCTCGACGCGCTGCGCAGCCCCGCGCTCACCCCGGCCGTCGCCGACATCCGCACCCAGCTTGACGGCCTCGTCAGTCCCGGCTTCCTCACCACGGCGGGCGCCGCCCGGCTGCCCGCCGTCGCCCGCTACGTGAAGGCCATCGGCCGCCGCCTGGACAAGCTCAACGAGAACGCCGGCCGGGACGCACAGCAGATGGCCGTCGTGCACCGGGTCCAGGACGCCTACGACCAGGCCCTGGCCGCGCTGTCACCCGAGGCACGGGTGTCGGAGACCGCCAGGGAGATCCGCTGGCAGGTCGAGGAACTGCGGGTCAGCCTCTTCGCGCAGACCATGGGCACCCCGACCCCCGTGTCCGAGCGCCGCGTCATGACCGCAATCGCCGCCCTCGCCTGACCCCGGAGCCCGCTCCCGCCCCGCTCCCGCCCCGGC
>Ga0070714_100004598_pt1 | contig 10404 bp, 9 predicted proteins | sample LARL83metaG_FD_65450 | JGI IMG/M metagenome (GOLD analysis project Ga0070714, IMG submission 65450) | Corn, switchgrass and miscanthus rhizosphere microbial communities from Kellogg Biological Station, Michigan, USA - LAR L8-3 metaG | ecosystem: Host-associated > Plants > Roots > Rhizosphere ... | reverse complement strand
ACGCCTCGATCAACTCGACGAGCGGACGACCGGCCCGCAGCTCCCCGTCGACGGCCAGATCCGGATAGTGCTGGCGTGTGGCGGCTTCGGCCTCGTCCAGCCGCGTCCGGCCCCGACTACGCAGGCGGCGCACCAGATCCGGGCCGGTGGTGAACATCCCGGGTTCGATGTCCATCGCGTACAGCAGCCGCAGGCCAACGCCGTGGCGGACCGCGACGCCGGCGGCCCAGAGCGCGGCGGCACGCGCCGAATCCGAGCCGTCGATGCCGACCGTGACACGGGATGCCACCGCTTCGGTTGCCGACCGCGGCGCGGCGGCCGGCCGGTGTTCTCCGGCCGCACGCTGGGTCTGCTGGTAGTGCTCGGCGCCGAGCAGCCGAGCCATCGAGTCCAGGTGCGGTGCGGCGGTGCCCGATGCCGGTAGGCCTCGTCGGGACTCGCCGGTCGCCTTCGCCTTCTCCACGTCGCTCACGGCACTCATCTCCCCGATGCGACAACGGTTTCCTACACCGTGATCGTGCGTTCCGCGTCGCGCGGGTACGAGGGTCCGAAGTCACCGGCTTTCCGGCCGAGTTGCCCTGTCCGGACACACTGTCCGAGCTCTTGAATCACGGTATGCGTACGGCATTTCACTTCGAACTCGCCCAACTGGTCGACCAACTCGCCACCGTCACCGGACTCGTCGACGTGGCGATGGCACGTGCCACCACGGCACTGCTGGCCGCCGATGTACCGCTCGCCGAGCGGGTGATCGGCGACGAACCCGTGATCGACGAACTGCTCCGCAAACTCGACAACCACGCGGTCACCTTGGTCGCGCGGCAACAACCGGTCGCCCGCGATCTACGGACGATCGTCGCCGCGCTGCGGATCGCCACCGATCTCGGCCGCATGGCCCGGCTCTCCGTGCACATCGCCGAGATAGCACGGCAGCATCCCGACGGGACCGTCCCATCGGCACTGCGGGACACGATCGTGCACATCGGCGATGTGGCCCAGTTGCTGGTCGGCAGGGCGAAACTGGCCATCAGGACGCGTAACCCGGCGATGGCCACGGAACTCCGCCGCGCGGACGACGAGATGGACCATCTCCAGGAGGTGCTGTACTGGAGCCTGCTGGCCGGTGACAGCGGATACCCGACGTCGACCGCGATCGACGTGACCCTGATCGGCCGGTGCTACGAGCGCTACGCCGACCACGCGGTCGCATTGGCCGAGCACATCGCCTACCTCGCCGGCGTCGGCGAGTTCGACGAAACCCATCCGTCGCGGCCGTTGGCCGGCTGAGCCAGAGGCGCGTAAGTGGCCAGGCGCGCGGGCAGATCGTCGGGCACGGCTGTCGCGCAGGCGCGACGGCCGCGATCCGGCCGGGCCGGCCCCGTCGGCCGATCGCTTCACCTGGTCAGCCACCTCGTTGCGGAAGTGGCAGCACCGCACCGCCGACATGGTGCAGCACAGTGACATCGGCGTCGCCACGGGTCTCGATGGCGACTACCCAGCAGCGCTCCTCGTCCCACAATGCGACGTCGTGTGGTCCGTACGTCGGCCGACACAGGGCCGAACGTCCCTGGGCGATGGCCGTTCGGCCCTGCCGCAAAGTCCACAACGGTGACGACCAAGTCCCGTTTCAGCCCGGACCGCGCAGCGTGACGCTGGTGGTACCCGGGGGCAGATCCGACAGGAGCAAGACCATGCGGCAGCAGAAGATCCGGGATGTCATGACCACCAACGTGATCTCGATCCCGGCCGACACATCGTTCAAGGACGCCGTACGCATCCTGACCAGTCATCGGGTCAGCGGCGTTCCCGTCGTCAACCGGCACGGCAAGGTACTCGGCGTACTGTCCGAAGTGGATCTCGTGCGGCGGGAGGCGGAACTGCCGCGGCACTGGCTGCGTCCGCTCGTTCCGGCTCGCCGGCGCAGCGCACCAACGGTGGTCGGCGACCTTCTCACCACCCCCGCGGTGACGACCACTCCCGACACGACGGTCGCGGCGGCGGCACGGCAGATGGTCCGACACGGCTACGCCCGCCTGCCCGTTGTCGACGACAAGGGCCGACTGGTCGGGATCGTGTGCCCGAAGGACCTGCTCGGCGTGTTCCTGCGGTCCGACGCCGAGATCGCCGAATCGATCGAGCACGAGGTGTTCGAACAGCAGTTGTGGATCACCGTCACGCCGGCCACCGTGTCGGTCGACGTCCACGACGGCGTCGTCACACTCGCTGGTTGCCTGGAGCGCAAGAGCATGATCGCGGTCGCGGTCGCGCTGACCCAACGCGTCGACGGCGTCGTCGACGTGATCGACAACCTCACGTTCGCCGAGGACGACACATATCCGCGACACAGCAGGACGTTCAACGTCGACGCGGCCACCGAACGGTGGCCTGCCTGACACGCGTGGGGCTGGGCGGAGTGGCCGCCCAGCCCGTCTCATTCGGGTCAGACGCCGAGTTGCTCGGCGGCCATCCGGGTGCCGCGCACCCGTGCCTCGATCTTGGCGAACGCGGTCTCGCGCGAGGTCGACGTGTCATCGGCGAACGGCGAGAACCCGCAGTCATCGCAGGTACCCAGGCGCTCGACCGGGAGGTACCGCGCCGCCAGCAGCACCCGGTCGCGCACCTCCTCCGGCGTTTCCACACGCGGGTCGATCGGGTCGATGACCCCGACGAAGATCCGCTGGTCCTCCCGCGCGTGCTCGCGCACGATCTCCAGGACCCGTTCCGGGTCGGGCTCGCTGGCCAACTGGAGGTAGAACGTGCCGGCACGCAGACCGAACAATTCGGGTAGCAGGCCGGCGTAGTCGATGTCCAGGCTGTGCACCGAGTCCTGGTCACCACCGGGACACGTGTGCACGCCCAGCCGGGACCGCTCCACGTCGGAGAACCGGTCCAGCACCACGTTGTTCACCTCGACGAACTGCCGCAGCACGCCACCGGACGGGTCGAGCTTGAGGGAGAGCCGGCCCTCGGTGAAGTCCAACTGCACCGACGACGCGCCCGCGTCCAGGCACTGCCGGATGTCCTGCTCGGCCTGGTCGGCCAGATCCGAGAGGAACGCGTCCCGCGGATAGCCCTCGATGCCCTCGGCCGGGTACAGCAGGCTCAGCGCGGACGGGGCGATCACCGGCTGCTTCACCGCAAGGGTGGTCAGCCGCCGCGCCGTCCGCAGATACGACACGGCGAACCTGCCATAGCGGAACGGACCAGCGGTCAGCCTCGGCAACCGGCGGGTGTGACCGTCCGCGAACGGGATCACCACACCATCCGGCGCGAGCGCCGTGACGCCCGCCAGCGGGTACGTCGCGAAACTCGGCTTGCCCTGCTCACCGTCGGTCACCACCGACGAACCCGTGGCCTCCAGCCGTTCGACCGTCTCGGCCAGCGCCCGTTCGACCAGCCCGTCGAGTTCGGCCTGGTCGATCGTGCCCGCCGCCCGGCCCGCCAGCCCGTCCAGCAGGTACTTCGGCCGCGGAATGCTCCCGATCGGTTCGGTCGGAATCGGCATGAACGTCCTCCCTCATCCAGATCACACCCAAACGCCCGACACAGTAACCACAAGATCACGCGCCCGTCGACCGCTGCACGAGCATCATCCGATGTCACGGCGCCGGAAGCCGGCGAGGCCGGCCGCGGTCAACCCGGCCGCGACGACCGCGAGCCAGATCAGCGGCACGACCGTCACCGGCGCGCCGGGCAGCCTCGGCACATGGGTGAACGGCGACAGGTCCATCGCCCACTGGCGCAGTTTCAGCAGCGGCCCCAGCTCACCGAGCAGCAGGAACACCACGAGCACCGCCCAGCCGGCCGACACCAGACGCGGAGCCAGGCCGTACAACGCGACGACGATGCCGATCAGCACCCACACCGCCGGTACCTGAACCAGCGCGCCGCCCAGCACACGAGCGATGTCGCGCGCGTCGTGCGTGTCCGCCGCCCGCGCGACGCCGGCGGCCAGGCCGGCGCCGGTGAGCATGACGGCGCTGCCGGCCAGGGCGATCACGATGTGGCTCCAGGCCCAGCGAATCCGGCCGGTCGCGGTCGCCAGGACCGGTTCCGCGTGCAGCGCCGTCTCCTCCGACCGCATCCGCAGCGCGGCCTGGATGCCGTACACGGACGCGATCACGGCCAGGATGGCCAGTTCCGCGGACAGGAACGCGTTGATCAGCCCCTGTTGTCCGCCCAACTCGGTGATGAACTCCTGTGCCTGCGGGCCGGTCAGGAAGTCGCCGACGCTGGCCGCGAGCCCGCCGATGACGACGCCACCGAAGACGAACGACGCCGTCCACACCAGCACGAGGCCGCGCTGCAACCGCCATGCCAGGCCGAACGGGCCACGCAACCGGGCCGACGCGTGCGCCGGGCCGGGCCGGTCGTGGATCAGGCCGGCATCCAGGTCACGGCGCGCGGCCAACGCGACCGCACCGGCTGTCGCCGCGACGGCGAAGCCGAGCGTGATGGCCAACGCCCACCAGCGATTGCCGGCGTACGGGCGCAACTGTTGCGCCCAGCCGATCGGCGAGAGCCATGACAGCCACGTCGGCCCGCCGGCCGATGCCGTGTCGCCGACGGCCCGCAGGACGTAGACGACCGCCAGGGTGGCTCCCGCGATGCCGTTCGCGATCCGCGCGCTGCGAGTCAGTTGGGCGGCGAGCGCCGCGAGCGCGGCGAACGCGATCCCGACCCCGGCCCACTCCATCCCGAACGCGACCGAACCGGCCGCCGGCAACCCGACGCCGATCAGCGCGAGCGCGGTCACCAGGCCCAGCACCAGGCTGGTGCCCATCGCGACGGCCAGCGCGGCCGCCAGTGGCGCATACCGGCCGACCGGGGTCGCGCCGAGCAGTTCGAGCCGGCCGGACTCCTCCTCGGTCCTGGTGTGCCGGACCACGGTGAGCAGGGTCAGCACGGCGACCATCGCCGCGCCGAGACCGCCCATCTTGAACAGCGACACCTCGCCCAGCGACGTGACGTCGTAGATCCGGCCGTACAGCGCCACCAGCGACGACGTGTTGTCGACCGTCGTGGCGAGTTGGACCCGGTCCGCGACGGACGAGTACAGGCCGATCGTCGCGGCGGCGGAGCCGGCCGCGGACACGACCAGCACGACGATCCACACCGGAAGCAGGATGCGGTCGCGGCGCAGCGCCAGCCGCACGAGCGCGCCGGTGCCCAGCAACGCGGTCACGCCGGCACCTTCTCGCGCGGGCCGGCGAGTTGGTCGGCGTAGTGCCGCAGGAACAGTTCTTCCAACGTCGGCGGCTGGCAGGTGAGGCTGCGCACGCCGAGCGCGGTGAGTTGCCGCAGTACGTCGCCCAGCCGATCGGTGTCCACATCGGCCCGCAGTCGGTTGCCGCGCACCTCGACGCCGTGCACGCCGGGCATGGCCGCGATGCCGTCGGGCGGTGCGGCCAGGTCGGCCACCACGGCCGTTCTGGTCAGGTGGCGCAGGTCGGTGAGCGTGCCGCTGTCGACCGCCTTGCCGGCCCGGATGATCGTCACCCGGTCGGCGAGTGCCTCGACCTCGGAAAGGATGTGGCTGGACAACAACACCGTGCGGCCGCGGTCACGATCCTGGGTGATGTACTCGCGGAACACCGCGTCCATCAACGGGTCCAGGCCGGCGGTCGGCTCGTCGAGCAGCAACAGTTCGACATCGCTGGCCAACGCCGCGACCAGCGCGACCTTCTGCCGGTTGCCCTTGGAGTAGGCGCGGCACTTCGTGGTGGGGTCGAGTTCGAACCGGGCCAGCAGGTCGGCGCGGCGGTTCGGGTCCAGCCCGCCGCGCAACCGGCCGAGCAGGTCGATGACCTCGCCGCCGGTGAGATTCGGCCACAGCGACACGTCCCCGGGCACGTACGCGAGCCTGCGGTGCAGGGTCGCGATGTCGCGCCACGGGTCGCCCTCGAGCAGCCGCACGGTGCCGGCGTCCGCGCGAAGCAGACCGAGCAGCACCCGGATGGTGGTGGACTTGCCGGCGCCGTTGGGGCCCAGCAGGCCGTGCACCTCGCCGGTCCGGACCTCGAGGTCCAGGCCGTCCAGGGCACGGGTCCGGCCGAACCGCTTCACGAGCCCGGCCACGGAAACAGCGGTTGTCATGGCGCCGACGCTAGGAACGGACGCGGCCCGGCCGAAGATGAGAAAGTCCGCACGACGAGGGACTTCCGGCCACCGACCATGCCGCGGGTGTCACCGGCCGGCTGAGGATCATTCGCCGCGGGTGTCGGCCGCTCGGGTCGCCGAGCGGGTCGCCGTGTCGATGTCGTCGCCGGCGCCGACGACGAAGTTGATCGACAGCGGGAGCAACACGTGGGTCACGCCCGCGTCGTCGGTACCGAACACGCCGGCCACTTCAAGTAGCACGTAACCGTGTATCGCGCTCCACAACTGGGCGGCGAGTTGGACCGGGTCACCGGCACGGAACCGACCGGCCTCGATGACCCGGACCACGGCGGCCACCAGTTGTTCGAACGCGGCGCCGCGTTCCGGCTGGTCGGACGGGGTGCCTTCCGATGTCAGGTCGCGGCTGGACAGGCGGTATCCGCCGGGCGCGGTGACGCCGAACATCACCCGGTAGAGCTCGGGGTTCTCCAGTGCGACGTCCCGGTAGGCCAGGCCGAGCGCGATCACGTCCGCGACCGGGTCGTCGGTCCGCGGTACCCGTGTCAGACGCCGGCTCAGCCGCACGAAGCCCTCGTTGGCCATGGCCTCGATCAGGTCGGGCATGCCGCCGAAGTGCGTGTACACGGCCATCGTCGACGCGCCGATCTCGGCGGCGAGCTTGCGGGCCTGCAACGCGTCCGGACCGTCGCTGGCCAGCAGCGCGATCGCCGCGTCCAACAGGCGCTGTCGTGTGGTTGGCGGACTCACCCTTGCGATTCTGCCATAACAAGGTTATACCTATAGGCATAACACGGTTATGGCAGAGGGGAAGAAGACCATGGGCACGCCCTACCTCGGCGACAACTACGGACCGATCCGGCACGAGCACACCGTCGGCGAACTGTCGGTCACCGGCACCATCCCACCGCACCTGACCGGCCGTTACCTGCGCAACGGGCCCAACCCGGTGGCCGAGGCCGATCCGGACACCTACCACTGGTTCATGGGCGACGGCATGGTGCACGGCGTCCGCCTGCGCGAGGGCAAGGCACTCTGGTACCGCAACCGCTGGGTACGCACGCCCGCGGTCGCCGCGGCACTCGGTGAGCCGATACCGCCGCACCGCGCCGGCATGGTCGACGTGCTCGGGGCCAACACCAACGTCATCGGGCACGCCGGACGCACCATCGCGCTGGTCGAGGGCGGCGTCGCCAACTACGAACTCACCGACGAACTCGACACGGTCGGGCCGTGCGACTTCGACGGCACCCTGCCCGGCGGCTACACGGCACACCCCAAGCGCGACCCGGACACCGGTGAACTGCACGCGGTGTCGTACTACTTCGGCTGGGGCAACCGCGTCCAGTACTCGGTGATCGACACCGCCGGACACGCCCGCCGCACGGTCGACATCGAGGTCACCGGCAGCCCGATGATGCACGACTTCTCCCTGACCCAGAACCACGTCGTGCTCTACGACCTCCCGGTCACCTTCGACGCCCGGCAGGCGGTGTGCACCCGCATCGCGCCGCTGCGGGCGCCGGCCCGGCTGCTCGTCTCCTCGCTGATCGGACGCGTCCGGGTGCCCGACCCGATCGCCGCGCTCGCGGCCCGGCGCTCCCTGGCCGCGAACGGCCGGTTCCCCTACCGCTGGAACCCCGACTACCCGGCACGGATCGGCGTCATGCCACGCGACGGCGGATCCGGCGACGTACGGTGGTTCGACATCGACCCGTGCTACGTCTTCCACACCCTCAACGCCTACGACGAGGGCGACACGATCGTCCTGGACGTGGCCCGGCACCCCAAGACGTTCGCCACCCACTTCGACGGTCCCGGCGAGGGCATGATCACGCTCGACCGGTGGGTCGTGGATCTCAACGCGGGCAAGGTGATCCAGTCCCGGATCGACGACCGTTCGCAGGAGTTTCCCCGCGTGGACGAGCGACTCATCGGGCGCCGGCACCGCTACGGCTACAGCATCGCGTTCCCGGAGCCCGGTGCCGCACCCGACACCCTGCTCAAGCACGACCTGTCGCGCGGCACCACGACCAGCCGCACGTTCGGCCGGGGAACGCAGGTCGGCGAGTTCGTGTTCGAACCGAACGCGGCCGACGCCGGTGAGGACGAGGGCGTGCTGATGGGTCTGGTCTACGACGCCGCCACCGACCGCAGCGACCTCGTCCTGCTCGACGCGGGCACACTGGACACCGTGGCCGCGATCCACCTACCCACCCGAGTGCCGCACGGCTTCCACGGCAACTGGATCCCCGACCAGAACTGAAACCGTGGGTGGCCGTGTGCAACCGGCCACCCACGGTGCCGGAGTTACCGCGAGACAACCTGATCGCCGTTCACCGGGATCGGTCGGGCGTTGCCGTGCCGGGTCGCGGCGGTCGTCTCCTGGGCCAGGAAGTTGCCCAGTTCGCCGATGGTGCTCATCAGCGGGGCCGGGAACACCACGGTGGTGTTCTTGTCCACACCGATCTCCACCAGGCTCTGCAGGTTGCGCAGTTGCAGCGCCAGCGGGTGCGCCATCATCGTGTCGGACGCCTCGCCCAGCGCCGCGGCGGCCTTGGCCTCGCCCTCCGCGTTGATGATCTTCGCTCGCTTCTCCCGTTCGGCCTCGGCCTGCTTGGCCATCGCACGCTTCATCGCCTCGGGCAGTTGGATGTCCTTCAGCTCCACGAGCGTGACCTCGACGCCCCACTCGGCGGTGGTGACGTCCAGTATCCGGCGGATATCCATGTTGATGTTGTCCGTTTCGGACAGTGTCTCGTCCAGCGTGTGCTGGCCGACGACCTTCCGCAGCGTGGTCTGGGTGATCTGGTTGATCGCCGCGTACACGTTCTCGATGGCCACCACGGACTTCTCCGCATCGACCACCCGGAAGTACGCGACCGCGGACACGTCGACGCTGACGTTGTCCCGGGTGATGATGCCCTGCGACTCGATCGGCATCGTCACGATCCGCAGCGACACCCGCCGCAGCACGTCGACGATCGGGATGATGATCCGCAGCCCCGGCGGCCGCACGCCGATCACGCGGCCCAGCCGGAACAGCACACCCATCTCGTACTGCTTCACGATCCGCAGCGACAACGCGAGCACGGCCACCACCACGAGCACGATGGCCGCGACGACCCAACCTGTCATGTTGCATCCTCCTGTCGTTCCGTCCGGGTCACAACTCGTTCGGACCGTTCACGTGCACGTCGGTCACGCCCCGAACCGTTTCGGTGACGGCGATCGCGGTTCGCCGGCCGGCTTCGTCGGGCCAGTGGTCGTCGATGTCGACCAGTCCGTCGACGACGGCCACCCGCCAGCGATTCCGATCGCTGATCATGGCCGCCAGCCGCGCGCGCACCTCGTCGGCGATGTCGGTGTCGTTCCGGGTCACCACGCGCATCACGTCGTGCCGCGTCACGACGCCGACCAGGTGGCCGTCCGCGACGACGGGCAGGCACCGGTGCCGGTGGTGCCACATCAGCTCGACCAACTCGGCGATCGTGGCGTCGGCCGCGACCACGACCGCCGGTGCGGCCATCACGTCGCCGACCTTGGCCGGCCGGCGACGATCGCGGGGATCGTGCGGGAACCGGCCGGTCAGCACGTCGACCTCGCTGACCATGCCGACCAATGCGCGGCCGTCGAGCACCGGCAGTGCCGTGTATCCGTGGTCGGCGAGTTGTTCTGCGGCCTGCCGAATCGGTGTCGATGGCGTCACGGTGACCGCGCGGGTAGTCATGATGTCGCGTACTCGCATGGAAATCACATCCTGTCCAACCGGTTTCGACGCTACGACGGCAACCGCGCGCATGACGCGGTCCTTGGTCACCGCCGGAGGAGACATCCGGCTCTGATATGCCCTGCCGTGGCCCGAGGAACCTGGTCCCGGTACCGCCCATCGGCCAACCGGAGGTGATCGACATGGCGCTGACGATCTTGTTCGCATGCCTGCTCGCGCTGGTGGGCATCGAGTCCGCGTGCACGTGGCGCGACGTCCACCGCGACCGGAAGGCGAAGCGCGCCGCGCAGGTCGCGGCACCGATCCTCACCCACGCCGACGCGGAATCCGCGATGACACGGCAGTTACTCGGCGGCCGGCTGGAGCCGGCCGACTACCGTGACGCCATGGCCGCGCTCGCGGCCACCGAGGAACGGGTGACCGGCGTCGACCCGCTGCGGCTCATCACCGTGGACCGGGACTCCTTCGAACAGCTGCGCCGGCTCGCGATCGCGATGCCGACCATGCACCACGCCACGCTGTCCGCCGCGGTCGCGCTGGCGCGTAACGGTGCAACG